>ERZ836829.407-NODE-407-length-55120-cov-9.706529_pt1 | contig 55120 bp, 51 predicted proteins | sample MGYA00519574_ERZ836829 | MGnify/ENA primary metagenome ERZ836829 (study PRJEB31850, sample SAMEA3708808) | human gut metagenome | biome: human gut; feature: human-associated habitat; material: faeces | place: China | collected 2014 ...
CACTGTAACAGGATTTTGCCGATGCTCCGCATTCCGAATCGGCAAAATCCGCGACCAAAACTGTATCATACGGAATTTTTAGTTCAGAAAATTCCTACCCGTGAAAAGTAACAAAGCGAGTGCATTGCAGGGCAGGAAACTGTGATGCGCTTTTTTTCTTGCTTTTTTTAGCACGTTGTAGTATAATTACGGCACTGCGATAAAGACAAATGTCCACGCTGCGCGGTCATGAAGCGGAAGCGAAACAGAAACGCTGTCGATACCGGATCCTGTATCCGGACCGGAGAAAGATGTGGAAAGAAAACCGGAGACTTTTCTGATCGCTGGTCAGGGAAAGGAAGACCGGGATAAAGGAGAAAAATACCATGGGAGAGAAAAAGGTGATCAAAGCGGCGCTCCTCGGTGCCGGAACGGTTGGAAGCGGAGTGTATGCGCTCTCTGAGATGTTAAAGGATGAGATGTTTCAGAAAACGGGAGCTAATCTGGAGATCAAGAAGGTCCTGGTGAGGAACACAAAAAAAGAGCGCCCGGGAATCCCGAAGGAGGTCCTGACGGACAACTGGAAGGAAATCCTGGAAGATGATGAAATCCAGCTGGTCATCGAACTGATGGGCGGCGTGGAGCCGGCGAGAACTTATATCGTGGAGGCGCTTGAGACAGGAAAGCAGGTTGTCACGGCAAACAAGGATGTGCTCGCGGAGTACGGACAGGAGATCCTGACACTTGCGGAAAATAATGGATGCGATATCCAGTTTGAGGCTGCCGTTGCCGGTGCGATCCCGATCATCCGGCCGTTAAAGCAGAGTCTTGCAGGAAGTATGCTGACGGAGATCATGGGAATCGTCAACGGGACCACGAACTACATTCTGACGAAAATGTCGGAAGAGGGAATGGATTATCAGGAAGCGCTCGCGAAGGCGACGGAACTTGGCTACGCGGAGGCGGATCCGACGGCTGATGTGGAAGGTTACGATGCGGGCCGAAAGATCGCGATCATGTCCTCCCTGGCATTCAACTCCAAGGTGACATTCAAAGATGTCTACATGGAAGGGATCACAAAGATCACCTCCGATGACATCCGCTATGCAAAGGAATTCGGCTATGTGATCAAACTTCTCGGTGTCACAAAGCTAGTGAACAATGAGATCGAGGTCAAGGTTCACCCGATGCTGATCCCGGAGCAGCATCCGCTCGCGACAGTCCGCGATTCGTTCAACGCAGTGTTTGTCCATGGTGAGGCCTGCGATGACGCGATGTTCATGGGACGCGGTGCAGGAAAGATGCCGACGGCCAGCGCTGTCATGGGTGATATCATCATTGTCATGAGAAATATCGTCCATGACAACTGTGGATGGAACGGCGGCGTTGCATATAAGAATTATCCGGTAAAACCGATCGAGGAGACGAGATCGAGATATTTCCTCCGCCTTCAGGTTGCGAACAAGCCGGGCGCTCTGGCGAATATCGCGGGAGTTCTCGGAAACAACGATGTAAGCATCGCTCAGGTCGTACAGAAACGTGCGAGAGACGGAGTTGCGGAGCTCGTTGTGATCACGGATTCCGTGCTGGAGAGACATTTCAACGATGCGCTGATGATCGTGAAAGGAATGTCTGTATTGCGGGAGGTTTCCGGGATCATCAGGGTTTACGGGGATTAATACATCAACAAAAAGCATACTTGCCTGGTCAGTTGAGTCTGACCGGTAAGTATGTTTTTTTATTTACGCGAACAACGAGCCAAAGTCCGCGCTTGCGCGGGAGTTACTGGTGGAGATGATTTTCCCCGGAAAATGAGAAGCCGGGAATAAAACGGCGGTACACTCATATATTGTATCAATTCCGGGGAAAACGGACAGGCAGAAAGGGGAGCAGGATGAATGCGGAGACGTTTGAACGGTTGCTGAAACAGGCAGTTCCGGACGGGAAAGCGATCCGGGAGATCCGGATCCGGGCGGGAAAACCGGTGATGATATGGACAGAAACCGGGGAAAACGTCCTTTTTTCGGATGGAAGCTGTGGACAGATGGAAAATTGCGGGGAAGAAGAACAGAAATTGTCTGAAGAGCAGGAATTGTTTAAAAAAAACAGAAAACAAAGCATGGTCTCTGCGGACCAGGAACTGATCCGCGGGATCCTGGAAATCTGTTCCAGACATTCCCTCTATGCCTACGAGCGGGAGATCAGCCAGGGATTTCTCACGATCCGCGGCGGACATCGGATCGGGATCACGGGAAAAGCAGTGGTGGAGTCCGGACATGTAAAAACAGTCCGGGATATCTCATCCTTAAACATCCGCATCGCCCACGAGATAAAAGGATGCGCGAAATCCGTGCTGCCGCATCTTCTGTCAGGGGAAGAGTTTCTTGATACGCTGGTGATCTCCCCGCCGGGAGCCGGAAAGACTACCCTTTTGCGTGATCTGATCCGGGAACTTTCCAGCGGGGGATCATGGGGATCCGGGAAAAACGTGTCTGTGGTGGACGAGCGTTCGGAGATCGCGGCCTGTTTTGGCGGGGTCCCGCAGTGTGACCTCGGTCCCCGGACGGATGTGATGGACGGCTGTCCGAAAGCCGTGGGCATGCTCATGATGCTGCGCTCCATGGCACCGCAGGTACTGGCGGTCGACGAAGCGGGCGGGGAGGAGGAGATCCGGGCGATGAAATACGCGATGAAATGCGGGTGCCGGATCCTCGCCACGGTCCATGGAGCGGACATGGAGGACATCATGAAACGTCCGGCGTGGAGAGACATCGTGGGCGAAAAGATATTTTCCCGATATGTGGTCCTCACTGGGGTACCGACACCTGGAACTGTGGCGGAGATCTATGATGAATCTGTATGTCAATGCAGGGAGAAAAGCACCTGTGAAGACAGGTATGCAGCGGCAGCATTCAGTTACCGATCTCAGCTGAGGATGACCGGAAAATGGGAGAATGAAAAGATATGAAATATGTGGGACTTTTATGCATGGCGGCAGCGGTGGTGGCGGGCGGTTTTCTGATGGCGGGGGAGTGGGAAGCGCGGGTGAAGATCTTGCTGCTCTTCCGTCAGATGATGGTCTATCTGAAGAGCCGGATCCTCTACTCGAATGAGACGCTTCCGGAGGCTCTGAAGGAAGTCGGAACACGATTTGCGGACGAGAAAAGCGGAATGGAAGCGGAAGCAGGGCTTTTTTTCCTGAGAGTGGAAAAACGGATGGAGGAAGAACGCGGAAAATCATTTTCTGAGATATGGAAAGAGGAGCTGGACAGACTTCCGGAGGATCTGCCGATGAGAAACGAGGATCTTCAGGCACTCCGGTCGCTGGGGGAAAATCTCGGATATGCGGACAAAACGACCCAGGAGCGGACGATCCTTTTCTATCTGGAACAGGCGGATGACTCGCTTGCTTTCCTGAAAAAGGAGACGGAGAGCCGGACGAAGCTTTACCGGTCGCTTGGAATGGCAGCGGGACTTTTCATTCTGGTGCTCTTTGCGTAAAGGAGGGGAAACATGGGGGTAAATCTGATCTTTAAGATCGCGGCGGTGGGGATCCTGGTTTCGGTGATGTGCCAGGTTTTAAAGCACAGCGGGCGGGAGGACCAGGCATTTCTCACGAGTCTCGCGGGTCTGATTCTGGTCCTGTTCTGGATCGTACCGTATATCTATGAATTGTTTGAGACGATCAAAAACCTGTTTTCACTGTGAGGGGGAATGACTATGTCTGTGGTACAGGCGGCGCTTTTGGGGCTTACGGCGATCCTGTTTGCGGCTCAGCTGAAGCCGTTGAAGCCGGAGTACGCGGTCTATCTCGTTCTGGCGGCATCCATCGGGATCGGATTTCTGGGACTTGCAAAGCTCGGAGTCCTTCTCGAGACTTTGCGGGAGATCGGAAACGGGATCCGGATCCGGCATGTGTATTTGACAACACTTCTCCGGATGGCGGGGATCGCTTACATCGCGGAGTTCACGTCTGGGATCTGTAAGGATGCGGGATATTCGGCGGTGGGGACACAGGTGGAGATGGTGGGAAAACTCGCGATCCTGGCGGTGAGCGCACCGGTTGTTCTGTCACTCGTGGAGTCATTGAAGGTGTTTATGGAATGAAAAGATCGGGAAAACGTAGGGGATCTGCGGTGCTGATCCGGTTCATGCTCATGATCATGGGGCTTTTTGCGGGGAACTTTTTTAGGACAATTCCCGCATTTGCGGCGGAGCCGGGGGATCCCGGGCAGGAAGTATGGACACAGGATGCGGGGAGTACGGCTCTTGATCTTTCAGAGATCGAGAATTATCTGGACCGGATCGGGGAACAGAAAACGGCGGGAATGACATTTGGGGAACTGATGAACATGATCCAGGCAGGGGACATGGAGAAAATCTTTTTGTATGGAAGAGACCGGATCGCCTCCGCGTTATTTTCGGAAATCAGGACAAACGCATCATTTCTCGCGGAGATCCTGATCCTGTCCCTGTGCGGGGCGGCCTGCTCCGGTTTCTTTGGGATCTTTGGCTCCGGCCAGCTGTCGGAGACGGGATTTTATGTGATCTGCATCTGTGTGCAGACCTTTCTGGCGGCTGGCTTTTTTTCCAGCATCCGGATCGCGGAGGAGACGACGGGGGAGATCCTGGGATTCATGAAAGTGATGCTCCCGGCCTACTTTCTTGCAGTGACGATGGCGGGCGGGGCGGTGACATCCGCCTCGGTCTGCGGGTTTACGATCGGAGCCATCGGAGTGATCCAGACGGTAGTCTCCGGATTCCTTCTGCCGGTCATGAAACTTTACATGGTGATTTCCCTGGTCGGAAATCTGTTCCGGGAGGAGATGTTCTCGGTGATGACGGAGCTTCTGGGAAAGGTTGTGGGGTGGACGGTGAAGACCATGTTCGGGATCGTTGTGGGATTTCATCTGATCCAGGGGCTGGTACTTCCACAGGCGGATGCCATGAAAAACGCGGCGGTCATGCGGGCGGTCGAGGCAGTCCCCGGGGTCGGCGCAGGGGCCGGAGTGGTTTCTGATCTTCTTCTGGGATCGGCGGTCCTGATCAAGAATACAGCCGGAGCAGCGGCAGTGGCAGTCCTGCTTTTTCTGGCAGCAGTTCCGATGGTGAAGCTTACAGTCCTTATGGCGCTTTACTATCTGGCGGCAGCCGTGATGCAGCCCGTGTGCGACAAACGGCTGACGGCATGTATAACGCAGAATGCCGCCGGACATGGGATGCTGCTGAAGATCGTGGGGTACTCGCTGGCACTGTTCGTCGTGACGATCGCGGTGATCAGCTATTCGACGAACGCGGTGTATTATGCGGGATGAACAAAATGAGAATATGCAGTTTTGAAGATGCGGAGCGGGTATGGAAGTCTGAAAAATCAGACGGATGTTTTGGAAGAGGTGTGAGCAGCGGTGGAAAAGTGAGGTGAACGGCATGAAAGCAGTGGAAAACTGGGTGCGTGACATCGTATTTTACATGATCTTTGTGACGATGGTCATGAACCTTCTGCCGGATCCGAAATATGAGAAATATCTGCGGCTGTTTGCTGGCGCGGTCATGATCCTTCTGGCGTTTGGACCGGTATTACGGATCACGGGGATGGAGACGGCGATGGCGGGGATCTTTGAAAAGATCACATTTGAGAATGATGTCCGGACGCTGAAGGAAGAGCTGGGGGCGGCAGATGAGCGCCGGATCAGGGAATTTTATGGGCGATACCGGGCTGCGGCGGAGGCGGATATCCGGTCGATGGCGGAGCATGACGGGCTGGAATGTGAGAGCGTTTCGGTCGATGTGGCGGAAGCCGGGAATATCAGCTATGTGAAGCTGGTGGTCAGGGGCAGGCAGGATCAGACCGGGGCGGGGATCGCCTCGGTGAGAAGAAAGATAGGAGCGTATTATGGAGTGGAAGAACAGGACATTGAGGTCGATGTTAAAAGGAAATAAGGAGAAAGTGCTCTTTTTATTCTGTTCCGGACTGCTTTTGTTTGTGATCTCGCTTCCGGACAGCGGAAAGACGGATCCCGGGTGGAATAATCGTGCGGCGGAGGTCCTGGCCGATGTGGGGGATGAGAGTGCGGCGGATCCCAGCGCCGGTTCGGAGACGGCAGCAAAGGCGGAGAGTGTTTCCTACGAGGCGGAGCTGGAGCGGCGGATCCGGGAACTTTTAAGGAGTGTGGACGGCGTCGGGGAGGCGGATGTGATGGTAGTCTTAAAATCCTCGGAGGAGAGAGTCTGGCATGTGGATAAGAGCAGCACCTCCTCGGTGACGGAGGAGAGCGGGGCGGATTCCGGGAGTTCCAGGATCATACGGGAGGAAGATCAGTCGGAGAGCACGGTGCTTGACGGGAAGAGCCAGTCGCCGGTGATGGAAAAGGAGGTGAAGCCGGAACTCTCAGGGATCATCATCAGCGCGGACGGGGGAGGAAGCGCGGTGATCCGGGCGGAGATCACGGAGGCCATGGAGGCGCTCCTCGGGCTTCCGGCAAACAAGATCAAGGTGATGAAGCGGGCGGCAGGGGAATCCTGAGAAGAAATTCTCCAGGGCGGGATCCGGCTGTGGAACTTTCGGATGTCCGGAATGAGTGCATGGTGCCGGGAAAATAGATCGGTATTCTGCCGGGACTGCATATTTTAGGCGTGGAATCATAGAATGGAAGTATGAAAGTATGGGAAAGAAGGAGTTTTGCGATGAAACGGATCTTCAGAAGGAATCAGATCATTATCACGACACTGGCAGTCATGATCGCGGCGGCGGGATACCTGAATTACTCGTCGAAGAAGGAAGTGGCGGGGGCAGAGGTGTACGAGGCGGGGATGATGGACATTTCCGATTCGGACATTCTGGCGGAGAATCAGGCGAAGAGCGGAGTGGATGATGGAAGTCTCACGGAGATCGCAAGTCTGGACGGAGACGGCGAAGAGAAGCTTCCGGATGGAAATGAGGTGGCTGCGGTGCCGGAGAGTGCGGAGGTTTCTGGATCTGAGGCTGCAGGGGAGGAGACCGCGGCAGCGGGGATCGAGAATCCGGGCGAGGCGGTGCTCACAGGCGGAACGGGGATCTCTGAGTACATAGCGGGGGTTCAGCTTGGAAGGGAGCAGATCCGGGCGAAGAACAAGGAGACGTTGATGCAGATCATCAACAGTGACCAGATCTCGGAGGAGGAGAAGCAGACGGCGATCCAGAACCTGATCGGTCTGACGGAGGTTTCGGAGAAGGAGAATGCGGCGGAGACGCTTCTCAAGGCGAAGGGCTTTGTGGACCCGGTGGTCAGCATTACGGACGGGAAGGCGGACGTTGTTGTGAACGCGGCATCGCTCACGGACCAGGAGCGGGCGCAGATCGAGGATATCGTGAAGAGAAAGACGGAGATCGGGGCGGACGGGATCGTGATCACGCTGCTGGATGCGGAGGAGTGATGGGAACATGGCAGAGGATGAGAAAAAGAGCTATGCAACAGGGGGAGAAAATGGTATAATAACAGTATCTTTGATATACAGGAGGTAATTATTGTGGCAGCGGAAACAGAGAGAAGCAGTCATAAGGTTTATGAGAAGGACAAAATCGGAGAGGTCCGGATTGCGGATGAAGTCGTGGCAATTATTGCCGGCCTGGCAGCAACTGAGGTCGAGGGCGTGGATTCCATGGCTGGAAATATCACAAATGAGCTGGTTGGAAAGCTTGGAATGAAGAATCTTTCCAAGGGCGTGAAGGTGGAAGTGACAGAGGAACATGTGAGTGTGAATATGGCGCTGAACCTGAAGTATGGATATAGTATTCCGGATGTCTGCGAGAAGGTGCAGGAGAAGGTTAAGAGTGCGATCGAGAACATGACGGGGCTTACGGTGCTTGATGTGAATATTAAGATTGCCGGGGTCAGCATGGAGGAAAAGTAAAGATTATGACTGCGTGAGGGCAGAATCCCCAGAAGACTGGGGATCCTGCCCTTTTTGGCAAACTTATTCTATTTCGATGGTGTAGTTATAGCTGTAGGTATGGACGTAAAGCATATGATCTTGATACACGAGTAGGTCAGGCTGTTTTTTTAGTTTCAGGCGGGAGAGAATTTCGCCGGTGTGAAGATCAAGCTGATAGAGGTAGTCGTCCTCGGAGGTGAAGCCGTATCCGCAGAGGATGACATTGTCTTTTAAGATAAAGTTCATGGAGTTATAAGTCTGGTCAGCGCTTCGCCAGAGGAGTTTATTATCTTCCAGATCATAGGCGAACATGAAACAGGTATCCGGCTGGGCATAGCCGTTTGTCACGCTGGCTCCATAGAAGATTCCGTCCCTTAGACAGGCGTTATTTCCGTTAATGTACCATTTGTCGGTGGGATAGGTTAAGACATACAGGCAGTTTCCGGTACCGTTCTCAAAAATATAAAGTTCTTCGCCGGACCAGAGGTACTGGTAGTTGTCATCATAAAAGTTGTTCCAGTCGGTGCCGATCATGGGGAGGGATAATCCTTTACTGTCGTACCATTCGTTTGCAAAATCGATACCGTTTTCTTCTTCGGATACGATTTTTAAATCAAAAGAAGCGGCGGCATCACTGGTGGGATGTGTCTCCTTGACTGTGGACAAGTCGATGGTAATGTATTTTGTCTCAGATTCAGAGCTGCTTTCTGCCGTTGTTTCTGTAGCATTTTTAGAACTGTCTTTCGTCTCTGTTTTTAATTCGATTTCAGAAGTTTGTATCGCTGTTTCTGTGGGAGTATCTGTTGAAATCGTGTTTTTCTCAGCGCCGCATCCTGATAATAGCATGCACAGGATGATGAACGGCATACATTTTACTTTGTCCATTGTATTATTTTCCTTTCTGAGGAGAATTTGGAATTCTGAAGGGATCAGAAAGAGTATACCATATTATAAGGATAAAAAAACATCTCTCACATAAGGACTTGTGAAAGTATACATTTTCATGTATAATCCTAAATTAGGAGTACTCTGTTCTGCGCTCACATCTGCAGAAGCTGCAAAAGGCAGTTTTTCGGGATACATGGCGGCAAAAAGAGCAGTTCAGAGAGAATGACAATCAGAGCAGCACGGACTGTCGGAAAAGACCGTCGGTCCGTTCAGATAAACGGAGGTAGAAAAGTGACCAGAAGGGAAGCCAGAGAACATTGTTTTAAAATGCTGTTCTGCCAGGATTTTTACCCGGCAGATGAGAAGGAAGAGCAGTTAGAGAGATATTTTGAAGCGCCGAAGGAGGACGTGACCGGTGAGGACGGAAAAGATGAGATCCTTCATGATCCGTTTGAGAAAGAAGAGGATCGCGCATACCTCGAAAAACGCGTCGAGAAGATCATGGAGCTGATCCCGGAGATCGATGAGAAGATCAACGAGATCGCGGAAGGCTGGAGAACAAGACGTATGGGTAAAGTCGAGCTTACGATCTTACGTCTTGCTGTGTTTGAGATGAAATATGACGAGGAGATCCCGGAGAAGGTTGCCATCAACGAAGCAGTTGAACTCGCAAAGAAATTCGGCGGAGATGAAGCTCCGGCGTTTGTAAACGGTATCCTTGCAAAACTGATCCAGAAAGGCAATTAAACGATGGCAGGTGTTTACTCTGTTACACAGGTAAATTCATACATCAAAAATATGTTTGCACAGGACTTCCTTCTTCGCCGCCTGTCGGTGAAGGGGGAAGTTTCCAACTGTAAGTATCACAGTTCCGGACATATCTATTTCACGCTGAAAGACGGAGGCGGAACACTTCAGGCTGTCATGTTCGCAAGCCAGCGACGCGGTCTCAACTTCAAGTTAGCCGAGGGACAGCAGGTTGTCGTAAAAGGAACCGTGGATGTCTACGAGCGGGACGGAAAATACCAGCTCTACGCGTCAGAAATCGAACTTTCCGGGCGCGGGGACCTGTATCTGAGATTTGAAAAACTCTTAAAAGAGCTGGAAGAGATGGGAATGTTCGACCCGCAGTATAAGCGGCCGATCCCACGGTTTGCAAAGACGGTCGGGATCGTGACGGCTCCGACGGGGGCGGCGATCCGTGATATCATGAACATCGCGCACCGGAGAAATCCGTATGTCCAGCTGATCTTATACCCGGCTCTGGTTCAGGGAGACGGGGCGAAGGACAGTATCGTGAAGGGGATCCGGACGCTCGATGCGATGGGACTGGACGTCCTGATCGTCGGGCGCGGCGGCGGTTCGATCGAGGATCTGTGGGCGTTTAACGAGGAGGAGGTCGCGAGAGCGATCTTTGCGTGCAATACGCCTGTGATCTCGGCGGTCGGTCACGAGACGGATGTGACGATCGCGGACTATGCGGCGGATCTTCGGGCGCCGACACCATCGGCGGCGGCTGAGCTTGCGGTGTTTGACTATTTCCAGTTCCAGATGGATCTGAACGCGAGAAAGCAGCGTCTGATGAAGGAGATGGCGACATGTCTGGACCGGACGAAGAACAGGCTGAGGCAGGATATGCTGACGCTTCGGTTTTATGATCCGAAGAGCCAGTTAAATGAGAAGAAAAAGCGGTTGGCAGATGCGGAGGATACATTGCTCCGGCTGATCGCGCAGAGGCAGCAGGAGGCAAGAAGAGATCTTCAGAATGCTGAGACGCTGCTTCAGAGAGAGATGAAGGACCGACTTGCCGCGGACAAGAGAAATCTTGCGGTGAAGAGTGCCAGACTCTGGGGACTTTCCCCGTTAAAGAAGATCAGCGATGGTTTTGGATTTATCACGGACGGAGACGGAAAGCGTCTGGAGACCGTGGAACAGGCAGTACCTGGAAGCCGGATCACAGTCCGTGTGAAAGACGGACGGATCGGAGCGACCGTGAACAACGTGGAAAACTATGACATCAGGACATCAGGACAGGAAAAACTGTCGCAGTGAGGAAAGACTATGGATGACGAGACAAGAAAAAAGATGAATGTAGAGGAGACGTTTGCGGCGATCGATAAGATCATCGGAAGGCTGGAAAAGGGAGACGGATCCCTGGAAGAAGCTTTTGCGGACTATGAAGAAGGTATGAAGCTCGTAAAGAGCTGCAATGAAAAGATCGAAATGATCGAGAAGAGGATCCTTGTTTTGAGCGGAGATCAGGCGGAGGGAACGAAAGATGACGGACAGTTTTAAGGAAAAGTTCAGACAGGCGGTCGCAGAGACCGAGGCAGTCGTATATTCTTATCTTCCGGAGGAGACCGGGCACCAGAAGACGATCTTTGAGGCGATGAATTACAGCGTGAAGGCGGGCGGAAAGCGTTTGAGACCGCTGCTGATGCGGGAAGTATACCGTTTATTCGGCGGGAACGGACCGGAGATCGGGCCGTTCATGGCGGCGATGGAGATGATCCACACGTCCTCACTGATCCACGATGATCTTCCGTGTATGGACAATGACGAGTACCGCCGCGGAAAGCTGACGACCTGGAAAGCGTACGGATATGATATGGCGGTCCTCGCGGGCGATGCACTGATGATCTACGCGTTTGAGGTGGCTTCAAAGGCATTCACGATGGGAGCGGACCCTGCGAAGGTCGGACGTGCGATCGGGATCCTTGCGGAGAAGACCGGGATCTACGGTATGATCGGTGGACAGACCGTAGATGTGGAGCTGACCGGAAAGGCGGTCCCGAGGGAGAAACTTGATTTTATCTACCGCTTAAAGACAGGAGCTCTTTTAGAGGCCTCCATGATGATCGGCGCAGTCCTTGCCGGTGCATCCGATGAGGAGATCCGAGAAGTCGAGACAATGGCGTCCGAGGTTGGACTTGCATTCCAGATCCAGGATGACATCCTCGATGTGACGAGCACCCAGGAAGAGCTTGGAAAGCCTGTTTTAAGCGATGAGAAGAATCAGAAGACCACATATGTGACGCTGGAAGGTCTTGAGAAGGCAAAACAGGATGTCAAAGAGATTTCCGACCGGGCAGCGGGAAGACTTGCCGGTCTGCCGGGAAAGAATGAATTTCTGTATGACATTATTGAAATGCTCGTAAACAGGAAAAACTAAGGAAGAAAAATATGTAAGGGAGTAGTCTGGAAACATGCTGCTTGATCATATAAAACAGTCTTCGGACATCAAAAAACTGAAAGAAGACCAGTATCCGGAGCTCGCGAGAGAGATCCGCCAGTTCCTGATCGAAAAGATAAGTAAGACCGGAGGTCATCTCGCCTCAAACCTTGGCGTTGTGGAGCTTACGATGGCGCTGCATCTGGCGTTCGATCTGCCGAAGGACAAGATCGTCTGGGATGTGGGACATCAGGCTTACACGCACAAGCTTTTAAGCGGAAGAAAGGCCGGATTCGACGATCTGCGCCAGTTCGGCGGGATGAGCGGGTTCCCGAAGCGAAAAGAGAGCCCGTACGATGCGTTCGACACGGGACACAGTTCCACTTCGATTTCCGCAGGGCTTGGGATCGCCCAGGCACGGGAGATCACGGGCGAAGAATATTCGGTGATCTCTGTGATCGGAGACGGCGCGCTGACCGGCGGAATGGCCTACGAGGCATTAAATAATGCTGCCCAGATCAAAAAGAACTTTATCATCGTGCTGAACGACAACGAGATGTCGATCTCTAAGAACGTCGGCGGTATGTCACGGTATCTGAGCAGTGTCCGCACGAAGGAAGGTTATGCGGAGCTGAAACTCAAGGTGGAACGGGGACTTTCCTCGATCCCGGTGATCGGAAAGCCGATGGCATATGGGCTTTACCAGTTAAAGAACGGGATCAAGCAGTTTCTCGTCCCGGGAATGCTGTTTGAGGATATGGGGATCACCTACCTTGGACCTGTTGACGGACATGATGTGAAAGCGATGATCCGCGTGTTTAAGGAAGCAAAGCGGGTCCAGCATGCAGTCCTGGTCCATGTGATCACGAAAAAGGGAAAAGGTTACAAGCCGGCGGAGGAAAATCCGGCGAGATTCCACGGTGTGGAGCCGTTCGATATCAAGACCGGAAAGCCGCTTAAGAAAAAAGAATTCCCGAGTTATACCGATATCTTTTCTGAGAAGATCTGTGAACTTGCGAAGAAGAACGAGAAGCTCGTTGCGCTGACGGCGGCAATGCCGGACGGAACGGGACTCACGAAGTTTTCGAAGGAATTCCCGAAGCGGTTCTTTGACGTGGGGATCGCGGAGGCACATGAGGTGACGTCCGCGGCTGGTATGGCGTCGGCCGGGCTGAAACCGGTTGTCGCTGTGTATTCCTCGTTTTTACAGCGCGGTTATGATCAGGTGCTCCATGACGTCTGTATCCAGAACCTTCCGGTCTTATTCGCGATCGACCGGGCCGGTCTTGTGGGAAGCGACGGGGAGACCCACCAGGGAATCTTTGATATCTCGTTTCTGAGTCTTGTTCCGGGGATGAACATCATGGCGCCGAAGAATCTCTGGGAGCTTCAGGACATGCTGGAGTTCGGCGTGAAGTTCAACGCACCGCTCGCGATCCGCTATCCGAGAGGTCAGGCGTACCGCGGACTGGAGGAGTTCCGGGCGCCGATCGAGTACGGAAAGGCGGAGATGCTCTATGAGGAGTCTGACATTGCTCTTTTTGCTCTCGGAAGCATGGTGAGCACCGGAGAGCATGTCCGGGAAAAACTGAAGGCAAAAGGACATGCATGTACCCTGGTAAATGCGCGGTTTGTGAAGCCACTCGACACCGATATGATCGATCATCTGTGCAAAGATCATAAGCTCATCGTCACGATGGAGGAAAATGTGCTCCGCGGCGGCATGGGCATGTATGTCACAAAGTATATTCATGAATTTTATCCGGAGATCCGGGTGATCCAGATCGCACTTCCGGATGCATATGTGGAACACGGAAATGTGTCCGTCCTTCGGGAAATGCTGGGGATCGACAGCGATTCGGTCCTGAAGCGGATCGAGAAGGAACTGGATTCCTGGAAATAAAGACAGTCTGGGAGGCGAAGATCCCGGGAAGGAGAAAAAGCCCATGAAGGAACGTTTGGATGTTCTTCTGGTAAAGAGAAACCTGGCGGAGTCCAGGGAGAAGGCGAAGGCGGTCATCATGTCCGGCATCGTCTATGTAGATGGACAGAAAGAAGACAAGGCGGGTTCCATGTTCGATGAGACTGCGAACGTGGAGGTGCGCGGAACGACTTTAAAATATGTGAGCCGCGGAGGTCTGAAATTAGAGAAGGCGATGACGCACTTTGGTGTGACACTGGCCGGAAAGATCTGTATGGATGTCGGTGCGTCCACCGGCGGATTTACGGACTGTATGCTCCAGAACGGAGCGGTGAAGGTTTACTCCGTCGATGTTGGACATGGACAGCTCGCATGGAAACTCCGGAACGATGAGCGCGTGGTCTGCATGGAAAAGACGAATATCCGCTATGTGACTCCGGAGGAGATCCCGGACCGGATCCAGTTTGTATCCATTGATGTATCCTTTATCTCCCTGACGAAAGTTCTGGGACCTGTGAAGGCGCTCATGGAGCCGGATGGTGAGGTTGTCTGCCTGATCAAGCCGCAGTTTGAGGCCGGACGTGAGAAGGTTGGAAAGAAGGGGGTTGTCCGTGAAAAATCAGTCCATCTCGAGGTCATCGAGATGGTAGCATCATTTGCCGGAAGCATCGGTTTTGAGGCGCTGCATCTGGAATTTTCACCGATCAAAGGACCGGAAGGAAACATCGAGTACCTGCTTCATTTAAGAAACTGTACTGATGGCAGCACCTTCACAAACGACGCGATCGGAGCTTCCGGGATCGTCGACAAGGCACACGAGACACTGGATAAATAGGACAGAATATATGAAGAAATTTTACATCGTTGCGAATCCTGACAAAGAAAATACGAAGAACATGCAGACAGCGATCGAGGAGTATCTGACGACCCGCGGCGCAAAAGTCTCCGCCGGAAAAAGTGCTTCCGGACATGGAAATCCCTATACGGATCCTGAGGATGTTCCGGGAGATATGGAATGTGTCATCACACTCGGCGGCGACGGAACCCTGATCCAGGCGGCGCGGGATCTCGCAGGGCGTGATCTTCCGATGATCGGGATCAACCTCGGCGGTCTCGGGTATCTCACTCAGATCGGGCGGGAAGGCGATGTGAAGGAGCTTCTGGATGCGCTTTTGGAGGATTCTTACCAGATCCAGGAGCGCATGATGTTAAAGGGCTGCGTTTACCGGGACGGAAGACCTGTGAAGGATAGTATCGCGTTAAATGATATCGTCCTGACAAGGGACGGGGATCCGCGCGTTCTGAAATTAAAGCTGTACGTGGACGGACAGTTTTTAAACGAATTCAGCGCCGATGGCATGATCGTTGCGACACCTACGGGATCGACAGCCTACAATCTGTCGGCGGGCGGGCCGATCGCACAGCCGGACGGACAGCTCATGATCCTGACGCCGATCTGCCCGCACACGCTGACATCGAGAACGATCGTTTTCGGTGCCGGAAGCCGGATCCGGATCGAGATCCCGGCGACGAACCGCGGCAGCCAGGTGGCGGCGTTTGACGGTGACACGCTGGTTCGCCTGGAAAACGGGGATTATATTGAGATCACAAAGGCAGAGACCGTGACCAGGGTAGTGAAGCTGGATCACCGGTCCTTCCTGGATATTTTGAAAATGAAAATGTATGATGCGTAGTGCGCGGGATAGTGTACGCAGAAAGGGGCAGCGGAAGACATGAAGGTTGACAGACATAGTAAGATCGTTGAGCTCATTGGGAAATATCAGATCGAGACGCAGGAGGAGCTGGCGGAATACCTGAAAAAGGCCGGATACCATGTGACGCAGGCGACGGTATCGAGAGATATCCGCGAATTAAAGCTCACAAAAGCACCGGGGAAAAACGGACGCCAGTGCTACGCAGTCATGCAGCATCAGAAGGATTTCGGAGAAAAATACATCCGCATCTTCCGTGACTGCTATGTCTCCATGGATATGGCACAGAATATTCTCGTGATCAAGACCGTTTCCGGTATGGCGATGGCGGTCGCTGAGGCGCTCGATGTGATCGGATTCCATGAGATCGTCGGCTGCGTGGCCGGTGACAACACGATCATGTGTGCCGTGCGGACGGTGGATGACACGATCATCCTGATGGATAAGCTGAAGAAGATCGTGGAAGGAAAATAGAAGAGAGCCGTTTGTTGAAGAAAACGGAGTGAATGATAGAGACAGACCGTCTGCTTTTTGGCAGGCGGTCTGTTGTTTATGATGGGTGCTTTGTCGAATGAAACGGGAAACAGAGTGCAATGCCCAACTGAAATATTTGGAAAGCATCAGGAGCGGATGCGAAGTTCCCGGAGCTGCTGCTTCATTTCAGGTGGGATTCGGAAGCTTTCGACTGCTTTCTGGATGGTCTTATTGTGGGTCCAGACATCCAGGCGGCGCTCTGTGAGCCAGGGCAGGGCGGCATCCGGCTGTTTGGCGAGAGCTGTTGCAAAATACCATGCCCGCATCATATTCAGATAGTATTCTTCGGTATGTATTTCGGCTGCCCACATAAGATATTCCGGACGGAAGTAACAAGAGTGTCAAGGGAGTTATCTGGGAGGAACAAGGACTGAAAATTTACTTCTGCATACAGTGGTTGTCACAAATTTTGCGACCACCACTGTATTATCTAATTTACGCGAATAACGTGCAAAAGTCCGCGCTTGCGAGACCTTGGCGACTGTCGCGATAACAAGGGGAAACTCGCGAAGCATGTTTTTGCTTGTTGTTAATGCCCCAGCATATTCTCCATAAAAATTCCGTATCCTCTTGTCGGATCGTTGATGAAAACGTGGGTGACAGCTCCGATGAGCTTTCCGTCCTGGATGATCGGGCTGCCGGACATGCCCTGGACGATCCCGCCGGTGAGATTTAAGAGGTCCTCGTCTACGACTTTGAGAACCAGCCCTTTATTTTTTTGCACACTTCCATAATCCACTTTTTGAATTTCGATCTCATAGTCTTTCACCTCCCCGGATACCTTGCTCCGGATGTACGCGCGCCCGCGTTGGATGTCCTGGCGGAATCCGATGGGGATCGCGTCGGCCTGGAGCGAGTCAAGAAAATGTCGGTTTACAGTTCCATAGATTCCTTCCGTTGTGTTTTCGGTCACATCTCCCAACTTTGTCCCTTTTCCGTAGTAGATCACGCCAGACATCACACCGGGCTTTCCTGTCTGGCCTTTTTCAATTCCCAGGATCTGGGTCTCGTAGAGCTCGCCGCCGTCGATATCCACGAGTGCTCCGGTATCGCTGTCACTGATCCCGTGACCCAGAGCGCCGAAGCAGCCGTTCATGTCAACATACGTCATCGTTCCGATCCCCTGGGTATCATCCCGGACCCAGGCGCCGAGCTTGTAGTGACCGTCATCTGCCAGGACAGGCGTCATGTTCACGTCGATTTCCCGCCCATCCCGCCTGATCCCGAGAATCATGGCTTTTCCTCCGGACGCGTTCACGGCATCGACCAGAGCGTCCTTATCTTCTAAAGTCTCACCGTTGATGGTCTGAATGTAGTCCCCGGACTTCAAAAGCCCGTATGCCGGTTCCACCACATTTCCCGTCTTATTTGTCACCTGTCCGGTACCGATCACCATGACGCCTTTGGAACTCAGGTAGATCCCGACAGGAGTTCCGCAGGGGATCGCACAGGAACTGTCGACGACGTCAACCTGGATCTCCTTCATGAGGATCAGACCGAGAAATTTCATTCCGACAAGGTAACTGCCCTCATTTTTTCCGCACATGGAGACGGAATCCGGGCGGTCGATCCGGATCATCCCATCTGGAATATCGGAGGAGTTTTTCAGGATGACTTCCTCACTGTCACTCTCAAAGGTGATTCCGGGCGGAAGAGAAAAATGGAAGACTTCCTCCTCGTTGACGACCAGATTCAGCTTATCCGGCACCGCATACCGGATATAGATCCAGGAAAATCCCAGAGTGAAGATCAGAGAACACCAGAATACCCGGATCAGGATCCTGCGAAACGATTCTTTTTTCATCATGGCAGCTTCCTCCTTGTCTGTTTCTGTCAGCAGTACAGGCGCGGAGATCATCCGGTTGCGATCCGAAACACAGATCAGACCGGAGAAACCGCCTATTTGATGCACTGCATATATTGAGGCTGCCAGTACCTTTTTAGTATCACCGTTTTTCAAAAGGATTATTCAGGAAGGTCCAGATCGGAAAAGGTGAGAAAAAGGAGAGACAGCTTTTTTGTCTCTCCTAGTATGTGATACATTCTGAAATTCACCCTGTCAGTTTTTTCTCATTCTGTCGATTCATCCCGGTTATAAAAATAGGAGATGCGTCTGCAGATTCATCCGGCTGCCGGAAGCATAGAAACGTCATTGGAGACAACAGAACAATCCCGGGAATCGAGATGGGTTTTTGTCTCTTTTGCCAGCCGCTTCATTTCCTCCGCATTTTCAAGGACTTTTTCCGTGATCTCCGCGCCGCCGAGAAGTCTCGCAAGCTCGCCGGTCTGTTCCTGCTCATTCAGCTTTTGGATCTTAGTGGAAGTCATTCCGTTCTGCACCGATTTCCTGATTTCAAAGTGCGTATCAGCCATCGCGGCGATCTGAGGAAGGTGGGTGATGCAGAGAACCTGATGCTTTCTTCCGATGTAAGACAGGCGTTCCGATACTTTCTGGGCAGTTCTTCCGCTGATGCCGGTGTCAATCTCATCGAAGATCAGGGTAGGGATATCGTCCGTATCGGCGAGGACGGTCTTGATCGCCAGCATGATCCTTGAGAGCTCACCGCCGGATGCGACTTCGCCGAGCGGTCTTGGCGGGATACTTCCAGGGTTTGTGGAGATCAGAAACTCCACTTCGTCGGAGCCGGAGGCCGTGTAGTGGTCTGTGCGGTGGACATCGACCTGAAATTCCACATGGAGGAAATTCAGATCCCTGAGTTCCTCGGAAATCCGGTTTTCGAGAACTTTTGCGGCTTTTTTCCGCTCTTCGGACAGGCGCCCGCAGAGAAGAGCGAGGACATGTTTCTGTTCTTCGAAGACTGCCTTTGCGGCGCGGGCCAGTTCTTCATAATTTTCAAGTTCTTCCAGGCGCTTTTTCTTTGCATCAAGACTTCGCAGGACTGCCTCCTCGGTTGAGCCATATTTCGCAGTCATCTGGCGGATCAGATCGAGACGCTCTTCCGTCTGCTGAAAGTCTTCCCCGGAAAATTCCATCTCATCCAGATAGCCGGAGATCGAACGGCAGAGATCGGACAGGATACTTTCTGCATCGGAGAGACCGGATGCGATCCCGCTCAGCCGTTCATCGTAGGAGGAGACATTTTCTACCTCGTGGCAGGCCCGGCCGATCATATCGCTGTCAAGAACCTGGTATGCGGCCTGAAGACTTTCCATGATCTTCTGGCTGTGGGCATATTTGCGGAACTTTGCGGCCAGTTCTTCTTCTTCCCCCGGTCTTAAAGCGGCGTTCTCGATCTCAGTAATCTCGAAACGGATAAAGTCGAGTTCCCGCTTCCGGCTCTCGTCATCCAGAGAAAATCCGTCAAGTTTTCCTTTTAATTCCAGATATTTCCGGTAGCTTTCCGCGACTTCTCTTCTCAGCATCCCTGTTTCTTTCCGGGAATATTCGTCGAGGATCTCCAGATGTTTCTGCCTGTGAAGGAGAGACTGGTGCTCATGCTGGCCGTGGATATCTAAAAGTTTTCCGGTTACAGCCTTTAAGCGGGCTGTCGTTACGGTTTCATCATTGATCCGGCTGATACTTCTCGTCGGAGTGATCTTTTTTGAGATAATGAGAAGTCCGTCATCATCCGGATATACATCCATCGACTTTAATTCTTCACGTTTTTTCTCATCGTCGACGGAGAAGGTAAGCTCGATATAGGCATAGTCCTCACCGCGGCGGATCATGTCCTTTGATGCTTTTGCACCCAGCGCGAGAGCGACAGAGCCGATAATAATTGATTTTCCGGCTCCGGTCTCACCGGTCAGAATATTTAAACCGTTTCCAAATTCTACATCTGCCTGTTCGATCAGGGCAAGATTTTTTACATGTAATCCAATCAGCATCCGGATTCCCCGCTTTCTGTAAGTCTATGAAAAATCAATAGAAACATTTGTTCGATTTCGTAAAACGAGTATAGCACACATCTGTTCGATTGTCCAGTAAAAATCGAACATTTGTTCCTGAAAAATACTCCGGTAAAAAATCGCAGCTTTGCCAGCTTTGCCAGCTTTGCCGTTGCCCGGGTTCTTGCCACGGCATATTCAAGGTGATAGAATGAAAAAAATGATACATGAGGAGGAAAAGCATGAAAATCGCACTTGCGCAGATGCGTATGACCGGAAATGTACAGGAAAACCTGGAGAAAAGCCTGAAATTTTGTGATCTGGCAGAGGACTGTGATCTTCTTTTTTTCCCGGAGATCCAGTTGTCCCCGTTTTTTCCGCAATATGAAAAGCAGGATGCTGAAATGTATGTCATGGAAAAAAACGGGCAGGAGATCGCGGAACTTGCCGGTAAAGCAAAAGAACATCAGTATTACCTTTCGCCGAATGTCTATTTAAAACTTGAAAACCAGAAATATGATGCCTCCCTGTGGATCGGACCGGATGGCCGGATCCTGGATGTCGCAAAAATGGTCCATATCGCTCAGGCAGAACAGTTTTATGAACAGGATTATTATGCACCATCCGATGATGGATTTAAGGTTTTTGACACGCCGTTCGGGAAAATCGGGATCGTGATCTGCTATGACCGCCATCTTCCGGAAAGCATTCGGACCTGTACACTCATGGGAGCAGATCTGATCATCGTTCCTACTGCAAATACAAAGGCGGAGCCGATGGAGATGTTTGAGTGGGAGATGCGCGTGCAGGCAATGCAGAATCAGGTGTTTATCGCAATGTGCAACCGCGTCGGAGAGGAGGGAGAGATGGACTTTTCCGGTGAGTCCATCGTGATCCATCCGAATGGAAGTGTTCTAGCGAAAGCGGACGATACGGAGCAGCTTCTGGTGTGTGAAGTCGATCTTTCTGAGGCGAAAAAGCTGAAAAAGAAAGTTCCGTATCTTTCCACACGGAGACCGGAATGGTACAGGATCTGAAGAATGGAACAAAAGAAAACGGCCCACCCGAAAAATGGGTGAGCCGTTTCCTTTTCACAAGGTAGGGGCATTAAAAGATTACAGATATTTGGAAATCAGTGTCTTATACTCATCGACACCGATGAATTTCAGGTACTCGTTGAACTGCATAACCTTACCGGTATAGCCTTCATCTGTTCCGTTCTCCTGAATGTACTGAAGAATGGACATTGTTGCGGCAACGTTTGCGAACAGGCAGCTCATCGGGAATGTGATGATCTTGTAGCCTAATTTTCCGCAGTCTGCAGCTGTCATTCCATCGTTGATGCCCTTATTTGCATAGAGGCCAAGATGGATCGGTCCGTTAACGCGGGACGGAAGTGCCTCTAACTCTTCTCTTGTCTTCGGCAGGATCTTGACCATGTCGGCACCAGCCTCCATGTATGCGTTTGCACGCTCGATCGCTTCCTCAAACGGAGCATCTGTTCTTGCGATGATCACAAGGTCTTTGTCTTTTCTTGTATCAACGGCTGCACGGATCTTACCAACCATCTCATCTGTGCTGATGAGCTCCGGTGCCTTGATGAACGGACAGTTCGGCGGCTGCTTCTGGTCTTCGATGAATAATCCGCCAACTCCTGTCTTCTCATATTCTTTGATCGTACGGATCACGTTCATTGCGCTTCCGTATCCGCCCTCAGCGTCTGCGAGGATCGGGATATCTACAGCGTCTGCCATCTTGCTCAAGATGCTGACAGTCTCGTTTAATGCGAGAAGTCCTGTATCCGGCTGTCCAAGAACTGCACCGTGCATTCCATAACCGGTTGTTCCTGCAACCTTGAATCCCGCTGCCTGGATGGCACGTGCGCTCAGTGCGTCATATGCACATGGAGCTACGAGATAGTCGTTTGTGGCGAGAAGCTCTCTGAGATTTGTCGTCTGTCTTCCCATGATCATATACCTTCTTTCTTTTCATTTTGTTTTTCTTTTTCAGATGTGCCTCATCTGAATCTGCCCTCAGTATAGCCCCGGATCCTGTTTCCGTCCAATACCTGATTTCGATCGCATTTATAGAAGATTTCTATTTATCTATAAAATTCATGAATTTTCATATAGACGCTCTATCGTTCTGATAGAACTCTGGTATTGGATTTTTGAAAGAAAAGAAGATATGCTGAAGACAGAAAAACATTTTGGAAAGGAACTTTCACTATGAATTTACCATCTTCCATCACCTTATGCGAGGTCGGTCTCCGGGACGGACTTCAGAATGAAATGACTATTTTAACGGTGCACCAGAAGGTCGCTCTTCTTCTCGGGCTGATCGATGCCGGATTCAAAGTTATTGAGGTAGGTTCTTTCATGCATCCGAAAGCTGTGCCGTAGATGGCAAATACGGACGAAGTCTATAAAGCAATCGGGGAGATCCCGGGAGTTGAGCTCCGGGCGCTGATCCCGAATCTGCGCGGGGTCTCCCGTGCGATCGAATGCGGATGCAAGAAAGTAAAATTAAATGTATCTGCGAGCAGGACACATAATATGAAGAATCTGAACATGACTCCGGAGGAGAGTGTCGTCGGCTTTGCATCCTGTGTGGAGGCTGCAAAAGAAAACGGGATCGAAATTTCCGGCTCCATCTCCATGCCGTTTGCCTCTCCCTGGGAGGGAAGAACTCCGGTGAAAGATGTCGATGGGATCATTGAAGCCTATCTCAAGGTTGGGATCAATGAGATATCTCTCTCCGATGCGTCCGGAATGGCTGTTCCGAACCAGGTCTATGAACTCTGTTCCCACGTGCGCTCTGCTTATCCGGAGTGTACCTGGTGGCTTCACTTTCATAATACACGCGGCATGGCAATGGCAAACATCCTGGCTGCCATGGAAGCAGGCATGACCCGCTTTGACAGTTCCTTCGGCGGACTCGGCGGATGCCCGTTTGTTCCGGGAGCTGCCGGAAACATTTCTACCGAAGATGTTCTTCACATGTGCGAAGAATCCGGGATCGAGACAGGGATCGACATTACAAAGGTCATCGCTCTCTCTAAGGATCTTCGTGAGCTCCTCGAACACGATATGGAGAGCTATGTTCTCCGCGCCGGCCGTTCCAGCGACCTGATCCGTTCAAGGCAATAACAATTCCGCTGCGGTGTATTTCTCCTGCACGGCCGCGGAATTTCCAATATTTGTTTGTTTTACCCCTGATCCTCAACAGAGGGCGTTCCAAGACGCCAGAAGATCCCCGCAGCAACACCTCTGGAATATGCTGCGGGGATCTTCTGTATGTGTCAGTTATTTATCAGATCGTGGAGATCGCAAATTTTTCCGTGATCAGGTTCCGTACTTTCTGAACGACAGGAAGGAGCTTATCCCCCTTCACCCAGGAGAGATAAACGGTGCGGACAAATTCTTTTCCGCTTTCCGCGATCGGGATGATGGCGATCCGCTCAGTCTTCATCGCCGGGATCGTCGGAAGGATCGCGACACCGAAGTTTAATGCGACATACTGGAGCGCCGCATCACACCCGTGAACCTCAAAGACGATGTTGGGAATGACTCCGCGCTCCCGGAAGGACTGATCGAACTGGGTGCGGAGACTTGTACCTTTATCTAAAACGATATGAGGTTCATTCATATAATCCGCAAAAGTGACGGAAGACTGCTTCGCAAGCGGATGTCCGAGCGGGACGGCGAGATAAAGAGGCTGTTTCATGACCGTGATGGAATCAGCCCAGTCATTCCTTGTTGTTGTGAGGGCAAGATCGATCTTTCCGTTTTTCAGCAGTTCGGAGATATCGAAAGAGGTATCTTCGATAAACTGAAAACGGATATTTTTATTTCCGGAATCCCGGTAAACTTCTTCTATGATCTTTGGGATCAGCGTGGAGGAGATGGAATGGAAATATCCAAGTCGGACCATCAGCGGGGCAGATCCACTCATCTGTTTTAATTCGCTGGTCCCTTCATCCATCAGGCGCAGCGCTTTCTGCACATAGGGGAGAAAACGTTCCCCGTACTCGGTGAGACGGATCTTTCGGTTCTCCTTTTCAAAAAGTTTTACGCTGAGTTCCTTTTCAAGCTCGCTGATCGAATAGCTTAAGCTTGGCTGGGCGATATGCAGTTCCTCAGCAGCACGGGTATAGTGAAGAACCCGGGCGAGCGTCTCAAAATACTGAAGCTGAAGAAGCGTCATAAGATCTCAATCCTTTCTGAATCAATTCTTTCGTTGCAGTACACATACTGCTGTTCGTGCACTCCAACTATTTTACCATGTTTTCACGGCGGAAACAACGATAAGAATCATAGAAATTGTCTATTGTCACAAGAGAATACCGGTATTGGACTTTTGAGTTATGCACATTTATACTGATGCCATCAGAAACAAACGAATTGCTGATAAAAAGCAAAATAGAAAAGGAGAATCGAGTTATGGCAAAGGAAGTTACACCGGAACAGATCGAGATGATCGAAGAGATGGTTGCCCGCGCACATGTGGCAGCGGACGTAATAGCGACATACGACCAGGAGAGAGTCGACAAACTCTGCCAGGCTGTGGCAGCAGCTCTCTATGATATGAAGACATGGGCTCAGATGGCGGATGAGGCTGTCGATGAGACAGGTCTCGGCGATAAAGTCACAAAGAGAAACAAGAGAAATAAGATCAAACTGATCTTAAGAGACTGCCTGAGATCAAAGAGCGTCGGCGTGATCGAGGAGATCCCGGAAAAAGGCATCGTGAAATATGCAAAGCCGGTCGGCGTGATCGCATCCCTGGTACCGACAACGAACCCGTGCCTGACTCCGGCCGGTCAGATCCTCTATGCGATCAAGGCGAGAGACGTGATCATCTGCTCCCCGCATCCGCGTGCAAAGGTTGTCACAAACAAGTGCATCGACATCATCCGTGAGACTCTCGTCCGCGAAGGTGCACCGGCAGACATCATCCAGGGCATCAAGGAGCCGTCCATCAGCCTGACCCAGGAACTCATGAAACGTGCGGACCTCATCATCGCTACCGGCGGCCGTCCGATGGTCAAATCCGCTTATTCCGCAGGTGTTCCGGCTTACGGTTCCGGTGCTGGAAATGCAACTGTCATCATCGATGATACCTGCAACACACCGGAGAGACAGAAAGAGGCTGCTGAGAACACAAGAATTTCCAAGACTTCTGACTTTGGTTCCGGCTGCTCCTGCGACGGCAACCTTCTGATCCATGAGTCTGTATATGACGGATTTGTAAAAGCGCTGGAAGCAGAGGGCGCATACCTTGCAAACGAGGAAGAGACGGAAATGTTAAAGAAAGTCATGTGGGATGAGACAGGCCACAGACTTCCGAATACAGTTGCCATCAGCCCGCAGAAGCTGGCACTGACAGCAGGTTTTGAGATCCCGGATGACAGAAAGTTCATCGCAGTCACAGGCGGCGGGATCAATGAGATCGGTAAGGAATTCTTCTTCTCCAGTGAAAAACTTACCACACTCCTTTCTCTCTTCAAATATGAGGGCGAATTTGAGAATGCGCTTACTATGATGCAGAAGGTATTTAATGTAGGTGGAAAAGGTCATTCCTGCGGCATCTACTCCTTCAGCGACGACCATATCAACCGTCTCGGCATGGCAGCTCCGGTATCCCGTATCATGGTGCGCCAGCCGAACAACCGCGGCAACTCCGGTTCCGCATGGAACGGAATGCCTCCGACTTCCTCCATGGGCTGCGGTACATGGGGCGGAAATATCGTCTCCGAGAATATCTCCTTAAAACACTACATGAATACAACATGGGTATCCCGCCCGTTAGCGTATGACATGCCGTCAAATGAGGAATTATTCGGTGAATACAACAAGGCAGACATTGACGAGGAATAAAAATCGTTATAAAATTGTATGATCAGCCACAATGAGCCATAGTTGACAGGGCAGGGCATGAAGCCATATAATTGCTTCATGTTCTGCCTTATTTTATACAGGATCGGGCTGAAACAGACACCCATGAAAAACAACACGGAGGAATGACATGATCAACTTTCAGGGAAATGAAGAATATATCGCGTCGGACGAACTGATCCGGAGCGTGAATATCGCGGCAGCTTTAAAGAAACCGCTGCTCGTAAAAGGGGAACCGGGAACAGGAAAGACGATGCTCGCGGAGGCGGTCGCAAAGAGCCTCGGGATGGAACTTCTGATCTGGAATATCAAATCCACGACGAGAGCCCAGGACGGACTCTATGTCTATGATACGGTCCAGAGACTCTACGACAGCCAGTTCGGGACGGCCGGAGTGGACGACATCGGAAAATACATCCGGATGGGAAAACTCGGAGAGGCGTTCAGACGGGAAAAACAGGTGGTGCTCCTGATCGATGAGATCGATAAGGCGGATCTGGAATTCCCGAACGACCTTTTGTGGGAGCTTGACCAGATGGAGTTTTACATCCCGGAGACAGGTGAGACTGTGAAGGCAAAGGAGCGGCCGATCGTGATCATCACCTCGAACGCGGAGAAGGAGCTGCCGGATGCATTCTTGAGACGCTGCGTCTTCCATTATATCGCGTTCCCGGAGAAAGAAGAGATGACTGCGATCGTGAAGGCACATTTCCCGGATCTTGAGGATTCCCTGCTCCATGGAGCGCTGGATGCCTTTTACCGGATCCGGAACCTCCCGGGACTCTCCAAGAAACCGGCTACATCTGAGCTTCTCGACTGGATCATGGCGCTCCGGCTCGGCGGGATCCCGGAGGAGACCCTGACTGAGAAGATCCCGTTTGCCGGGATCCTGTTAAAGAAGACGGAGGATCTGCAGACACTGGAGAAACGATATGTTTACTGAGTTCCTGTACCTGCTCCGGGCTTACGGAATGAAGACGGGCTTAAATGAGTGGAACAGCCTGATGGAAGCTCTGCAGATGAACTTAAATCACAGCAGCCTGACGGAGTTTTACTATATGGCCCGGACGGTCCTTGTAAAGAAGGAGACGGATTACGATAAATTTGACCAGGCATTTTCGGAGTATTTTAAGAATCTGCCGGATTACGGCGGAGTATCCGATGAACTTTTGTCGTGGCTGGACACGGTGATGCCGAAGACGAACCCGGACAAAGAGCGAGCCGATTCGATGTGGGAAAACATGAGTCTCGAGGAGATCGAGGCTCTGATGAAACAGAGGATGCGGGAGCAGACGGAGGCCCACAACGGCGGTAGCAAATGGATCGGAACAGGCGGGATCACTGCGTTCGGCCATTCCGGCTATGCGCCGAAGGGGATCCGGATCTCCGGGGAAGGAAAGAACCGGAAAGCCTTAAAGATCGCGGCGGCGAGAGAGTACCGGGATTTCCGGGATGACAAGGTCCTGGAGATCCGCCAGTTCCAGATGGCATTCCGGAAGCTCCGGATCCTGTCCGGAAAGGACGAGGGACCGAAAACGGAGCTCAACGTGGAGAAAACGATCGAGAAGACGTGCAAAAACGGCGGAAACCTTGAGATCGTCATGGAACGGCCGCGAAAGAACCAGACAAAGCTCATGCTCCTCATCGACAGCGGCGGTTCCATGTGGCCTTATGCGGATCTCACAAACCGCCTGTTCCAGTCTGTAAACCAGGCATCGAAGCTGAAAGACCTGAAAGTTTACTATTTCCACAACTGCATCTACGGGGAACTCTTCACAAAACCGGGCTGCATGTGGAAGGACAGGATCTCCACGGACTGGGTACTGTCCAACATCAAGCGGGAGTACAAGGTGATCCTTGTGGGCGATGCGACGATGGGGCCGGCGGAACTTCTGTACCGCGGCGGGACTGTGGACTACATGCATCCAAACGATAAGCCGGGGATCCAGTGGCTGGAGGAGATCCGAAAAAGGTATCCGGCAAGCGTCTGGATGAATCCGCTCCACGAAAAGCTGTGGAACGGAGATTACTATACATCGCGGACCGTTGAGATCGTAAAAAATGTGTTCCCGATGTTTCCGCTGACCGTGAAGGGGCTGGAGGCGGCCGTGCGGGAATTATTAAAAGAAAATCTGTAAAAAAGAGAGAGTCACTGTGCCGGCAGATCGCTGTGTGCACAGTGACTTTTTTATTTAACAGGAACTTCCTGTTAAACAAAAAGGCACTGCGCGTCTAAGATGTATTTTTTAAAAAAATTCATAGATATTTCTGATCCATCCATGCATCGCATAGATGGCATCCTGATTTCTTTGTAGCTTTTCCATAAAACAGTGTACATGTTTTTGTACAATCTTCCCAATCTATGAATAAAATAGATGATTTGATGAAAACGCGCCATTGGACGTTTATGCACTTTATCGGTAAAATGTAGCCATGGACAGAGAAAAACATACAAAACATAAAAAGAAATATGGGAAAAACAGAAAATGTATGAAGGGGGATTCATGAATGGAACGCAAGATTTCATTAGCTTATTTAACAGTGCCGGGGATCACTCCGGTCGATGAGATCAGGATGGCAGCGGAGCTCGGATATGATTACACCAGCATCCGCACGATCCCGATGGGACAGCCGGGGGAGCCGCAGGTCTGCCTGGAAAAAGATCCGGAGATGTTTAAAGAGATCCGCCAGACCTTAAAGGACTGCAATATGAAGCTCCTGGACATCGAACTTGTCCGTGTGAGAGAAGACCTTCCGCTTGATTACCGCAAAGCATTCGAGTGCGGGGCAGAGCTCGGGGCGACAGAGATCCTCTCCAGTGTCTGGACAGAAAACAGGAACTTCGCAGTGGAAGCATACGGAAAGATCTGTGAGCAGGCAGCAGAGTTTGGAATGAATGTCAACTTCGAGTTCCCGATCGTTTCCGGCGTCAAGACCTTAAAAGAGGCAGCCGAGATCCAGGATCAGGTAAGAGCGAAGAACTTAAAACTCCTGATGGATATGATCTACTGTCACTGGGATCAGGTAACACCGGAGATCATCGAGTCTTACGGAAAAGACCGCTTCGGCCTCATTCACCTCTGCGACTGCCCGAAGATCTGGAAAGCGACAGAGCTCGTAAAGGTTGTCCGTGAGGGACGTGAGTACTGTGGCCTCGGTGAGGCGAACCTCAAGGCACTCTTAAAGGCACTTCCGGAGAATCCGTGCTCCATCGAACTTCCGAATAAGAAGTATATCGAACAGTACGGTGCGAAAGGACATGCGGAGAACTGCCTGAAATATGCGAGAAAGTTATTCGCAGAGCTGGATCTCCCGGATCTGCAGCAGACTGCATAACTGATATAAAACATAGAGTTCTATGAGTTTATAACAGAAAGTGAGGAAATAAACATGATACCTGATATCAACACAAAAATGATCACACTGATCGGCACACCTCTTGGACAGTCTTTTGCATCCAGAATGCAGAACCGCGGATATGAAGCGGCAGGGCTCAACATGATCTACTTCTACACAGAAGCAGACAATGAGCACTTAAAAGACATCGTAAACGGGATCCGTTACATGAACTTTGCCGGATTTGCTGTCACAAAACCGAACAAGGTAAAAGTTCTCGAGTATCTGGATGAGCTTGATCCGCTCTGTGCAAAGATGGGATCCAGCAATACCGTTGTAAAGACTCCGGAAGGAAAACTCATCGGATACAACACCGATGGATCCGGATTCTACCGTTCCCTTCTTGAAGAGGGCAAGATAAAACCGGAGCAGTGTGTCTTCTTCTGCTTTGGAGGCGGCGGCGCCGGACGCGCAATGTGTTCCGTTCTTGCCTACCACGGAGCAAGAAAGATCTACATCACAGACAAATTTGAGCAGTGCGCGAAAGACCTTGTCGATGACATCAACAAGAATTTCGCACCGGTTGCGGAGTTCGTACCGTACGGCGATTACTCAAAGATCGCTGCCTGCGATGTCGTATTAAATGCCAGCGGAATCGGAATGGGAAAGACCATCGGTCAGACACCGGTCCCGAAAGAGCACCTCAGAAAAGGTCAGCTCTGCTTTGATGCCTGCTACAACCCGGCGAGAACCCAGTTCTTAATGGATGCTGAGGCAAACGGATGCAGAGTATTAAACGGTCTCGGAATGAGCCTTTATCAGGGTGCTGCCCAGATCGAACTCTGGACAGGAAAGCCGGCTCCGGTCGAGCGCATGAGAGAAGAGCTTATGGATATTCTGGCTGGTAAATAGGCCGGAACAGGGGAAATAAGTAAAAAATAAATGGGAGGAAACGAATGAACCAGAATCAGGAAAGTACATCGCAGACCGGGGGAAAAACGGTCCATAAAGAAGCGTATCTGTTGTTGTTTTCAACCTTTTTCATGTTCGCAACGATCCATGTAACAGGAAGAGTGATCTCTCCGTACATGCCGGCCGCTCTGGTAGTCGGGATCCGGTGCCTGATCGCCCTGATCCCACTGGGATTCATGGCGAGAAAGTATCTTGATGTGAAAGTGGAAAAGGGAGACTGGAAATGGTTCGTGATCATCGGCGGACTGACATACTTTGTATCTCCGTTTATGATCCAGGTGGCGATCTCGCTCACCGGCGCATCCATGGCGTCTCTTTTAAACTCCATGACACCGGTAGCAGTGACGATCCTTGCAGTCATTCTCTTAGGTGAAAAGCTGACACCGCCGAAGTTCCTCTGCCTGGTCCTCGCGATCATCGGAGCAGCGATCATCACAAAGGGAGCAAACACACAGAGCCAGTTCTTCGGAGTTGTGGCAGCGATCGCTTCCGTCTTATCTTCAGGAACTTCTTCAGTCCTGATGCGCAGGCTGAGCTCAAAATATCCTGCGATCCTGATCACGTTTTACGGAACAGCGATCAGCCTGATCTTCCACATTCCGATGAGTATCTTTACGATCGCCACACAGCCGGTAGTGATCAATGCGACAGTTGTGATCGTTCTGATCTATCTTGGAATCGTTGGATCCGGTCTGGCACAGTTTACATGGACAAAGAGTTTATCACTCTTACCGGCAGTGACATGTTCCCTGTTCTATCCGTTACAGCCTGTATTCGCAACGATCATGGGAGCGCTGCTCTTAGGTGAGAATGTAACCGTATCATTCCTGATCGGACTCGTCCTCATCTCACTGGATATCGTGATCAATATTTTTGCGACATCGAAGGAAAAGTAACAGGAACAGTGGGTTGTCAACCCGGGTAAAATTCGGGATAATAAAACCAGATGTAAATGTGTGACCGGAAGGAAGAAAGACCGGAGAGAGTCCGGAGATTACAACAACGTGTGAAACGGTTGAAGATCAGGAGGATATCTTATGAATTTACAGTGGTTATATTATTTTGATGCCATCGCTGAGCTGGAACATTATACGAGAGCCGCCGAGCAGCTTCATGTGAGCCAGTCAAACTTGAGCCACGCGATCAGCGAGCTGGAAGATGAGCTGGGAGTGGAGCTGTTTGAGCGGAAAGGGCGGAACATCCGTCTGACGAAGTACGGGGAGCTGTTCCGTCCCTATGTCAAGCAGAGTATCAATTCCCTGGAGACAGGGATCAAGACATTAAAAGACTATATCGACCCGAACGCGGGGACCATTGTTCTTGCGGGATTCCAGTCAGTCGCCCAGTTCGCGACGGATCTGATGGTAAGATATCAGTCGGAGACAAATCGTCTGGAAGTCCAGTTCCAGTACAGTCAGGAAGGCTGGAAGAGCATCTGTCAGAAAGTTTTTGACGGCTCTGCCGACCTGATCCTTGCGACAAAGATCGATGATCCCCGCATAGAGGGGACGATCATCGGGACGCACAGGCTGGTAGTCCTCGTCTATGAAGGACACCGTCTGGCGGACCGGTCATCGGTCGATCTCAGGGAACTGGATGGAGAGAATTTCATCTCCTTTGACCGAAAGGGAGAGCTGATCACAAGCCTGTGGAAAATGCTTTCCGTTCTCAATGTCAGACCGAACATTGTCACGGAGACACCGAATGACCTGATCATTTACGGACTTGTGGCAGCGGGACGCGGGATCGCTGTTGTGCCGTATCCGTTAGGGGGAGCACCTTACGGGACAAAGATCATCCCGATCTCCAATCAGGTTGCGGAACGAAAACTCTATCTGCAGTGGAACAAAGAACGTTACATGCCGCCTGCAGCAGAATATTTCAGGGATTATGTGGCGCGCAGCGGAAATGTGTTTGATCAGTACCTGGAAAGACAGGGCCTGATCCCATAAAATCAAATTCAGGAGGAAATATCAATGAGTAAAAAACTTGTTGCAGATTTAATTGTTAATTATCTCGAGAGAAGAGATGTGGAATACGTATTTGGTCTTTGCGGACATACGATCATCGGTATGCTGGATGCATTATCAAGAAGTGAGAAGATCCACTATGTAAATACCCGTCACGAGGCGATCGCTACAACAGCAGCCGACGGATATGCGAGAGTTACGCACAAGGCATCCGTTGCTCTCTGCCACCTCGGACCGGCTCTCACAAACGCCCTCACAGGTGTCGCAAACGCATCCCTGGACTCCATCCCGATGGTACTCATCGCCGGTGATGTTCCGAGCTACTACTACGGACGTCATCCGCATCAGGAAGTTCAGATGCATGCAGACGGAGATCAGTACCGCATCATGGAACCGGTCTGCAAGAGATGCTGGAGAGTTGATGACGTGGAAGCACTTCCGCAGATCTTCGACCGTGCGTTCCGTCTTGCGGAATCAGGACGTCCGGGCCCGGTTCTCATCGATATCCCGATGGATATGTTCTCCAGAGAGATGGACGAGGATCTCTGGGACAGAACTTACAAAGACAGCCATGTGACCATGAAGCCGGGTATCGATCCGCAGGCTGCAAAGGCGATCGCTGAGAAACTTGTCAATGCGAAAGCACCGGTCATCCATGCAGGTGGCGGCATCCTGTTAGCCCAGGCATCCGAAGAACTTGCAGCTCTGGCTGAATTCCTCGATATCCCGGTATCACGTACCCTGATGGGTCATGGATGCCTTTCTGATAAGCACCCGCTCATGATCGGACAGACCGGTTTCTGGGGACTTGAATTTACACATTCCCTCACAGTCAACGCTGATGTGATCCTCGGCCTTGGAACAAGATTCGGCGAGGCAGACAGCTCCAGCTGGTATCAGGGTGTGACATTTGATCCGGATAAGACAACCTTCCTTCAGGTCGACATTGATCCGAATGAGATCGGAAGAAATTATCCGGTTGAGATCGGCGCGGTCGGTGACTTAAAGATTGCCTTGGCACAGATTTTAGAGGAAGTGAAGAAGATCTGTCCGGAAGGAAAGAAGAATCCGGGACTTCGTGAGAAAATTGCTGCTGCGAAGGCGGAGTTTAAGAAATCCAACGAGGCGATCTCCAACGATAACCGCTTCCCGATGACGCCGCAGCGGATCTTGAAGGACGTTAAGGAAGTATTCCCGGAGGATTCTTATATCTTCACAGATGTAGGCTGGAACAAGAACGGTGTTGCCCAGCAGTTTGACATCACCGTACCGGGAACGATCCATCATACCTCCGGTCTTGCGAATATGGGCTTCGGCGCATCCGCAGTCCTTGGCGGAAAGCTTGGTGTTCCGGACAAGATCTGCCTGACACTGACAGGCGATGGCGGATTCGGCGTACAGCCGTCCTGCCTTGCGACAGCCGTTCAGGACGGAATCCCGTGTACATGGGTCGTTATGAACAACTCCGCTTTTGGAACGATCGCCGGTCTTGAGAACGCAAACTATCATCATAAATTCGGTACTGTATTCCATACACCGAACGGAGCTTCCTACACACCAAGATGGTCAGCTGTAGCACAGGCTTACGGAATGGAATCTATCTGTGTGCAGTCCGCAGAAGAGTTCAAGGGAGCTCTTGAAAAAGCACTCCAGGCAAACAAAGAAGGCAGACCGTTCCTCGTAGAGGCTCCGATGGAGAACATCGTCGTTCCGACACCGGGCTGCTGGAACATCAACGATATCTACAGCCCGAACGAACTTGTAAAAGAAGGTAAGCTTGTGCAGAAAGAGAACGGACGCTATGTTGCTCCGAGTCACTCCAAATCCCACAATACAAAATAATCGGTAACTGTCAAATACCCTTCATAACCTCACAGTTACAAACGCCCGGTTTTGTGCCGGCTCGCGCAGAGCCGGGCGTTCCCCAAAGCTATTTTCATCCTCATAGTTTTTATATAAAACCCCATTTAAAAGACCTTTAAAACTCTATGAAAAACTCCCGCCGCCGGATGTGCCATGTCCGGGGACGGGAGCTTTTCATTTTTTATGCAAGCGTCTTTAAAAAGGTGCTCAGCAGGTTTGCAGGGATCTGTCCGGGTGCGGATGCCTTTCCGGCCGTTCCGAAGGTCACGCAGGAGCCGACAAGCTGTCCGCAGATACGGCTGATCACTCCGGAAGGACTCATGGACATCGTGATCACCGGCGTCTCATTGTGTTCCTCCTTCATTATCAGTGTTGCGTCGAGAAGTGTAAGGACATCGCGGTCACACTGCGGCATAACTGCGAATTTTACGATGTCGGCGCCGAGAGACTGCATCAGGCAGAGATTGTTCACGATGATGTTTTTGTCCGGTGTTGCCGTGAAGTCGTGGCGGGAGGCGACAACTTTTACTCCGACCCGGTGGGCGGCCGCGACGATCGTCTTCATCGTGTCTTCCCCGCGGGAGAGTTCCACGTCAACGAGATCGATGAGACCGCTGTCGATCACGGCGAGGATCGTCTTTGTGTAGGTTTCGGTATCGATCTCCAGCATTCCGCCTTCCACGCTGGTGCGGATCGTGAAGAGGACCGGGATATTTCCCAGAGTATTGCGGAATAAGGTCATTGCCTTGATCCGGACTTCCGGATCTTCCACGCCGTCGTAGAAGTCTGCACGCCATTCGATCAGGTCGAACGGAGTGTTGCGGATCAGATTGACAGATTTTTTCAGGTCATTGAGATTTGTATCAGTCACCGGGATACAGATTTTCGGCATCCCGTCACCGAGTTTTACATTTCTTACTTTTACGATTGCTCCCATAATGGATAACTCCCCCTGTTTATTTTAAATGTTCTTCTTTGTCGTTTTGCGGTTATGTTCCTAGTATATATATGGAAGAAAGAAAAGTCAACACTTGCACGCGTTAAAGTTTCGAAATTTAAAGCAACGTATTAATAGGAACGATCAATTCACGGAAACTGAGAAACAGCATCGATGGATCTGAAAATCGCGCAAAGACCCGTTAAATAAATAACAGACGTTTTTCCGGAAACCATGTTTTATTCCTGCATTTTATACGCCAATTTTTACCATTCATACACGATTTTGTGCAGTTTGCACGAACCCCATTGTATCAGGGTTACGTTTACGTTAAAATTTAGACATGAAATGTGAAATATTTATAAAGAATATGAAGCATTTGAAAAGTGGGTATGTAATGATCCGAGTGGGACCGGATCGTTACGGGTAAACAAAAAGAAGGAGAGGTAAACAGTATGAGATTAGTGAAAAGAATCACAGCAGCAGCTATGGCACTCACAATGACAGCAGCTCTTGCAGGATGCGGCAGCAGCTCCGGCAGTACATCTACAACAGCAGCAGCTGACACAACAGCGGCAGCCGTAACTGAGAAAGCGGCGGATGGTTCCAGCGCAGAGGCAGGCAGCACGTCCGTGAGCATTGACAGGGCGAAAGAGTTTGTCACAGTCGCAACCGGCCCTACGAGTGGTATCTACTACCCGATCGGCGGCGCATTCGCAACCGCATTAGGAAACGCAGGATATAAGACATCCGCACAGGCAACCGGCGCTTCCGTTGAGAACATCAACCTGATCTTAAACGGTGAGGCAGAGCTTGCGATCGCAATGCAGGACTCCGTCGTACAGGCATATGAGGGCTTTGGTGCGTTTGAGAAGGCAGAGCCGGATCTGAGAGCCATGATGAGACTCTGGCCGAACTACGTACAGCTTGTAACCGTCGCAAGCACAGGCATCAAGAGCGTTGAGGACTTAAAGGGCAAGAGAGTCGGTATCGGTGCTCCGAATTCCGGCGTTGAGTTAAATGCGAGAATGATCTATGAAGCATACGGCATGACATATGAGGATAGTGATGTTGACTACTTATCCTACGGTGAAGCGATCGACCAGATGAAAAACGGCCAGTGCGACGCGGCATTCGTTACCTCCGGTCTTCCGAACGCAACCGTCAGCGAGCTGGCATTCAGCTACGATATGGTGATCGTTCCGATCGACGGCGAAGGCAGAGATAACCTGATCGAGAAGTATCCGTTCTTCTCCGCAAGCACGATCCCGGCCAATACATACAACAACAAAGAGGACGTGGAGAGCGTATTCGTTTACAATATCATGCTTGTAAATAAGGACGTATCCGATGACATGGTTTACGATATGCTTGACTGCATCTTCTCCGACGATGGAATCGCTACCATCAAGGCATCCCACAACACAGCAGACAAGAACATCGATGTTTCCTTCGGTGTTGATGATGTAAAGATCCCGCTTCATGACGGTGCTGCGAAGTGGTGGCAGGATCACGGTTATGAGACTCCTGAGAACTAAATTAAAAATCCTGATTCCGGTTCTTCTGGTAATCACAGCAATCTCTGCTGCCGTATTTATACGGCAGCAGAAAAAAATTCTGGTGATCGAAGAGCTTGAAACCGGAAATGTTTACCGGGAGATTCCGGTAAAGACCGGTGACGAGCTTTCCTTCCAGTGGGAACATTCCTTTGAGCATATTCCGTGGTACGAGTATTACGAGATACAGAAAGACGGAAGCTTCATTCTCCACACCATCGCGGTCGCGGGCTTCGGTGCCGGAATTCCGGCAGAGATGGACTGCAAATACCGCTACGAAGACGGACTCGTCTACATGGATGAGATCGAAAGCGTCTTTCCACAGTTCAACTGGATCAATTCCCAGACAGCCCTGAAGAACATCAAGGTGAATGGCGAGCTCCTGATTCAGGGTTCTGACATGCCGCATCACGTAAAAATGGTGCTGAGGATCCGGAATGGTTTTGAAAAATAAGAAAAGGAAACTGCTGAAGAAACATCGACAACAACTCTGACAACGAAGGGAAGGGAAATCTGTATGAGCGAAAAAGAAAAAAACATCGTCCCCAGTACAGCGGAAGCAGAGATGAGCGAGGAAGAAAAACAGAAACTCCTCGAGCAGTTTGATAAAGAGAGCAAGACGAGAAAGTTCGGGTCCCCGGTATTAAAGAAAGCTTACCGGGTATTCGCGATCATCGTTACCTTATATCATCTGGTTTTCGCATCCGGTCTTTACATGCCGGAAACATTAAAGCATCGTTCCATCCATGTCGGCATGATCCTGATTCTTGCCTTCATGCTTTATCCGGCTACGAAAAAAGCGAGCCGCAAAGTGATCGCGTGGTATGATTATGTATTTATCGCATTGTCAGCCGCAGTTCCGATCTATATGTGCGTAGATTATGTAAACATCATTAACCGTGCCGGAAAGCCGGACATGATGGATGTCGTGATCGGTACCCTCTTAACCCTGGTCGTTCTGGAGGCAACGAGACGTGTCTGCGGCATGGCTCTCCCGATCATCTCCATTATCTTTATGATCTACAGCTTAATGGGCACGAAGCAGGGACTCATCCCGATCGATGTCCCGGGCATCTTCCTCCACAGAGGATATACATGGCAGAAGTTAATGAGCCACTTCTTCTCGAACACGGAAGGTATTTACGGATCGTCGGTCAACGTCGCGTCCACCTACATCTTCCTCTTCATCGCCTTCGGTGAAGTCATGAACAAGTGTGGCATGGGTCAGTTCTTCAACGACTTCGCGAATGCCATCGCGGGCGGCACAAAGGGCGGTCCGGCAAAGGTAGCGGTCGTTGCTTCCGGACTTCTCGGAATGATCAACGGTGCAGCCGTAGCCGTCGTTGTTACGACCGGTTCCTTCACGATCCCGCTTATGAAAAAATCCGGCTATGACGACGAGTTCGCAGGTGCCGTTGTTGCGACCGGTTCTGTCGGCGGACAGCTGATGCCGCCGGTTATGGGTGCTGCCGCATTCATCATGGCAGATACTCTTGGCATGAAGTACAACGAACTTCTTTTATCCGCGATTATCCCGGCAGTCATCTACTACATGGGCATCCTGTTCCAGATCCAGATGAGGGCTGAGAAGATGGGAATGCAGGGAACCCCGAAGGATCAGCTTCCGAAGATGTCCCAGGTCATGAAGGAGTACGGTCATCTGGCACTCCCGATCATCTTCCTCGTTTACATGCTGTTCTTCTCCGGAAAGACGGTTATCATGGCTGCGTTCTATACGATCGTATTCACGATCATCGTGGCGCAGTGCAGAAAGAATACGAGAATGACCTTCCAGGATATTCTTGATGCGATGGTAGCGAGCGCGAAGTCTACCGTATCCGTAGCGATCGCCTGCGCCTGCGTTGGTATCATCGTTGGTTCCTGCTCGATCACAGGTTTCGCCCTGAACATGGCAAATACCATCATCAGCATCGGCGGAAAGAGTCTGATGTTCACACTGGTATTCACAATGATCACCTGCATGATCTTAGGTATGGGTCTTCCGAGTATCCCGTCCTATATCATTACCTCCACGATCGCAGCTCCGGCTCTGGTACAGCTTGGTATCCCGGCCCTGGTTGCCCACATGTTCTGTTTCTACTTCGCAATGTTCGCAAACCTGACACCGCCGGTTGCCCTTGCAGCTTTTGCGGCAGCAGGTATCGCAGGCGGAAGTCCGATGAAGACAGGATGGGCATCCGTAAAGCTTGCGCTTGCAGGATTCATTCTTCCGTACATGTTTGTATACAATACAGACCTTCTGCTGCTTGATACTCCGCTTGCAAAAGCGATTCAGGTTGCAGTAACTGCTGCAGTTGGTGTATTCTTAATCAGTACAGCAGTCGAAGGTTTCCTGTTCACAAAGGTCAACATCGTATTGAGAATTGCCAGCCTCATTGGCGCTTATCTCCTGATCGACAGCGGTTTTGTGACAGATATCGCAGGTATCGTGATTTGCGCAGTTGTATTCGTATTCCAGAAAGCAGCTGCAAAGAAGAGTGCACCGGCGGCAGCGTAGACCTTCATAGATAACCGGTGAATGCACAGGGACTGCTGCAGAAAATTTACTGCGGCGGTCCCTGTTTTTCTATATGTGTCCGTTAGAACACGCCGGGTCAGGCGTCGGACAGTTGTGATCCATGCCATGCGCAGATGGAAGCGCAGACATTCCGAAATGGAGGTTTTGCGCAGATTGCAATAACAACTGCGGACAGATATAGAAAAACAGGGATCGTCAGAGACAGGAGGAAACAATATGCTGCTTGATGTTATTTACAGTGTCTGCTTTAACATCTGCCTATTGGTAGTGCTCGCCTTCATGATGACGAAGATGGACTTTGTCCAGAGACTTCTATTAAATGAAGAGGGCGGAAGTGAGGAGGGAAGAGGGGAGAGCGTCTGGCAGAGGCTCTGGGAAAAGGTGCTTCTCGGTGTGATCTTCGGCGTCTTCTGCATCATCTCTGATTACATCGGGATCCAGGTGACAGGGGCGCTGCCGAATGCCCGGGTGATCGGTGTTCTGTCCGCCGGATTTCTTGGCGGGCCTGTCTCGGGCTTTATCACGACAGTGATCGCGGCGGCCCATCGGTATCTGATCTTTCCAGAAAGGATCTCCACGGTGGCCTGTGTGCTCTCCGCGATCATCCACGGGATCATCGGTTCCTTTATCGGATGGAAGAAGAAGGGAAACCGCCAGTACTCGAATACATTTCTGCTTGGAGTCACGTTCATTTCCGAGATGATCCATATTGTTCTGATCCTGCTTCTTACCCGGCCGTTTGATGCGGCCGTTGAGATCGTAAAGATCGTGATCGTTCCGATGGTGATCATCAATTCCGTCGGCATGGTGATCTTCTTTAATGTTTTTAAATCGATCTTCAACACAGAGGACTTAAAGGTCGCATCCAAGGTCTCCCTCGCCATGAGAACCGCCGAGCGGTGTACCCCGTATCTGGGCGCTGTGGAGAATGACCGGAAGACGGCGGGAAGGATCATCGACATTATTATGGAAGAGTACCACTGTCAGGGCGCGGCACTGATCGATGATATGAAATTTCTGGCAAGGAGCGGGGCATTTTCCAGTATCGTTCTCACAGAGAACAATTATCCGAGACTTTTATCCGCGACAAAGACCTTTAAGACGACGAGGATCAGCCGCGTGCCTTTACCGGAGGACGGATTTTATCCTCTTTATAAGGAGAATGTGATCATATCTGCGCCGATCCTCCTCGATGAGGGAAAGGTTCTGGCGCTTGTGATGCTGGTGAAGAAAAATGCATATTCCTATCGGGCGGACATTGAATTTGTCACGGGACTCGCGAACCACTTCGCGATGCAGATCAAGCTCTCGGAGATGGAGAAACAGAAGGAAGAGCTGAGAAAAGCGGAGCTTCGGACGCTGCAGTCCCAGATCAATCCGCACTTCCTGTTCAATTCCTTAAATACAATTTCTTATTTCTGCCGGGAGAAACCGGAGAAGGCGAGAGAACTTCTTCTGGCACTCAGTTCCTATTTCCGGAACATGCTGGATGACATTGACTACATGGTGACGCTGGATACCGAGCTGGAGCATGTGAAAGCGTACACGATGCTCGAGGAGGCGCGGTTTGAAAAACGTCTCTCGATCGAGATCAATGCGGATCCAGAGGCGCTGCGAAGCTGCGTGCCGAACCTGATCTTACAGCCCATCGTGGAGAATGCGGTCCATCACGGGGCAATGCAGAGGGAAAAAGGAGTCGGAAAGGTCATCGTAAACGTAAAACGGGAGGAACGGTCCACGAGGATCGACGTGATCGACAACGGACCGGGAATGGACTACCGGATCGTCCAGAGCCTGTACGGCGGGGAAAAAGTGGAACACACAGGAATCGGAATGATGAACGTGCAGCAGAGACTGATCTCCTTATACGGAAAGTCCTACGGACTCCAGATCGTGACAAGTGAAGAAGGGACGGACGTGCGGATGAATATTCCGGACAGCGCGGCTGGAAGCGCACAGCAGGAGAAAACGATCGGCTGACGATCTTCCGGAAGAGCAGATGACAACAGCCTGCTGTTTGGAACAGAGGAGTTTTTGACAGAACATGGGAGGCATGAGGTATGAGAATAGCAGTAGTTGACGATGAGCGCCCGGCAAGAAGCGAACTTAAATACCTGGTGGAGCAGTGTGAGCCGGATGCGGAGATCGCGGAGGCCGACGGGAGCGAAGAATTTCTTGCAATGCTGGAGAATGAGACCTTTGATGTGTGTTTTGTGGATATCAATCTGGGCGGCATGAACGGCACGACGCTGGCATCCATGATAAAGAGAAAGCAGCCGGACACGCTGATCATCTTTGCCACTGCGTTCCAGGAATACGCGGTAAAGGCTTTTGAGATCGGAGCGGTGGATTATCTCTTAAAACCCTTTGACTATGAACGCGTCAAACGGGCGATGGAGCGGATCCATGAACACATAAAGGAAAAGGCCGCCGGTCCCGGATATGAAATCGGAAAGATCATGGTGAACACGGGCTCCAGCTTTCAGGTCGTTGATGTGGCAGATATCGTATTCATTGAGACGGAAAAGCGTTCCTGCAAGATCCATATGAAGGACGGATCCTTCTATCTGCAGAACGAGTCACTGAACAATTATGAGACCCACCTGAAAAAGAGCCGGTTCTTCCGGATCCACAAGAGCTACCTGATCAATCTGGATTATGTGAAGGAGATGCAGGTGAGCTACAATAATGGATATTGTGTGAAGATGAAGTACTATGATGCTGAGGCATTGCCCATCGGTCGGACCCAGGTGAAGGAATTTAGACAGATTTTTGAAAAATAGGAATAATTAGAACAACAAAGCAAATATTGAAAAATAAAGATCCTGCCAAAAGCCAGGATGTACAGATATTGTACAGAGGAAGGTTTCGGCGGGATCTTTAAATATCACAAAAAATTCACATACCTCCCTTGACATTGAATATTTGATATGTTACATTACATATAGAACAGTGAGGTGGTGAATATGTCATCGACAAAGAGAGATTATTATGATGTGCTGGGCATCTCGAGAGATGCGGATGCTGCGGCAATTAAACGTGCATATAGAAAATTAGCAAAGAAGTATCATCCGGACTCCAATCCTGGCGATAAGACGGCGGAGCAGATGTTTAAGGATGTAAATGAGGCTTACGACGTTTTGAGTGATCCGAAGAAGAAGAAGCTTTATGACCAGTTTGGACATGCTGCTTTTGATGAGACGGCAGGTTACGGACAGGGCGCCGGAGCAGGTGCCGGTGGTTTTGGCGGATTCGGTGGCTTCGGAAACGGTGCCGGCGGAGCATACCGGTCCGGATCCTTCCGTTCCGGAGATGGAACGTATCATGAATTCCATTTTGAGGGCGGTGACGGGGATGATATCTTCGGTGATCTGTTTGGAAATATGTTTGGCGGCAAAGGAAGGTCTGGCAGCGCTGGCTTTGGCGGTTCCGGCTTCCATGGTTTTGGCGGCGGAAATGGATTTTCCGGTTCAGGATTTTCTGACCGCGGCAACGACTTAAACGCGGAGGTCCAGATAACCTTCGATGAGGCCGTTCATGGCTGCGAAAAGACCATCACGATCCAGAACCCGAACCAGCCGGGCAGCAGACCGCAGACCCTGAAGGTAAAGATCCCGGCAGGCATCGAGACCGGAAAGAGCATCCGGCTTGCAGGCAAAGGAATGCCGGGAAGCGGCGGCGGTGCCGCTGGTGATCTGCTTCTCAAGATCACAGTCGGCGAAAAGCCGGGCTGGACGAGAAAGGGCATGGATGTCTACAGCGATGTGGAAGTTCCGTTCACCACGGCCGTCTTCGGCGGTGAGACTCTTGTCCACACGTTATACGGAGATGTGGTCTGCAAGATTAAAGCCGGAACCCACTCCGGCACAAAGATCCGTCTCCGCGGCAAAGGTATCGTCTCCTTAAAAGACCCGTCACTCCACGGCGACCAGTACGCCGTCGTAAGGATCCAGGTTCCAGATGACTTAAGTCCGGAGGCAAAGCAGAAGCTTAAGGAGTTTGAGGATATCTGCAGGCGGGATGGAAGATTCCATGCGGCATAAATAAAGAAAAATTAAAGAGATCCGGGATTCCATCATGCATGGATGGTCTCCCGGATCTTTTTGATGAATATGGATAATTATTTCCCAAAAGAATCAATGTATTCTCTCGCAGTGATCTGATCCAGATCAAAATTTTTACATATTTGTTCCAGAATAGTATCATCGCTTAAATGGAATTCTCTTCCCATGCGAATCATTGATAAAGAAAAAAGAGCAGGACTCCCAAAATGGAATCCTGCTCTGATACAATTCACACGGTTAATTATTTGATCACGTGGATCCAGCCTTCCGGTGCCTCGATATGGCCCATCTGGATGCCTGTTAATGTGTCGTAGAGCTTCTGGATCACCGGACCCATCTTTTCCATACCGCTCGGGAAGCAGATCTCGTTGCCGTGGTCTACGATCTTGCCGACCGGAGAGATAACAGCAGCAGTACCGCACAGACCGCACTCTGCGAAGTCTTTTACTTCTGAGAACGGAACCTTGCGCTCCTCTGTCTTTAAGCCGAGGTAATGCTCAGCAACATAGAGGATGGAACGACGTGTGATGGACGGAAGGATGGAATCAGACTTCGGTGTTACGACTGTGCCGTCTTTTGTAACGAAGATGAAGTTTGCTCCGCCTGTCTCCTCAACGTATGTTCTTGTACCTGCATCAAGGTACATATTCTCATCGAAGCCCTGCTTGTGAGCGTCAACGATCGCATGTAAGCTCATTGCGTAGTTTAAACCAGCTTTTACATGACCGGTTCCGTGAGGTGCTGCGCGGTCGAAGTCTGTGACACGGATCGTGATCGGCTTAGCGCCGCCTTTGAAGTACGGGCCAACCGGAGTACAGAAGGCACGGAACTGATACTCGGATGCCGGTTTTACGCCGATAACCGGGTTTGTACCGAACATATACGGACGGATGTAGAGAGTAGCACCGGAGCCATACGGCGGAACGAAGTCAGCGTTTGCCTCAACAAGCTTTGTGACAGCCTCAACGAAGCGCTCCTTTGGGAACTGCGGCATCTCAAGTCTTGCTGCGGAGTTCATCATACGCTCTGCGTTTAAGTCCGGACGGAAGATCACGATGTGACCGTCTTCTGTTGTATATGCTTTTAAGCCCTCGAAGCATGTCTGAGCATACTGTAATACGCAGGCACACTCGCTTAATGTAATCGTATCGTCTGTGATGAGAGCGCCATCATCCCAGGAACCATCTTTAAAATTGGATACATATCTGTAATCAGTTTTGATGTAACCGAATCCGATATTGGACCAGTCGATATCTTTCTTTGCCATTGGAAATTCCTCCATTCTGCCGTCTGACGGCATTGTATTTTTTGCCGCCGGGGTCGGGCGGTAATGTCTTTTTACTGCGGTACTGTTTCGATGTAATGAACAGTTACCGTGTATTCTATTATAAATACTTAAGATTTATCCTGCAAGTTCTTTATGGCAAAAAGATGAAAAAAATATGGGAAAATGGAAGAAAAAATGCTACAATATAACTTTAAGGAATAAAGTGTATTCCGCAGATTTATTCAGCATGCCCGCAGAGGACGGATGTCTGCCATAAGAGTGAGTGACGGAGATGGAACCGGGCGGATATGTGGCCGGAAGTTTTTGGGGCGGACAGCCGGATACCGGCGATATGCGGAAAAGAAAAAAGCTGAGGAAAGGCAGAAATAACAATGGAACAAAAGAAAAACAGACTGCACTATGCCTGGTTCATCCTTGCGGGCTGCTGCATCCTGCAGGGGGCGACTCTGGGACTCATCAACAACTGTGCCGGTGTCTTTTATTCCCCGATCTGCAAAGAACTGGGATTTGAGCTGGGAAAACTTACGATGTACCGGATGCTCTACTGCATCAGTTCTGCTTTGGCGCTGCCATTTGTGGCGACAAGCTTTCGGAAACATGATGTGCGGATCGTGATCAGCATTGCAGCTGTCATATACGGAGGCTGCGCAGCCCTCATGGGTACCTTCCATGAACTGTGGCAGTGGCATTTGACAGGCATCATTCAGGGAATTGCCTCGTCCTTCGTCTGCATGATCCCGGCGCCGATCATTCTTGGAAACTGGTTTAAGAAAAAGACCGGAATGGCGGTGGGAATCTCCGCGGCGTTCTCCGGTCTCGTCGGCATGATCGGCAGCAGCTGCCTTGGGATGGCGATCCCGGCATTCGGATGGAGGGTGAGCTATGTGGCGGTTGGAATCGTCAGTATCGCGCTGGTCCTCCCGATCTCCCTGTTCGTTCTCCGCTGCAAGCCGGAAGAGATGGGACTTCTGCCTTACGGGGCAGAGGATGTGGAGCAAAGGGCTGTATCAGACGCATCAGCGCCCGCATCCGGGGAAAACGGGATTACGTTAAAAGAATTGCTGCGTCAGCCGGAATTTTATATTGCCGTGGGTGCATACTGGACCAGTGTGTCATGCGCGTACCTGAATTCCTTCCTGACGCCCTGTGGGATCGCAGCCGGCCTTACGCTGCAGGCAGCGGCCATGATGACGAGTATCTCCCTTCTTGGAAATATGTCCAGCAAACTGATCCTCGGAAAGGTCAGTGACAGTCTTGGAATCATAAAGACCTTCGAATTTTCCATTGCGCTGGCGTTCTTTGGTCATGTGCTGCTGTTCATAGGTTCCCCGAAGACTGTGATGGCAGGTTCTCTGTTCTTCGGCGTGACATTGCCGCTTTCCTCGGTCATGATGCCGTTATTCTGCAGGATCTTCTGGAAGGGCGAGACATACAGCACGGCGTACGCTTACTCCACTATGGTGGGAACGCTTCTGGGAGCGCCCTTTAACATGTGGTTTGGAACCTTTTATGATATAACGGGAGATTACAGGCTGACCATTGGAGTGAGCGCGGCGATGCTTATTATGTTGACCTTCCTTATCGTTCTTGAGGGTGTTCTTCTGAAACGGGCGAAGTCCGGAAAGTCTCCTTCGCAAGCTCGATAAAGGCGTCCATCTCACCGGTGTGCCATTTGTCTTTGTGATAGAGGACCTGACGGTAGAGCTCCATGTGGAAATCCTTTACCGGCAGGATCGAGAGAATACCGGATTCCACTTCATGCCTTACGGCAAACTCCGGGAGAAATGAGATCCCGGCGTTCTGCTTCAACATATTGATAATGAATTCAGTGTTTCCAATTTCCAGGAAAGGCTTGATCTCCTTTCCGAGAGATGCCAGATACCGGTCAAGAACGAACCGGTAGCTGGCATTTTTTTCGGTCAGGAGGAATGGGTGGCTGATGACCGAGGCAAGGTCTGTGGAATCGTTTTTTGCCAGCGTGTGGACGGAGGAAGAGACAAAGGAGATATTTTCCGGCGCTTCCAGAACTTTTATAAAACGCTTGTCGTCAATGGGCTGGTCGAGGAGATAGACCAGATCGATGGAGTTCTTGTTCATGCGGTCCAAAAGAACATCCGGGGAGTCCAGAACGATGCTCACGGAGACGTTCGGGTAAAGCTGATGGAATTTCTTTAAAAGATCCGGAAAGATGGATTCACAGATGGATTCAATGGTTCCGATGGTGAGGTCACCGGAGAGCTCTGTGGAGGCGGAAACCGCTTTTTTCGCGTCGGCGACGGTGCCAAGGATCGTCACGGCATAGCGGTAAAAGATCTCTCCGTGATGAGTCAGGACCGTCTTTTTTCCGAGGCGGTCAAAGAGATGGATGCCGAGTTCCTCCTCCAACTGTTTGATCTGGACCGTGACGGCGGCTTGGGAATAGCCTAACGCCTCGGCGGCTTTTGAAAAACTTTGCTTTTGCGCGATCTGTAGAAACGTGCGGATCTCTCGAAGTTCCATGGCGGATTCCTTTCTTCTCTATAAAAATTTATAAATGATCTGTTTAAAACGTTCAATTTTACTTTCAGTACTTCTTATGATATGCTAAGGATATAGAAATTGCAAGAAAACAGCAGGATAGAATGCGAATTTTCAGGATGTGAGACTCGGAGTCATGAATGGCAGGCGGAAAAAGTGATCCGATCGGCAGAAAAGAACGGAGAAAGGACGGATACAATGGAGAAAAGCGATATCAGATATCAGGCATATGTGAAGATCCTGGAAGAGGAGCTGAAGCCGGCGATGGGATGTACGGAGCCGATCGCCATCGCTTACTGCGCGGCAGTCGCGAGAGAAGTGCTCGGCGGACTCCCGGAGAAGGTGAAGGTAGGAGCCAGCGGCAGCATGATCAAGAACGTAAAATCCGTGATCGTCCCGAATACGGATCATTTAAAGGGAATCCCGGCGGCGGCGGCGGCAGGAATCGTTGCCGGGGATCCGAAAAAGGAACTTGAGGTCATAGCGTCTGTTACAAAAGAGCAGATCACGGCGATGAAGGAATTCCTTCAGACGACCCCGGTGGAAGTGGAACATATTGATAACGGCATCACCTTTGATATTATTGTGACACTGACACGCGGAACAGATACCAGCATGGTCCGCATCGCAAATTATCACACGAATGTGGTACATATTGAAAAGAACGGAGAAGTCATCAGGGATATCCCGGTGAATGGTGAGGAGGAAGAAGGCCTTACGGACCGCTCACTGCTCGATATGGAGCATATCTGGGACTTTATCCATACAGTGGATGTGAACGATATCAGAGAGGTTCTGGAGCGCCAGAAAACTTACAATATGGCAATCGCCAGAGAGGGAATGCGTGGGCAGTATGGATCCAACATCGGCGCACTTCTTCTTGATATGAATGGAAATGATGTCCGTACACGGGCGAGAGCCATGGCGGCAGCCGGATCCGACGCACGAATGAACGGATGTGAGCTTCCGGTTATCATCAACTCCGGCAGTGGAAATCAGGGAATCACGGCTTCTGTTCCGGTCATCGTATACGCAACGGAGCTGGGAGTCGATGAGGATACCATGTACCGGGCGATGGCACTCTCAGATCTCACGACGATCCACCAGAAGACGCCCATCGGAAGACTATCCGCTTACTGCGGCGCAGTAAGCGCGGGCGCGGGTTCCGGAGCAGGGATCGCGTATCTCTCCGGAGCGTCCTATGATGAGGTGGTCCACACCGTGATCAATGCGGTCGCCATTATTTCCGGTATGGTCTGTGACGGCGCGAAAGCGTCCTGCGCGGCAAAGATCGCTGAGGCGGTGGACGCGGGGATCATCGGCTACTATATGGCAAAGCGTGGTCAGAACTTTGATGACGGCGACGGAATCGTGACGGCCGGGATCGAGGCGACGATCCGCAACGTGGGACGTCTCGCAAAAGAGGGAATGAAGGAGACGAATGATGAGATCATCAGCATTATGATCGGGAGCTGAGGTCTGTCATCCCGTGGGAATTAAGATATGAAAGTATGGTTTCGGAGTGTTGTCCAGGTGACGGCACTCCGTTTTTGTTTGTAACTATGAAGGTACTGAATAATTACGTATAAGGTTTTTTCTACGGGAAATAACCTTAGTTTGATAAAGAATAACAAAGAAGTAGAAAGATATAGCAAAAAATGATACATTATATACAAGAAAAGCCGCAAGAATGTGCGGCTTTCAGAAACTCTTTTCAGCAGCGATGCGCGGGAAGAGAGATAGAAAAATGAGGGAGGGAAGAACATGAGCTATGATATCAATCTGAAACATCTGGAATACTTCATCAAGGTGGCGAGACTTGGTTCCATCAACAAGGCGGCCCAGATGCTCTATGTTTCCCAGTCCCATCTTGGAAAGATCATTCATGATCTGGAGGAGACCGTTGGGGCGCCGCTCTTAAACAGGAGCCGTCAAGGCGTGACGCTGACTCCCGAGGGAAATGAGTTTTTGGAACGGTCAGTGCGGATCTTAAAGGAAATGGAAGGAATGCATCTGCGACCATTAAAGGAGATGGAGAAGACAGAGCCCCTGGCGGTGTCCATGACAAAGTTCTCCCATGTGATGGAGAGCTTTATCACTATCGTGCGACGGTACCAGGATCAGCCGGAATTCACCCACCGCCTGTATGAGGGGCAGTTGGAGGATGTCATCGAGGATGTGGTCTCCGGGCGGGCCGACATCGGAATTTTCCATTTCGATAGCCAGAGGCATGAGGAGATCCAGATGATGGCGGCGGCGAAAGGCCTTACATACCGGTTCCTCTCTTATGTGGAACCGCAGATCGTGATCTCAAAGGATCATCCGCTCGTCCGGGAGAAGAAGCCGATGACGAGGGAGAATCTTGCGAATTACGGATTTATCCGCTATATGGGGCTGTATGACGATATTCTCTCCAATATCCTCGGACCAAATGAGGATGGGGGAAGTACGGGAAATAAGAAGGAGATTTATGTGACAGGGCGTGCGACGCTCATGAACCTGATCTCACAGACGGATTTTTACAGCATCGGAATCCATGACTTCGACAAGCAGCTGTCGGATTTCCGGGCAGTTTCCGTGCCGATTCCGGGGTGCGAGGTGAAGCTGGAATTCGGGTATGTGACACTTGCGGATGTGCCGATCTCCGGGATTGGGGAAGAGTTTTTGAAGGAAGTAAGAGAGCGGCTTGAGAGGGGACAGGACGCTTAAAATAAGGGAAAGTTAAATGTGCCGGTGGCCTGGGCGCGGAGGAGCGTGAAACGCGACAGCAGGGGCATATGATGGAAAAGAAAGGGGTAAACAAAAGTGATGTTTGAGGATCTGATCAACGAGGCGCTGGAGGCAGGGCGCCCATATATCGAGAAGGGGGAGGTTGCAACCTACATCCCGGAGCTTGGAAGAGCGGACAAGAATAAGCTCGGGATCAGCATTTTCTGCCGGGACAGAAGCCGGTTTTCTTGCGGGGATACAAAGGACCGGTTCAGCATCCAGAGTATCTCGAAGGTTATCAGTCTCGCAGTGGCGCTCGAGGTATGCGGATTTGACATGGTATTTGAGAACGTGGGGATGGAGCCGTCGGGGGATGCATTTAACTCTCTGATCAAGCTGGAGGGATCCAACAGTCATCCGTACAATCCGATGATCAATTCCGGTGCGATCGCTGTCGCAAGTTATATCGAGCCGAAGATTTCGTTTGAGGAGATGCTAAAGCTCGCGAGATGTTTCTGCCAGGATGAGGGGATCGTTCTGGATGAGAAAGTTTATCATTCGGAGATGTCGAATGCCGCGAGAAACCGCGCGATCGCTTATCTTCTCGAGAGCAAGGGAGTGATCGGGAGAAATGTGGAGGAAGCGCTGGATTTCTACGTAAAAATGTGCTCCTTAAGCGTCACAGCAGAGAGTCTTGCGAGTCTTGGACTTCTGTTAGCCAATGACGGTGTGGATCCGTCCGGAAAGCGGCTTTTGGATTCTGACACCGTGCGAGTCGTGAAGACGATCATGCTGACCTGCGGTATGTACGACGGTTCCGGTGAATTTGCGGTCCGCGTGGGGATCCCGTCAAAGAGCGGCGTCGGCGGCGGTCTGCTCTCGGTTGTCGACGGGAAGATGGGGATCGGGATCTATGGACCGGCTCTGGATGAGAAGGGAAACAGCATTGCGGGGAGAAAGATCCTGCAGTTCCTTTCTTCGAAGATGGGACTTCATATTTTTGCAAAGAAGTAGACTGGGACAGGTACATTCTGCCTGAATGACAAGGAAAGGCTGGAAGCAGCGAAAGCCCTGATAGGGGAAAACGGGGCAGGCAAAAGCTTCCTTCTTTATAAAAAAGAAAGGTGAAGGAAGGGGGAGAAAGAATCCGGATGAGAAAATAAGACGTTACTTTTCATGGGTAGGAATTTTCTGAACTGAAAATTCCGTACAATACGGTGGTGGAAGTTTCTGAAAGAAAACATTGTCAATATAAGAAACTTACAGTAAAATTTCTGGGGTAAACAAAATGGTAACGATTCATGCATCCGAAGGGAAGCTCTGGGGGAGGTTCCAGTAGGTATGATGGCATTGAACCGTTACACAAAAAGAAAAAAGAGGGGTAACAACACATGTACGATTTGTATGGAAAACTGATCGGGAATCTCAGTAACTATCTTTACACATACATCCTGATCATCTTACTTGTAGCAGGCGGAATTTACTTTACCGTCCGCACAAAATTTGTCCAGTTCCGTTACTTAAAGGAGTCTCTCAAGGTTGTTCTCGCACCGAGCGAGGACGACAAGGCGATCTCATCGTTCCAGGCGCTCATGGTTTCGACGGCATCCCGTGTGGGAACCGGAAATATCGCAGGCGTATCCACAGCGATCTGTCTCGGAGGTGTCGGTTCATTATTCTGGATGTGGCTGACTGCGCTGCTCGGCATGTCGACCGCGTTCGTAGAGGGAACTCTGGCGCAGATCTATAAGCGCCGCTCCGATGACGGCGGCTGCTACGGCGGTCCGTCCTACTACATCGATCAGGCAACCGGAAAACACTGGCTTGGAATCCTGTTTGCAGTGTTCATGATCCTGACCTACATGGTCGGCTTCAATCTGGTTGCATCCTTCAATATCGCAGATGCATTCCGTGTCATTCCGGCATACTCCCAGAATGAAAACCTTGCAAAATGGATCATCGGCGGCGTGCTTGCAGTGTTGTTCTTCGTCTGCATCAGCGGTGGTGGAAAACAGATCGCAGGAATCACGGAAAAGATTGTTCCGTTCATGGGATTCTTCTATATTGCAGTTGCGCTGTTTGTGATCGTGACACATATCAACCTTCTTCCGGGTGTGTTTGCAGAGATTTTCCGCAGCGCGTTCGATGTGAAAGCAATCTTCGGCGGATTTACAGGATCTGCGGTTATGCTTGGAATCAAGAGAGGTCTCTTCTCCAATGAGGCCGGTGTCGGTGCTGCCGCATGTGCAGCAGGTTCCGCGGGCGTTTCCCATCCGGTAAAGCAGGGTCTTGTTCAGGTTCTTTCCGTATTCCTCGATACCTGCATGATCTGTACGGCAACAGCAATGCTGCTTCTCTGCTCCGGCGTTGAGCCGCAGGCGGATATGGCCGGAATGGCTTATGTGCAGGCAGCTATGAACAGCACACTCGGTAAGTTTGGTGTAGTTTTTATCACGGTTTCTCTGTTCCTGTTTGCGTTTACGACGCTGCTCGGAAATTTCTATTATGCGGAGACAGGACTGGCATATCTTTGCGGTATGACTCCGTCGAACGGAGCAAAGTGGGGCATGAGGATCATCGCAGCAATCGTTGTCTGCGTCGGTGCGACCATGAAACTCGGAATCGTGTGGGATACCGCAGATGTCCTGATGGGCTTTATGGCACTCATCAACGTGCCGGTGATCTTCATCCTGTTAAAACCGGTTCTCCGGTGTCTGGATGATTACGGAAAGCAGAAAAAGGCCGGAAAAGATCCGGTGTTTAAGGCAGAGCATATTGGACTCACGGAGAAGGTAGATTTTTGGAATTAGGTGATTGGGGCTGTCGCATCAGCAAATATTTTTGCTTGGCGGCAGCCCCTTTCTTTCTTATTGTGCCTTTGTGGAAAAATGAGAAATTTACATCTTGTGCAGTATTGGTGCAAGGTATGAATGCTCCACGCCCATGCGGTGCATAACTCCTATGGACGTGGCACTCTGCTTAAAATGGTAGAAAAACAGTATTCGTGTCGAAATATGTGAAAACAAGAAAAAAATCGTGTATTTTAATGTAAATATCTGAGCAGATTTCATCGATTTTTTCCATAAACGGCTATAACACCTACTATTGGGAGTCTGAGCGTGGAGCTGAGATAGACTTTATTATTCAGCGTGACGGTCAGCTCATTCCGATTGAAGTCAAGTCAGCAGACAATACCAGAGCGAAGAGCTTAAAGGTTTATATGGACACCTACAAGCCTGCCTATGCTATCAAGCTCTCTGCGAAAAACTTTGCATTTGAGGACAATAAAAAGACGGTTCCTCTCTATGCAGCATTTTGTATTTAAGATACGCAATGCTAGCTAAACAGCAACGGATTTTGCCGATGCTTCGCATTCGAAATCGGCAAAATCTGTTACTACCACTGTATCATACGGCATTTTCAGTTCAGAAAATTCCTACCCGCGAAAAGTAACATCGGCGCAGCCAATCAGGAAAAGAATAACGGTACGGTGACTTGTTATTCGAGCAGAGAAATGGTATCATTAAAAACAAGTATATCGGAAATGCGAAGTATCGGCAAGGAAGTGCAGTGCCGGGAAGGAGCGTGCAGAGTATGGCAGGAGCGAAAAGATTGCCGGTCGGATTTGATGACTTCAAAAAAATCCGGGAGAATGGGTTCTATTATGTAGATAAAACAAAGCTGATCGAGGAACTTTTGCAAAATTGGGGCGAGGTGAATCTTTTTACAAGACCGCGCCGGTTTGGAAAAACCTTGAACATGAGTATGCTGAAGAATTTTTTTGAAATCGGAATGGACAAAAGGCTCTTTGAAGGACTTTATATTTCCGGAAAAAAAGAACTGTGTGAAGAATACATGGGAAAGTACCCGGTGATCTTTCTTTCATTGAAGGGAATTGATGGGATGTCGTTTGAGGCGGCCAGGTACCGTTTGATCGAACTGATCGGCGTGGAAGCAGAGCGGTTTGCTTTCCTGGCAGAAAGTGATCAATTGACGGACAATGATCGCAGCAGGTATCGGGCAATCATAAAGCTGGTTGATGGCAAATATTCCATGGATGAGGATATTCTTATTTCCAGTCTGCAGACATTATCGCAGCTTCTGTATCGGCATTATGGTCAGAAAACCATTGTTTTACTTGATGAGTATGACGTGCCGCTCGATAAGGCATTCCAGCATGGATATTACAGGGAAATGGTGTCGCTGATCCGGGGATTGTTTGGACAGGCACTGAAAACAAATCCTTCTTTACAGTTTGCAGTTCTGACGGGCTGTCTGCGGGTTTCCAAAGAGAGCATCTTTACAGGACTGAACAATTTCAAGGTCTATGCGACCGATGATGTCCGGTATGATGAAGAATTTGGTTTTACGAATGAAGAGGTAGAAAAACTGCTGGGCGATTACGGTATGCAGGAGCATTTCCCGGAAATAAAAGAATGGTACGATGGTTATCGCTTCGGAAATGCAGATATTTACTGCCCATGGGATGTCATCAACTATGTATTTGACCTGACAGGTAATCCGAAAGCGCTGCCAAAGGCTTATTGGATCAACAGCAGTGGAAATGATCTTATAAAACGGTTTATTGACAAGGCAGACACGACCACTAAAGATGAAATCGAGCAGCTAATAGCGGGAAATGCTGTCGAAAAGAGAATCCGTCTGGATCTGACGTATGATGAAATAGACAACAGCATCGAAAATGTGTGGAGTGTGCTGTTTATGACGGGATATCTTACGCGGACCGGAAATGATCAGAGTGATGTGTATCAGCTGATCATTCCGAATAAAGAAGTGCGGGAAGTCTTTGTACTGCAGATCAAAGACTGGTTTGGTCGGATCGTTGCGGACAGCAGAGCTTCTGTGGAAAAGATCAACTACGGATTTCTGGAAGGTAAGACGGAAGATATCCAGCAGGAGCTGACAATGTTCCTTGGAGAAACCATCAGCATTCTTGATACAAAGGCGCGGAACGATGAAAAGGAAATTTTCTATCACGGAATATTGATCGGCATTCTGAAAAATTATTCCGGATGGGCAGTGAAATCGAACAAAGAATCCGGAGATGGTTTTGCAGATATTCTCCTCAAGCCGAAAAATCCGGATGCCGGAATCATAATCGAATTGAAATATGCCCGTTCCATGAATGAGCTTGATAATGCCTGCAAAAGAGCACTCGAACAGATCAGGGAACGTCGGTATGATGCAGAGCTCCGGGAAGATGGACGGAGCGATATCCTGGCGTATGGAATCGCGTTCTGCAAAAAGCGCTGCAAGGTTGTGGTTGAAAAGTTATAAGAAGCTTATAGATACACAGAAAACAGACGGTACACTTGCTGGAACAGACCAGCTGATGTACCGTCTTTTTTACTCTATAGGAAGGACCATGTTACGTTAAAGTGCGAAAGCTATGATTTCTATAGAGCAAAAAGCCCCTCCGGGGGATCGCATTGCGGCGGAATGGAATGATGTCGCTAACGCGACCCGCCGCAGGCGGAGAATCCTG
>ERZ836829.410-NODE-410-length-54375-cov-15.315409_pt1 | contig 54375 bp, 79 predicted proteins | sample MGYA00519574_ERZ836829 | MGnify/ENA primary metagenome ERZ836829 (study PRJEB31850, sample SAMEA3708808) | human gut metagenome | biome: human gut; feature: human-associated habitat; material: faeces | place: China | collected 2014 ...
TACTGCCCGAATGGAAAAAGCCAAAGAAAAAAAAAAAAGAAACGAGCCTCAGACGCTTGCGTCTGAGGCTCGTTTTTTAGGGAAGCACCACCCGCTACAGCCGGGGGCCGAGGCGGGAGAGCAGCTCGTTGGTGATGGTGCCCGCCGCCTGGGCGGCCTCCCCGGCGGTGAGGACGGCGTCCCCGTCCCGGCCAATGAGAGTGGCGGTATCGCCGGGGGCGACGCCATCCATATCCGTCACGTCCACCAGAAGCTGATCCATACAGATAAGTCCCACTATGGGGGCCGTTCGGCCGTGGAGGAGCACCCGGCCCGCCCCGTTGGAGAGGGTACGGGGCCAGCCGTCGGCGTAGCCGATGGACAGGGTGGCCAGCACGGTGGGCCTCCGGGCGGTGTAGGCTCCGTCGTAGCCCGCCGCCTCCCCGGCGGCCAGGGTGTGAAGCTGGGAGACTCTGGCCCGCAGGGAGAGCACCGGGCGGAGGGGGAGGGCCGCCGTGGTGGCGTCGCCGGGGGCGCTGAGGACGCCGTACAGGGCGATACCGGGGCGGGCGCAGTCGCAGGGGAGGCCGGGGTAGTTGAGTAGGCCATAGCTGCCCTGGAAGTGGACGGCTCCGGGGGCGTACCCAGCGGAGCGCAGGCCGTCCACCGCCGCCTGAAAGCGCCGGAGCTGCTCCCGGGTACGGGCTTGGCTGGCCTCGTCCAGCCGCTCCGCGTCGGCCAGGTGGGTGAATACGCCGGTCACCCGCAGGTGGGAACAGCCGTAGGGGGCGGTCAGGCTCTGGGCGTCGTCCCAGGGGATGCCCAGACGGTGGAGGCCGGTGTCCACCTTGAGGTGGACGGCCAGCCGCCGGCCGCATGCGTCCAGCGCCCGGGCGTGTTCGGTGCTCACCACCGTCTGGGTCAGGCGGTACCGGGCCAGCAGGGGGGCCAGCTCCGGCCCGGAATAGCCAAGCACCAGGATCGTCCCCCGGACGCCGCCCCGCCGCAGGCGGACACCCTCGGCGGCGGTGGCCACGGCAAAGGCGTCCGCGCCCGCCCCGGCGCACAGCCGGGCGATCTCCAAGTCCCCGTGCCCGTAGGCGTTGGCCTTGATTACCGGCATAAGGCTGGCCCCCGCCGGCAGAAGGGAGCCCAGGGCGGCCAGATTGTGCCGCAGGGCGGCGGCATCCAGCTCGATCCAGGCCCGGCTCCGGGGGGAGGGGGCGGGGCGGATGCGGGCGAAGGGGAGGGCCAGAAGGGCGGAGAGCAGGACCACGGCCAGATAGTGTACAAGACAGTTGTCCACCAGCAGGCCGGTGAGGCCCACCACCCCGGCGCCGCCCCGGATGAGGACGATGCACCAGGGGTGGAGGACATACACCGCCGCCGCCCAGCCCCGGAGGGCGGGAGCGGACGGGAGGGACAGGCGCTGGAGCCACCGCAGGAGGAACCCGACGCACAGGGGGAGGGAGAGGTAGAGGGCGTCAAAGCGGGCCAGGGCAAGGCGCTGCACCAGCAGGCCCTCCGCCGTCAGCAGCGCCAGGGAGAGGAGCAGTCCGGCCCCGTACCAAGCCGCGCTCCGGCGGGCAGGCCTCAGGGCCAGCCAGCCCCCCAGCAGCAGAAAGACAGGGGGGAAGAACAGGCCGTTGCGTGTGTAGTCGAAGAGGAGGAACAGGGCCTCGTACCCGGCCCGGAGGGGCGGCAGGGCGGCGGTGAGGCCGAAATAGCTGTCCCCCAGCAGCCCGGCGGCATAGAGCAGAAGGGCGGGAAGCCACGCCCAGCGGGGCCCCAGGATGCGCAGAAGGCCGTACACCAGGCAGGCCCCCAGCACCAGGGCGGGGAAGTACCACAGGTGGTAAAAGGTGCCGTTGAAGAGCACATCTCGCAGCAGGGCGAAGCCGCTCTCCTCCAGGGTGTGGTTGTAGAGGTTCAGGGGGAGGTAGAGCAGGACCGCGGCCCCGTAAAGCAGCAGCAGCTTTTTGACAAAGGGGATCAGGGCGGCCCGCCCCTCCCGGAGCAGACGGGGCACCAGGAACCAGCCGGACACCGAGAAGAAAAAGGGGACGGCGATGCGGGCCAAAATGTCGGTCAAAAGGTAGTTGGCCTCCCCGTTCAGGGAGAGCAGAGGGCCGGTATGGATGGCGATGACCAGCAGGGCGGCGGGGACGCGGAAGCGGTCAAAGCCGCCGAGCGACTCGGTTTTCATCCCGCATCCCTCCACAGAGTGAGCACCACGCCGCCCTCGTTGGTGTCACAGCGCTGGCAGGGGACGTCGGCGGGCAGGGTGAGGGTGTCCGCCGCCCAGACGGGCAGGTAGTAAAGCTCAAACAGACGCCCCAGCCCCCGGAAACGAAGAGGTTCCCCTCCCAGCGGGAAGTCGTGAAGCCACTCCAGATATTCCTCCAGTACCAGATGACGCTCCTCCATCAGCTTGGCGTGGGGCCAGCCCACGTACCGGAAGTGCCACGGCTCGTATCCGATGCCGGTAACATCCTCCTTCCCCTTGGGGTAGCGGAGGACAAAGCCAAAGTCGGCGGCCCGGCGGCGCAGCGCCCCGCAGGGGCCGGAGTCGGGGAAGGCGGGGCAGAGGAAGTCCACCTCCGGCCTATTCTCGCCCAGATCAATGGCCAGCCCGGTCTGGTGCTCGCTGCACCCGGGGCGGGCCACATAGGTCTCGGTGAAGGCTTTGCCGTGCTCGGCCAGGGCGTCCTCCCAGATGGCCTGCTGCTCGGTTTGAGGGCGGTAGCCGCTGACCGGGACGATCGCGCCCACGCTTCCCACGGCGGCGAGAAGCTGATCCAACATCACTTTGGCTCGCTGGTGGAGACGCACCTCGGTTTGACCGGAGCGGACGGAGGCGAGGACCTCCGCGGAGGGCTCCTCCGGCAGGGGATGGGCGCGGTTGACCAGATACAGCGTACCTTTCATGCGTCCACCGCCAGTCCGATGAGACGGTCCAGCAGAGGGCCGAACTCCAGGCCTATGCTCCGCATCATGTTGGGGTAGCGGCTGTGAGCTGTGAAACCGGGGATGGTGTTTACCTCGTTAAAGACAATGCGCCCGTCCGGCGTGAGAAACAAATCCACCCGTGCAAAGCCGGAACACTCCAGCGCCCGGTAGATCAACTGGGCGGTCACCTGAATTTCTGTTTCCTTCTCCTGGGAAATTCGGGCGGGCATGTGTATGCTGGAGGTGATCAGGCCGTACTTCTCCGTGTAGTTGAAAAAGCCGCCGGAGAGCTCGATCTCGTCCACATGTCCCACCGTCAGAACCTCATTGCCCAGTACGGCGCAGCCCACCTCAAAGCCGGGCACGGCCTCCTCAATGACCACCTTGCTATCGTGGGCCAGGGCGGCGGTGACGGCTTCGGCCAACACGCCGGGCTCCTCCACCTTGGTGATGCCAAAAGAGGAACCCGCCCGTGCGGGCTTGACAAACAGGGGATAGGTCAGGCTGGCAGTGCGCTCCGGCAGGGTGTCCAGCCCTTCTCCGGCGCGAAAGAGGATGGAAGGGGGCACCGCTACACCGGCGGCCTGGACCAAGCGGTGGGCCACGTCCTTGTCCATGCATAGGGCGGAGGCGAGCACCCCGCAGCCCACTACGGGGATACCTGCCAGCTCCAGCAGGCCCTGCACCGTGCCGTCCTCCCCGTTTTTGCCATGGAGTACCGGAAAGGCGGCGTCCAGATAGCGGGTGGAGGGCCCAGCGGGGGCGATGAGCAGCAGGCCGTGGACGCCGCGGTCGGGGGAGATCACCGCCGGGACGGTATGGCGGGCGTCGGTGTGCCAAGTGTCGTCCAGCAGGGCGTCCACCGGCCCCTGGTAGAGCAGCCAGCGCCCATCCCGTGTGATGCCCAGGAGGACGGGCTCGTACCTGTCCCGGTCCAGATGAGTGAGTACCGCGTGGGCGGACTGGAGGGAGATCTCATATTCGGTGGAAGAGCCGCCGAACAGGACGGCCAATGTGATTTTTTTCATGGGGGAACACCTCCGTCAGAATGGGCTCTCGCCTGTTCTTTTATTATAGAGGGAGTATATCAGGCGTTTCTGACTTCCAACCGACCAAAGGCTTACAATCCTCTGAACCAAATCTTAAAAAAAGCAGTCAAAAAGCGGTATGGTCTCAGACCATACCGCTTTTTGTCATTTTGTGGCTCGCTTTACACCGTTGCCGATGTCTTTGGCGGCGTCGCCAACGCCGTCGACGATGTCGCGGGCTGCATCGCCCACACCGCGGGTTACGTCCTTGGCGGCATCCCCGGCATCCCGGGCCGCGTCACGGGCGGTCGAGCCGCCGTCCTTCGGGTGTTCGGTACCCTCCGGGGCGGGCGTGGTGGTATTGGGGGCTGCGGGGGTGTTCTCCGGCATGGTGCTGGGCTGGGAGGTGACAACCGGCGAGGGAGTCGGAGTCACATCAGGGGCTTTATCGCGGGTACAAGCGGTCAGCGGCAGAGCCAGAGCGAGCCCGATGCCGAGCAGAGTCCATGTGCGTTTCATGTGTGTTCCTCCTGTTCCTTCCAATGGATTTCGTTCAGATGGATTCACCCAGCACCTAGTATACGTTATTCCACGCTGATTACACGCGGGAAGAAGTGTCAGAGAAAAAAGGGTTGCAATTTCCAGAAAGATCTGCTAATATAATAATAACAGTAATAGTTACTGTTTATAATGTGCCGAGAAAAGAGGTGGCTCATGAACGGCAAGCGCTATTCCCGGCAGCGGGAATTGATCTATGAGGCTTTGCGGCAGACAGAACAGCACCCCACGGCGGAGATGATTTATCAGTGGCTGAAGCCGGCCAATCCCAGCCTGAGCCTGGGAACCGTTTACCGGAATCTAAACCTTTTGGCAGATGAAGGTGCAATCCGCCGGATGGCATTTCCGGTGGAGCGCTATGACGCAAAGACAATACCCCACCCTCATTTCTGCTGTGACCAGTGCGGGGCGGTTTACGACCTGCACCTTCCCTACGATGCGGAGCTGGACCGGCAGGCACTGCTGGCCAGCGGGCACGATGTCACGGGCCATGAGGTGGTTTTTCACGGAATTTGCACAAAGTGCAAACAACTTCATTGATCTTTTCTTAAAATATGATAAGATGTGACCATCAAAATTAGAAAGGAAGGTTGTTCCAATGGAATTCAAGCTGTATCGCTGTGCCCACTGCGGCAATGTCATTTTCAAGGTGGTCGACAAGGGTGTTCCTGTCATGTGCTGCGGCCAGAAAATGGAGGAGTTCGTCCCCAACACCACCGATGGTGCTATGGAGAAGCATGTCCCTGCGGTGGAAAAGACTGCCCATGGCAGCGGCTATTCCGTCAGCGTGAAGGTGGGCAGTGTGGAGCACCCCATGCTCCCCGAGCACTACATCTCCATGATCGCGGCGGTGGATGGGGACACCGTCACCATGAAGTTCCCCAAGCCCGGCGAAAAGCCTGAGCTGAAGACCTTCTGCCACAGTGAGAAAGTGGAGGCGTACGAGATCTGCAACCTCCACGGCTTCTGGAAGGGCGAGGGCTGAGAGGGCCCGTATTTCACTCAAAATCTGATTTAGAAAGGAAGGCTGAGCATTATGGAGCTGAAGGGAAGCAAGACGGAGGCCAATCTGTGGAAGGCGTTTGCGGGGGAGAGCATGGCCCGCAATAAGTATACTTATTTTGCCAGCAAGGCCAAGAAAGAGGGCTTCGAGCAGATCGCGGCCATCTTTGAGGAGACCGCCGGCAATGAGAAGGAGCATGCCAAGCTGTGGTTCAAGGAGCTGGGCGGCATCGGCGATACCGCTGCCAACCTGAAGGCTGCGGCGGCGGGTGAGAACGAAGAGTGGACCCAGATGTATAAGGAGATGGCCGAAACCGCCCGCGAGGAGGGCTTTGAGAAGCTGGCTTTCCTGTTTGACGGCGTCGGCAAGATCGAGAAGGAGCATGAGGAGCGCTACCTGACCCTTTTGAAGAACCTGGAGGAGGGTGTGGTCTTTAAGCGCGGTGACGAGTATGTCTGGAAGTGCCGCAACTGCGGCCACATCCACTTCGGCAAAACCGCTCCTGAGGTCTGCCCCATCTGTGCCCATCCCCAGGCCTATTTCGAGATCCGCAGCATCAATTACTAAGAAGAGACGTACGACAAGCGCTGTATAAAGCGGGTCCGACCTGACGGTCGGGCCCGCTTTGGCCGTCTAAAACCTTATTTTAACAGATAGACTGCCCCGCCGGAGACCCGGCGGGGCAGTGTGCTTTTACTTTAGCAGGCGGATCCACTCGCTGTTGTAGAGCTCACGGATTTCAGGGGAGAGACAGGCAAAGCTCTCCGTCTTGGCATATACGTCGTCGGTAGGGTAGGCATAGGGATCGTTGGCGGTCTCAGGGTCCAGCTCCTCACGGACACTCAGCAGAGGGGAGGAGTACCAGATCTCCTCACAGTTCTTGAGGCCGGCCTGAGTGGAGCACATGAAGTTAATGAACTTCTCGGCGTTCTCCTTGTTCTCCGCGCCCTTGGGGATGCACATGGCATCCACGTAGAGATTGGTGCCCTCCCGTGGCAGGGCAAAGGCCAGGTCAGGGTTGTTCTCCTGCATGGTAAGAAAATCGCCGTAATAGTAGGCGCCGATGAGGGCGTTTTCACCCTCCAGCTTGTCGAAAATCTCGTCCATGACGTAGGACTGCACCAGGGGCTTCTGCTCTACCAGAAGGTTGGTGGCCTCCTTGACCTGGGCGGGATCCTCAGTGTTATAGGAGTAGCCCAGCTTCTTGAGGGCAATGCCAATGGCGTCGCGGGAGTTGTTGAACATCAGAATGTCGCCGGAGAGCTCCTCATCCCACAGAATGTCCCAGGTTTCCACATCCTTCTCCGCAGGGTCAATGTAGGCGCTGTTATAGATCACGCCCAGCAGGCCCCACATGTAGGGGACGGAGTAGAGGTTCTCCGGGTCGTACTCCGGGTTTTTCAGATTGGGGTCGATGTCGGCAAAGTTGGGAATATTGTCAAAGTTCAGCGGCTCCAGCATGTCCTCCTCGATGAGCTGACCGATCATATAGTCTGAGGGGATGATGACGTCGTAGCCGCCGGCGCCGCCGGCCAGCTTGCCGTAGAGCGCCTCATTGGACTCAAATGTCTGATAATTGACCTTGATACCAGTCTCCGCCTCGAAATCCTCCAGAACGGACATATCAATGTACTCGCCCCAGTTGTAGACGTTGACCACGCCGGCAGTGCCGGTGTTGCCGCTGGAACTCTCGCCGCCCGGTGTCTCGGCTGTGCCGGAAGGCGATCCGCCGGTACAGCCGCTCAGGGCCGCCGTGCTGAGGGTTGCCAGTGCCAGTACAAGTGCAATTTGCTTTTTCAATTCCTTTCGTTTGCCCCTTTCAAAAAATAATATTATATCAAGGCGGGCTGCCTTTGATATCCGTCAGTTCCCATGAACCATGCGGCGCTTGTCCTGCCGGGTCTGGCGTACATTGACGATGACCAGTAGGGTGACCACCACCACGAAGAGCAGGGTGGACAGGGCGTTGATCTCCGGGCTGACCCGCTTCTTGGCCATGGAATAGATGACCATGGACAGGGTGGAGAAGGTGGAGCCGGCGGTGAAGTAGCTGATCACGAAATCGTCGATGGACATAGTGAAGGCGATGAGCAGGCCGTTGATCACGCCGGGCATGATCTCAGGCAGGATCACCTTTCGGAAAGCCAGAAAGCCGGGAGCGCCCAGATCCTGGGCCGCCTCATAGATATTGGGGTCCAATTGCTGGAGCTTGGGCATGACGCAGAGGATGACGTGGGGAATGTCGAAGGTCAGGTGGGCGATGAGCAGGGTGACAAAGCCCAAGTTCCACTTGATGCCCAAGGCAGCTCCCAGTGTGCCGTTAAAGACGTTGACCGCCAGTACAAAGAACAGCATCATGGACACGCCGGTGATGATGTCCGCGTTGGTCAGGGGGATGTTGTTGATGGTGGTGACCACCGTGCGGCTGCGGCGGCGGAAGTTGGTGAAGCCGATGGCGGCTGCCGTGCCAATGATGGTGGAGATCACTGCAGCCAGAATGGAAACCGCCAGTGTGACCCACAGAGCGTCCAGGATCATGGAGTTCTGGAACAGCTCCTTGTACCAATCCAGGGTGAAGCCGGACCACACCGACCGGCTCTTGGACGCGTTGAAGGAGAACACGATGAGCACGAAGATGGGCAGGTAGAGGAACAAAAAGACCAGCAGCATAAAGAAGCGGCTGCCGATGCGCCGGGACTGTTTCACAGGAACGACACCCCCTCTTCTCCCTCGCCAAAGCGGTTCATAATGGCCATGCAGACCAGGACGATGACCATCATTACCAGGGCGATGGCGGAACCCAGCCACGGGTTATAGGTGGTCCCCATGAACTGCATCTCAATGAGGTCGCCCAGCAGCAGGCTCTTGCCGCCGCCCAGCAGACGGGAGATGACAAAGGTGGACACCGAGGGAATGAACACCATGGTCACGCCGGAGAGCACGCCGGGCAGGGAGAGGGGGAAGGTCACCCGGCGAAAGACCGTGAAGGAGTTGGCGCCCAGATCCTGGGCGGCCTCGATCACCTTGGGATCGATCTTTTCCAGAACGGAGAGGATGGGCAGGATCATGAAAGGCAGGAAGTTGTAGACCATGCCCAGCACGATGGCCCCCTGGGTGTTGATCATCTGGAAGGGGCCGATACCAAACAGGCCCAGAAAGCTGTTGATCAGCCCCCGCTTCTCCAGCAGGAACATCCAGGAGTAGGTGCGCAGCAGGAAGTTCATCCACATGGGCAGCATGATGAGCATCATGGCCACCCGGCGCACCGCAGGACTCTCCTGGGCCAGCCAGTAGGACAGGGGATAGCCGATGAGCAGACAGATGAACGTGGCGATGATGGCCAGTAAAAAGGAGCGCCCGAACACGCCGGTATACTGGGCCATGGTTGAAAAGTTCTCCAGCGTGAAGCCGCCGGACTGGCTGGTGAAGGCGTAAAAGACGATGATCAGCAGGGGGGCCACCACAAAGATGGCCATCCAGATGACATAGGGAACGGCAATGCCCTTACTCTTCATCCTCGTTTCCCTCCTCCGGGCCCTCATTCAGCTCGTCATACTCCGAGCTGTAGGAGCTGTAGTCGCCGAACATACCGGAGTAGCGGCTCTTCTTCATGATGTGGAAGCCGTCGGGGTCGATCTTCACCCCAATCCTGGCCCCCACTGGGGAGAAGTCGGTGGTCTGGATGAGCCACTTGAAGCCCTTGAAGTCCACGATGATGTCGTAATGCATCCCCTTGAAGGTGACCTCGGTGACAGTGCCGGTGAGCTGGCCCTGCTCCACGGGGACAATGTCGATGTCCTCCGGGCGGATGACCACATCCACAGGCTCGTTGGGCTGGAAACCGCCGTCCAGACAGGGGAATTTCTTGCCGTACATCCCCACCACCCTGTCCTCATGCATGATGCCGTCGATGATGTTGGACTCGCCGATGAAGTCAGCCACAAAGGCGTTTTTGGGCTCGTTATAGATATCCTGGGGGGTACCGATCTGCTGGATACGCCCTTCATTCATGACCACGACCGTGTCGCTCATGGTGAGGGCCTCCTCCTGGTCGTGGGTGACATAGACAAAGGTGATGCCTACCTGCTGCTGGATGCGCTTGAGTTCGATCTGCATATCCTTGCGCAGCTTGAGATCCAGCGCACCCAGCGGTTCGTCCAGCAGGAGTACCTGGGGGCGGTTGACAATGGCACGGGCGATGGCAACCCGCTGCTGCTGGCCGCCGGAGAGGGAATTGACCGAACGCTTGCCGTACCCGGCCAGGTTGACCAGGGCCAGGGCCTCTTCCACCCGCTCCCGCAGCTCCGCCTCGGGCACTTTGCTGATGCGCAGACCGAAGGCCACGTTTTCAAAGATGTTCATGTGGGTGAACAGGGCATACTTTTGAAAGACCGTATTGACCTTCCTCTTATGAGGAGGAACGTCATTAATCCTCACGCCGTCAAAAAACACGTCGCCGGAGGTCGGCTTCTGAAAGCCGCCGATGATACGGAGCGTCGTGGTTTTGCCGCACCCGGAGGGACCGAGCAGCGTGAGGAATTCCTTGTCGTTGATATAAAGGTTGATATGGTCCAGAATGACGTCGTCGTCAAATTTCATGAAGCAATCCGACAGGCGGATCAGTTCCTTGGACATGTATCCTCCCCCATTTCTAAAAGGTAGTAAAGGGCGCACCCAAACCGGCGGTTGGGTACGCCCTAATGACGAAACAAATCATATATGTTCTTGCGAAAAATGTCAATAATAAAACGAAATATTTTCAGGGATTTTATACCCGCTCCCCGGTGGGAAAGTATTCCGCCACGAAATCCACCTGCTCCACGGTGAACACGCGGCCCCGCAGGTACTCCAGCAGCCCGGCGTCGGTGGGGAAGGTAAAGGCCAGCTTATAGGAATAGAGGGCCTGGAAGGAACGGCCGTACTTCTTGTTGTCCCGCTCCCGGCCATACTTGCCGTCCCCCAGCAGGGGATGGCCGGCGGCGGCGAACTGGGCGCGGATCTGGTGGGTGCGGCCGGTGAGCAGCTCGCACTCCACCAGGGACAGTCCGCCCGCCGTCCGCAGAGTCTTATATAAGGTGGCGGCGCTCTTGCCGCCGGGGACAGGGCGGGAGAAGACCTTCACCTGGGCCCGGTCCTCATCCTTGAGTAGAAAGCCCTCCAGCTTCCCCTGGGATGGCTTCATGCGGCCGTGGACAATGGCCAGGTAGAACTTGGCGATCTCCCGGTCCCTGATCTTCTGGTTAAGGATGCGCAGGGTCTCGGCGTTCTTGGCGGCCATGACGATGCCGCCGGTGTTGCGGTCGATGCGGTTGCAGAGGGCCGGAGTAAAGGAGTGCTCGTCCCGGGGGTTCCACTCCTTCTTCTGGTAGAGATAGGCCTGAATATGGGTGATGAGGGTGTTCACCTTTTCGTGCTCGTCCGCGTGGCACAGCAGGCCAGGCCGTTTGTTGAGCAGCATCAGGTTTTCATCCTCATAGATGATGTCCAGGTGGGGCTTGAAGACGCTCAGAAAGGCGTTCTCCTCCCTGGGCTGCTCGAAGAACTCGTCGTTGATGTATAACTGGAGTATGTCCCCCAACTGGAGCCGCACATCCCGCTGGGAGCCCTTCCCATTGACCTTCACCCGCTTGAGGCGGATGTACTTCTGGGCCAGCGGCGCGGGGAGGAGGGGGAGGGTCTTGGCCAGCCAGCGGTCCAGCCGCTGCCCGGCGTCGTTTTTTCCGATGGTGAATTCTTTCATAGTCTGCCTCACAATTCATTTGCATCCATTATAACATAAGCGCACAACCGGGGAAAGAGGGGAAAGGGCTTGCGCAGCACGGTCAAGCTGTGGTATCATAAGAAGGAAATCCGCCGTAAAGTAGTACAGCCTGCCGGACTTTGAAAAAATGTGGGTTTCCACGAAAAAAATATTTGACATTGGCCGCGGGTTTCGTTATAATGTCTGCTGTGCCATTGTGTGAGGTGTACCATGCGACTGGATCTCCGTTCTATTCTTCATGTTCCCGGGGCTTCGCTCCCCTTCTCGTTTGCGTTGGATCTGTCCGGCCTGGACTTCTATGGAGAGCATCCATTTGCCGGCCCGGTACAGGTGTCTGGTACAGTGCGAAATCAGGCGGATGCCCTCGTTCTGGAGGGGACGGCGGAGACTACGCTGGAGCTGGTGTGCGACCGTTGCCTCAAGCCCTTCTGCCGGGATATGCGCGTTCCGGTGGACAGCCTGCTGGCCGAGACTCTGGAGGACGAGGAAAACGACGAGATCCTGCTTCTGGATAACGGTACGGTGGATCTGGATGAGGTCTTTACCACCGCTTTGGTGCTGGCCATGGACTCCAAGCATGTGTGCTCCGAGGATTGCAAGGGGCTGTGCGCCACTTGCGGCGCGGATCTCAACGAGGGACCCTGCGGCTGCAAGCCTGAAATTGATCCACGTTTTGCTGCCCTCGCGCAGCTGTTGGATAAAGAGTCTGAGTAAGTTTTGCCCGGCCAGGGCATGAACCTAAGGAGGTGTCATAGATGGCAGTCCCTAAGAGTAAAGTGTCCAAGCAGCGCCGGAACAAGCGCCGTAGCTCCGTGTGGAAGCTGGAGACTCCCGGCGTTACCACCTGCCCCAAGTGCGGTGCGTTCCGTCTGCCCCACCGGATGTGCAAGAGCTGCATGAGCTACAACGGCCATGAGTTCGGCAAGGTGGAGGCTACCGCCGAGGCGAAGTAAATAGCCCGAAAAGAACGAGGGGAATCACCCCTCTTTCTTTTTGCCCGGAAATGGGGTAGAATAGAAGCGTGGAGCGCCCGGGAGCAGGGCAACAGAGAACTGCGCAGACCGAAAAACAGGCTGGACGCAGTCCAGCGGTATTTTCGGCGGAGCAGTGAGCAGTTGCCCGTCGCGGAGGGCGCGTAGCGTGACAGCGTCGCCGCAAGCTCCAGATCCTTCGCTTCGCCGCAGGCGGCAAAGCTCACTCCTTCCGCTGCGGCTCCTTTCCCCACCGAACCCGCGGCCGTCGCCGCTGGGCTTCGGCGGGGGCCCCGGAAGTGGGGGAGCGCACCGCGCCGTATGGCCGGGCGGCGGCCCCGGAGAATCGCAGCAGACCACAAGGGCCGCCCTTGCAATAAGACGTAGGGGCGGGTCCCCACACCCGCCCGCCGGGCCGATGAGGACATCGGCCCCTACGAAAAGAAAGGGGCGGGCGGCCGCAGAGCCACCCTCTGTCACTTTATTTTTTTGAGGAGCCCAAAACGTATGAGCCTGACGAAAATCAAATCCGTGGACGCCCACAGTCCGGCCCAGAGGGCGGGTGTCCGGCCGGGTGAGACGCTGACCCACATCAACGGACGCCCCATTGTGGATGTGCTGGACTATAAATTTTTTGCTTACGACCCCCGGCTGGAGCTGACCCTGGTAGGAGGGGACGGCCGCAGCCGCACCCTGCGGGTACGCAAGGCGGAGGGGGAGGAGCTGGGCCTCAATTTTGAGACCTATCTGATGGACAAGGCCCGCTCCTGCGCGAACCGGTGTATCTTCTGCTTTGTGGATCAGATGCCCCCCGGTATGCGGGAGACACTCTATTTCAAGGATGACGATGCCCGCCTGTCCTTCCTGATGGGGAACTATATCACCCTGACCAACCTGTCGGAGCGGGAGATTGCGCGCATCGCAGAGCTGCGCATCAGCCCCATCAACATCTCGGTTCATGCCACTGATCCGGCCCTGCGGGAGGCCATGCTCAAGCACCGGCGGGCGGGGGAGTGTCTGGCCATCATGGAGCGATTTGCTGCGGCGGGCATCACCATGAACTGCCAGATCGTGGCCTGCCCCGGCGTCAACGACGGCCCCGCCCTGGACCGCACCCTGCGGGAGCTGGGGGCACTCCACCCGGCGGTGGGCAGCGTGGCGGTAGTGCCGGTGGGGGTGACCCGATTCCGGGAGGGCCTGTGTCGGATCGACCCGTACACTCCGGCCCAGGCCGCGGCGGTGCTGGATCAGGTGGAGGCATTTGCCGCTTCTTTCCTGAAAAAGCACAGCACACACCTGGCGTGGTGTTCCGACGAGTTCTACCTGCTGGCCGGCCGTCCTCTGCCAGAAAAGGGATACTATGAAGACATGGCCCAGCTGGAAAACGGCGTGGGGATGCTCCGCCTGCTCATCAGTCAGGCGGCCATGGCCTTGGAGGACATGGAGCTGGAGGAGGCCCCGCCCCCGTTTGCCATTGCCACCGGTGTGTCTGCCGCCCCCTTCTTGCAGAAAATCGTTGACATGTGCCGGGAAAAATGTGGTAATATAATAGGAAATGTCTATCCGGTGCTCAACTGCTTTTTCGGGGAGACCATCACGGTCTCTGGTCTGATTACCGGACGGGATCTGATAGAGCAGCTCAAGGGGAGGGCGCTGGGCGAGCGGCTGCTCATCCCGGACAGCATGCTCCGGGCGGGGGAACGGATCTTCCTGGACGACGTCACTGTGGAGCAGGTGGAGGAGGCCCTGGGGGTGCCGGTGACGGCCCTTACGGCTGACAGCGGCTTTGATCTGGTGGACGCCATTCTGGGGTTGCCGGTGGAGACGCCCGCCTATGCCCTGCCGCCGGAGGACGACTATTATCGCTACAACCCGTGACAGAGAGAGTGAGGGTGCTATTATGAAGCCTTTGATTGCAATCGTGGGCCGGCCCAACGTGGGCAAGTCCATGCTGTTTAATAAATTGGTGGGCCAGCGGTTGTCCATCGTGGAGGATACCCCCGGCGTCACCCGCGACCGGCTGTACGCCGAGGCGGAGTGGAGAAACCGGAAGTTCGACCTGGTGGACACCGGCGGCATCGAGCCCTCCGCCGACAGCCAGATTTTGTCCTTTATGCGCCAGCAGGCGGAGATCGCCATCCAGCACGCCACGGTGATCCTCTTTGTCTGCGACATCAAGACCGGCCTGACCGCCTCCGACCAAGAGGTGGCCAACATGCTGCTGCGCTCTCGGAAGCCGGTGGTGCTGGCGGTCAACAAGATGGACCAGGTGGGGATCACCAACCCAGACATTTATGAGTTCTATAACCTGGGACTGGGGGATCCCATCGCGGTCTCCGCCGTCCACGGCCATGGCACCGGGGATCTGCTGGATGCCTGTATGGAGTATTTCCCCCCTGAGGACGAGGAGGAAGAGGAGGACGATGTCATTAAGGTGGCGATCATCGGCAAGCCCAACGTGGGCAAGTCCTCCTTGGTAAACCGCATCCTGGGGGAGCAGCGGGTGATCGTCAGCGACATGGCGGGCACCACCCGGGACGCGGTGGACAGCTATTTTGAGAACCAGAAGGGCAAGTACCTGTTCATCGACACCGCCGGTATGCGCAAGAAGTCCAAGGTGGACGACCGCATCGAGAAGTTTTCCGTCCTGCGGGCCACCATGGCCATTGAGCGGGCCGACGTGTGCCTGATCCTGGTAGACGCCAACGAGGGAGTCACCGAGCAGGATACCAAGGTGGCCGGTCTGGCCCACGAGGCGGGCAAGGCATGTATCATCGTGGTCAACAAGTGGGACGCCATTGAGAAGGATGACAAGACTATGGACCACATGCGCCAGGACATCCGCAGGGATCTGTCCTATATGACCTACGCCCCCATTGTCTTCATTTCCGCCCTCACCGGACAGCGGGTGGACCGTCTCTTTGACCTCATCAACTATGTCAATGACCAGGCATCCCTGCGCATTACCACCGGCATGCTCAACACCGTGCTGGCTGACGCCACCGCCCGCGTGCAGCCCCCCACCGACAAGGGACGCCGTCTGAAGATCTACTATATGACCCAGATCGGTATCAAGCCCCCCCACTTTGTTTGCTTCTGCAACGACGCCAAGCTGTTCCACTTCTCCTACCAGCGCTATCTGGAGAACCAGATCCGCTCCACCTTTGGCCTGGAGGGCACGCCAGTCCGGTTGACCATTCGGCAGAAGAGCGACAAGGAGGGATAGTCATGGCAGATCCTACAACAGTTCCCACGGGAATACAGCCTAACCTTCCCGCCGCACTGAGTGAGCTGGGGGCGGCCCTGTTGCTTCCGGCCCTGCTGATCGCAGTGATCGCCTACTTCTGCGGCTGCTTCAACGGGGCGGTCATCGTCTCCAAGTATATCCTGCGGGACGATGTGCGTACCCATGGCAGCGGCAATGCCGGGCTGACCAACTTCTACCGCACCTTCGGCGGGCCGCTGACCTTTGTGGTTATCCTGACCGATGTGCTCAAAGCAGTCGTGGCTGTATGGGTTGGCATCCTGGCGGCAAAGTATTTGGTGGCGGATGAGCTTCTGGTAGTGGCGCTTGGTAAGTACTGGGCGGGAGCTTTCTGCCTTCTGGGGCACATGTTCCCCTGTATGTTCCACTTTAAGGGAGGCAAGGGGATCCTCTCCGGCGGCACCATCGCTATCATGATTGATTGGCGGGTGGCGCTGGTGGTGTGGGGGGGATTCCTGATCCTGGCCGCGCTCACCAAATGGGTCTCCCTGGGCTCCATCTGGGCCGGGGCATCCTTCCCCTTTGCCACTTGGTTTGTGTACCATGACGTGGTGCTGCTGGCGCTGGCCATTCTGCTGGGCGGCCTGATCGTCTGGAAGCACCGGGGCAACCTGAAGCGTATTCTGAACGGAACGGAATCCAAGTTCAGCCTGCACCATAAAAAAGATGAGGGGGCGCCGAAAGCATGAAGATCGCAGTGATGGGCAGCGGCGGTTGGGGGACAGCCCTGGCCCTGGTTCTGCTGGAGAACGGACATGAGGTCACCCTGTGGTCCTATAGGGAGGAGGAGTCCGCTATCCTGCGGGAGAAGCGGGAAAACCCCATGCTGAAGGGGGTGCCCCTGCCGGATGGACTGGCGTTGACCTCTGACCGGGAGTGCGTGAAGAACTGTAAGGTGGTTGTGCTTGCTACGCCGTCCTTTGCGGTGCGTACCACCGCCCGTGCTGTGGCGTCCCTGTTGGAGACCTCTGCGGTGCTGGTGTCGGTGTCCAAGGGCATTGAGAAAGATACCTCTCTGACCCTGACCGACGCCATTGCTCAGGAAGTGGGGGAGGGGCATCCCATCGTGGCCCTCTCCGGCCCTTCCCACGCCGAGGAGGTGGGCCGTGGCGTCCCCACTGTGGTGGTGTCCGCCTCTCGAGACAAGGCGGCAGCGGAGCTGGTGCAGGATCTCTTTATGAATGAGCGGTTTCGTGTTTACGCCTCCGACGACGTAGTGGGTGTGGAACTGGGCGCTGCGTTGAAAAACGTCATCGCCCTCTGCGCCGGGATCTGTGACGGCATGGGCTTCGGCGACAATACCAAGGCCGCCCTGATGACCCGCGGCCTGACGGAGATCGCCCGCCTGGGTGTAGCCCTCGGCGGCCGCAGAGAGACCTTTGCGGGCCTGTCCGGCGTGGGTGACCTGATCGTCACCTGTACCTCCATGCACTCCAGAAACCGCCGATGTGGCATTCTGATCGGCCAAGGCACCCCTGCCGCTGAGGCGGTAAAGGAGATTGGCGCTGTGGTAGAGGGCTACTATGCGGCCGCCACCGCCCGCGCCCTGGCTCAGAAGGCGGGGGTTGAGATGCCCATCACAGAGGCGGCCTATCAGGTATTATACGGCGGACGGGATACCAGGGCCGTGATTAAGGAGTTGATGACCCGCGCCCGGAAGCACGAGCTGGAGGATAGCTGGGTCTAAAAAGGTTTTCGAAAAAAATCGAGAAAAATTGAAAAAAACACTTGCATCTTTTCGCAGGATGTGGTAATATAATCAAGCCGTCCGATGAGGGCGGCGACTTCCGGGTGTGGCGAAGTTTGGTATCGCGCTTGAATGGGGTTCAAGAGGCCGCTGGTTCGAATCCAGTCACTCGGACCAAAAAGTGCTGAGATTTTGGAGTTTTCCAAATTTCTCAGCACTTTTTTATTTTACTAAATTTTAAAAAACCGTGTAATATATCATGCTATTGCTGATCTATTGCATAATAGATTTAGAGCATATCGGTTACCCTTCTAAGGTCCTCAAAAGATACATCCTGATAGTGACGAAGCATTTCGGAAGATGTATGCCCCATAAGCTCTAGTTTATCCTTATCTGCACCTGGTACTCGCTTCATCAAAGTTGCAAAGGTGTGTCGGCAACTGTGTGGAGTATACTTGCGGCGCTTTACGCCGCCTTCGTCGATAATGGGGTTATCTACACCACATCTTTCTAATACACCGTAAAAAAGCGCTCTATAGGCCGATATGCCGATTTGAGAGCCGTCCTTCGCACAAAATATAGGTCCGGCTATTTTGTCTTTAACTAGGCGGTCTATAATAGGCTGGATTTTAGGGGAAACAGTAACAACACGATCCCGTCCGGCGTCAGTTTTTGAGCCACCGACAAAAGCTCTCTCAGTCCGGTTATAGTCTTTTGCATCCAAAGCCAAGAACTCAGACGGTCGAAATCCCAGATAGCAATGGCAAAGGATATAGTCTGCACCCGAAACGCCTCCAATGGCCTGCTCAATGGATTTTACGGCCTCCAAGGGTAGCCCCTCTTTCCCCGATCCTTCTTCGCCTCCTACAATTAGGTATTGCCCCATATTAAGCTTTGCCATATTACGCGGGATTGCGTATTTGTAGACCAACCCGGCCAGGGCTTTCATGTTCTCTTGTGTTCGCTTTCCTTTTCCGCAGCTATCTAGGCATTCCTGCAAATCGTCCACGGTAATGTCGGAGAGGCGTTGGTGCCAAATGGGCTTGAAATACTTGTTTGCGGCCCGATAGCAGTCCATGGTAGACTTTCCGGCGCGGTGTGTAGGCTCCCATGCCTCGTAGAGCTGCAAAAAGGTCGTGGGACGCACTTTATCTTCCTTCCCCACTAGGGGTAGATATTCTATTGCCTCTCGTTTTGTACGGAAGCCAGATTTTGAGCGAGTGATACGCTTCGTAGTACCGTCTGGAAGCGGTTCATACCCTATTGTTTTAACCGCGATCCATTTCTTGTTGGGCAATTGGTATACAGAACCCTGACCGTTACCGCGGCCTTTTGGATTTTGCCGGACATTTTGCGCTGCACCGCAATACATGCAAAATTTGCTCTCGTCGGGTATTTCTGCCCTGCACTTTCTGCATTTCACTTGAAAAAACCTCCTATTCTTGATAGAATAAAAGGGCAGTGAGCCCGTCAAAACTTACTGCCCTCTATGTGAGCCGTCCCTGGTGTTGGTAGCACCGGGGGCGGTGTTTTTATTGCGCTTTTTTCAGATCGGCGATTTCCTGATTCATGGTGCGGATCGCCAGCTTAAGCACGGATACTTCGTTTCGCAGTTCTTCGATTTCACTCTTTGGCGTGATGGCGTCCATGATAGCCTGTTGCCCCTCGGCCAGAAGGTTAAACCGGGTTGTGACCTCCGTGTCCAATAAAACCTTTACATCGTGCATGATGTCCTGTTTCTGCTGAGCCAGCAAACCCTTTGTCTCAGACATAATGTCCTGTTTCTGCTTCTCCATCAACTGTGCGATTGCCTGCAAATCTTTTTCGTCCAGCATACTATATCTACCCTTTCTCTTTACTGCAACGGCATGCCTGCCTTGTCCCGGAAACTGCCTACAGCTATCATAATGATGTCGATAATCCAGCCGACTCCAAGACAACCAGCAGTCAACAACCAGATAATTCCGGTTCCGAGTTTCCCGACATAAAAGCGGTGTATCCCAAGACCGCCAACGAAAATAGACAGGAGCAGAGCGACGGTTTTACTCTTATAGGGGTAATCGCTTCCATTGTTATTGATAATTACCTGAGACGGGTCTTGCCTGAGCGCCTCGATTTGTTTTCCGCACTTAGGGCAAACAACACAGTCAATGTCGATGCGCTCGCCACAATATTTACAAAACTTTTTGGGCGATTCGGGTGGAGTGGTCTGGCCGACTTCTGGGTTAGTCCCGTTGATAGCTTCATTTTCCATATCCCATTCTCCTCTCTATTTTACCGACCTCTGGCGGTAGGTTCCATAAATACAATTCTGCTGCTAGATTCTCGTTCTGTTTGGCAATTATGGGTTGGTGTACCATATCATAAGCATAGTCCAATAATCCGCTCTTTTCCAACGAAGCAATCTCTTAGCATATAGAAAATAAGCTGCCACAATTTGGTGATAACACATATTGCTTAAATAGAACTTACGTTCTATAATGGTGAGCAAGGGGAGCAAAATTCCAGACCAAAAAATTGGTAAGGTACAAATTGGGAGGAGGGCGCGAAATGACGCCAAATGGAGAAAAAGTTGAAATGCTTAAAAAAGAAATTGAACTTGTCATGGAGCGGAACAAAAATGAAACTTATTTGAAATCGCTCCTTACGCGCGCCCTCGTCCTCGAAAAACTACATAATAAGTGATAAAAAGGCTCCGGGAAACCGGGGCCTTATTTTTTTGTAAAGCCGTCTATCAGTTTTCTGATGGCGGCTTTTTCGTCGTCCTCCATAAACCAATATGCCTTAATAATCCGCTTAATCAGATCATCATCAGACATGTGGATCTGCTCCATGACTTCGAGGAACTCCTCGTCCTCGTCCCTCTGGATATGGGGCTCTCCTTCTCCGGTACGCAGCCAGAGCTCGGAGATGTTAAATTCACGGCAGATGTCGGCAATGGTGCGGTCGCTTGGGTTCGTTTTGCTCAAGCATAAATTAGAAACAAACTGCTGAGAGACATTTATACGCTCTGCAAAAGCGGTCTTTGTTAGGCCACTATCCTTTACGCACCATGCGATTCGCTCGTTAATGGTCTCCACTATTTGCACCTCCTGTCTGATACATATTAAAACACAAAACGGATGATAAGTCAAGAAAAATCACAAGTGAGTTGTGGAAAATACTTGACACCAAAATTTAATTGTGATAATATACAAGTGAGATGTAAATGGAGGTGAGACGATGCCTGTATATGACACCAGCAAACTCGCAGATGCACGGACTGTTGCCGAAAATCTAGCAGGGCTTCCAAAAGAGGCGTTACTTTATATCGCTGGTTACGCCGAGGGATACCGGGATAGGCCCGCGCGAAAACGCAAGAAGAAAGATAGCACCAATGGAGAAAAAGAAGCCCGCCCCTGACGGGGCGGGGAAGGAGGTAAGTGGGGTGAAGATCATCATTGAGGCTGATTCTAAAGAAATTGCTGACCTCGTACTTACACTACAAGGCCAGCAGAATCAAGATGAAATTGCTAAGAACTATGCGATAGATATCTTTGGAAACAAATACCTCAATTACGAAAGTGGGGGCCGTGGATGTTCCAATGGATAGCTTTAGCTTTTGCTGGTTTTGAAATTGGGTACATATTTATTTACTGGCTCTTTGATGAGGAAATAAATGCGACAACGGTTTCTGTGCTTTCCGCAATAACGATTTTTTGGATAGCAATGCATTTCCTTGTTTCATAAATTTAATGGAGCACAACAAAAAGCGCCCCGGCCAGTGCACCACCACCGACCAGGGCATGACACCACGTGAAGCAGCCACGAGGTATCGGAGACAGTATATCACATCCTCCGGCCTCTGGCAAGATTGGAGGATTTTTTATTACCATGAACAAAGACAGCAAAATTTCGGAGCTTGTTCGACAGAACTACAATTCCCTCAAGCTCACTAGCGAGGCAGTAGAGGCCCTAACTGGGAAAAAGCTTGAATGGTTCATCGAAGCACTCGGGAACATGAAGGAGGAAAAAGGAGATGGCGACAATGACGCTGGATGATATCAAATCCATGGATCGGGAAATGCTCACTCCGGCCATTGTTGGAAAGATAATCGGATGTGACCCATACTACATAAGCCTGCAAGCGAGGCAGCGACCTGAACTGTTGGGATTTCCCGTACATGTTCATGGGACACGGACGCTGGTTCCGCGCCGAGCATTCATCCGATGGATGGAAGGAGGGAGCGCAGTATGAACGAACCAAGAAATGAACGGGAGAGACGCGCAAAGGCATACAGCTACCGGGCCTACCGCCGCCGGGTACAGCAGGCGCAGGCGGTGGCCCAGCGGGTGCAACTGGCGGTGATTGCTGGAGCGGTGCTTGTGTTGGCTGTTGTGGTGGCGGCGAGCCTATGAAGAAACAACTGATCGTTACCACTGTGTACCTGTTCTTTTTGTTGGCGCTGGTTGCACTAGTTGAAATCATCTGGAACCAGGAGCCGGAGCAGCCAGCCATTGAAACCCCGGCGGCAACCACCACCCCGTCCCCCACGCCCACCGGCCCGCTCACCATCCAGATCACCGGACTGGAGGGCGCGGAGAGCATCGACGATGTGTGGGCAGTCATCGAAATACCACATTGAGGAGGAAATAAGATGGATTTGAAAAAGATCTTGGAGGAGCATCTCCTTTGGCTAAATGGAAAGGGCGGCAGACGTGCCGACCTGCGCGGTGCCGACCTGCGCGGTGCCAACCTGTGCGGTGCCAACCTGTGCAATGCCAACCTGCGCGGTGCCAACCTGTGCGATGCCGACCTGCGCGGTGCCAACCTGTGCGGTGCCGACCTGCGCCGAGCCGACCTGAGCGATGCCGACCTGAGCGATGCCGACCTGCGCCGAGCCTACCTGAGCAATGCCAACCTGAGCTGTGCATCTATGGATCAAATGATATGGGATATTCATACAGCTTTTTACCCGCTGCAATGCCCAGATTCCGGTTCTTATATCGGCTATAAAAAGGCAAGTGGCCTTGTTGTGGAGTTGGAAATCCCCGCAGATGCACGCCGGTCCTCCGCTACTAGCCGAAAATGCCGCGCCAGTAAGGCCAAGGTATTGAGTATCACAGATATCAACGGAAATCCTGGGGGCGACCAAGTAAGGAGTAATTTTGATCCGAACTTTGTTTATGCCATAGGCGAAACCGTTGAGGTGACTGATTTCGACGATAACCGATGGAACGAGTGCTCCACTGGCATTCATCATTTTATTACACGGGCGGAAGCCGTTATTTACGAATAAAAGCGCCGCTCCCCGGTGTGCGAGACCGGAGGGCGGCAAGAGAAAGAACATCTGCCCTTATTATCGGGATTTCAATCCGCGCCCCCACGAAAGGGGCGACTGATACTCCTATTATCAGGGAAAGGAGCTGATTTGTCAATGGGAATTACACAGGAAACCCGCCGCGAGGCGTATGAAGATATTAATCCAAAGCGAGACAGCCGCCACCGCCTGATCTACACCACCCTGCGGGAACGGGGGCCAATGACGGCGGAGGAGCTGGCGGACGCTCTCGGCTTTTCCGACAAGAACTCTGTCCGGCCCCGCCTCACGGAGTTGAAAGCTCTACGGCTGGTCAATGTTATTGATAAACGCAGGGCCCGGAGCGGCAAGAGAACCGCCGTATGGGCTGCGATGGGAAGGAGCGAAGAAGCATGATTTGCTTGGATCCGTTATGCGACACGCAGGAAAAAGCTCCAACAGGTTATTGCGCCCGATGCGGGGCTGACCTGTACTCCTATGATATTGGGGCCGTCTGTACTAAATGTCGGGAAGAAATCAAAGCTCCGGAAACGGTTGTGGAGTATGCGGAGGCATGGCCCAGGAAGTGGTTCAGGTTCATGTGGGATATCATCAATGAGGACTACATGAAGCCGGTGCTCCAGCAGTTTAAGGAATACTGCGAGGGGGGCGACGCGGATGGCCCCGACTTTGAAAGCTGGGCAGAAAGCTGATGGCGACAATGCTGTTTTTTGACCAGGGGCACAAGTACACCCTGGACGGTGAGGAGTTGCCCAGTGTATCCGAGTTGTGCCGCTTCCTCTCCCGTGAAATTTACGGAGATGTAGCACAATGGAGGCTTGACAACGCCGCAGACCGAGGAACTGCCGTTCACAAGGCCTGTGAGGCGTTGGACAAGTTCGGTTCTGTGGACGTACAAGATGCCATTCTCCCTTACTTAAAAGCCTACCTCAAGTTTCGTCGGGAACATGCGGTGGAGTGGCAAAAAATCGAGTACGCCGCCCACCACCCGGAGCGCCGCTACGCGGGTACCATTGACCGTTACGGCCTCGTGGACGGCGTATGCTCCCTGGTGGATATCAAGACCAGCTATACAATCCATAGCCCCCTCTGTGCCGCCCAGCTCAACCTCTACCGCTGGTTGCTGGAGGCCCAGGGGCTTCCCGTGGACAAGCTCTTTATTCTGCATCTGAAGAAGGGTGGAACCTATAAGCTCCAGCCCTTCGACCGAGACGACGCGCTACCGGAGGCGCTCTTGACCCTCCACAGTGCGTTAAAAAAGAAAGCGAGGAAACGCAATGCCTGATGAAGTTGTAACCGCCCAGGAGGCCGCTGAGGCCCCGGTTCTTGCCCCCGCACCCGCAATACCCGGCGGCTTGACCATGTGGAACGACACCAAACTGATGAACCTGGCGTACCGCACCGCTGGTATGCTCTCCCGCTCCGGCTTGGTACCGGACAGCTACCGCAACAGCCCGGAGAACTGCCTGATTGCTATCGACCTTGCCAACCGTCAGGGGCTCTCTCCCATGATGGTCATGCAGAACCTCTATGTGGTGAAGGGAAAGCCCGCCTGGAGCGGCTCCTTCTGCGCGGCCGCGGTCAACGGCTGCGGCAAGTTCACGCCGCTGGAATATGTATTTGTGGGCGAGACCGGAACTCCCTCCGAGGGCTGCTTTGCTCGCGCTACCCGCCTGGCCAACGGAACACAGTGTGTCTCCGACACCATCACCCTGAAAATGGCGAAGGACGAGGGCTGGATGGATAAAGGCGGCTCCAAGTGGAAAACCATGCCCCGTCAGATGATGATGTACCGGGCCGCCTCCTTCTTTGCCCGCGCCCATTGCCCCGAGGTACTGCTGGGCATCCAGACCGTGGAGGAGGTGCAGGACGTGCGGGGCTATGAGGAGCCCCAGCCTTCCGTCACCACCGTTGTTTTGGAGGAGCATACATGCTGAACCGGATTATTCTCATGGGCCGTCTGACCCGTGATCCCGAGCTGCGCCAGACGCAGAGCGGGGTGTCTGTGGCAAACTTCTCCTTGGCGGTGGATCGGGACTTCAAGGACAAGTCCACCGGAGAGAAGGGCACCGATTTCATCGACATTGTAGCTTGGCGCAGCTCCGCCGAATTTGTCTCCCGCTTCTTCACCAAGGGCCGCATGGCCGTGGTGGAGGGCCGCTTGCAGCTCCGGGACTGGACGGATAAGGACGGCAACAAGCGCCGCACCGCCGAAGTACTGGCCGATCATGTCTACTTCGGCGACTCCAAGCGGGACGCGGAAGGCGGTGCGGAATCCGGCGGAGCCTATACACCGCCCCCGGCGGAACCGGGGTCTGGTGGGGCGGAGTTCGCAGAGCTGACAGATGATGACGGGGAGCTACCATTTTAATCGACAACGCTTCCAGGCGTATCGGTCGGAAGAGCCAGGGCGAACAGGGATAGACGGCGGGGTGTGCCCCGTGCTGTATCCTGACGACCGCCCCCCTTCTGCCCCCTTTCTCTTCCCCCCACACCCCCTATCTCTATCCCCCTATTATCCCCCCGTTCCTCCTCCTTCTCCTGAGAGAATGGCGGTAATTTGGAGGAGAAGAAGGCTTCTATCGGTAGACTTCCGGTAGAAGTACAGGAAGGACGTGACGCTGTGACCCGAGAGGATACGGACAATCTGTTCAAATTGCTGGCCATCTTCCGCCCAAACGACCCCCGTGCCGAGGACACAACGCTGAAATCGGCCTGGGCGCTGGTGCTGGAACCGTATGCCGTCGAGGACGTTCGGGCGGCGGTGGCGGCCTACTTCCGGGAGAAGAAGTTCTGGCCAGATGTGACGGACATCTCCTCCCGATGCCCGCCGCTCCCACAAATGCCGCACCAACCTCCGCCCCTGACAGGTGGCTACATAGACCACGCGGTAGAAGCCCTTCGGGAGCGGTGGCAGGAGCTTCGCCGTCAGTGCCGGGCGGCCGGGGTTCCGGGCACTTGGGAAGAGGCAAAAAAGTCAGGGCTGACCTGGGCGGCCTGGATGGAAATTCTTGATGAAAGGGGCCTTGGCTTGTGAATAAATACGGCAACAAGAAGGCGGTGCGAAATGGCATCACCTTCGACAGTCAGAAAGAGGCCGTACGGTATGACCAACTCATGCTCATGCTGTGCGCCGGAGAAATCAGAGATTTGAAGCTCCAGCCGGAGTTCACACTCCAGGAGGCGTTCACGACACCGCTGGGGGAGCGAGTGCGGGCCATCAAATACCGGGCCGACTTTGCATACGAGCGCCCCACGGAGCCGGACTGCACAGGGGATGTTCACTGGCTGTCTGTGGTGGAAGATGTGAAGGGCTTCCGAACCAAGGAATATGAGCTGAAGAAAAAGCTCATGGCCGGGCGCGGTATCCATGTGGTGGAGGTGTAGGACATGGACAAGCACTGTGCTGACTGCATCTACAGATGCTATATCACCGCCGGATTGTACTGCTGCGACTACATAGGCTGTACTGGGCATGCCCGCTCTTTGATCTGTCCGCCGGGCACACTCTGCACAGAGAAAAAGACAGTTCAACGCACCCCGCCGAATCCAAACGGGAGGCCAAAGGCTGTATTTGACGAGGCAACATGTATGCAACTGTACCAGAAGGGCATGAGCGATATCAAGATTGGGAAGCACTTTGGCTTATCAAAAAATCCAATCGCCGCATGGAGGGCTCGGAATAACCTGCCATCAAACAGTAGGTCTCCGCAAGCCAGGATGGCATTTCTCAATGGCCGCTGATAAAGGAGGAACCGAACGATGGACGATAAGACGCGCGCCCTGCTGGGTGATCACGAGGCGACGAAACTGGCGCATCTCTCCCTCTTCTCCGGCATCGGGGGACTTGACCTTGCCGCCGAGTGGGCCGGATTTACCACCGTCGGACAGTGCGAGTGGGCGGATTATCCCACCCGCGTGCTGGAAAAGCACTGGCCTGATGTGCCCCGCTGGCAGGATATACGAACACTGACGGGAGATAGTTTTTATGAAAAGACAGGAATGCGAACAGTTGACGTTATTTCAGGAGGGTTCCCCTGCCAGCCGTTCAGCGTTGCCGGAAAGCGAAGAGGCAAGGAGGATGACCGTTACCTCTGGCCTGAAATGCTTAGAGTTATCTCGGAACTCCGGCCCGCTTGGGTTGTTGGCGAGAACGTTGCTGGGATCGTCAATATGGCGCTCGACCAGGTGTGCGCTGACCTGGAAAGCGAGGATTACGCCGTCCAAGCGTTTATTATTCCGGCTTGTGCCGTCGACGCCCCGCACAGGAGGGACAGATGCGCAATTATCGGGTGTAGAACGCTGGAAGAAAAACATAACGGGAAAGGATGGAGACCCAATTCTCTGGAAAACTCCGATTGCGTCAGATTCGGCAAACAGGGAATTTTATCACAACAGCCGAGGCGAACCAAATTTGAGCGGGATGGTAAAGATGTGGCCAACGCCGATTGCAACGGACTGGAAGAACAGGGGATGCAAGGATTACCGGAAAAACAGGGAGCATCAGTTGCAAACGGAGGTTGGTGGCCAGCTGAACCCGACGTGGGTAGAATATCTTATGGGGTTCCCTCTCGGGTGGACCGACTTAAATGCCTCGGAAACGCCGTAGTGCCCCAGCAGTTTTATCCGATCTTTCGGGCCATAGCGGACATAGAGAGGGGAATTATACATGGATGATATCAAATTAGCCCTGCTAGGCAATAAAGAGGCGGCCAAGAGGCTGACGGATGCGGGGGTGCTGATACCGTGTATGTGTGGCGGAAAAGCCGGCATGGTTTGCTTTGAAAAGCGCGGAGTCCCGTCTGGGGATATGGGATATTTGGCGTCAATTAAATGCCGGGATTGCTGGATGGAACTGAGACGGTGGGCATTAAAAAAGAAGTGGGCAGAAGCTTCCGCCCGCCTCGCCTGGAACGCCCGCGCGCAGATTCTGAGCGCGAAGGAGATGGAGATGCTGGAGGGGGTGCAATGAGCATGACGCTGCGAGAGGCTGCAATCAAGAGCTGTGAGGACAGAATCAGGCACCTAGAAAGTGTGCCGCCTCACTACTATGGGAAACGGCAACGGGGAAGAGCTATTGAGCTGGAAAAGGTAAAAATAAAGGCCCTCCGCCCCGTCAGCCGGGAGCGGTTATCCGGGTTTAAGACTTGCGATCTGGTGGGCGAACTAAGAAAGCGTGAGGGCGTAGAAGCACACATCGCAGAGCAGTACCAAGATGTGGCGGTCTCAGTAAACGGCCCTGCGGTGGTACTGGTAGTTATGGATTAGACCTTACTTTCCACGCAGTTAAATAATACCATACAGAATGGAGGATTTGTAGATATATGGGGAAAATTAGCCGGGAGCAGGCGGAGAAATTCAAAGAATACTTTGGTGACCTATATGGGAAGGGGTTGGAAGTTTATGGCTGGCATCTGAATGGTGAGCCAAAGCCTTTTGATGATTTCTATGAGGATGCTTGTAAATATGCTGGAATGTAAACTGATATACGGAGATTGCATAGATCTCATGGCTGGATTGCCGGATGATTGCGTGGATTTCCTTTTTACCGACCTCCCATATGGAACGACAAACTGCAGATGGGACACACCCATTGATCTCAATAGGTTTTGGCATGAGGCAAAGAGAGTAGTGCGCAAAGGTGGATGTAAGGCTCTGTTCGCACAGACCCCATTTGATAAGATTTTAGGGTGCAGCAATCTGAATGAACTGCGCTATGAGTGGATTTGGGAAAAGACTCAAGCTACTGGGCATCTAAATGCTAAAAAGATGCCGATGAAAGCTCACGAAAACATCCTGATATTCTACGACCATTTGCCAACCTACAACCCACAGATAACTCACGGACACGAACGAAAAGTTTCAACTGCGGCGCATAAACGGAACTGTAGGACAGGGGAAGTGTATCATGGTTACGGGAAAACGGGATATGACAGTACAGACCGTTACCCCCGTGATGTTTTGCGAGGGCCGAGCGACAAACAAAAATCATGTCTACATGCAACGCAAAAGCCTGTTTGGTTATGCGAACAGATGATACTTACTTACACAAACCCGGAAGACACAGTACTGGATTGTTGCATGGGAAGCGGGTCTATCGGAGTTGCTTGTTTACAGAATGCCAGAAAATACATTGGAATGGAAAACGACCTTGCGATATTCGAGGTCGCAAAGAGCAGATTGGAAGGTGCTAAATGATTGCACAGGAGCATGTGGAGAAGGTGTGGTCTGGGTGCGAATACTGTAAAAAAACATACAATTAAAATTGTTAGAATTGAAATGGACCATAACGATTCACCTGGAAGTCCCAAACGGCTGAATCCGACGAGAATACCCAAATTTTGCCCTATCTGCGGCGCGCCCATGACGGACGAGGCCGTGGAGATGGTGATGGAGAGATGGGAGGAGCTGACGATGGCAAGGGCGATTGATGGAGAGCTGCTCGAGCTGGAGATTGCAAATATTGCAAATAAACTGGCAAAATCCGATGCACAAAAGGCATTGATGGGACGGGTAATGTACTACGTTGAGCATATGCCCACCCTCACCCCGCCGAACGAGCCGCTGACCTGCGAGGGATGCGCAGAAGACGGGAAATGGGAGTGGGAGTACCAAAATGGGGCCGAGTGTCCTTGCACATACTGCAAAAGACGGGCAGCAGATTGCTACCACCGCCCGCCGGAGGGAGAAGCATGAGACACAAATACACAGCCCAGGAGCTGGACTCCATCACCCAGGAGACCGCAATCTACATTGAGGGTGCAGGGATAGCCCAGATCCAATGGGGCGGCCTGGAGATTGCAGAGGGGTGCAGGGATGGGTATCTGTACTGCAAGCACATCAAGCCGTTTTCTATGGATCTGTACGGACAATACTGGACGGCCTGGGATGGGCCGCCGGAGGAGGGAAAGTGATGGACATTGAGAAGCTGATTGAGCAGCTAAATGGATATTTTGAAGGGAAGGATTTGAAAAGATTCGTTGCGCTTGACGCTGCCACCGCCCTCTCCACGCTCCAGGAAGAAAACGAGAAGCTGCGGGCCGAGCTGGAAAACTACCGTAAAGGCCATCGCTCCGAGGGTGGATGTGCCGCGGAGAAAGACCGGGATGCTGTATTGGCCGAGCTGGAGCAGGTGAAGCGGGAGAGGGATGCGGCGGTCAGTGATCTGACATTTGTGGTGAATCAATATCGGCTGGAGACAACAGGAATAGACCTTTGCGGACTTTGTGAGTATGATTTGCCACCAGTAGGGGAAAATGGACAAACCGCAGAATGCCCCGGATTTTATGTGAACGATTGCTTTAAGTGGCGCGGCCCGGAGGAGGGGTGAGCATGGGAAAGAAACCAAATTTGGTAGGACAAAAATTCGGGAGGCTAACAGTTACTGAATTATATGGAACGGCAAAAGGGCACAAGCAACGGTGGAAATGTGTTTGCGATTGTGGCGGCGAGGCAGTTGTGACAACGAACAACCTCACGAGTGGGCAAGTGAAAAGTTGCGGTTGCTACCAAAAAGAGGTCCGGTCTAAAACGAAATACAAGCACGGAATGAGCCATAGCCGAATTTATAGAATTTGGAGCAATATGAAGGCAAGGTGCGAAACAGAAACCAATAAGGCGTATGAACTATATGGTGGCCGTGGGATAAGCGTCTGCGCAGAATGGGAGGAGTTTATCCCGTTTAGGGATTGGGCTTTATCTAATGGCTATCAGGATAATCTAACGCTTGATAGGATAAATAACGACGGGAATTATGAGCCGGAAAATTGTCGTTGGGCGACACCAAAAGAGCAAGGAAACAATACCAGGTGTTGCCACTATATCACTTATAACGGAGAGACAAAAACCGTTCGTGGCTGGGAAGAAGCACTTGGGTATAGTCGCGGGATAATTTATAGTAGGCTAAAATCTGGATGGAGTGTCGAACGGGCAATCGAAGAAAAGCCCCATCAAAGAAAGGCGGGATAAGATGGATTTTTGCGGGATTTCGGAGACGAGACTCCGTGAACTGGCCCAGGCGGACAGGATGATCGGGAAAGAAGTTTGGGCGCAAGCAAAATACTTAAACATTTTCCAGACAAAGCCAAGCCTCATTCAAAGAACGACAATTCAGTATGTTTCTCTGTTAAAAGGTGGAGACATCCTGTGCCATACTCAAACCTGTGCTTTCCCATTGAATGAAATTGGCAAAACCGTGTTCCTCACCCGCGAGGAGGCCGCACTACGGAGGGAGCAGGATGGCTGATATTCTGACGATCATAGCTGCTGTGGAGTGGATGGCGCTTGGCCTGCTTGTCCTGTGGAAGCTCAAGGGGTGGAATCGAAAGATGGAAGAGTTATACGAAGACATGAAGAAACAGTGGGAGGCGGAGGAATGAAGGAGTACATCGAGAAGGCGGCTGTTGAGAATATGCTTGAAACCGCTCAACTGATTTCTGACGGAGAATACTGTGGATACTGTACGGAAGATGTGAGCCTGAATAGTATCCCCGCCGCCGAAGTTGCGGAGGTGAGGCACGGGAGATGGATTGTCCACTTTGACCATTTCGCTCCATACCAAAAATGCAGTGTTTGCGGGTTTGAAATTCCACTTGTAGCGACAGAAAATGAAGTGGTAATGTGCTTTTACAAGCATTGCCCAGAATGTACTGCTCGCATGGACAAGGAGGCCGAGCATGAGACTAGTTGATGCGGATAAAGCCAGAGAGTGCTTTGGTGGTGATGGGGTGACTGGAGCCGTCATGCAGCGGATGTTTGATGAGTTGCCGACGGTTGACCCTGTTCACGCTGCCGGCGGGTGCTATTGTTGGGAATGCAAGTACAAAGATGAATGTATTCGCCGCATTGAATTTATTGGGAGAAATTTTGTGCTTGAGCAAAACACCTACGAATATCATCCATTGAGTTTCTGCTCCTACGGCCAGAGCAAGGAGGCCGACCATGAGTAACCTGATATTTATGGACGCTGAATGCCCCAACTGCGGCGGAAACTGCGGGAACGGAGGGCGTGGAGATACATTCTACTGCCCCTCCTGCGGCTGGAAGAGGAAACTCAAGGGCGCCGAAAATGACATGAAATTTATCGAGGAATATATCCGGTTTTGTATGGAACGGGATAGGAGGGCCGCCCATGAAGTTTCGGAACCCTGAGACAGGAGAAGTATTTGAAACTCATTGTGACACGTGTGGGGCAGGAAGCTCTGGCTGTAAGCTGGTTTGGAAAAATGTCTCATGCGGACGACTAAAAGAAAATCCCCACGACGCCGCCCGCCTGATGGGGTACGAGGTGGTGGAGGATGATATGCCGGAGGCGGCAAAACATAAGGAAACCAACGCCATAGAAGGTATGTGCTGCGACTGTGCTCACGGAGGCCCCTGCTGCTCCTGGGACGAGAACGAGGATTGCCAACACAAGAAAGAGGACGGCACTTGCTGGGTGCCATACACAAAGGGGGAGGCCAATTTAAACGAAGCCATCGAAAAGTACCTGAAAATCATCGGCTCCATCCACGACGGGGAGGGCGGACAGCATGAGCAGTAAAATCCTTTTCCCGACTTTCAATGTCTCTCTCGGTCAGGCCATAAATATTGTAAAAACAGGGCTGACCGATAAAAGCATCCCCTTCAAAACACGGGTACTTGCCATTGACCATGTGGCCCACATGGAGACGCACAACAGCATCACCAAGGAGAAGTTAGTGGCGGCATTGCGGTGGCTATTTGACCACTACGACTTCGAGGAGGATTGACGGCATGAGTAAGTGGATCAGCGTCAAGGAGAGGCTGCCGGAAAAAGAAAATGAGATGGTCTTAGTTACCGACGGATTAACCGTTATTACAGGCTTCAGAAACTGGATGTTTAGACTGGAAGATGGAAAAGTTTATACACCAGGTCTAAAGATGGGTGGAGGGTCAATGGAGGTTACGCATTGGATGCCCCTCCCAGACCCGCCGAAGGAGGGATAGCCCGTGAACGAGTTCCCGGAGAGGCTGAGAAGGTTAAGAGAAGAGAAAAGACCAGTCAAAAGCATGGTGACGGTTTCGGAGCTATGCGGACTACCGAGTGGTGCGGTAAGAAAGTATGAGCGTGGGGAGGCGCGTCCTAATATGGCGGCATTGATTGCGTTGGCTGACTACTATGAGGTAAGTTTGGACTACTTAACCGGACGAACAAATTTTAGGTAAAATTTTTTAAATTGTCCTTTTTTGGACAGCAAAGAAAGAATCTTACTTTAGAATGGGAGTGTGGGAGCGTATGCCCCTGCGCTCCCATTCTCTTTCCATCCCCTTTTCCTCCTTCACGTAGAGTGGGTGGCGTCGGTGTATCTGCCGCCACCCCCTCTGTGTGCAATATGCCGCCGGTCGAACACCACCCCACTATTCGGGGCATGAGGGGTCGCTCCCCTCGGGCGGCAAATGACTGTGGAGAGACACTATACCGGGAAGCCTAGAGCGTCTGACGGCCCCGGAGAAGGGGCATGACGCCCGCCTGTCATGGAGGCGGGCGGTGGCACCAGACAGGAACTTACCATTAAAGCCAAAATGCCGTTTGTATCGTCAAGCGCAGACGAGAGGAAAATGGACTTTTGATGTGATACCGCACAGCGGATTACATACAGGCCCGCGGAAAGCCTGACCAAACCCGCAGCATACCCCGCAAGGGGTATCTATGCCCCCAAAAGCGCACGAGCTGGAGAGGGCAAAAAAGCCGCCCCCATAGGAGCGGGTTGCTCATTCGGCGGATTGATCGGGTTCGGTGGGCAGGCATTTGAGCGTCCAGCCGAAGTAACTCATGGCGGGGGTTTTCCGCTTTCCACACATAGTGAGTGCGATTGCCCGGAAGCCGGAAGCAATCTGGCGGGCTGAGCGGTCTCCCTCCGGTTTCCCAAAGAGGGCAGTATTTTCTCGCGCCCAGAGAATCAGGTTGCGAACTGTGATCTCGTTCCCGCACGGATCCACAAGAGTCCAGATCTTGGCCTCCTGGTTCGTCTCAAAACGGCCGGCAATAGGGGATTGCTGGGCCATAGCCGTGCCGAGCGCGAGATTGGCGGTCTGCCCGGCCGCAGAGAGCCTGGCCCTGGATTCATCGTTCCAGTGGTTTGAGATTCCGGCGTGTGTTACCTTCTTCCACTCGGCGGAGCACTCCTTAGTGCATGTGACGGTATTGGTGCTGGCAGGAGAGGCAAACAGCTTGCCGCAAATGGGGCAAACCTTCCAATTCCGCCCCGCGCATTTCGGCGTGCAGTCGGGGCAGAACTGAGGCGTCGGGGTACCGTCTAGGGTGATCGGGAAATAGCGCCCACAGCCAGGGCAGCGGGCATCCTGTTTCTTCCCCAAACAGCCGCAGGATTTGACCCGATTATATTTCAGGCCGGCGGCGTTAAGGAGGAAGACGGAACCGCAGTCGCATTTGCAGAGCCAAACGACGTAACCCGCGTATCGCTGTTTCGTCATTTTGATGCCCACCAGCCGCCCGCTGCGTTTCCCGCGCAGGTCGACAAGCTTTGCGTGGCCGCAGGATTTCATATTGCCGGATAGCAGGTGTTGGCGGGAGATATAGACAAGCTTGCCACAGGAACATTGGCAAGCCCACACGACGGATGCTCCGTAGCGTTGCTCCGTGGGATACAATGCTGTGAGTTCGCCAAAGGTCTGGCCAGTGAGATCTTCTTTCGGCAAACCGCCCCGTTTTCGCTTTTTATCGTTTCCCAAAGTGATCCCCCTCTTAAATAAGCTTATGTGGATCGATCTCCAGCACGTCCGCCAGCGCGAGCAGATTCTTGGCGGTGAGGTTTCCGGCCTCTGCCTCTCCCAGCTCGACTCGCTGGATTTGGCGGATATTGACGCCGGATGCCTCCGACAGCTCCTTTTGGCTGAGGCCCGCAGCCCGGCGGTACCACTCCAGATTGGTGATGGGGTTGTTATGGCAGTCGCGCCCATAGTTGACCAGGGAACAGGCGGTGCAGTCGCCGTCTGCCCGCTGGCAGTCACCATACTTACGCCTCATGCGAGCACCTCCACAACAACAGCGTCCGCAATTACGATCTCGCCAGGATCTTCGCCATAAGTGTAAGAGTTCCCGGCTACTACAGCAATATAATCGCCGAAATAATCTTTCGCAAGTTCAGCTTCGCCAGAACGGATAACGGATACTCCGGGGAGCTCTTCGCCGGTGTCCTCTCCATCATCCCAAATATGGGAGCAATGATCCATTTCACCGAGGGAAAAAGGGACTTCCTGGACACGGATACCAACAATTTCGTAGTCGTAAAACAGTTCATCGGCGAGTTCCTTTACTCTGCGGATCATTTCATCGGTAACCTTCATCGTAATGACCTCCTGGGGTTGTCCCTCTCTTGATGATTTCATTATACGCTAATATTAGCGTATTGTCAATAGAGAAATGCTAAAATTAGCGTAAAATATTTGCCGACCCGCAGTTGCAGGAGACGGGGGAGGCACCAATGAGAGGAAACGCATGGCGGGATATTCCCCCGCCGCCTCTCAAACAAAAGATCAGGGCTAGGCCGACGGGCCGAAAAGGGAGGTGCCACCTTACTCCCCTGCCCTGAGTCAACATAAAGGTGGGAAGCAAAATAGAAAGGGTGGTATCTACATGAACGAACTAATCAAAGTTGACTTTAGTGGCGAAAAGCCAGCAGTATCAGCGCGGGAACTCCACGAGTTTCTAGAGGTAGAAACACCGTACCACAAGTGGTTTCCCCGTATGTGCGAATATGGATTCGCTGAAAACGAGGATTACGCAGTCACGGACATTTTTGTCCATAACCCCGCTGGCGGCCCTCAGAGCATGAAAGATGCCGCCGTCTCTATCGATATGGCCAAGGAGATCTGCATGCTCCAGCGGAACAAGAAGGGGAAGATTGCCCGGAAGTATTTCCTCCAATTGGAGAAGGATTGGAATAGCCCCGAAAAGGTAATGGCCCGTGCGCTCCAGATAGCAGATCGAAAGATTAAGATGCTGGAGGCGGAGAAGGAGGCTAACCGGCCGAAGGTGCTGTTTGCGGATTCTGTGGCTGCATCCAATACATCCATACTGGTCGGAGAGCTGGCAAAGCTCCTCAAGCAGAACGGAGTAGAGACTGGCCAGAACCGTCTCTTTGACTGGATGCGGAACAATGGGTATTTGATCCGCAGAGAAGGTACGGATTACAACATGCCCACACAGCGCTCGATGGAATTGGGCCTGTTTGAAATCAAGGAGACCAGCGTCACCCATGCCGATGGGCACATTACAGTCAACAAGACCCCGAAGGTGACGGGGAAGGGACAGCAGTTTTTTATCAACATGTTTCTAGGTTAACAACCCACACGGGTGTATCGCTTAACAGGCTGTGACGGCTGGCCGTATCCGAGCCAGAGCGCGACAGTAGGCGGCGATGTAGCAAAGTCTAGCAAATGCTAGCAAACCGGGAGAGAGAAAAAGAAAGAAAACCGCCCCCTTTTTCCCCCTCTTCCTTCCCCCCTATAACCCCCTATCTATTACCCCCTATAATCCCCCAGAAAAGAAAGAAAAAGAGAGAACGCGCTCTGTCGGTGGCCGTGGGGGGAATTTGAAGACTCTACTTAGGCGAGAGGTGGTGACATGGATGCATGGCTGCACGGCTGACGGACAAGCAAAAAAAGAAAATCATTGCTGACTATGTGCAGTTGGGCAGCTATAACGCTGTCTCCAAAATCAACGGCGTATCCGCTACCACGGTTAAGAATATTGTGTTGAAAAGTGCGGATTTTGTGGAAAAGTGTGAACAGAAAAAAGAGGAGAACACCGCCGACATCTTGGCCTACATGGAGAGCCGACGAAAGCAAGTTTGCGACATTATAGAGATTGGGCTTGCTGTGCTTCCAGAAAAAATCCAGACGGCAAAAACAGCTTCCGAAGTTACGACAGCTTTAGGCACACTAATTGATAAATTCACGGCGAATACAGAGCCCAAGCAGGATATCCACCCACTGTTGCGTGACATGTACGAATCGAGGAAACAATGAGCCTTTCCACAAAGCAAATAGATTTCCTGAACCGCCCATTTGACCGGACGCTGGATGTGGCGGAGGGAACGCCCAGAAGCGGGAAGACCACGGCTTGCATCCTGCGGTTTTATGATTTTCTCAATACATCCAAAGACAGCAATTTTCTGGTTGTCGGCGCGTCACAGCAGCAGGCATTCCGGCTGGTCATGGACGGAGACGAGAATGGGCTGATCCACCTGTTTGGACGACAGGCGCATTTGAAGCACGATGATCACGGTGACCACCTGGAGGCGCTAACCTGTTCCGGTGTGAAAAAAATCTACTACAAGGGTGGGGCAAAAGCAGACAGCGACAAAGCAATACGGGGCCTTTCGTTGGGCGGAGTGTACTTCTGCGAGATAGATATTCTTCACATGAATATGATACAGGAGTGTTTTCGGAGAACATATGCGGCTCACATCCGATGGCATTTAGCAGACCTGAACCCTCCTGCCCCGATGCATCCAGTAATTACAGAGGTTTTTGACGTACAGGACACCAGATGGACGCATTGGACGGTGGATGACAACCCGATTATCACACCAGAGCGAAAAGAAGAGCTCCGTCGGACACTAGAGAGAAATCCATATCTCTATCAGCGAGACTGGCTGGGGGAACGGTGTATCCCACAGGGCGTGATTTACTCTATGTTCGATCCCCAAAAGCACATACTATCCAAACTGCCGGACGATGCCCGCCCTATTGAGATGTACTTTTCTGGAGACGGTGGGCTGACGGATGCTACGAGCGTGTCCTGTAACCTGGTCTGCCGCACAAAGAAGGGAATGGCCTTATACCGTGTGGCAAACTGGTACTATGACGGCGGGAACAAAGCTATGAGCGTACAGGCACGCGAGTTGGCTGGGGAATTTGCCCCATATTGCCGCAACCGCTGGAATATGCGAGAAGACGCATGGTTCATTGACCCGGCCTGTAAGGCGTTACGGAAGGAATTGGAAATCTATGGAATCGATGCGCTCAACGCGGACAACAATGCGCATGATATTCGAGGGAGCACAAAGGGTATTAAGATTGGAATAGAATACACCCAAAATATGATTCAGGAAGGATGCTTTTTCCTCGTGGAAGATGAAGCATATGGGCATATAGATTTCTTGAAAGAGATCGGGATGTACTGCGTAGATGAGCATGGGAACCCGGTGGACGCCTATAACCATGCGATGGACGAATTACGCTACTCCATAAATCACTTTGTTAAGCAGTATATGTATTGATGGGGGTGAATCCAACGGGCTTTATAAAAAATATCGTGCTGTACTTAGCGAAAAAGATGGGCCTGGAGTTGCAGGATAAGCCCTTATACCGGGACGATTACAGCGATATGTCGTCTATTTCACTGACGGCGGTAATTGCCAATAAAGTGGCCACGCTGACCATGCAGGACAGTACTATCACAATCGAGGGAGAGAGCGCAAGAGCGAAGTTCCTACAAGATTTTCTGGATTATTATATGGGAGACCGTATGGACGTGGCTGCGGAAGTGGCGCTCGGGACAGGAGACTGCATCATCAAGCCATATACGGACGGGAAGCGGCTTGGGGTCGATATCATCAAAAATCGGGATTTTGTTGTCTGCGAATCCATCGGGAATGACATCCTATCCTGCATAATGAAGGTCGGAGAGATTAAGACAGAAACGAATTTGTACCAGCGCTTTGAGGTACAGATGCTCCGTGAAGCAGAGGCCCAAAGTGGGCAAAGTACAAGTGCACTCCTCATTTACAACATAGCTTTCCGCGGCTCAGTTGAAATCCCGTTGTCGGAGGTAGATGCGTGGAAGGGTATCCCGGAAACACAAATCATCCCTAACGTGGATCGCCCATTGTTTGGCCGCTATAAGTCCCCCACAGTCAACCGGGCAGACGTAAACGGAGTGAACGGCGTGAAAATCACGGCTGGCGTAGATGAACCTATGGCGAAAGCTGTGGAGGCATATGAGCGTTTTAACCGGGAGTACAGCGCGAAAGAAACCATGATTTTTGCGGACAAGACACTGCTGGCAAAGGACGAAAACGGGAATGTTGTGTTCCCCCAGGAAAAGCGGCGTTTTCTCCAAATGATGCGAGGCGTTGGAGATAATGCAAACCCCGGAAAGTTGATTCAGGAATTTTCCCCAGAGATACGGGGTTCAGACCTGGAGGTTGGGATCACAGTCAATAACAAAATGGTGGAACTCCTGTGTGGACTCTCTCCTGGAATCCTGACCCCACCTACTACGTCCTACGCGACGGCAACAGAAATGCGGGCGGCGTTAAATTCGACATTTGCAGTCATCACCAAGTTCCGTCGAGCGCTGGAACGAGGAACCGACGATCTGCTTCGCGCTGTGGATGTGATTGCAAATTATAATAATCTGGCTCCGATTGGGCCGTGGGAGACACATTATGATTGGTCGGCATCGTACATTGAGCAGTTGAACGAGCACTTCAACCAGTTGACCATTGCGGAGGGTATCGGTGCAGTGGATAAGGCCGAGGTCCGTGCCTGGATGATGGACGAGGATTACGAAACCGCAAAGGCCAGGGTCGATGAAATTGCAGAGGAGACAGGCAGCCAATATATGCAGGAGGCGGCGTTCCAGCCGGGCATAAATGAACCGACTTCTGAATGAATCTTGGATTGAGGGGTTGCCGGACGGCATTGTTGGGAACCTGGAAAGCCTAAACAACTATGTAGTACAGCGGATATGTGAGCGCATCAGGAAAATCGGAGATATCGGAACGGCGGATGCGCAAAGATTAAAAACAGCGATTGAGTACGCGGGGGCAGACCTGGAAGCCATAGAAAAAGAAGTTGCCCGAATTATGGGAATGAACCAGCGAGAGGTGGAGCAGCTCTTTGAAGAAGTGGCAAAACAGAACGTAGATTTTGCAAATACATTTTACAAAGCAAGAGGAATGGATGCTTTGCAAAGCTACGCTGCCCGTGCTTCCCTCAGCGCCTTTGTTGACGCCGCAAAGCGTCAGGCTATGGAAGGGACATCTAATATCTCCAATACCTACATGCTGGGCTTTAAGAGGGGCAAGCAGGTGCTCCGGCTAAGGGAGTATTACATCTCCACCATTGACCGGGCGATTACATATGTGCAGACGGGCGTTGTAGACTACCAATCTGCTATGCGCTCCACTGTCCGGGACATGGCACGAAGCGGCCTCCGCCGCCTGACCTGGGAAAGCGGATACTCCAGGCGAATGGATTCCTCGGCCCGAATGAATATTTTAGAGGGCGTGCGCCGCTTAAACAGTGAGATGATGGAGGAGACAGGAAAGGAGTTTGGAGCAGATGGAGTAGAAGTATCCGCGCATGGGCTTTGCGCTCCTGATCACCGGCATATCCAGGGGAGACAATATAGCAAAGGAGAATGGGAAAGCATCAACCGAAAGTTGGAACGGCCCATTGGAACGCTGAACTGTCAACACTTTGTAACGCCCATCGTACTGGGAGTATCGAAGCCGGTATACACCCGCAAAGATCTGGAGGATATCAACAGGCGTTCCTCTGAGCGGATCGAGTACAAAGGGCAAAAAATGAGCCGTTATGAGGCCAGCCAAAAACAAAGGCAACTGGAGACGGCTATACGCTATGCAAAGGACGAGCGGGACGCAATGGTGGCAGCAGGCGACAAGTTGGGAGCTACACAGGCCAGGAAAAAGTCAGCAGCGCTGAGCGCAGAATATAAGCGATTTTGCGAACAGGCGGGTCTTACCCCCAGGCCGGAAAGGACAAGGTCTATGACAGGGCCAACGGTGCAGAGAGTATGACAGTTCATATTTTGGGCATTGAGTATTCTATCATGTGTAAAAAATACGATGAAGATGAGGCGTTTGAACGAAGATCTATCTGTGGGTACTGCGATTTTATGGAAAAGCAGATTGTATATTGTGACATGGCCACATATAGAGGGAATGAGCATGAAACCACTACATACTGCGAAAGATTGCAGAAACAAACAGTTAGACACGAAATCGTACACGCATTCCTGTATGAAAGTGGGTTAAACAGTAACAGCGTTGAAATACAAGGAAGTTGGGCAGACAATGAAGAAATGGTAGATTGGTTCGCCATCCAAGGGCCGAAAGTTTATCAAGCATGGAAAGAGGCTGGAGCAATTTGACGATAAAACCCACCTTTGTGGATTTTATAAAAACTTCCTCTTGGCGCGGAGGTTTAACTGCGCTCGCTCCCCATATCGGTGTGGGCGCACCGGATTTACAAATTAAAGTCCTTTAGGGAGCGGAAAGGGACAGAATGGATTTTACCAGCATTTTCAACGGAGAGTCTTTGACTTTGGCGCAGTTCAACGAAAAGACAAAGGGTATGAAATTGGCAGATTTGTCTACTGGGGAATATGTAGCTAAAGGGAAGGACAAAGAGCAAAAGGAAGAGATCGAATCCCTAAAGCAGCAGCTCGCAGAAAAGGACGAAGCGATCTCCAACTTGGAGAAAGCCAAGGGAGACACCGCCGCCATCCAGGCGGAGCTTGACCGCTACAAACAGGCCGAGGCGGAGCGGGCCAAGGCAGAGAAGGAGGCGCAGATGGATGCCATCCTTACGCAGACCGCCGAAAGCGCTCTAGAGGGCCGGGAGTTCGTCAACGAGTACACCCGCACCCACTTCCTGGGTGAATTAAAAAAGGCCATCCAAGACCCCGCAAACAAGGGTAAAAAGCCTGCTGACCTGTTTACCGCCATGACAAAAGATCTGGACGGCATTTTCAGAAACCCCCAGCACGAACCGCTGAAAATTCCTGGCGTTACAAAGGCCGATGCGGACGGCAACATGACTAAAGATCAGATTATGTCCATCAAAGATGCATCAGAGCGTCAAGCCGCAATCGCTACACACCTCGATTTATTTCAGTAAGGAGTGAAATTATGGCAGCAAAAGATAACCTGACCAAAACCGCAGATATCCAGTCTACCGCGCGCGTAATTGACTTTGTAACCCGCTTTGCGCGGAACTGGGAGCATCTGCGAGAGATTATGGGCATTATGCGCCCCATTCGCAAGGAACCGGGCGCGGTGCTCAAGAGCAAGACCGCCTCCTTGACCCTCCAGAGCGGGACGGTTGGAGAGGGTGAAGAAATCCCCTATTCTAAGGCATCCATCATCGAAAAGCCATACGATGAAATGACCGTGGAGAAATACGCTAAGGCCGTTTCCATCGAGGCTATCAAGACCTATGGCTATGATGTGGCCGTAGGTATGACTGACGACGCTTTCCTGTATGAGCTCCAGGACAACGTGACCCGCCGCTTTTATGAGTATCTCAATACTGGCGAGCTGACCAGTACGGAAACGACTTGGCAGCGAGCTCTTGCTATGGCGAAGGGCCGCGTTATCAACAAGTTCAAGCAGATTCATCGTACAGTCACTAACGTGGTCGGCTTTGCGAACGTTCTGGATTTGTATGATTATCTTGGCGACAAGGACATTACGGTTCAGACGGCGTTCGGATTTCAGTACGTGCAAAACTTCATGGGCTTCTCTACCGTGTTTCTGCTTTCCGACGAAGAGATTGCCCGTGGCAGGGTAATTGCTACTCCGGTCGAGAACATCGTTCTCTATTACGTGGACCCTTCCACTAGCGATTTCGCTCGGGCTGGACTGGCTTATACTACCGACGGCGAAACCAACCTGATCGGCTTCCATGTGGAGGGCAACTACCACACCGCCGTGTCCGAGAGCTTTGCCATCATGGGCATGACCCTGTTTGCGGAGTATAAGGACGCCATCGCGGTCATTGATGTAGACACCACCCCCACACTCGGGAATTTGACCATCAACTCCTCTGCGGGCACCGATTCTGGAACCACAAAGCTGACTGTGACTCCCGGCAAGGAGTTCGCCAGCAATGTATATAAGTATAAGACCGATGCGACTACGGCCCCTGTTGTGACGTATGGGCAGAGTGTACGTAATTGGACTACCTGGGACGGCGTATCCGATATCACCGCAACAACCGGGCATAAGATTACGGTGGTAGAGGCCGACGGCACCTATAAGGCGCTTAACGCCGGGAACACCACTGTAACGGCGCAGACCTAATGGGGAGGGGGAAGGCTGATGTGCGACTATATTACATTTGAGCAGTATACAGCATTAGGCGGGAAGGCCGATGCGTCGGCTTTCCCCCGCCTATCCAGATTGGCGCAGAAGAAGTTGGACTACTGGACTCAGAACCGGATTACAGAATCGGACGAGGACATCCAGCTCTGTATGATGCTTATTATGGACGCGCTGCGGAAGGTCGAAAACGGAGAATCAAACATCGCCAGCACGAGCAATGATGGGCTGTCTATCAGTTACGCATCTGCAAGGACAGAGGAGCAAATCATGGGATCTGTGTATGACCAGGTCGTGGAAATTTTGCCCGTAGAGCTGGTCAACCTGGGGGTGGGATCATGACTCCATTGTTTAAGGAAAACATAACCTTATTGAACCGCAGAGCGGCCGAGGATAGCCCGGACGGATTGGATGCTTGGAAGAAAACTACACTAGAGCGGTGCGTATGGGTGAAAACAACGGTGAGGGGAGTATCCGGAACGGATGTATCTCTTGGACAGACCGTGACTGTGCGCATCCCGGAAAGTGTAGACTATCGACCGTATGGAACATGGAAAACTGACATGAAAGGCTTTTCTGCGTCGGTAGGCGACATTGTGGTGCATGGACGAGTGGCAGAAGAAGTAACGCCGGATAATGTGCTTGATGTAGCAGCCAAATATGAAAGCATGACGGTACGAGTGGTAAGAGATAACACAGGACTTCTACTGGGTCATGTGCACTTGGAGGGGTTATGAGTATCAAAGTAGAGATTTATAGCCCTGGACAGACAGTAAAACGTATATTTAACAAAGATGTCATGAAATATGCGCACACTCGTCTCCATGCATACTGCTCCCCTTATGTCCCGATGGATAGTGGCACCCTCGATCAAAAGGTGAGCATCACGGAAGAATATGTTCATTACAAATCGCCATATGCACACTTCCAGTGGGCAGGAAAAGTATTTGTAGATGACAGAGGGAGTACATATGCAAAACGGAGCACCTCAAAGCATCCTACAAGCCGCAAATTAAAGTATTCGACAGATAAGCATCATCTAGCAACATCCCATTGGGAACAGGCTATGGCCGTAGCAAAAGGGGAACAGTTGGCGGACGACATTGAGGATTATATCAAAAGGAAGTGATTTCATGGCAGACAAAAACAAGGCGATTCTGGAGTATCTGGAACAATGCCCAGCCGTGAAATCCTTTCTTTACTTTAATTCAGCGACAGAACGGCCTGGGCGTGTGAGCGTGGAAACCGTATACAGCGAAGCGTGGGAGGAGCGGCACATCCGGGGTCATGGAATCAGACAATACGACTTCGCGGTGGTGCAGATGCTCCCGCAAGACGAAGGCACGACACAGAAAAATGCAGAACAGGCTCAAACAGTACAGTCATTTATGGATTGGATTGATGAGCAGAACAGGGCTCGCAAATTCCCTTTGTTTGAAGGTTGCGACGTATTGAGTATTGAGAACTTACAAAACATGCCAAACTTGGCTGGAGTAAATGAGGCAGGTACGGTTGCCAAATATATGTTCCAGGTCAGGGTGCGGTATTACCAGTAAAGGAGTGACTTAAACAATGAAAGTATCGGAGCTAATGGCTGGCTATACACCGTCGGATGAGTTTGCCGGCTTTGCAACCAATGATGACTGGGTACTTGCAGTGGGTATCAATCTGGAGGAAGAAGCCACCGAGAAGGACTATACCGTGGTACAGATGGGCATTGCTGGCCTTGACCCTCAAATGAATCCTGTGACACAGGACAAGCAGTACATCCGTACCGGCCTGTCCACCTCAAAGACCGGCACTCAGCGTACCTTTGCCATCACGGGCGACCGCTATATTGGTGACGCTTTTCAGGATTACTGCTTTGGCCTGGACATCGCCCACGGCGTTGGACAAGCGGTGGTGGTGCCCTATGTGTATTTCTCCGTCCTTACCGGCAAGGGAGAGAAGGGTCAGGTCTCCATCATTGTCAATTCCGACGGCGGTGGGAATGCAGGAGAGAACTCGGCAATCTCTATCGACCTGCGCAGCGTCGGGACAAAACCTACTGCTTATAGCTACTCTGTTGGAGTGTGAGGAGGAAGACCATGAACTACAAGGTCAATATCCTTGGGAAATCCTATGAGCTTCCGCCCCGCACATTGGCCGTAGATGATCAGATTGCCGGTCTGGTGGAGACAGACCGGGCTTATCAGGCGGGCGAGCTGACCCGGCGGAAGGCTGTAGAGAAGCTCCACGCCTTCGCCGTTGGCCTTGCCCCTGGATGCCTGCCGCCGCTGGAAGAAGTAGATATAAACGAGCTGATGCACACTTGTATGGACATCGTAAACACATACGATGCACCGGCTCGAAAGGCCAGAGCGGAGGCCAAACTGAAAGAGGCCAGGGACATCCTCAATAAACCAGAGGTTCAGAAGCTGCTTAAGCTGGCGGAGCTACAAAAGAAATGAGCTTATACCGACAGCCACCGGAATCCGTCATGGTTGGGGGAATGGAGTATCCGGTCGATACTGATTTCCGGGTATGGATCGGATTCCAAAGCATCTTGACCAGTCAGGAAGGGGACGAAGAAAAGTCAGCGAGGATCTATGCAATGATGGAGCAGTTTGGTCTCCCGGTCTCTGAGGCATCTCTTGAGGCTATGGTCCAGTTCTTTGAGGGGGCATCTAGTGAGCATAGGAGCGGTGAGGGCAACAAAAATCCGGCGTTTGACTTCGAGCTGGATAGTGCCTATATCTTTTCCGCGTTTATGGGTGCGTACGAGATAGATTTGACCACAGCTCGACTCCATTGGTGGAAGTTCAAGGCGCTGTTCCAGGCGTTGCCAGATGATTGTGAGCTTTGCAAGATCATGCGCTACCGCACGGTAGACCTCAAAGATGTGCCCAAAGGGCAAAAGCAGTTTTACCGTCAAATGAAAGCTCGGTATGCGTTGCCAGGTGCAGCCGGAACGGCTCACCGTACAGAAAATGAACTGAAAGATTATGTGAAGCGACGGTTTGAGGACGCAAGGAACATGCAAAAGTAGCGACTTTGTGCCGGGCCTTTTCAAGGGAGGTGTAATGGTTGGCAAATGACGGGACTGTAAAAATTGGCACGGAGATTGACGAAAGCGGCTTTAGAAAAGGGCTTTCTAGACTGGGTAAAACGTCCGATGCTGGGTTGAAAGCAGGGACAGAGGCCGTAGCAGGAATGGCAAAAGCTGCTGATGGTGCGGTGACTGGCCTGCTCCATGTCCAGCAGGCCGCCGAGGATACATCGGGAGCGGCTGAACTTGCAGCGCGAAGTCTAACAACGATGGAGACCGCCGCTGACCATCTGGATAGCACCTTGGGAAAGAGCAAGCTGGATGATTTCGGAGAATCTATAGACCGCACCAGTGAGAAGGCGGACGACGCGGCCCGCAAGCTGGAAGATTTTGACCCAGCACTCGAACAAGTCAACGATTCCGCCAAGGACGCCGCTGGCGGTCTGGATGATATGGGAGACTCCGCCGAAAGTTCGGGTGGCGGTTTTGATACGCTTGGTACGGCGATAGGGACATTCGCGGGTGGCGCAATGACCATGCTGCTTGACCTAGCCATCCAAGCTGCACAAGCCATTTGGAACCTAGACGAAGCGACCGAGGAGTACCGGGAGTCTATGGCTATGCTCAATACCGCCTTTGAGACTGCCGGGTTTAGCCAAGAGACTGCCACAGAGGCGTATAGGGGATTCTACCGAATCCTCGGCGAAACGGACACCGCAACAGAGGCTTCTCAGCTCCTTGCACAGCTTGCAACCAGTAGCGAGGATGTGTCTGAATGGATCGACATAGCGGCGGGAGTGTACGGAACCTTCGGTGATGCCCTACCAATTGAGGGCCTGATTGAGGCTGCCAACGAAACAGCAAAAACAGGAGAGGTCACGGGAGTCTTGGCGGATGCCTTGAATTGGGTTGGAATCAGCGAAGATTACGTGAATGAGAAACTGTCTGAATTTGCAGATACAACAAGCAGGGCGAAATATCTAACCGAGCTTTTGGGAGGCGCATATCAAGAAACGGCTGATACGTTCTATGAAAACAATGCGTCTATTATGGAAGCTAGAGATGCACAGGCAGATCTGGACGAAACGACTGCTGTGCTAGGAGAATCTATAGGCAACCTCAAAACCAAACTTATGGATGCGTTTGGCCCTGCTATCGTTGCAGTTGTCAACGCATTAGCTACTGCAATCGAGGCTATTTCTCCGATACTTGAGATAATCGCAACTGTTATAGGGACCATAATCGAAGCTGTAGCAACACTTGTTGGCTGGATAGGGGAGGCAGTTAGTGGATTCTTGGAGTTAATCGGTGTAAAAGATAAAAGCACTAATACACCGTCTACATCCAATAGTCGGTCAGCAAGTCCGACCGATGCATCGGGCGCGCGGCTTACTGGGCGCTCTATCCCAGCTCCAGCCAATGGGCCAGCAAATACGCCTGTGACAGCAAATGGAGCGGGCGCCATGGGGGCTGAGAGCCTTACAGCCGGGCGGAACCGTGTCTTGCGGGATCTGGAAAATTCTATCCCGAGCATGGAACAGCGCGTCACCGTGTCCACCGCAGCAATGATGCCGTCTTCTGCCTATGCAGACCCCTTCGCCGCTCACCGTGCGTATGCTCAGACAGGCCAGAATGAACAGGGGCAAAGCGCCGCACCGCAGCGCTTAAAGGTTGACATCGAGATCAAACCTAGAGAAGCGGCACGTTTTCTTAAGCCTAAAATTGACGAAGAAACGAACCGCCAAGGAACGTCGTTAACCAGAGGAGGGTAATGGGTGGACAGTATTTTTACTATCGATGGTGTGGGCTACCCCGGTGTAGGTGTAGAGAGCCTGAGCCGCTCCGCCCTCATCAAAGATGGTCAGAACGCCGGTGAACTCATGAGCGGCGAATACGAGCGGGATTTGATTGGCACGTACTATCACTACACGCTGGTACTCACAGGGCTGGAACCCGGTTCCGCAGACTACGACGCCATGTATGAAGTACTTACTGCCCCGGTGAATAGCCATCAAGTAGTTATGCCATATGGGCAAAGTACAATTTCCTTCCAAGCATATATCCAGAATGCCGATGACGCTCTGATTACTATGACAGACACAGAAAACTGGTGGGGAAATTTAAGCATCCAGTTTATGGCAAAGAAGCCGCAACGAATCCCGGAATGAGGTGAGCATGTGAGGAACCGCATTACATATGCAGGCAAGGAGTTTTCGGACGACCTAGACGTGGCTTACCGCCTCACTACTGGCGACTGCCTGCTGGAGACCTCTGCTCTGTCGGATTCCCTTGCGGCTAATACTCTGGAGTTTGAAGTGGACAGCGAGGACACCAGCCTGACCCAATACGTGCGCAACGACAAGCTGGAGTATGAGTACAAGGGCCGTCGGCTAGGCACCTTCTACGTCCAGTCTGTGGGCCGGGTAGGCCGTCAGTCCTACCGGATTTCCGCCGTCTCTGCCGTTGGCCTGCTTATGGGCAAGACCCACTATGGCGGGCTCTATACAGGACAGACGGTAGCGGAAGTGGTGTCCGACATCGTGGCAGGAACCGGCGTCACCGTGGAAATCAAGACAATTTTCCGGGACTATCAACTATATGGCTGGCTACCCATTGCCACGGCGCGAGACAACTTAGCGCAAGTGCTCTTTGCCATCGGGGCCTATCTGCGCACCCTATCTAACGGTGTGCTGCGCATTACGTCACTGTATAGTGGGTTGAGCTGGGCACGGGATGAGGCCAACTGTTATACCGGAGGCTCTGTGGACTATGGTACCCCAGTGTCCAGGGTGATTGTGACCGAGCACGCTTGGAAAGAGGGCAGCGAAACAACAGAACTGTTCGATGGCGCGGCAGAACAGGGCGATATTATCCGTTTTGACGAGCCGGTACATGACCTCAAGGCCAATGGATTTGCTGTGCTGGAAAGTAACTGTAATTACGCTAAGGTATCTGCCGGAACTGGTACCCTTACTGGGACCAAGTATATCCACAGCATGAGGGACGTAGTACGCGATGTCGGCCAAGGAGTAAACGGAGACGATATCACCGTTAAAGAGGCGTACCTGGTATCACTGGTTAACTCAGTAGGAGTCGCCGAGAGATTGGCAGAATATTATTCCCACCGAGAAACTATTACGCAGGATGTCGTGTGGAGCGGCGAGCAGCCTGGGGATATCGTGCGCACGGCTCATCCTTACGGTGGCACAGCAGAAATCTTTTTGGGCTCGTCTGACCTTGCTATGAGCGGTATTCTGAAGGCGTCTGAGGAGGGAATTGTGGGATACATCCCTCCGGCGCCGGAGGATCAGACCTATTACGACTATGAGGACATACTTATAGGGAGCGGCGATTATGTTATCCCGGATGAAGTGTATTCGCTTACTGTCGTCTGCATCCAAGCGGGGACAGGAGGTCAGGCTGGTTTTGACGGCGAATCGGGCGGCTCATCTCAGCTTATTGTGACTTCGAAGGATCAAAACGCCGGAGGATCTTGGTCTGATTCGCCAGAAGATGGCGGGCAAGGCGGAGACAAGGGCTCTCCAGGCGCTGGCGGAAAGGTCTACCGGGCGACAATTGATGTTGTCCCTGGTCAGGTCATCCACTATGAGTGCGGCACCCCAGGCGTTGGAGGAGCGACGAATGGGGCCGTGGGCACTGCTGGTGGCGAAACGACTTTCGGGGCTTTGTCGTCTGCACAGGGGGCCGTATCTGATACAGGATATACCGACCCAGTATCTGGAGATGTGCTTGCTAAACCCGGAACAGAAGGCGTTAACGGTGCTGCGGGTGGCCGTGGCGGGCAGGCATCCAGCCGAGGAGGAGAATATGGAGAGAGCGGCGAGGATGTCCCCCCGAATACTGGCGGACAAAGCGGTATCCCCTTCAAATATTCGTATGAGGGGTTCGGGTCAGAAACCGTGGAATTGTACGGCGGCGGAGCCGGTGGCGGGGCCGCATTTGGAAAGAATGGTGGGCCAGGAGGTAGCAAAACAAACGGGAAAGGGGCTAAAGGTGGAGATGGTGCATCCCCTGATCCTCCTGAATCCAAAGATAAAATTGGTGCTGGAGGAAATGGTGGACATGGCGGCGGCGGCGGTGGTGGTGCCGGAGGCATTTTTGCATCTTCGGAGCCCTTTGAAATTGCAGGAGCGGCTGGCATCTGGATTACTAATGACGGCGGCTCGGCGGGGAAAGGCTCTCGTGGGTCAAACGGAGGTCCAGGCGGTATCCTGGTATACTACCAACAGCCTAAAACATCAGAATCCGGACGATTTCGGGCCCGCGGCGGGCAACTCTTTTTCGGGCGTGGCCGCCAAATCTTTGCAGTCTGAGGTGATACAATGACAATGGAAGAGCGAGTATCGGAACTGGAACGAATCGTATCGGAGATGCAGGGGGAAGGCTCGTATACCAGCAAATACAGCGGTGAGGAGATCGACGCGCTGCTGGACAAGGTGGCCGCTATGGATGGGGGCGGGACATAATGCTCATCATGACAAATTGGTACATCTGCACCCCGCCTAAATTTTGCCTCGGGTTTGAGGGCGACAATGGTGCTGTAGCCCTCGAAATCTCCACCGACCTCACAGACGAGTGGGACTTAAAGGTGGATGTGGAGAAGGACGGACAGAAGAATATTATCCAGCTCCAGCACGTCGGGCAAGTGTACTCCGCTCTGCTGACCTCCTCCATGCTGGCTGATGACGGCCAGTATTTAATGCAAGTCAGAGGCACCCTCGGGGAGCAGGTGCGGCACAGTAATATATTCTACGCAACGGTCCATGACTCCATTAACGCCGTAGACGCTTTCCCACCTCCTCTGCCCTCCGAGTTTGAGCAAATGGAAGAACGTATCACAGAGCTGAACCAGCATCCCCCGAGGCCCGGCTTGGATGGATTTTGGGAAATTTGGAACCCAGACAGTGGCCAGTATGAGGCGTCGGATATCCCTTTACCGGAGAGTGGAGGAGGTACATCCTACAACATCGGGCACGGGCTAAAGCTGGACAGAGACACAAGGACGTTATCTGTTGACACAGTAAACGGCTTTGACGAGGGTGATAATACGCTCCCAATTACCGCAGCCGCGGTGCAGGAGACGGTAGGCAACATCGAAATCCTGTTAGGGACAATTTGAAAGGTGGGAAAGCATGAGTGTAGCAACTGAAATCAGCAGAATACAAACAGCGCGAAACGCTATCAGGTCAAAGGCCGTTGAACTGGGTATTGGAACAGGCACGGACGATCTGACCAAGCTGGCCGCAGAGATTGAGGCAATCGAGAACAGAGGCGCGGTATCTGCCACCGTCCAAGAGGGCGATACATATACCATCCCAAAAGGCTACCACAACGGAAGCGGCACGGTGTCCGGGGTGTCCGGCGGCGGAAACTATAACCTCCAGAGCAAGACCGTCACGCCTACCAAAGCCCAACAGAACGTGACACCCGACCCCGGCTATTATGGCCTGTCCGACGTGACAGTAGCTGCCATCCCCGGGAACTACCAGGACGTATCCGCCGTTACGGCTACCGCCGCTGACGTATTGACTGGCAAGGTGTTTGTGGACAAGGCAGGCAAGACCACCACAGGTACCATGCCAAACAATGGGGCGGCGACTGAAACACTGACCCCGGAAAAACTGTCTTACACCATCCCGAAGGGCTATCACAGCGGGACAGGAAAGGTGCAGATCACCCCGGAGACGAAGAGTGTTACGCCCAACAAATCTGTCCAAACGGTAGAGCCTACGGACGGGAAGGTGCTCACGTCCGTTGAGGTGGCGGCCATCCCGGAGGCTTATGTGGACACCTCTGACGGCACAGCGGTTGCCGGGGATATCCTTAAGGGCAAGACAGCTTACGCAAAAGGCGCGAAGGTCACTGGCTCAATGGCAAACAATGGGGCGGTATCCGGGGAGATTGACGGCTTGACCACAACCTCCTTTGCCGTCCCTGCTGGTTACACCACCGGAGGTTCGGTGAGCCTTACGGGCGACATTGAGGAGGCCCTTGCGGCAATCTGATTGGAGGCGTGGTATGAGTATTCAGGGCGAAATCGACCGGTTGTCCGCCGCTAAGGCAAGTATCGCAGCGTCACTACAGGCTATGGGCATAGAACCCCCGGAGGGCACCACACTGGAGCAGTACGCCGCCCAGTTAGCCGCTATCGCCACGGCTGCGCCCTGGCTCTCAATCCCCGGCGGCGGCACGATGCAGATGGGGGAGAGCTTGGGGGCCGGCCCCTACACCATCGAAGTAACCGAAGACGGAGAGGGCGGCGACCTCTCCGCCGAACAGGTGGGCTACAGCAACACGGGTAGCGGCCTGGAGGCTACAAACGTGCAGGGGGCGATCGACGAGCTGGCGGGCAGAGGTAGCAGCGGTGTGATCACCTTCAACGGACGATCTGGTGCAGTTGTCCCCCAGGAGGGGGATTACACGGCTAATATGGTTGGGTCTTTACCCAGCAGTACAAAGCTGGCAGACCTACCAACAGACGAAAGCCACAGAACAGTAAGCGATACAGAAAAAAGCGCTTGGAACAGCAAAGGAGATCCGGCCAAGAGCACCACAATTACTCTGCTGTCCAGCGGGTGGGCGCAAGGTGGGAACGGAAGGTACAGCCAGACGGTTTCCTGCTCCATTGTGGCGGCAGACACAGCGGTAGTGATTGTAGACGTAGCGCTGAGTGGTACAGATTTGGACGCGGACGCAGAGGCGCTGAACGCTTGGATGGGGCCATCAGCGCAGAACGCCGTGCAGGGAGCTGGGACACTGACCTTTTATGCGGCAGAGGCCCCGACCGTCAACATCCCGGTCAATGTGGGGGTGGGATGATGGTGTTCCTGCATAGGGGCGGCCCAACTGGGGAGGTTGGCATCTCTGCTGGTGATTTGGAGATAGGACAGGTAGTACATCTAAATGAAAGCGGGGTCCCGATTGATTATCTGGTAGTACATCAGGGCATACCGTCCAATCTATATGATGCATCGTGTGAGGGAACATGGTTGCTGCGGAAGGACATCCGTGAGATGGGACCGTTTAACTCTGGTGGAGGAAATGCGCTTCCTGGTTCCAGTATTTTGAGCACTATGTCTGGATATATGAAGGACTACGATTTGCCAGTTCAAGCAGCCATTAAAACGGTGAAAGTGCCGTATTGTGTTGGGAATGGTTCTGCTACAGTTAACAGCGGAGAAAACGGTCTGCAATGCCGAGTATTTCCAATAAGCGGATATGAAATTGGATTAAATAACAGCCTGTCCTCATACATCCCAATAGATGGAGCAAAACTATCTTACTTTATTGATGGTGATGGCGCTGATGCTAGGAGCAAAAGAATTGCGAAATTCAACATGACGAATGAGCTTTACTGGACACGTTCTCCATCAAATGCGAATAATGCTGGTAATTGGTGCATCTCCGTTGATGGAGGTTATGGTAATAGCTATTCCTATAATTCCTACGGTATCCGATCCGCCTTAATCCTCCCTTACGACTTCCAATTTACCAAAAAGGAGGTGTCGGCCTGATGGTGTTCTTCACGTCGAGGGCGGCTCCCTCCAACAAAACATATGACCCTGTGTTTGCAAACAATGACTGGGCCGCTATCATCGAGGCATGCCACGCCAATGAGGTTCCGGACACCTGGGTAGCTGATGGCTCCTGCTATAAGGATATGGACATCGGCGGCGAGGCGTACCGTATCGACATCATCGGAAAGAACCACGATGATCTGTCAGACGGGACGGGCAAAGCGCCGCTGACCTTCCAGATGCACGACTGCTACGACACCACGTACCAGATGAACCCCAGCAACACCAACGTGGGCGGCTGGCGGGACTGCCAAATGCGGACGCAGACCATGCCCGCGCTGAAAACCATGCTTCCGGCGGAGGTGCAGGCGGGGATAAGAGCAGTTAACAAACTGACCAGCGCAGGGAATCAGAACCCAAGCATTGTGACCACCAGCGATGAATTGTTCCTGCTGTCAGAAATCGAAATTTTCGGCAGCACCACCTATTCCTTCGCTGGAGAGGGCCTCCAGTATGACTACTACAAGGCGGGCAACAGCAAAGTGAAAAATCGCGCCGGCAGCGCGGACTTTTGGTTGGAGCGCTCTTCGTTTTCTCAAAACACCTCCGACTTCTGTGATGTCCACAGGACTGGAAGTGCTTTCTGGCACGGTGCCTATAACCGGCTTTGCGTAGCCTTCAGCTTCTGTTTATGAGGAGGTAACATGTACTTAAAAATCGGCGAAAAGCAATACAGTGTCTCCCGCCGGGTTGTGACAGAGGATACCATCAAATATCTTTCGGTCACGCCTGACCCCGGAGAGGTGACAGGCAAAATCCAGATGTACCGGGATGATGGGTTTCTTTTGTCAGAGGATGATGCAGGGAACTATACCCGGCAGACCTACGCTGGTACGCTGCTGACCCTGACCAACAAGCCAGTCCCAGAGCCAGCTCCCCAACCGTCAGCGCCAAACATGCAGTCACAGTACGCCGCCGCTATGAGGGCCTATGCGGCCACCAGCGCGTATATCCCCGACACCTACGCCTTGGACATGCCCGATCTGTTTCCCACGTGGGAGGCGGCGCTGGAGGCCGGAGAGGAATTACCTGCGGGCCGCATCCTCAACGGCGGCGGCCAGCTCTACCGGGTCGTACAGGCGGTAACTCCTCAAGAGGAGATGCCCCCGCACGACGACGGCATGCTCGCCA
>ERZ836829.411-NODE-411-length-54345-cov-5.028385_pt1 | contig 54345 bp, 48 predicted proteins | sample MGYA00519574_ERZ836829 | MGnify/ENA primary metagenome ERZ836829 (study PRJEB31850, sample SAMEA3708808) | human gut metagenome | biome: human gut; feature: human-associated habitat; material: faeces | place: China | collected 2014 ...
CAAGTTAGTAAGACCCCTTGAAGACGACGAGGTAGATAGGGCAGAGGTGGAAGTGCGGTAACGCATGGAGCTGACTGTTACTAATCGGTCGAGGCTTTAACCAAAGAAGGCTAGAGTGTAAAAGATGTAGAATAGTTCTTGTATGTTGTTTTGAAGGTATATCCTTTATATATAGATTTAATAATGAAATTCGAACATTCTTAGTAATAAGGATGTTTTTTTTCGTTTATAGGAATAAGAAAAATGCTGACATGAAGAAAGATATCATGAGCGAATATTGACATAAGAACTTCAAACGGTTTACAACAAAGTATAAACATATTTTAAAACACAATGCAGACATTGTGAGGCAATAGAAGAAAGACTTTAAGACGTAAACCAGCGATCAGATAGAAGTGCAGGTATGTTATAGAAATATGTCTATAACATACCTGCTTCTTTATTTTATAGGAAGGAAAACAAATGAGAAAATATTTAAAGATAATGATAATTCTCAGTATAAGTACAATAATCCTGATCATAACAGAATGTACGAAAAAATCATCCAGCAAAGAAAACGCCAAGAAAGATCTGCCACAGATCAGGATCGGAGTTGATATCTTAAAACCATTTTTTTATATTGATCGGAATGGAAATTATGCAGGAATTGATGCAGATATTGCGAAAGAAGCATGTAAACGTGCTGGATATCAGCCCAAATTCGTAGAAATTCCATGGAGCGAAAGAGACCGTTATTTAGAAAAGAATAAGATTGACTGTATATGGACTGGATTTATCAAAGATCAAAGAGAAGATCAGTATCTTTGGACGGTTTCGTATATGACAAGCCAGCTGGCAGTGATCACAGATAAGCATTCACCATCAAAGACACTAAAAGACTTTCATGGACCAGGAGGAATCGCAGTTCGTGCAGGTTCCACGGCAGAACAGATTTTCCTGAAAAAATCAAAAACAATGAATCAGAACCTTGAAAATGTATATTCCTGCGGAACATTTTCCCAGGCATATACTGCATTTGTAAAAGGATATACGGATGCACTTTCCAGTCACAAGATTGTTTTGGAAAACCTAATGAAAGACAATCCAGGAACATGCCGTTATTTAGATGAAAATCTGATGGAAGTACATCTCGGTGTTGCATTTAAACGAGAAAAAACTCAGAGAAATGATAATAATGAATTTTATAAAAAGATCAACAAAGCAATGAAACAAATGAAACAGGATGGAACGCTTACAAAGATTCAGAAGAAATACAAAGTTTTACAATCAGAGAAGACAGGAGGGGATGAGAATGAATAATAGCACGAATATATCCTCTCATCGCTGACTTAGAAGAGTCAGTGGAATCTTTCTGGTGATCAGTATTATCGTATTTGGCACCATAAATTTTGTGATTCGATATCAGAATTTGGATGAAACATATAAAACGGCGAAAGAAAGTGCACAATTTCTGGAAAAACAATGCCAGAAATATGATAATTATGCAAAGGGAATTTCTGCAAAATCGCAGCAAGATGTATTAGATACAGTGGCAGGATTAAAAAAAATTATTACAAGCTCACAGATCATGGATGAAGAATTTTTAAATGATTTCCTGCAGACAGAGCATTTAGGCGGTGTGATTATTTTAGATGAAAAAGGTTCTGTCATTGCACAGGCAGACATCGATGGGAAAGATTCTTATAAGATATGGAAGAGTGTTCTAAAAAATCAAAATATCAAAGATATTTATCATTATCCACAAAAGAAATATATCGACCATTTGATAATGAAAGGAAATCCATATGATATTGCAGTGGTTTCGGATGGAGAAAATGGAGTGATATTCTGTTATTCATCAACAAAGAAACCTAAGACAGATCCCTATGAATTTACGATCAAAAGTTTTCTGGGAGATCACAATTTCCATAAGAATCCAAAGATCATCATAGCAGATAAGAATAAGATCGTATCAAGCAATGACACAACTTTGGAAGGATTAAAGAGCAGTCAATGTAAGATAACAAAAAAATCAGGAATCAGATGGAAAGAAAATAAGCTTACAAAAATAAGATATCAGCAAAATACATGGTATGGGCTTCACTGGGTATATATACGTATTCCATTTATATTATGTATCCATATGGACAAGTATTTGCAAGCCAGACGAGCTTGATCGTAATCGCATTGATGGTTTATTTAGCAGCGGGTGTGATAATCTTGTCAATTCAGAGAAAATCTGACAAAAAGAATCTGCAGAGTATTCAAAAGCAGCTGCGTATCATCAATGCAGTCAGCACAAGTTATAGATCAACGATCTTAATTCATCTTGACCGGATGGAAATGGAGATGATCAAAGCTTCGGATGCAATTAAGACAGCATATGATTATAAACATGATCCAAAGGTATTTTTAAATTATATCTGTGAAACACAGGTACAACAAGAATACCAGGATGGGTTAAAGAAATTTTTAGAAATTGATACGATCAGCGAGCGGTTACAGGGAAAAGATTATAGATGTTGTATACTTTCACAGATCACGAATTCGTATCTTTGCAGCATACGCGGTTGGTTTTACATTTGAATATATTGTAGTTGCGATAGTTCTCTATTTCATTGTCAAACGTGCAAAACTGATGATGGAACAAAGATATAGTGCTGAAGAAGAAAGTAAGAAGAAAAGCAGATTTTTATCAGAGGTATCGCACGAGATAAGAACACCGATGAATGCGATCATTGGAATGACGGACGTTGTGTTGCGGGATCGTGAGATGAGTAGTGAATTAAGGAAAGATATTCATATTATCAAATCTTCATCGACTGGCTTATTATCAATCATCAACGACATTTTGGACATGTCTAAAATTGAGTCAGGAAAGATGGCGATCATCGAGCAGGAGTATGAAACAGATCAGTTGATCCAGGATATGACAGCGATCATCAATGCAAGAAATATCAGGCAGAAGGTGCCGATATATTATCACATTTGTGAGAATCTTCCGAATACCTTATATGGAGATATGGGAAGAATCACAGCAAAGAAGGAACAGGAATTGGACTTGCAATCTGTAAATATTTTGTGGAACAGATGGGGGGAAGTGTTAAAGTAGAAAGTATCTATGGAGAAGGAAGTACATTTTCATTTGAAATACCACAGAAGATTGCAGAAACAACAACCAATAAAACGTGTCAGGAAAAACAAAAATATGATCTGATCTTTATGGATAGTCATATGCCAAATATGGATGGGAAAACAGCAACCAAAAAGATCCGGCAGATGAAAGACGGAATCAATCAGAATGTTCCGATCATTGCGATTACAGCAGATGGAATCGTAGGAGTGAAAGAACAGCTGCTTGAGAGTGGAATGAATGATTATGTTATGAAACCAGTAGATTCCAAGATCTTATGTCAGAAGATTAGAAAGTATCTGCCAGATAGATTAATTGAGAGTGAGTAAAATGAGATATAAGAAATATAAAAAATAGGAAACTTTGTAAAATAAACGTAAATTGGGTTGACGATATCAGAAAAATCTGATAACATAACCCAGAACGAAAAAACAAAGAACGCTGAGAGACATCAGCAAAGAAACGAATGGAGGTGTATGTTCATGGATAGTTGCGATCGTATAGGACGAAGTTGTATGCGGGATCAAAAGAAGCATAAATTACGAATGCTGCTGTCTGTGAAGATAGACTAACAACAGCATTTGTATTATGATGTCCTTTTTTGATACACCGCGAAACAGAAAGTCCTTTACATCACAACACAGTATGTGATCTGCTTTAGGAATCAAAATCTGAAGCGGTGTATTTTTATGCCCAGATACAGGTGTTTTGCAACCATATCTGGGAAAAAGAAGGAGGAAAATCATGAGAAATGCAAGAAACCAGCATAGAACAGACTATGCAAAAGAATTAATCAAGATTGTACAGACAACGAAAGATAAAGAAGAATTAAAGAAAAAGATCGCAGCATATCATGAAAGAGATATTGCGAATGCGATCGTAGAATCAGATAAAACAGTCAGAAAATGTATTTATGACATTTTAGACATTGCAGATATTGCAGAAATCTTTGCTTATATTGAAGAAGAACCAGGAAAGTATCTGGAAGAGATGCCGCTTGATATGGCAGCGAAAGTCGTGTCAAACATGGACTCCGATGATGCGATGGATCTGTTTGAGGAATTAAGTGAAGAAGATAAATACAAGCTGTTAAAGAGACTGGATAAAGATGCAAAAGAAGATGTTCAGAAACTGTTATCTTATGAAGAAGACCAGATCGGTAGTTGTATGACGAATAATTATATCGTGGTAAAAAACGATGTAACGATTCGTGAGGCAATGAGTACCCTTGTAAAACAGGCAGGAGAACATGATAATATCCAGACACTTTATGTGACAGATGACAACGGAATCTTTGCAGGAGCGATCGATCTGAAAGACTTGATCATCGCAAGAGAACATGATAATCTGCAGGACATCATAAGCAGTTCTTATCCTTATGTTTATGAACATGAAAAGATCAGTGACTGTATGGAAGTCTTAACAGATTACGAAGAAGATTCCATTCCAGTTCTTACACAGGACAAAAAGATCGCAGGTATCTTAACATCCTCCGATATCGTAGAATTAGTCGATGACGAGATGGGAGATGACTATGCAAAACTTGCTGGTTTAACAGAAGAGGAAGATTTAAACGAACCAACGATCGTGAGTATGAAGAAGAGACTCCCATGGCTGATTGCATTGTTGTTCCTTGGAATGGCAGTATCCTCTGTCGTTGGAATGTTTGAATCTATTGTAGCCGTGTTACCGATTGTAATCTGTTTCCAGTCCTTAGTGCTTGATATGGCAGGAAATGTTGGAACACAGTCACTAGCTGTAACAATCCGTGTATTAATGGATGAAAACCTGTCAGGAAAGAAAAAGATCGCATTATTATTCAAAGAAATGAAGATCGGATTCTTAAATGGAGCAAGTTTAGCAATTATGGCATTAGCATTTTTAGGAATTTACATTCATATGTTTAAACATTATGCATGGCTTTCTTCCTTCCTGATCTCAGGATGCGTAGGAGTATCATTGATCGTAGCAATGGTGATTTCAAGCCTTGTAGGAACGATCATTCCAATGTTCTTCCATAAGATCAATATTGACCCGGCGGTAGCATCCGGTCCACTGATCACAACGATCAATGATTTAGTCGCAGTTATCACATATTATGGACTTTCTGGACTTGTTTTAATTCAGTTATTTCATATTTAATAATCTATAAGTTAATTACGCCACAGGCGGAGAATCATGCAAAACAGGATTCACGCTTGGTGGCGTTTGTTTTTATTTAAATTTTATGATTGACAAACAGGTACATTTCAGCTTATCATCTTGTAGAATGTGTATTTATAAACGGCGAATTAGAAAAGAGGAATTTCAAAGATGACAAATTGGAACGAAGTTAGATTAGTGCCTGAGTTTGATGAGCAGGGTGTAGCATGTTATAAGCTCGATGGGGCAGATTATTTAAATGAATATTATGTAGTTTCGGAAGCCGAGACAAGAAAGCTTCTAAACACACCAGAGATCGTTGGATACGAGGTATACAACTGCCTGATTCCGTCTACATCTCAGATGCTTTATTATTTAAAAGAACAAAAGAAAGTAACAACAGCAAATATCTTATCCATTTTAAGAGGTGCCTTAAATTATCCATTGGAAGAAAGCTGTTACAGAGAACATATTAGAGTTCATGATATCAGCTTCTTATCAAGTGAACGTGTATTCAGAGAAGAAGAGATTGCCGGACTTGAGATCAAATACAGCAAACTTACCATGGTACCAGACAGTACTTTAATGATCGGAGATATCATTGCAAGTGGGGAGACACTGATCCACTGCCTGCGTTATGTCACAGATTTCTATAGAAAGAATAACGCAAAACTTCGCAATATCATCATTTTTACAATGGGTGGAACAAAAGGAATCACGATCCTTGAAAATCTTACAAAAGAGATCCGTGAATTCTGGCCGGACTTTGAAGGATTTATTACCGTATATTATGAAGGTGTCTTCAGCACTTATGAAGACAAAGGTGTATCAGGAATCAACCTTCCAGATGTAGATTTTTACTGGAAAGACGGAATCATTGCACCAGAATTCAGAAGAGAAACACTATCCATGTGTGCTCCTTTATTTGAAAAATGTATCATTTATGATGGTGGCGCAAGACGTTATGAGATTCATGAACATATCGAAGAAGTCTTAGAATTCTGGGAAGGAATCAGAGATCGTGCAGATATCATTGATTTCAAAGAATTATTAGATGAGAAACTTGGATATGAGACACCAATCAGTTATGAAGACTGGATTGAAAAGAATCACTATCAGCAGATTCCACAGCCAGAGACAAAATGGCTGTATCGTCAGGAACAGGGATATATTGAGAGCATGAAGAATATCACATTAAAAGAGTTAGCAAAGCAGAGAATCGACGAATTCAAGTCAGCACTCAAAAAATATATGATTTAATGACGACAGATGCATAAGGATAGAAAAGGATAAGAAAATGAAAGACAATAAAAATACAACAACAGATATCGATTACGCAAACGAAGCTGTCCCGAAAGAAGGCAGAAAAGGGTTTGTGACAATGTTTATGATCATGCTTGGATTCACATTTTTCTCAGCAAGTATGTGGGTCGGACAGCAGATGGCAGCAGGACTTGATTTCTATGGATTTATCAAATCCCTGCTTCTTGGAGGAATCATCCTTGGAATCTATACAGGATTATTAGGATATGTCGGAGCAAAGACAGGATTAAGCTTAGATCTGTTATCCAAGAGAGCGTTTGGAGAGAAAGGTTCCTATATTTCATCAGCCATGATCAGTTTCACACAGATCGGATGGTTTGGAGTCGGAGTTGCAATGTTTGCGATTCCAGTATCCGCAGAGATCTTTGGCGGAAGCGAAGCCGCAAAATGGATCTTGGTTTTAGTTGCAGGTGGATGTATGACAGCTTCTGCGTATTTTGGAATTGATTCCCTGACAGTCATCAGCTATATTGCAGTACCATTAGTTGCAATTCTTGGAACCGTTGCTATGGTTATGGCAGTCAGCCAGGGAAATGGAACGATCGTTGATCAGTTTGCAGTATCCAGTGGATCGATCACAGTCATTGGAGGAGCAGGAATGGTGATCGGATCATTTGTATCTGGTGGAACAGCAACACCAAACTTTGCCCGTTTTGCAAAAGATGCAAAATCAGGAACAATCGCAACCGTTGTAGCATTCTTTATCGGAAACTCCCTGATGTTTTTCTTTGGAGCGATCGCATACATCTTCGTTGGTGGAAATGACATCTTTGAAGTTATGATTCGTTTGAATCTGTTCTATATGGCAATCCTTGTATTAGGATTAAATATCTGGACAACAAATGATAACGCCTTATATTCCGCAGGGCTTGGACTTGCGAATATCTTTGGGCAGAAGAAGAAACCAATGGTACTGATCTCAGGAATCGTTGGAACATTATTATCCGTATGGCTGTATTATAACTTCTGTAACTGGTTAAATGTCTTAAACTGTACATTACCACCAGTCGGAATCATCCTTGTAATGTCATACTTTATGAATAAGAAGGCATATGACGAAGACAGGGTGCCACAAAGAACTGTCAACTGGTTTGCCGTGATCGGTGTGATCTTAGGGGCAGTCGTTGCCAATGTCTTCACATGGGGAATTGCTTCGATCAATGGTATGGTTGTAGCAGCAATCTGTTATGGAGCAGGACAGCTGATCGCACAGGACAGCAAAACAGCAGAAAATGCATAAAAAAGAAAGATATAAATAAAAAAGGAATCTCTTGTAATGATCATTGCAAGAGATTCCTTTTTGTCTAAATATGTAGGATTGATCGATATTATTTATCTGTTGTTATGGTTTCCTTCGACCCAGAAGATTCCTCGATCATGATCGGAAGATATTCATAGCTAGGTTCAAAATGATGTTTGCTGTACAACTTATAATACTCAATAAAAATACGATCCATAACCTGTGGAATCTTTGTCTCATCAGCTTCAAACAAAATGATCAGATACTGCATGGAACTATAACGGGTACAGACATCAACCTTACGGATCTTCTGGCGGATCGCCTGTTCCATACAATCAAGGGCATGCTCGATATTTTCAATATACATGACATAATCCGGTGTCGTTTCCATCGTGACCATCACAAGGTAACAGTGATACTTGTAACGGGCACCAAGATGATTCATATATTCATAAATCTTGGAAAACTCTCTGTAATCCAGGTCAAGAGCACCAGAGTAATTACCGCTTTCACGCAAAGCTTTTGCGATTAAAGCCAGATCCTTTCCAGTTGCACGATCCTCGCAAGCAGATTCAGATATCTGCTGATAGAAAGAAAAGTCGCTTTTGCCGTTCTGCTTTACAAAGTATAAGGCTTTATCAGCTTTGTTATAACATTCTTCAAAAGACTCACCAATATTACACATATATAATCCAGCAGAAATCGATGCGGCATGAAGTTCGTGGTCTTGTTCTTTTCGTGCATTGAATTTATCAAATATATCTTTCATAAGTTCTGTAATATCATTTTTATTTGCATCTGGCATAAAGAGCAGAAATTCATCTCCGCCAAGACGACAGACGATACATTCACTGGTATATTCTAACAACAAGGTTCCAAGAAGCTTCAACACACGATCTCCCGCTTTATGGCCGTAAATGTCGTTGACGGTCTTTAGATTATCCATATCCATAAAAGCAAGACATCCACTGTGGCGCTGCATAAGCTGTGCCACGACCTGTTCTCCTTTATTTCTGGTTGGAAGTCCGGTCAGGAAGTCAAGATTTTCTCTGTTCTTCTGTGTGCGGAGTGTACTCATAATATCAGAAATAAATTTGCTCATCTCGATTTCAGCCTCTGGAAGCTGGTCATTCTCAGCCATACTCAAATAATCTTCTTTAACATGAACACGATCTTCACTCAACAATTTTAAAAAGATATCAGCGATCTCAGGATCAAACTGCGTGCCTTTGTTATGTTCCAGTTCCCGGATGATCTTCTCGAGAGGAAGCTGATTTCGGTAAATTCTCTGGGAACTCATAGCATCATAACTGTCAGCAACGGCAACGATCCTTGCACGGATTGGAATTTCTTCACCCTTTAATCCATCTGGATAACCATTTCCATCATAACGCTCATGATGGTTACGGACAATTTCCTGTACATGGTCGATCAGGGAAATATTCTTTAAGATATTTGCACCGATCGTCGTATGTTCCTTAATAATAGAAAATTCTTCATCCGTAAGTTTTGTCGGTTTATTTAAAATAGTATCAGGAATACCAATTTTACCGATATCATGAAGATATGCAGCATTTTTTAGGTTCTCAAGGTCCTTTTCATTCCATCCAAGTTCACGTGCGATCAAGACAGAATATTCTGCGACACGGTGAGAATGTCCTCTCGTATATTCATCTTTTGCTTCGAGCGTGGTAGACAACATCTGCATCAGCTGCAGAGACATCTCTTCCATATGTTTCTTACGCTTATCGAGTTCTTCCCGCTGTTGTTTCTTGATGATATCACGGATGATATGAATCGTACGGATAATATTGATAAATAATAACATCAAAATGGCAATACCGATAAATATACCGGAAATGGATACCGTGTAATATACAGATACTGCCTCAAAGATCACGGCCAGCATTGTAATGACCAATCCAAAGAATAACAAGCGGTCACTGCGGTCCTTATGGTTCCAATATCCAATCAGGAAAGTAAGGATGATGGCAAGAAAAGTGATGATCAGGATCACATGTGCAACAGGCATTGTTTCAATATAATCAGCAATTCCAGCAATATGAAGGATAGTACTGATGATAAAATTCAAAGAAGCAGCAAAACAGATCCAGTGAAAGATCTTTTTGTATCTTCCTTGCTGAAGACTGTTGACATATAAGGAGATCGGCAGCGGACATAGCATGATCATAATAAAACATGAAGCTGCAAGCCCGGTTGCATTTGGAACAAGAAGCTGGCGGACTTTTGATTCTCCAATCATCCAGACAGATCCCATCAGCATACACCATCCAAGATATTCCATATCAAATTTGGTTTTGTAAACAATACCAAGAGCGATACTAAATAAGATCGTAACAACGGATGTAAAGAAGAGAAAGATTCCGATCACTGTTTCGGTGGAATTCTGACTGAAAATATGACTCCAGATCTGCATCTGATCTCCGCAATAAATCGTGTTAACGACACCAGAATAATTAGTCGTATTAGTAGTCAGCTCCAGACGAAGTTTCTTCCCTGCATCATCAGATGAAGTTTTACAAAATACATAACGGCTTGCAGAATTCTTGCCGAATTTGTGCATACGTCTCGCATTGTATTCTCTCCGGAGTTCTTCATCAATATAGAAACGTACATCCTGAAGCGAAGAACGTATTGCAATCATATTCTCATTGTAATCATCAGGAAGCGTTGTGGTAATGACCATCGTTTGCTTTGCAGGCACTTTATAACGGCCGGGAACAGAAATCTTTTGTTTCGTTCCATCAGATTTTTCCCAGGTAAAAGCCCCATGATAAACAAGAGAATGCCCAGACTGGTCAAAAACATGTTCATTAGGACCAAAGATCTGCATTCCAATAAACCAGGCTATGATAATAGTCATTATAATATAAAAAAGCTTTGAAATTTTTTTATTGGTTTTTCTGATCAAAATATCGACTCCTTTATTTCACTTTTGTGGTTTCAGCGACATCCTCTCCCACCTTAGAGGTTGGAGTCTTCTTGCTGGAAGAGGATAAAAAGTGTTAAAACTACTTATATTATATGATTTTTTAGGAAGATTTGCAATTAGATGGAAGTGGAGTTTTACGGCGAAAAATGGTGGATTACTCCAGAAATTATCATGAACAAAAACGAGGATAAAACTTGACAACAAACTTGATTTTTGTTAAAGTAATCAGACAATCTATATTCCATGAGGGAGTAGTTCGCGTCATAGAAAGGCGTGATTTGTCAACAGACTCGGCAATGACTTGCAATATCGAATAAGCAAGTCAACCTGGCAAATATTAAAGAATGAGACTCATGTATGTATTTCAAATAATCGAAATGCATACATGGGTTTTTCTTATATATAACCAAAAAAAGGAATTCTGAAAGGAGAAAAACAAATGGAGAAATTCATCAACCAATCCCCATTATTTTTAGTGATCATCTGTCTGATCATCGGATTTGCATTTTTAATGAAAGGAGCAGACTACTTCGTAGAAGGAAGTTCAAGTGTAGCCAAACGATTAAAAGTACCATCAATTATCATCGGTCTGACGATCGTAGCGATGGGAACATCACTTCCAGAAACTGCAGTCAGTGTAACAGCATCACTTGCCAATAATAATGCACTGGCGATCAGTAATGTAGTTGGTTCTAATATCTTTAATATGATGTTTGTGATCGGGGTCTGTTCCATTCTGGCAACGATCGGTGTAAAAAGAGAAACAATTACAAGAGACATTCCATTATCTCTTGTGTGTGCTGCATTGCTTCTGATACTTGGTTATCTTGCAGTTGGAGATAAAGCACATATGATTCTTGGACATCTGGATGGAATTATCTTCCTGATCATTTTTGCAGGATATATTCTTTTGATGATCTTTCATGCGATGAAAGCCAGAAATGATCAGGAAATCGTACAACTTGAAACAATGGAAAATGAGGAGCTGCTCATTATGTCCTATCCAAAAAGTCTGTTATGTATCGTTTTGGGAGCCGCAGCTATCGCATTTGGAGGTGATCTTACCGTAGATGCAGCAAGCCGTATTGCAATCGATTTTGGAATGAGCCAGAATCTTGTAGGCTTAACGATCGTTTCCATCGGAACATCCCTTCCAGAACTGGTAACATCCATTGTAGCCGCAAGAAAAAATGAAGTTGATATGGCAGTTGGAAATGCGATTGGTTCTAATATTTTTAATATCCTGATGGTTCTTGGTATTGCATCTGCGATCAGCCCCATGAAACTGATCGGAGAAAATATAATTGATATTGCAGTTTTGGTCGTATTTTCTGTTGTTGTGTGGATTTTTGGAGCGACAAAAAAAGAGATTTCAAGAACGGAAGGAATTATAATGATCTGTATGTATTTATGCTATAGCGGATACATTATTATGCGTTAGTCGTAATCATTGACATTACACCTGTACCACTATAAAATATAAGATATACAGGAGGAAATAAGATGCAGATATCAAGCAGATTTACAATGGCAATTCATATGTTTGCGTGCATAGATGTATTTAAAGATATGAAAATGACGAGTGATTTCATGGCGGCAAGTATCGGGACGAACCCTGTGATCATAAGGAAACTGCTGCAGCAGCTCAAAGCAGCAGGATTGATCGAAGTGTTAAGGGGAACTGGCGGAGTAAAAGTGAAACGTCCGTTTAGTGAGATAACATTTTTGGACATTTACAGAGCTGTGGAATGTACACCGCAGGAAGAATTGTTTCATTTTCATGAGAAACCAAATCAGAAGTGTCCGGTAGGGCGTAATATACATCATGTGCTGGACGGCAAATTAGATAAAGTACAAAAGGCAATGGAAGAAGAATTGTCAAAGACAACGTTAGAAGATGTCAAAGATGAGATGCAAGAATGGATCAGGAAGGAGAATGTATGATAAGATTAGCGACGATCGGAACCAATTTTATTACAGACTGGCTTATGGAAGGCGTTCAGGAATTAGATGAGATTAAGTTGACAGCTGTATATTCAAGAAATTTAGAAAAAGGAAAACAGTTTGCGGCAAAATATGGTGTGGAAAAAGTATATGACAACTATGAAGCGATGGCACAAGATCCTGAGATTGATGCGGTTTATGTGGCAAGTCCAACGTACATGCACTATGCACACTCTATTACAATGATCAATTATGGAAAACATGTTTTGTGTGAGAAACCAGTCTGTTCAAATCGCGAGGAATTAGATATCCTTACGAAAGCTGCAAAAGAACAGGGTGTTGTATTTATGGAGGCAATGAAGAATGTTCATTCTCCAGGATTCTATGCAATGATGGACAATCTTCATAAGATAGGACCGGTAAGAAGAGCAACCATCCAGTACTGCCAGTATTCTTCCAGATATGACAAATTTAAAAATGGCATTATTGAAAATGCGTTTAATCCAAAATTATCAAATGGGGCGTTGATGGATATTGGATCTTACTGTATTCATTTTCTTGCAAGTTTATTTGGAAAACCAGAGAAAATCCTTGCAGACAGCATTTTTCTTGAAAATGGAGTCGATGGTGCGGGAAGTGTGATCGCATCTTATGGAGATAAACAGGCAGAGATCATTTATTCCAAGATCACAGATTCCAAACTTCCAACACAGATTCAGGGAGAAAAGGGCTGCATGATCATTGAAGAATGCCCGATCATTAAGAAGATCACGATTCTTTACCGCAATGGAGAGAAAGAAGAATTACAATTTGACAAGAAAGATAATCCAATGATCTACGAGACAAAAGATTTTATAGAATTGATCAAAGAACATAAAGCTGATCATGAATTTTTAAGATCATCTGAGATTGAGATGGATATCACGGATGAAGTACGAAGACAGACAGGAATCGTATTTCCAGCAGATAAGATCAGAGAACAGTGATCATAAATAAGTAAGAGCTTCAAAAGGAAAAGATTTAAAAGTAAGACGAAATAAGAAGGGAAATCAAAAAACATGAGAAAGATCATAGCAGCAGGTTGTCTGGTGATGGCAATGTCACTATGTGTGGGATGTTCATCAAAGAAAGACAGCAGCGAAGAGACAACAACAGCAACAACAGAAGCCAAAATGAAAGTGCAGTCAAAATATAAAGTGCCAAAGATCACAGCAGCGAAGAAAACAGACCAGCTTGCAGATGCACAAAAAGGGGAAACAATTGTTACGATGAAAGTCAAAGGTTACGGAGAGATGAAGTTTAAATTCTTCATGAAGAAAGCACCTTTGGCAGTGAAGAACTTCGTAACGCTTGCTTCAAATGGATATTTTGACGGACAGATTTTCCACAGAGTCATCAATGATTTTATGATTCAGGGTGGAGATCCGACAGGAACAGGTACAGGAGGAGAAAGTATCTGGGGAGAAGAGTTCAAGAATGAAGTATGTGATGAACTTCTTCCATTAAGAGGAGCTTTATGTATGGCAAATTCAGGAGCAGATACAAATGGAAGCCAGTTCTTTATCGTTCAGGCAAAAGCAGATACAGCAAAAGAAGGTCTGGAAGAAGGAACGATGGATTTTACCAAGAAACAAAAACAGTTATTCTTAGATCAGGGTGGATATCCATCTTTAACAGGAAGCTATACGGTATTTGGACAGATGATCGAAGGATATGATGTGCTAGATAAGATTGCAGCATGTGAGACACAGGACAGTGGAAGCGGAGAACAAAGCCAGCCTGTGAAAAAAGTTGTGATCGAGAAAATGACAGTTTCAAACGCAGAATAAATCAAAGGAAAAACAGGTGGTTATATGCTGATCGTTGCACTTGATGCATCCAAAAAAGAACCTTTATACGAACAGATTTATAATTCCATAAAAGAAGAGATTGTAACAGGAGCTTTGCCTTTCGGGGCAAGGCTTCCTTCTGCCAGAAGACTTGCGAAGCATCTGGATGTGAGCCGCAATACGGTAGATACATCTTACGCACAGTTATGTGCGGAAGGTTATATAGAATCCAAACCCAAGAGAGGTTTTTTTGTCTGTCAGGTAGAAGAACTCGCAGAATTGCATATTCCAGTGAAAATTGAAGATGAGGAAGAAGAAACAAAACAGGAAGAAGTTCCTTATGATTTTTCACCGGTTGGAGTCGATATGGCTCAATTTCCATATCATATATGGAGAAAATTACTGAAAGAGATTATGATCGATGATAACAGTGAATTATTTCAAAAAGGCAATTTTCAGGGAGACTTGGAACTGCGCAAAGCAATCATGTATTATTTAAGGCAGTCAAGAGGTGTGCATGTTCATACCAGTCAGATCATCGTAGCAGCAGGAATGGAAAATCTGCTTTTTTTGCTGCATCAGATGCTGGGAGAGAAAGTTTCAATCGGAATCGAGAATCCAGTATATAAAAATGCATATGCAATCTTAAAGGAACTGAATTTTAAGATTCATCCGATTGCTATGGACGAGTCTGGAATGTGCGTGGAAGAGCTGGAACAAACCGATGCGAATCTTGCATATGTGACACCGGCTCATCAATATCCAACCGGTATGATCATGCCGGTCGGCCGCAGAAGCCAGCTGCTTAGATGGGCAAAAAAAGATCCAGACCGTTATATTATTGAAGATGATTATGACAGTGAATTCCGTTATCAGGGAAAACCAATTCCGGCAATGCAGGGATTGGATGATGGGGAAAATGTGATATACACTGGTACATTTTCAAAGGCAATTGCTCCGGCAATTCGTGCATGTTATATGGTGCTGCCTAAGAAACTTGTAAAGAGATATCAGATGATCGGGAAGACATTTTCCTGTGCGGTATCAAGAATTGATCAAAAAGTTCTGACGTTATTTTTGACAGAAGGACATTTTGAGCGGCATCTGAATCGCATGAGAAATATTTACAAGGAAAAGCATGATCTGTTGATTGCAGAACTTAAAAAGTTAAATTCCAAGATTAAAATATATGGACATGGGGCAGGGGCACATATCATTGTAAGATTTCCTGTGAGTGATCCAACAGCATTTCAGAAAGAATTAAGACAAAGAGGTGTGATGATCTATCCGCTTTCATGGTACTATATTGAGGGAAAACCATCGACGGAAGAATATATTTTAGGGTTTACTAGAATGAAAAAAGAAGATATGATAAGAGGGATTGAAATTATAGGAGAAGTACTCTGTTCAAAATAAGAAGTGGAGGACAAAGTTATGTCAGAAGAGAAAAATCAAAATGAGATTGAGGAAGTAACAAACGAAGATGAACACAAAGATATCGAACATTACTGCTATCTTTGCAGACGTCCGGAATCCGCAGCAGGAAAGATGTTAGAACTTTCTAATAATATTTACATCTGTACAGATTGTATGCAGAGAACATTAAATTCCATGAGCAATGGTCAGTTTGGATTTATTGATGCAAGAAATATGGATCTTGACAGCATGGACATATCAAAGATGATGAACGATATGCAGAGCATGCAGCCAAAAGCAGAAGTGAAGAAGAAAAAGAAAGAGAAGAAAGAAGAACCGGAACTTACATTAAAAGATATTCCGGCACCACATCAGATCAAAGGAATGTTAGATGAATACGTTATCGGACAGGATTATGCAAAGAAAGTCATGTCCGTTGCGGTATATAATCATTACAAACGAGTCGTAACAAACACGATGGATGAGATTGAAATCGATAAATCCAACATGCTGATGATCGGACCAACAGGAAGCGGTAAAACATACCTTGTCAAAACACTGGCAAGACTGTTAAAGGTACCTCTGGCGATCACAGATGCAACATCATTAACAGAGGCCGGATATATCGGTGATGATGTAGAAAGTGTCTTATCAAAGCTTCTACAGGCAGCAGACAACGATGTAGACCGTGCAGAACATGGAATCGTATTCATTGATGAGATTGACAAGATCGCCAAGAAACAGAATACAAACAGCCGTGATGTCAGCGGAGAATCCGTACAGCAGGGATTATTAAAACTCTTAGAAGGAGCAGAAGTTGAAGTACCAGTCGGAGCCACAAGCAAGAATGCTATGGTGCCACTGACAACGATCAACACAAGAAATATCCTCTTTATCTGCGGAGGAGCCTTCCCGAACTTAGAAGGAATCATCAAAAAACGTCTGATGAAGAAAACATCCATCGGATTTGGAGCAGATTTAAAAGACAGATTTGATGAAGAAGAAAATATCATTGCACAAGTAACAAACGAAGACTTAAGAGAATACGGATTCATCCCAGAATTCATCGGAAGACTTCCAATGATATTTATCTTAGAAGGACTGACAAAAGAGATGTTAGTCAAGATCTTAAAAGAACCAAAGAATGCGATCTTAAAACAGTATCAGAAGTTACTGGAATTAGACGAAGTAAAACTAGAATTCGACGAAGGAGCCCTAGAAGCCATCGCAGAACAAGCCCTGAAGAAAAAAACAGGAGCCAGAGCCTTACGCGCGATCATCGAGAAATTCATGCTCGACATCATGTACGAGATCCCAAAAGACGACACAATTGGAAGTGTAACGATTACACGTGATTATATTGAAAACCATGGAAATCCAGAAATCCATCTAAGAGACCAGTAAATATAATCAGATTGATATATTCATACACATAAACTAAATGCAGACGGAACGTTTCGTTTAACCAACAAACTTCCGTCTGTATTGTTGTGTTATTCAATAAACTTCCGTATGGAGAATATAGAAAATAAAAAGGTAACCAGTTTGAAACCGTAGGAGCACGCCTGCACTTAGTGAGTGACAGGTCATGCGACCTGCCACGAACTTAGTACAGCTGCGTAGCAAGTCGAACGAGAGTGGGTTTCAAACTGGTTACCTTTTTATTTTCTATATTCTATTGACAAAAGTCTTATTTAATAACTTTAATCCATCCTTCAGGAGCCTCAATATGTCCCATCTGAATTCCAGTTAAAGTATCATATAACTTCTTGATCACTGGTCCCATTTCTTCCATTCCGCTTGGGAAGCAGATTTCATTACCATGATCATAAATCTTTCCTACTGGAGAGATAACTGCAGCAGTTCCGCATAATCCACATTCTGCGAAATCTTTAACTTCGTCGAAGTATACTTCACGTTCTTCAACTTCAAGTCCTAAGTATTCTTTTGCTACATACATCAGAGAACGACGTGTAATAGATGGAAGGATACTGTTAGATTTAGGTGTTACAACTTTACCATCTTTTGTGATGAAGATGAAGTTAGCTCCACCTGTTTCTTCTACTTTAGTTCTTGTAGCTGCATCAAGGTACATGTTTTCATCAAATCCCTGACGATGAGCTTCCATGATTGGGTAAAGGCTCATTGCATAGTTTAATCCAGCTTTGATATGTCCTGTTCCGTGAGGTGCTGCACGGTCATAGTCACTGACACGAATAGTAATTGGTTTTGCACCTTCTTTGAAGTAAGGTCCTACAGGTGTTGTGAATACACGGAACTGGTATTCGTTTGCAGGTTTTACTCCGATAACGGCATCGCTTCCGAACATATATGGACGGATATATAATGTAGCACCAGAACCGAAAGGTGGTACGAATGCTTCATTTGCTTTTACAACTTCTTCAATAGCTTCTACAAATTTATCTTCAGGGAATACAGGCATCTCAAGTCTTCTGCAAGAATCTGCCATACGGCTTGCATTTAAGTCAGGACGGAATACAACGATATGTCCATCTTCTGTTGTGTAAGCTTTCATTCCTTCAAAACATGTCTGAGCGTACTGTAATACACCGGCACATTCAGAGATTGTGATGTTGGCATCAGTTGTTAATGCTCCTTCATCCCATGCTCCATCTTTGTAATTAGCAACAAAACGATAATCTGTTGGCATATAACCAAAACCGATGTTAGCCCAGTCGATATTTTTCTTTTCCATAATATTAATGCACTTCCTTCTATTCTTAATTATAGAGTCATTAGCCAGTCTATGGATGGTTGGCTAAAAATTCTTATTGGTAACAGTTTACACCCGAATATTTGTATCGTCAAGATATTTTATACATCATAACCATGAATATTTTTCACCGATGGTCCGAAAGATAATCCAACACCCTGCGAACTCTTTGGTCCTTTCGGATAACCGATTCCGCTGTAGTATATGTAATAGTTTCCATTTTCAACAAAAAATGTACTTCGATAGATACCTCGGTTGTCCCATGATTTCTCTTTGCCAGATGGTTTTAAGATAGTGATACACTTTTTAAAATCATGTTCATTTTTGGAAGATGTATAATAAAGGTTCATTTCCCTGTGTTTGCAGCCATTGATAAAAGCAACGACCAGCATTTCATAGCCTTTCTTTGTGTGAATGACATCAAGATGCCAGCTGCGAAGTTTGTCGGAAGGGTATTTTAACTGAATCTTTGATGGCTTGCTCCAATGGTATCCATCTTCGCTTTCACGGTATAAAACAGGAAATTTCTGTTTATAGTTTACTGTCCACATTTTATATCTGCCATCCTCATATAGGATCGCAGGACTTAAAATGCCATCCACCTTAGCATCGGAGACTAATACAATCTTAGCAGCTGTCCAGTGAATTCCATCGGTAGTGGTTCGTTTCATGATCTGGTCAATGCGTGTACGATTATCAACCTGGCGCCAGTAACACTCTAATGTATTGATATCTTCTCTGTATACAAGATGCGTATCAGAATTATATTGCTTGTCAGGGTCATCAAATGGAACGAGTGGATCAAGAGCAACGGCTTTACCTTCCCCTTCAAAAGGTTTCCAGTGAATCTTATCATTGGAAACACAGACGTGCGGATTTTCTTTGCGCTGGTCAGCTCCAGGATATGGAGTGTAAGCCATCCAGTAGCGGTAGCCGTTCCATGGTTTGTCGAAATTTAAAACTTTTGGATGAAAAGCCTGTTTGTCTCCGTAAGAGCTTGTGATATCAAGTTTGGATCTGGAAAGTTTTTGCTCCCAGGATTTGCTGATCTTCACAGGCTTGTCCAAATCGGCCTGTGTGTGTTTGGGTACACAAGATGTAGTGATGACAAGTAAAGATAAGATCATCACCAGTGCAATGCTTTTGTTCTTTTTTAACATAATCTCCTCCTTATTGTAAACAGTCCTTGTAAATGAGAATGTAAGACCTGATGATTTTACATAGATTTAACAAAGACTGTTTACAGTATAACATAAGAAAAAGCTTTGTTTTCATAAAAGTATAATAATTAAGGAAAATGAAAGAAAGTTATTGGGAAAGTGTGAAATATAATGATATAATATTACAGAACAATAAAATAAGCGTAAACGAAAGGGGATTCTTCTCATGGATCAGATGAAGTATCTAAAGGAACTGGCCGTACGTTACCCGAATGTGGCATCGGCATCAACGGAGATCATTAATCTTCAGGCAATTTTACATTTGCCAAAAGGAACGGAGCATTACGTTTCCGATGTCCATGGTGAATATGAAAAGTTCAGCCATATTATAAGGAATGGATCGGGAGCAATCCGAAGCAGAATTGAAGATGAATTCGGGAACACATTAACAACAAAACAAAAGAAAAATCTTGCATCTGTGATCTACTATCCAGAACAGAAAATGGATTTAATGGAAGAAGAATTACCAAAGAATGCACTTCTTGAGTGGCAGCATGATACAATGGTACGTCTTGTTCACGTCGCAAGATCTGTGGGTAATAAATATACGAGATCAAAAGTAAGAAAAGCAATGTCACCAGAGTTTGCCTATGTTATGGAAGAATTGATGGTGGAACATCGAAGAGCTGATAAGAAACGTTATGTGGAACAGATTCTTGAGACGATCATCACAACCGGAAGAGTCAGACAGTTTATTGCAGCAATGGCACATCTGATTCAGGATCTGGCAATCGATCATTTGCATGTGATCGGAGATATCTATGACAGAGGATCAGGACCTCACAGAATTATGGATTGTATTATGAAGACAGAGAATGTAGACATTCAGTGGGGAAATCATGATATACTGTGGATGGGAGCAGCATCTGGGCATCGAGCATGTATTTGTAATGTAGTAAGAATCTGTGCAAGATACAATAACCTTGATGTTTTGGAAAATGGTTATGGAATCAATTTAATTCCATTAGCGAGATTTGCACTCGAATGCTACAAAGATGATGAATGTGAATTATTCCATGCATCTGGAGAGGTTGATGAAAGTAATATCCGAGAAGAAGAGTTAAATAAGAAGATGCATAAAGCAATTGCGATCATGCAGTTTAAAGTGGAAGGACAGCTGATCAAGAGACGTCCAGACTTCCTGATGGATGACAGATTATTACTTGACAAAGTCGATTATGAAAAAGGAACGATCACAATTGATGGAAAAGAATACGAATTAAAAGACAAGAATTTCCCAACCATCGATCCAAATGATCCATATAAATTGACGAAAGAAGAAGAATACGTGATGGAACATCTCGTAACAGTTTTTAAGTATTGCGCATATCTTCAGGAACATGTGAGATTCTTATTTGCAAAAGGAAATTTATACAAAGTATTTAATGGAATGCTGTTATACCACGGCTGTGTTCCACTCAATGAGGATGGAACATTCCGAGAGGTAGAATTTGAGGGAAGAAAATACGCTGGAAAAGAACTGTATGATATATTAGAACATTTAGCACGTCAGGGATATTACGAAGAAAAAGATAAGGAAGCAAGAAAATACGGGCAGGATATTATGTGGTTTATCTGGTCAAACGAGAATTCTCCAGTCTATGGAAAAGCAAAGATGGCAACCTTTGAACGTTATTTCTTAGATGATGCAGACATTAAGAAAGAAAAGAAAGACTACTACTATCAGTGGTATGAAAACGAAACTGTGATCAATCAGATTTTGGAGGAATTTGGGCTAGATCCGGCAACAGGAAAGATCGTCAATGGACATATGCCAGTCGCAGTAAAGAAAGGGGAAAGCCCGATCAAATGTGGAGGAAAGCTCTTTGTCATCGATGGAGGATTTTCGAAAGCATACCAGAAGACAACAGGAATCGCAGGTTATACATTGGTATCGAATTCTTACGGCTTAAAACTTGCAGCACATGAACCATTTGTATCAAGAGATACAGCAATCCGCGAAGAGACAGACATTCATTCAGACACCATTGTTATCAACAAAGTGACAAAACGAAAATGCGTCTATGACACAGACAATGGAAAAGAACTTCAGGAGAAAGTGGCAGATCTTGAACAGTTATTATGGGCTTATCAGAAAGGACTTATTACGGAGCGCATTTAAATTAATTTCATAAAGGGGGAAATTTTTATGAAGAAGAGTATTCAGAAAGTACTAGTAGTATTGTTAGCAGTTGTGATGTCAGTGACATTTCTTGTGCCGGGGAGCTATGTTAAGGCAAGTATGCCAACAACAGATGATTTTAATGAATTTGATGCATGGAGTCCGACACTAAGTGAGCTGAAGTCAAATGCAAAGCAGGTAGATCTAATAAAAAATTATCAGGTGAAGTTAAAACCAGGGGACATATATTATTACAAATTTAAGATACATCGAAAAGGAAATTACAGGGTAACATATACATCCAATGATATTCATGGATATACAAAATTCTATATGTTTAATAAAAAATTAGTAAGACGTGATTCGGATGTTTATGTTTGTGCTCCGAATGATCCACATTATCTTGAAAGGGTATTCAGCACGGAAGAATACTACATTGTATTCCGAAGTCTGAATGGAACGGGAACTTTTAATTTTCAGATTGATTACATTACAATTCCAAAGATCAATTGCTCAGATCTGGTTTTACTGAAAGGAAAAAGCAAGAGATTACTGATCACACAGAGTACAGACCGTCCAACATGGTCAATCAGCAATTCATCCGTAGCAACAGTCACTGCAAAAGGCGGGGGAAGTGCAGAAGTAAAAGCAAAGAAATATGGAACGACCTATGTCACAGCATCTATGGATGGAAAGAAGATCAAATGCAAAGTGCGAGTTGCTGATCCAAAGCTGAATAAGACATCATTGAAACTGAAAGCGAAAAAATCATATCAGCTGAAAGTAAAACAGGGAGTTGGTACAGTAAGTTGGAGAACTTCCAAGAATTCAGTAGCAAGAGTCATGAATGGAAAAGTAATTGCCAGAAAGAAGGGAACAGCTTATATTACAGCAAGGTGCAATGGTAAGACGATGAAATGTAAGGTTACAGTAAAATAACCAATCAAGAAATTACAGCATACACTATAAAAAAATCTGAGGTATCCTATATGCCATGTGAAAATGCTGCTCAAAGTGAGAATTATTTTGAATTTATCGGAGAATATAGTGGAGTTCTCGATTATGTAAAAGAAGAATTCAACACAGATTGCATTACAGTCATCAACCAAAGATTTGCAATTGCCTATGTACCGAAGAATGGAAGAACATCCATCTATGGACAAAACTATCCATACAATACAATTCCAAGATGTTTCGGTTTAATGGACACACAGATGCTAGAAGACGTCGGGGTAGCCCAAGTCAGAAGAAGTCCATTAGATCTCTATGGAAATGGTGTTTTAGTCGGAATGATCGATACAGGAATCGATTATGAACATCCAGCGTTTCGTTACGAAGACGGCAGCAGCAAGATTTATTCTCTCTGGGATCAGACAATCGAGGGCAGCCCGGAAGATACCTTCTTGGGATATGGCACAGAATATACCAAAGAACAGATCGAAGAAGCATTAAGAAGTGAGATACCACAAGAAAAAGTACCATCGAAGGATGAATCCGGACATGGTACTTTTTTAGCTGGTTTAATTGCCGGAAATGAGGATAACGAGGCAGGATTTTCAGGAATTGCACCCAATGCAGGACTGATCGTGGTGAAATTAAGAAAAGCAAAAGACTATTTAAAAGAATATTACTGCATCGATCCAAAGTACGAGGCATACGCAGAAACAGATATCATGCTTGCGGTCCGTTATATCGATTACATTGCAGAACAACTGCAAAGACCAATCGTTATATTCTTAGGGATCGGCACAAGCCTTGCATCTCATCTTGGAACAGGACCATTAGACCAGTATCTGTCAGGCAGAGCTATGCTTCGAGGCATAGCAGTTGTTACAAGTGCCGGCAATGAAGGACAGGCAAGACACCATTACAGCGGTCAGGTTTCACAAAATGCATCGAAAGTGGAAGTGAAAGTCGGAGAATCTGAATATGGATTTACGATGGAACTATGGGGATTAGCACCCAACCGCTATTATGTAGATATCGAATCACCATCCGGACAGAAAACAGGAAGGATACAAGGCGGATTAAGCGGGCAGAGAGATGTAACATTTTTATTGGAAAGAACCAGATTGATCGTGGAATACTTTACCGTAGATTCATCTGCAGGAGCTCCTGTCATCGTTATGAGATTTCAAAATCCAGCTCCCGGAATCTGGAACATCTATGTCAGTGATGATGAAGTTGGAAACCGAGAATTTGACTTGTGGCTTCCGATCACAAATTTTCTCAGCGAAGACACATTTTTCTTAGAATCCACGCCATATAATACACTTGTAGCACCATCGAATACAGGATTATTGATGTGCTGCGGAAGTTACAATTCTAACACAGGAAGTCTTGCAATCGACAGCAGCAGAGGCTTCCCAAGAAATGCAGTCAAACCAGACTTTACAGCCCCAGGAGTAGAAATCTTAGGACCGCTTCCAAGGAACCGCTATGGAAGAAAATCAGGCACCAGTGTCTCAGGAGCCATCACAGCAGGAATTGCAGCATTAATGTTGGAATGGGGAATCGTACAGAGAAATGATATGCAGATGAATACGACGAGAATTAAGAATTATCTGATCCGGGGAGCTAGAAGAGATCAGGGGAGGATATATCCTAATCGGGAATGGGGATATGGGGAGATTGATCTTTATGAGACGTTTTTGGGAATTCGGTAAAAGAATGAAATGAGAAAAGAGGCAGGATTGTAAAATATAAAATAGCATGTTATTATGAGTAAAAAGTACGGCAAAGTGTTAAAAAGTACAAGGAAGTATTTAGGAATTGAGAAATAAGATATTTTTATTAAGAAAGAAGGTGTAACATGACAAATTTAAATATTCCAGTAGGAATCTCAGATTTTGCACAGATTCGCCAAAATGAATACTATTATGTTGATAAATCAGGCCTGATCAGTGAAATTTTAAAAACACCAGCAAATTATTTGATGGTCTGGATATTTCAAAAAAAGATGCTGTGTGTAAAGAATGGATGAATCAGTATCCTGTCATTTTCCTTACATTTAAAAATATTGATGGATTAAACTTTCAAAGAGCATACGATCAGTTAGTATATGAGATTGGAAGTCTGTTTGAAGAACATTCTTACTTAACAGATTGTGAACAACTAAGTGAGAATGAACGACAGATGTTTCGAAAATTACAGAATCAGCAGGCAAGTGAAGTTGAGATTTCACGTTCCTTACAGTTATTATTGCAGATCATGAACAAATATTATGGGAAACAGGTAATTTTGCTGTTAGACGAATATGACGTTCCATTAGCAAAAGCAAGTACAAACAATTACAATGAACAGATGTTAGAAATTATCAAAACAATGATGGCAACAGCGCTAAAAGATAATAGCAATCTCAAATTTGCAATTATAACAGGATATTTAACAAAAGTCAGGAAAGAAGAGTTTTCGCAAGCAGCTTCTAATAATATTTCGACTCAATTATCAGCATTAAAGATTCCAAATGAGGAAATCAAAGAAATTTTTGAAACAACCATCAAAAAATGGTTTGACGACAATTCCAAGACATGGGATAGACAGCCGTTATTTAAGGCAGTTTGGAACAAAGATACAGAAACAGCAACAAAGGAAATGAATAAACTGCTTAGAAAAACGATTAGTTATCACGATTACAAAGAAGATTTTTACCATGCATTTCTGGCAGGAATATTTGCAGGAGCTGGATATATGGTAGAATCAAACAAAGAACATGGAGAAGGCAGAAGTGATGTAGTTGTTTATGACTCTGCAGAGGGAAGAGTTATGATATTTGAGGCAAAGTATTCAAAGACAATAGATGCAATGGAGCGAGATTGTCAAACAGCGATCAAACAGATTGATGAACGGATGTATGCAAAAGAGTATGAAGACAGCTGTGATGAAGTCATTTGCTATGGGATTTGATGTCAAAGATTTATAATGAAACAGGACAGAAATTTATATTTATCATGGATGAATGGGATGCAGTTTTTCATATGTCATTTATCACAGAAGAGGATAAACAAAATTCTCTCTTATTTTTAAAATCTATGCTAAAAAGTAAACCATATGTTGAGCTAGCTTATATGACAGGAATCCTTCCAATTGCAAAATATTCAGATGGATCAGAATTAAATATGTGCATTAAGAGACAATCAATTGGCAAACTACTGGACAAGTTCAGGAACTTATGACTCCATTTTCACATATATTAAAGGAAATATCGCAGATGTAAGAAATGATCTTGTATTTATGGTATCAGGAGAAAAAGTACCAGCACGAATCCAGCAATACGCAGCAACAGCGAATGAGCTGCATACGAAAGATCAGATATATTCAGCGATGGTTGTTTATGGATTGTTAACCTATGAAGATGGAAAAGTTTTTATTCCAAATAAGGAATTAATGGAAAAGTTTGATGAATTATTGTTATCAAATCAGAATCTAGGCTATGTATATCGACTTGCGAAAGAATCAGCAAGAATGTTACAGGCAACACTTCATGGAGATACCGATACAATGGAAGAGATTCTTGAATATGTACATGATACGGAAGTGCCAATTTATTCTTACAATAACGAGGTGGAGTTATCGGCGATTGTGAATCTTGTTTATCTTTCAGCAGAACAGATTAAACATAAAAATTATAAATTAAGATTTCAAGGAAAACTTGCAGAGGAAACTGGAATTTCAAAGGAAATTCTGGGAGTTGCAACTAAATATAATAAAAATTTCTGCTCAAATTCTTCCTGTCCCATCCAAATCCCAACGACTACCCATCAAATCACACTTCTCAATTTCCGATAATTCGCCCAACAAAGAAATAAAGAACTAACCATCAATCCTCCCAAATACCCAGCCACCCCATACAATGGAATTACAAATAAAATAAAACAAATCTGAATCACAAGTGACACACTATTATGAAGCAGTGTATCTTTCGTCTTCCCAAGTCCATTCAAGATCGTAGACAAAATCGAAGAACAATACAAAAACGGACACAAAAAAGACAACAATCTCAAATATTCCCCACAAAGCCGATTATGAAAAAAGAAATTTCCAATCCAAGGCCCAAGCACAAAGAATCCGCAAAAAGCTCCAACACCAAGAATTACACAAAAGATCAGAGGCAAGATAGCACAACGCCTGAGATAAGCAGGATTATTTTCGGCTTTAGCAGCGGAAATCTTAGGCAGAAGCATCAAAGACAAAGCATTGGTAATTGTAGACGGAAACATAATAAAAGGAAGTGCCATCCCGCTTAAAATTCCATAAATTTCAACACTACGATAACGATTTCCATAAAAACGATATAACATCATCGGAATCAGAATACTTTGAACACTCTGAAGTAAAGTCACAGATAAACTGTTTAAAGTCAGCGGAATTCCAAGGGATAGCAGTTCATAAAATACGGAATGTTTTGACACGAAAGAAGCAGATGAAACACAAGCCAGATCAGCTTTTTTATGTAAAAGATAGTAGATGACAGTAAAGCAAAATGAAACAATCTCTCCAACAGCCATTCCACAGACAGCTAGAAATGCTGCAACCGGCATTTTCTCCATCATAAATACAGAGAGCAAAAAGATAGAAGATACTCTTGAAATCTGCTCCAAGCACAAAGAAACTGCAGGAACACCAGAGTTTCCAATTCCAAGACAATATCCGTGAATACAGTTTTTGACTCCGACAAAAGGAAGAACAAGAACAGCAAGTCTAAGGCATGGTACGCAGTCAGGTTCATGAAGAAATACAGAACAGATTTCTTCTGCATACCAAAATACAAAAAAGGAGAAAATGATACAAAGACACAGCGTAAGAACGATCGTAATCCGAAGCACAAGGCGTGCAGCATCAATGTTTCCAGCCGCTTTTTTCTCAGCCGTAATCTTAGAAAGTGCAATCTGAAATCCCTGAAAACAGACAGCAAAGCCAAGAAGATAAACAGGAAAGATCAGCTGATAAATTCCCATTTGATGTGCACCAATTACGCCTGCCAGAAATATTCTATTATAGAATCCAATGAGTCTTGAAAGAAAGTTAGAAAGTGTTAAGATCACAGTGCCGCAGATAAATGGGCTTGCCTTTTTCATAAGAGATACCAGCCGCTTTTTAATCATTGTATGAAATAAAAAAACAAGATATTACAAAATAGTATTTGACATAAGAAACACGCTTTGTTAATATAACAAATGAAATCCGAGTTATATAGTCGGGATTGAGGTGAGAGAATGAAATTATCGACAAAAGGACGCTATGGATTAAGAGCGATGGTAGACATTGCAGTATACAGTCAGGACGGCCCGGTACCGATCAGTGCGATCGCAGAGAGACAGAATATTTCTGTCAGATACTTAGAGCAGTTATTACCAAAACTTAAGAAAGCAGGAATCATCAAAAGTATTCGCGGAGCACAAGGTGGATATATGCTGGATAAAGATCCCAAGGACATTTCCGCAGGAGACATTTTAAGAACTCTGGAAGGAGATTTAACACCGATCGATTGTGCGGCATTTACTGGAGATACATCGACTTGCAGCGGGACGAAGTTCTGCGTAACCAAAACAGTCTGGAAACGAATCAATGACAGCGTTCAACAAGCAGTTGATTCGATCACTTTAAAAGAATTGATGGAAGAATCAATCGAAATACATTCAAAATATGATCAAGAAGAAAGGCAGGAATCATAATCATGGAAAAGAAAATCATTTACTTAGATCATGCAGCTACTACAGCAACAAGACCGGAAGTTGTAGATGCAATGCTTCCTTATTTTACAGAAAACTTCTGGAATCCATCCAGTGTATATACACCAGCGTTAAACAACCGTAAAGTTGTAGACGAATCAAGAGATACGATCGCAAAATCTCTTGGAACAACACCAGAGAACATCTACTTCACAGCAGGTGGTTCCGAATCTGATAACTGGGCATTAAAATGTACAGCAGAAGCTTATCAGAATAAAGGAAAACATATCATCACAAGTAAGATCGAGCATCATGCGATCCTTCATACATGTGAATACCTTGAAAAACGAGGATTTGAGATCACATACATCGATGTTGATGAAAACGGAATCTTAAAATTAGACGATTTAAAAGCAGCGATCAGACCAGACACAATCTTAATCTCAGTTATGTTTGCAAACAATGAGATCGGAACAATCCAGCCAATCAAAGAGATCGGTGCGATCGCAAAAGAACACGGAATCTTATTCCACACAGATGCAGTTCAGGCATATGCTCAGATTCCAATCAATGTAGATGAATGCAATATCGATATGTTAAGTGTCAGCGGACACAAATTCGGTGGACCAAAAGGAATCGGATTCTTATATATCAGAAAAGGATTAAAACTTCGTTCATTCGTTCATGGTGGAGCACAGGAAAGAAAAAGACGTGCAGGAACAGAGAATATCACAGGTATCGTAGGACTTGCAAAAGCAGTTGAGATTGCATTTGCAACAATGGATGAGAGAATCAAACATGAAACAGAAGTTCGTGACTATGCGATCAAGAGAATCTTAGCAGAAGTTCCATACTGCCGTTTAAACGGAGATGCAACAAGAAGAGTGCCAAACAACATCAACATCAGCTTCCAGTTCATCGAAGGTGAATCTTTACTGATCATGCTTGATATGGCAGGAATCTGTGCATCCAGTGGATCTGCATGTACATCTGGATCATTAGATCCATCTCATGTACTGTTAGCCATCGGACTGCCTCATGAGATCGCTCATGGATCACTTCGTATGACAATCGGAGAAGAAACAACAAAAGAAGATATGGACTATGTTGTAGATCATATCAAAGAGATCGTGACAAAATTAAGAACAATGTCACCTTTATACGAAGATTTCGTAAAGAAAAATAACTAAGAGATTTTCTAAAAGAAAATGATAAAGAAAATCAGCAAATAATAGAATTTCAGCAGAATTTATAGATAAACCAGGAGGAATCACAATGTACAGTGAGAAAGTAATGGATCATTTTCAGAATCCAAGAAACGTAGGAGAAATTGAAAACGCCAGTGGTGTTGGAACAGTTGGTAACGCAAAATGTGGAGATATCATGAGAATCTACTTAGATATCGATGATAACGGAATCATCCAGGATGTTAAATTTAAGACATTTGGATGCGGAGCAGCGGTTGCAACAAGCAGTATGGCAACAGAGCTTGTAAAAGGAAAGAACATCCAGCAGGCATTAGAAGTAACAAACAAAGCCGTTATGGAAGCATTAGATGGACTTCCACCAGTGAAAGTTCACTGCTCTTTACTTGCAGAAGAAGCAATTCACGCAGCATTATGGGATTATGCTGAGAAAAATGGTATCAAGATCGAAGGATTAGAAAAACCTAAAACAGATATCAGTGAAGGTGAAGAAGAAGAGGAATACTAGGAGGCAGTTGTGAAAGAAAAAGTCGTGGTTGGAATGTCAGGAGGCGTTGATTCATCCGTTGCAGCATATCTCTTAAAGAAACAAGGATACGATGTGATCGGTGTGACAATGCAGATCTGGCAGGAAGAAGATGAGTTTGTTCAGGAAGAGAATGGCGGATGCTGTGGATTATCAGCCGTTGATGATGCAAGACGCGTTGCTCAGGCAATCGGAATTCCTCATTATGTCATGAACTTCAGAAAAGACTTCAAAGATAAAGTAATTGACTATTTCTGTGAAGAATATTTAAATGCAAGAACTCCAAATCCATGTATCGCATGTAACCGTTATGTGAAATGGGAGTCCTTATTAAAGCGTTGCTTAGACATCGGAGCAGACTACATTGCAACCGGACATTATTCACAGATCACAAAGCTTGATAACGGACGTTATGCGTTAAAATGTTCCAAGACACAGAAGAAAGACCAGACCTATGCATTATATAATCTGACTCAGAATCAACTTTCCAAAACACTTATGCCGATCGGGGCATACACAAAAGATGAAGTCAGAGAGATCGCAGAAGAGATCGGACTGTTAGTTGCCAAGAAGCCTGACAGTCAGGACATCTGCTTTGTAGATGATAACTATGGTGAATTTATTGAAGAGACAACTGGAACAAAGATTCCAAAAGGAAACTTCGTAGATCCAGAAGGCAATGTCTTAGGACAGCATAAAGGAATCATTTACTATACAGTAGGACAGAGAAGAGGTCTTGGATTATCCTTGAAGAAGCCGGGATATGTCATCAAAGTTGACAAAGATACAAACGAAGTTGTAGTCGGAGACAAGCAGGATCTGTTTGCAAATGTCTTATATGGAAATAAAGTAAACTGCATGTCCGTACCAGAATTTGAAGACGGTATGAAACTGATGGCGAAGATCCGTTATAACAGTCCGGAAGTTCCTTGCAGAGTTTATATGACTGGAGAAGACGAAGTAAGAGTCGTCTTTGATGAACCGCAGAGAGCGATCACACCGGGACAGGCAGTCGTATTCTATGATGGAGATATCGTTGCAGGAGGAGCTACGATTCTTCGTGCGGCAAATGAATAGAGAATTGAAATAACAAGAAAGTTTTTATACATAACAGAAATGCACTGTATAAAAACTTTCTTTTTTTATACAGTTTTTATTTTTTTTCTGTAAATATGATATAATGAAAAAATATAGAAATGGGAGCCAGATAAGGGAGACAAAGATATGAAAAAAAGATTTATGGCAGTTCTTATGGTATGTGTGATGGCTGTATCATCATTTACTGCATGTAAAAGTTCCAAGACAAATGAAGCCAAAACAGTTAAATTAGATCCAGATAATCCAGTGACAATAAAGATCTGGCATTACTATAATGGAACACAGCAGGCAACATTTGATAAACTATTAGAAAAATTCAATTCAACAGTCGGAAAAGAAAAGGGAATCTATGTTGAAGGATACGGACATGGTTCCGTAGCAGATCTGGAGAAAGCAATTACAAGTTCGGTCAACGAAGAAGTTGGGGCAGAAGATATGCCGGATATTTTCTCAACCTATGCAGACACTGCATATTCTATTCAGAAAAAAGGAAAATTAGCGGATCTTTCCGAATATTTTACCAAGAAAGAGATTTCAAAATATGTGGATTCTTATATCAAAGAAGGATACCTGAATAACGATAAAAAGCTGTATTTATTACCAGTAGCCAAATCAAGTGAAATCATGCTGTTAAACAAAACAGACTGGGAGCCATTTGCCAAGGCAACACACACAAGTCTTAGTGAATTAAAGACAACAGAGGGAATTACAGCGGTTGCCAAGAAATATTATGAATGGACGGATGCACAGACACCAGACACACCAAATGATGGAAAAGCATTCTATGGAAGAGATTCTATGTCAAATTACTTTGTGATCGGAATGAAACAGATGGGAAAAGAAATCTTTGAAGTTAAAGATGGCAAAGTAACCGTCAACACAGACAAGAAATTACTAAAAAGATTATGGGAAAATTATTATGTTCCGTATGTGAGTGGATATTTTGCGGCTTATGGCAAGTTCCGTTCAGATGACGTGAAAACAGGAAATATTCTGGCATATACAGGATCAACATCATCTGCGTTTTATTTTCCACAGAGTGTAGAAGGCGATACAACTTCTCATGCCATTGATTATAAAGTGTTAGAAGCACCGGTTATGAAAGGTGGAAAGAATTATAAAGTCCAGCAGGGTGCTGGAATGGCCGTGACAAAATCAGATGATGAACATGAGTATGCGGCAACCGTTTTCTTAAAATGGTTTTCAAAGAAAGAACAGAACCTCGAATTTGTCTGCCAGTCTTCTTACATGCCAGTCCTGAAAGAAGCGAACAGTATGAAGAGTGTTGACAAAGTTGTCAAAGAAAAGAAAATCAAAATGGACAGTAAAACTTACGATTGTTTAAAAAGCATGTTAGATAACTTTGACAAAACAGATTTCTATACAACGAAGACATTTGAGAATGGATACAGCATGCGTAAAGTTTTAGATTATAATCTGTCTGATCGTGCAGCCGCAGACAAAGAGGCAGCAGATAAAGAGATCAAGGCAGGAGCATCCAGAGACAGTGTATTAAAAAAATATACATCTGATAAGAGCTTTGAAAAATGGTACAAAGGATTCTGTCAGGCAATGAAAAATGCGCAGAATTCAAAATAATTGCAGGAGTACAACATAAGGGAGACGGAACGTGAAGAAGAAAAGATCATTATTACAGATCATGTTAATACCGATGTTACTGATCGTATTGATTCAGGGAATCATACCATTTGTAACGCTTGTTTTCAGCGGGATCAAAACAAGCCTTGAGGAAAATACGATTCAGATGGATGAACATATGGTAGAGAAGAATCAGGTGGTCTTACAAAATGATATGAATGAAAAATGGGGTTCTATCTATAAAGAAAGTGATGGACTGAATGCAAAATTAAAGCAGTTTCTGCAGACACAAAACAGTGATATGAATCATTTTTTGTCATCAGAACAGATGCAGAAAAAATATATTCAGAAGACATTTCCACAGTTATTAAGCACACTCCAGTATAATACGACATCCGGTGTATTTTTAATTCTTGCAAATGATAAGGATGTTACACAAAAGGCTGATTATCAAGGATTTTTCGTAAGAGATTTTGATCCGCAGACAAAGACGGCATCGAATACAGATCTTATGATGGAAAAGGGAGATAAGGCAATCTCACACAGCTGTGATATCTCTCTTGATACACCATGGACAACGAACTTTCATTTTGAGGGAAATGGACAACGTGCAGCAGATGATTTTTATTATCAGCCGTATATGGCAGCATTAAAACACAAGAATAGTAAGATGGAGGATCTTGGATATTGGTCAAAACCATTTGTCTTGGAAGATAATTATCTGGACGATCATAAGATGATCACGTATTCTGTTCCATTAGAGTATGATGGAGAAATCTATGGTGTTCTTGGTGTTGAAATTTCCATGGATTATCTTGGAAGCTATTATTCTGTGCATGATCTGGATACAGCGAGGAATGCAGGATATGCACTGGCGGTGGAACATTCGAATGGAAAATATGAGACGATCAGTGGAAAAGGAAGCCTTTATGATGCGTCAATAAGAAATGGCAGGACATTGAAACTTGAGCAGCAGGGAGAGCAGGGACTTTACAAAGTGAGAGATGCAGCAGTTGGAAAGCAGGAAATCTATGCGATCACGAAGCCGTTAAAATTATACAGCAATAATGTACCATATCAGGATACAAAATGGGTCTTATGTGGATTCGTAACAGAAAATTCAATCTACGGTCTTGGAAACCAGGTATATATAAGAATTATTGAGGCGGTTTTAGGAAGTACAATATGTGCGGTGTTATTGCTCTACATTCTGGTGCGATACGTGACAAAACCAGTGTATTCACTGGTAGAAAGTGTCAGACAGAGAGTAAAAGGAATTCATGAATATGGATCTTCTGACATCAGGGAAATCGATGAATTACATGGAGTGATCGAGAAGCTGACAGATGCCCAGAAAGAAGCAGAAGAGAGATTACTCGAAGAGAAAGAACGATATAAGATCGCAGTTGAGACTTCGAATGATATGTTCTTTACCTATCGAAAGAAAGACGGGATTCTGGAAATTGTAAATAGTGAAGGATTTGACGGCATATGGGATTGCAGGAATCATCCGGAATATTTAAGAAATGAATGCATTCATCCAGATGACCAGAAAAAGGTGTTTGACAGTTTTAAAGGTGACGAGAAAAAACTGGATATCGAATTTCGTTTAAGACAGTCTGTTGGAGCGGATTACAAATGGGTTAATTTAACTGGAAGTGTAATGAAAGATGAGAATGGAGATTACAACCGGGTAGTTGCGTGTGTACATAATATCCAGCAGCATAAGATGCTGGAAGAAGCACAGAAAAATAAACAGATTATGGATTCTACAACAAAATTTTACCGGCTGGAACATGGAATTAACGAGATCATTTCCATGCAGGAGATGAAAGATCGTTCCGTACTTTCTGTATTAGAGATCGACCAGTTTATGAAACTGAATCAGAAATACGGTCTGGTATTTGGCGACCTGCTTCTTGAGAGACTTGCCAAGATTATCCGAAGACAATGTATAGACAGGAATATTTATGATGCAGTCTATATCAGAGGAAATGCAGGCAAGGTTCTGATATGGCTTCCGAATAGGGATGAAACAGATATGAAGGCACTGTTAAATGAGATTCGGGAAGCATTTAAAATGATCGTGCATAAAGATTATCAGATATTAAATTTTAAGGCAGGGATCAGCCGGACAGATAAGACAGAGGACGTCTGGGAGGTTGTAAAACAGGCAGAGAAAGCACTGCAGAGTGCACAGGAGAAACAGATAAATAATCTGTGCTATGAAGATCTTACCGAAGAACAGAAGATAATTCCAGAGGATATGAAGATTGACGAACGGCCTCCATTTGAGAAGTTAAAAGAGATGAGTCTGTCTTCACTTGCACTGAATTTATTTGACCGAAGTGGTGACATGAAGGTAACACTGGATATGCTTGCGTTGAAACTTCAGGAAGTATGCGGCCTTTATAATATTGTCATTACGACATTTAATAAGGAATATCTGGTAAACAGCCTTTTTTATCAATGGAAAGACGAAGATAAACTTCAAAATACTGGAATTGTACATTGTAATGCAACGCAATATATGCAGTTTATCCAGACAAACATCAAACAAAAAATTCTTCCAGTCACATATAAAGAGAGACAGGAACCTGTCATTGCGGAGTTTGTGAAGGAATATGATGGTATGATCTTCCATATGGTTGACGATGGAGAATACTCAGGAAGTATAGTGTTTATCGGGGTAGACAGAAAATACATCTATGGTGAGAAAGAGCAAAAACAGTTAGAAGAGATCAGTGCGATCATTCAGAATCGTATCAATCTTCAGAGACATGACTTGCTGGCACAGGCCAAATCTGATTTTCTGGCTCGTATGTCACATGAGATCCGCACACCGATGAATGGTATCATTGGTATGACAGAAATCGCATTAAGAGAAGATCAGGGAGAAGAAAAAAGAACAGACTGTCTACGAAAGATTCAGAGTTCTTCGACTTACCTGCTTGGTATTTTAAATGACATTCTTGATATGAGCAAGATTGAGAGTGGAAAGATGCAGCTAGTCAAAGGAGAGCATCAGCTAGACCGGGTAATTGATGATATTAGTGCCGTGATCGAATCAAAAATGAGCCAGAAACATTTGTATTTTACAAAACAGATTGAATTGGTTCATCATACATTTATATGTGATGAATTAAGGATCAATCAGATTCTGGTAAACTTTTTGAGCAATGCAGTTAAATATTGTGATGATGGCGGTTGTGTAACGTTGATCGTTAAGGAGACTTGTAAAGATGACAGACATTCTGATCTCTATTTTGCAGTCAAAGATGATGGATGTGGAATTGCAAAGAACAAACAGGAGATTATTTTCCAGCGGTTTGAACAGGCGGATAATTCAGATCTGGCAAGAAGACAGGGAACAGGACTTGGACTTGCGATCAGTAATCGTTTGGTACATATGATGGATTCAGAGATTGAGCTTGAGAGTGAATTAGGAAAGGGAAGCACATTTGGATTCCATGTCACGTTAGAGATTGCAAAGGAACAATACAACACAAAGAATGCCAAGCAAGAATCTTTGAATACAGAAGGAAAGAGAATTCTGGTTGTAGAAGATAATGATCTGAATATGGAAATTATCACTACATTGTTAGAAGATTATAAGATCATCGTGGAACCAGTATATAACGGAAAAGAAGCAGTAGACAAGGTAAAAGCAAGTCCTCCGGGATATTATGATCTGGTATTTATGGATATTATGATGCCGGTTATGGATGGAAAGGAAGCAGCAAGGGAGATTCGAAAACTGCCTCGCAAAGACTGTCAGGAACTGCCGATCATTGCAATGAGTGCGAATGCATTTGATGAAGATGTCAAACAGTCTCTGGAAAGTGGGATGAATGGACATTTATCAAAACCGATCGATATGAGGAAATTAGAAGAAGTTCTGTCACAAATTTAATCTTATGAAAAACTACATGTCAATTTGAGATATGTGGTTTTTTTTTCGTACTTTCTTCTTAAAAACAGGTATGTTACAATACTATGAGTTGTATATTAACAAATAACAGGAGAAAGAGGTAGCAATGCTGAATTTTATCAGAGGATTTTGTATGGCATTAGCTGACAGTGTTCCGGGTGTATCTGGTGGAACGGTTGCGTTTTTACTAGGTTTTTATGATAAGTTTATCACATCACTCGATCATTTAATGTCAGGAACAAAAGAAGAAAGAATCGAAGCAGTTAAATTTTTAATAAGAATTGGTATCGGATGGGTGATCGGAATGGGAGCCGCAGTTTCTGTTCTGGCAAGCATTTTTGATGACAAGATCTATGAGATCAGTTCCTTATTCTTAGGACTTATCATTTTTGCGATCCCAATGATCTGCAAAGAAGAAAAGGATTCCTTAAAAGGAAAGTACCAGAATGCAGTATGGATGATCGTTGGAGTTGTTCTTGTTGCAGCAATCACATATTTTAATCCGGTATCTGGAAAAGGTATCAGTGTCAGTGTAGAACATTTAAATATCACACTGGGAATTTACATCTTTGCAGTTGCAATGGTAGCGATTTCAGCTATGGTGCTTCCTGGAATTTCAGGATCAACGATGCTTCTGATCTTTGGATTATACGTTCCAGTGATCACAGCGGTCAAAGAAGTAATGCATTTAAACCTGTCTTATTTTCCAGTCGTTGTGATCTTCGGACTTGGAGTTTTAACAGGAATTGCACTGGTAATTAAACTGATCAAACGAGCCCTCGAAAATCATCGTTCTGCAATGATCTATTTTGTGCTTGGAATGATGATCGGATCTTTATATGCGATCGTTATGGGACCAACAACATTGGAAAATACAAAGGCAGCTATGACACTTCATACATTCCAGCCAGTATTTTTCATCATTGGAATCGCAGTCGTATTCGGACTTGAGAAGATCAAAGCAATCTCAGAATAAGATGAGAGATCATACAATTTAAAATGAAAAGAAGAAGTATTGCATAATCATTTGCGGTGCTTCTTTTTCTTTGCCATAAATTAGCAGAAACATTCACAGTTTTGACATAATCCTGTGATAGAATAATATCAACAAAATGAAAAAAGGTGTTTGTTAGTAAACAGTATGAAAATAAAAGCAGGAGGAAGATATAAGGTGAGTGAATTAAAGATATTAGTTGTTGATGATGAAAGCAGAATGCGAAAACTTGTCAAAGACTTTCTGACAAGAGCAGGCTATCAGGTGTTAGAGGCACAGGACGGAGAAGAAGCGGTTGATACCTTTTATTCTACAAAGGGAATCAATCTGCTGGTATTGGATGTTATGATGCCGAAGATGGACGGATGGGAAGTTGTGAAAGAGATTCGAAAGGTATCTAAGGTTCCGATCATCATGCTGACAGCAAAAGATCAGGAACAGGATGAACTGCTTGGATTTGAACTTGGAGTGGATGAATATATTTCCAAACCATTTAGTCCAAAGATTTTGGTAGCCAGGGTAGAAGCTATTTTAAGAAGAACTGTCCAGACAGATGGAGAACAGTTAGAGGCTGGAGGAATTGTTATGGATGTCGGAGGACATCACGTATCAATTGACGGCAAAGGAATCAATTTAAGTTACAAGGAATTTGAGTTACTGCAGTATTTCATGTCCAATCAGGGAAGAGCATTAACAAGAGAAAGCATTTTAAATCAGGTATGGAATTACGATTATTTTGGAGATGCAAGAACGATTGATACTCATGTGAAGAAATTAAGAAGCAAACTTGGAGAGAAAGGTTCCTATATTCACACAATCTGGGGAATGGGATACAAATTCGAGGTTGAAGAGAATTGAAAAAGAAATTACTAAAAAATCAATCGGTCAGAGTTAAGATGACACTGATGCTAATCATTATCATGACATCCGTGATCGCATTGTCTGTTCTGGTGAATCTGACAATGTTAAAGACGTATTATACAGTCAAAGAAAAGAAAACGATCAAGGAATCCTATGTGCAGCTTCAGAAAATATTTAAAAAAGACACGGTTCGTGAAAATGAAGTTGATGAGATTGCCAAGAAATACAACTACAGAATCATGATCAGTAATTCGACAGGAAGCCGTGCATATAGTTCTGAAGGTCAAAACAGTGTAATGTACAAAGGATTGTGGAATATTATGAACAACAATCTGGATAAGATCAGTGATGAGATCAACAAACAAGGATATGCGATCATGACAAATTCCAACAAGAGTATGGGAACAAGTATTAACCTGATTGGATATCTGGATGGTGATTTTACAGTGATCATTAGTACTCCAATGGAGAGTATTCAGACGAGTGCAAGATTATCCGGACAGTTTACGATGTATGTCGGCCTGATCCTGATCATATGTGGTGCGATCGCTATGTATTTATACAGCCGCCAGTTTACAAAACCAATTGAAGATATGGCTAAGGCAGCGAATCAGATGTCGCATCTTGATTTTGATATGAAGGTACCAACGGGATCAGATGATGAACTTGGAAGACTTGGAAACAGTATCAATGAGTTATCATCAAAGCTTGAATTAACGATTTCAGAACTAAAAACAGCAAACAACGAACTTCAAAAAGATATTGAGCAGAAAGTCCAGATCGATGAGATGAGAAAAGAGTTCTTATCTCATGTATCTCATGAGTTAAAGACACCGATCGCACTGATCCAGGGATACTCAGAAGGACTAAAAGACAATATTCTGGATGATGAGGAAAGCAAGGAATTTTATTGTGATGTCATTGCGGATGAAGCAAAGAAGATGAACCGCATGGTTCAGAAGCTTCTTACATTAAATCAGATCGAATTCGGAAATAATCAGGTGAATATGGAACGATTTGATATTACCGAGATGATCCGAAACATGGTAGAGTCAAGCAAGATTCTTGTGGAAAAGCAAGGTGTTACAATTATTTTTGACGAGCCGGAGATGCATGTGTGGGCAGATGAATTCATGATCGAAGAGGTTGTGAATAACTATTTGAGCAACGCAAGAAATCATGTTACAGATGGAGGAATCATCAAGGTCAGCTACTGTCAGAATGGAAACAATCTGAGAGTAAAAGTATTTAATACAGGAAATCATATTCCACAGGAAGATATTGATAAGCTGTGGGTAAAATTCTATAAAGTTGACAAGGCAAGAACAAGAGAATATGGAGGAAGCGGAATCGGTCTTTCTATTGTGGAGGCAACAATGAAAGCTCATGGAAGGGATTATGGAGTTGCCAATGTAGAGGGCGGCGTAGAATTCTATTTTGAAGTAGAATCTGCAGATTCACAAACTGTATGATCTTAAATTATGCACAGAATAAAAATGATACAGACAAGAAAACGATTCTTGTGGTATGATATAGAAAGAATGTAAGCAGGGGAAATCAGTGAAAACTGATTTCCTTTCGCAAATAGGATAAAAAAGGATGAAAGAAATATGTTAAAAGATTACAAAGACCAGATTCAGGATGCAGACCTTGTATTAGTCGGAATCGGAAGAGAATTACGTGCAGACCGCGTGATCGATTTTAAGAAAGAGATCACAAATGAACACTACCAGAATCTGATCGGCAAAGATGATGAAGATTCCAAGTGGATGAGAAAGGTTTATGAGAGAGAATATTTATTATCCATGAAAGAGACAGATCTGTTCAAAGAATTAGAAGAAGTCTTAGAAGGAAAAGAATATTTTGTAGTGACAAGCAATGATGATGGATTATTATATCATACTCATTTAAAGAAAGATCACGTCACAGCACCATGTGGCAACGGAGACTTCTTCCAGTGCAGTGCGCCATGTGATGAACAGCTTTATCCAGCAAACTTAGGACTTAGAGATTTAATTGACTATTATGAGAAAACAGGAAAGATCGAACATCTGGAATGTCCTAAGTGTGGCAAACAATTAATCTTTAATGTCCGTACAGAAGAGACAAAATCTATCTATATCGAAGGAGCTTACCTAAATTCATGGGCAAGTTACACAAAATGGCTTCAAAACACTTTAAATAAAAAGCTTTTTATATTAGAATTAGGAGAAGGTTTTGAAGTTCCAAGTTTGTTCCGCTGGCCTTTCGAGAAGATGGCATTCTACAATGAGAAAGCAACTTTCGTAAGAGTCCATCATTCACTATACCAGATCGGAAAAGAGATCAAAGAAAAAGGAATCGGGATCAAGATGGACAGCCGTGACTTTTTAAACATAGCACACGAATAGAGGAGACAGCCTATGATAGCGATTATCGATTATGATGCAGGAAATATCAAAAGTGTTGAAAAGGCACTGAATTACCTCGGAGAAGAAGCAATCATCACAAGGGATCACGATGAGATTGTAAACAGCGATAAAGTCATTCTTCCGGGCGTTGGAGCGTTTGCAGATGCGATGGAGAAGATCCGTCATTATGGATTAGAAGATACGATTCATGAAGTCGTGGATAAGAACATTCCATTTTTAGGAATCTGCCTTGGTTTACAGTTAATGTTTGAATCCAGTGATGAAGGTCCGGGAGTCAAAGGACTTGGATTATTACCAGGAAAGATCTTAAGAATTCCAAAGAGCGGAGATTTAAAGATTCCTCATATGGGATGGAATAATATTAAAGTCAAAGAAGGTTCCAGATTATTCAAAGGACTTCCAGACAATCCTTATGTATATTTTGTACATTCTTACTATCTTCAGGCAGACGATGAAGATATCGTAGCAGCAACAACCGAATATGGTGTGAAGATTCACGCAGCAGTAGAGAAAGACAATATCTTTGCCTGCCAGTTCCATCCGGAAAAGAGCAGCACCGTAGGACTACAGATTTTAAAGAACTTCGTTTCACTATAGGAGGAATTGGCTATGCATACAAAGAGAATTATCCCATGCTTGGATGTCAAAGCAGGACGCGTTGTAAAAGGTGTAAATTTCGTCAATCTGATCGATGCCGGAGACCCGGTAGAGATCGCAGCCGCATATGACAAAGCAGGCGCAGACGAACTTGTATTCTTAGATATCACAGCATCATCTGATGCAAGAAATATCATGATCGATATGGTAAGAAAAGTCGCAGAGAAGGTATTTATTCCATTTACAGTAGGTGGCGGAATTCGTACCGTTGATGATTTTAAGGCAATCCTGCGAGAAGGAGCGGATAAGATTTCCATTAACTCCTCAGCGATCAACACACCAAACCTGATCAACGATGCCGCAGACAAATTCGGAAGCCAGTGCGTCGTCGTAGCGATCGATGCTAAAAGAAGGGCCGATGGAAGCGGCTGGAATGTATACAAGAATGGTGGAAGAATCGACGTAGGTCTGGATGCCGTAGAATGGGCGATGGAAGCAAACCGCCGCGGGGCAGGAGAAATCCTGTTAACAAGCATGGACTGCGACGGAACGAAAGCAGGATATGACAATGAACTGACAAGAATCATTGCAGAGAATGTTGATATTCCAGTGATTGCATCCGGTGGTGCAGGGAAGAAAGAACATTTCTATGATACACTGACAGAAGGAAAAGCAGATGCAGCATTGGCGGCTTCACTGTTCCATTTTAATGAGTTGAAGATATCTGATCTGAAGGAATATTTGGATCAGAGAGGGATAAGTGTTCGAAGATAGAATATTATAATTTGATGATGAGGAAAGAAGACTCTTTTGTGGGGGAGTCTTCTTTTTTTACATAATATAATTGTAAAATATTGACAGGGTCAGGCAAATGTGTTTTAATTACACAAAATACAAATATTTACACAAATAAAATATTGACACCAAATACGACACCAAATATAATAAAAGAAAGGAAAATACAAATGTCAAAATGGGATAAATTAATCGCACGTATTTGCAATTTATCGAAGGATCTTCGGTTTATAGAATTGCAAAAAGTATTAGAAACTTATGGATACAGAATGGATGCGCCAAGAGGTGGAAGTAGTCACTATACATTTAGAAAACAAGGGAAAAATCCGATTACAATACCAAAGCATGAACCAATCAAAAAAGTATATGTGTTAATGGTAAGAAAAGTTGTAGAAAGTGAGGAAAGAGAAAATGAAAACGCTGAATGAGTATATGAGTATGTCATATAAGATGGAAATTGTAGAAGATCAAGATGAAGGCGGATTTGTAATATCTTATCCAGATTTACCAGGGTGTATTACATGTGGAGAAACAATAGAGAGTGCACTACAGAATGCAAAAGATGCCAAAAGAGAGTGGATTAGAGCGGCATTAGAAGAGGGAATAGAAATTTATGAACCAGATAGTTTAGAAAAGTATTCAGGACAATTTAAATTAAGAATACCACGAAGTCTGCACAGATCATTGGCAGAACATTCACAGCGAGAAGGGATTAGTATGAACCAATATTGTGTGTATTTACTTTCGAAAAATGATGTAATGTATTCTAAATAAAAAACAAAGGAGAAAAGAAATGAGTATCAAAACAGAAAAAGCAGCACAAAACCACCAGAAAGGCTACAACTGTGCCCAAGCAGTTGCCTGTGCATTTAGTGAAGAAATGGAAATCGATGAAACAATCATCTTCAAGATGATGGAAGGACATGGTTTAGGTATGGGCTGCATGGAAGGAACATGTGGAGCTATCACGGGGGCTGTTGCAGTGATCGGTGCCCTGAAAAGCTGTGGAAACATCGAGAAACCAGTTTCCAAAGCAGCAACCTACAAACTCTCAGGAGAACTTGTAAAACGCTTTCAAGAGAAGAATAAAGCAACTAGATGCAAAGATTTAAAAGGCGTTGAAACAGGAAAAGTTCTAAGATCCTGTCCAGGCTGTATTGAAGATGCAACAGCAATTCTGGAAGAAATTTTAGCTGAATTAGCGGAAAAATAATCCAATCAATAAATTAAAATTTTAAGTTATTAAGAAATTAAAAACAAATAAGCTTAAAATCAAAAAGAACCATGTTACAAACATAGAAAAATATCTATGCTGTAACATGGTCTTTTTATTTATTATATCATGAACAATAAAAATCTTATTTATTCAAATTCTTCTCAGCCGCAGAAAGCATCAGCTTAATACGGTTGATCTGGTTAACCTCGCTGGCACCCGGATCATAGTCGATTGCCACGATATTCGCATCAGGGAATGCCTGACGGATTTCTTTAATTACACCTTTACCAACGACATGGTTTGGTAAACATGCAAATGGCTGTGTACATACGATATTTGGAGCACCGCTGTGAATTAATTCAACCATCTCACCTGTTAAGAACCAACCCTCACCAGTCTGGTTACCGATGGATACGAAAGGTTTTGCGTATTCAGCAAGGTCTTTGATATATGCAGGCGGCTCAAAACGGTTACTCTTGGCAAGTTCTTTACGAAGAGTCTGACGGTAACGTTCAACGATCCAGATCGCGGAGTTGCTGACGATCGCAGATTTCTTTGACTTACCAAGGTAGCGGTATTTAAAGTTGCTGTTATAGAAGCTGTACATAAAGAAGTCTAAAAGATCAGGTACAACAGCTTCGGCACCTTCACGTTCCAGAAGTTCCACTAAGTGGTTGTTAGCATCTGGAAGGAATTTTACAAGGATCTCTCCAACGATTCCGACACGAGGTTTCTTAATATCCTTTAATGGAATACGGTCGAAGTCACGGATGATTCCACGGATATTCTTCTGGAATGTATAGAAGTTTCCTTTTGCAATATCACGTTTACATTTTGCAGCCCACTGGCGGTGTAATTTGTTGACAGAACCAGGTTTAGCTTCATAAGGTCGAGTATGATAAACCGTTCTCATAAAGACGTCACCATAGACGATCGCCTGAACTGCTCTGTTTAACAGACCAGGTGTAAAGGAGAATCCACTGTTTTTCTCGATTCCCTGTGCACTTAAACCGACAACAGGCACATATCCATAACCAGCTTTTTCAAGCGCACGGCGGATAAAACTGATATAGTTTGTCGCACGGCATCCACCACCAGTCTGGGAAATAACAAGTGCGATCTTATGAGGATCATATTTACCAGAAAGTAATGCATTCATTAACTGCCCGATAACGATCAGGGATGGATAGCAGGCATCATTATTTACATACTTAAGACCTGTGTTAACATCTTCCATACCACCCTGGTTTAAGACTTCAACATTGTATCCACAAGCCTGTAAGGCTGGTTCTAAGAATTCAAAATGAATTGGAGACATCTGAGGAACTAACAGAGTATAGTTCTTACGCATCTCTTTTGTGAATTCCACACGCTTAATTGCAGGAGATACAGGTTTTGGTTCAATCTTATGTTTTTTACGGACACGAACAGCACTGATCAGTGAACGGATACGGATTCTTGCCGCACCGAGGTTATTTACCTCATCGATCTTTAAGACTGTGTAGATACGTCCGGATTTTGTTAAGATATCTTTGACTGTATCTGTTGTAACCGCATCCAGTCCGCAACCAAAAGAGTTCAACTGAATGACTTCTAACTGTTTATTGGCTTTCGCATAGTTTGCAGCAGCATATAATCTGGAATGATACATCCACTGATCCTGTACGTTTAATGGACGTTCAACCTTTGATAAATGAGAAATAGAATCCTCAGTTAAAACAGCAATTCCATAAGAGTTGATCAATTCTGGAATACCATGGTTGATCTCAGGGTCGATATGATATGGGCGACCACATAAAACGATACCAGTTCTACCAGTTTCAGCAAGGTAAGCAAGTACTTCCTCACCTTTATTCTGAATGTCTGTACGAACCTGTGCAAGTTCTGCATACGCCTTATCAACCGCATGATTGACTTCATCTACCGTTAAATGATACTGAGCTTCTAATTCCTCAAATAAACGGGATTTCAGGGCTTCTTCATTATCTAGTGCCAGGAATGGATTCATAAAGTTGATATTCTCTGTTGCAAGTTCTTCCATGTTGTTTTTAATATTCTCTGCATAAGAAGTAACGATCGGACAGTTGTAATGGTTGTTTGTACCTTCCATCTCGTCACGTTCATAAGGAATACAAGGGTAGAAGATATCCTTGATTCCCTGTTTGATCAGCCACATCACATGACCATGGGCTAATTTTGCAGGGTAACATTCTGATTCACTTGGAATAGATTCGATACCTAACTCATAAATCTTACGTGAAGATTCTGGAGATATGATAACTTTAAATCCAAGATCTGTAAAGAATGTATACCAGAATGGATAGTTCTCATAAATGTTTAAAACTCTAGGGATACCAATGACACCACGGCTTGCTTTTTCATCAGATAAAGGTTCGTAGTCAAAGGTACGATGGAGTTTGTAATCATAAAGGTTTGGAATATTTTCCGCATTTGGTTCTTTTCCAATACCACGTTCACAACGGTTACCAGTGATATAACGGCGGCCGTTAGAGAATTTATTGATCGTTAACAGACAGTGGTTTGTGCAGCCTTTGCATCGTGTCATAGAAGTATCAACACTCATGGCAAAGATTTCTTCTAATGGAAGCATGGAAGTTTCCACATCTGCTTCATAGCGTTCTCTGGCGATCAGTGCAGAACCAAAAGCTCCCATGATACCGGCGATATCAGGTCTTACGGCATGGCATCCAGAGATACGTTCAAAGCTTCGAAGAACCGCATCATTATAAAATGTACCACCCTGTACAACGATATGTTTTCCAAGGTCAGATGGGTCTGTTAACTTGATAACTTTGTATAAAGCATTCTTGATAACGGAATAAGCAAGACCGGCAGAGATATCTCCAACACTTGCTCCTTCTTTCTGTGCCTGTTTTACTTTAGAGTTCATAAACACTGTACAACGTGATCCAAGATCGATCGGATTATGTGCTGTTAAGGCAACTTTTGCAAATTCCTGTACAGAATGATTTAAGGATTTTGCGAAAGTTTCAATAAATGATCCACATCCTGAAGAACAGGCTTCATTTAACTGAACATCGTCAACGACACCATTTTTGATACGGATACATTTCATATCCTGTCCACCGATATCAAGGATACAGTCAACGTCAGGATCAAAGAATGCGGCTGCATAGTAATGTGCGATCGTCTCAACTTCACCAAAGTCAAGATTTAATGCAGCTTTTACAAGATGTTCTCCATATCCAGTGGAACAGGAAGATACGATCTTAGCAGTCTTTGGCATCTGTTCGTCGATTTCATGAAGTGCTTCCACAACAGCGTGAAGCGGACTTCCGTTATTATTGTTATAGTAGCTGTAGAGAAGTTCTCCGTCTTCACTAGCCAGGGCAACTTTCGTTGTTGTGGAACCAGCATCGATTCCTAAGTAACAATTTCCTTTATATGTAGTAAGGTCACCGCGTTTTACGACATGGCGGTTATGATCTTTTACGAAACTTTTATATTCCTGATCATTCTTAAATAAAGGTTCTAATCGGTCAACTTCCTGCTGAAGTTCGATCTTTTTCTCAAACTGTTTTAAAAGATGTTCAAAATCAGTTGTAACTTCCTCTTTTGCATTTAAGGCAGCACCGACAGCTGCGAATAAATGAGAGTGAGTTGGAGCGATGATCTCATCATCTTTTAAGTTCAAAGTACGGATAAATGCCTCTTTTAATTCTGTAAGGAAATGAAGAGGACCTCCAAGGAAAGCAACGTTTCCACGGATTGGTTTACCACATGCAAGACCACTGATCGTCTGGTTTACAACTGCCTGGAAAATAGAGGCAGCAAGGTTTGGTTTTGTTGCACCTTCGTTGATCAGAGGCTGGATATCAGTCTTTGCGAATACACCACAGCGGGCTGCGATCGGATAGATTGTGTCATAATCTTTCGCATATTCGTTTAATCCACCGGCATCTGTCTGTAATAAAGAAGCCATCTGGTCGATAAATGATCCTGTACCACCGGCACAGACACCATTCATACGCTGATCGATTCCATGTGTGAAATAAATGATCTTTGCATCCTCACCACCAAGTTCGATGGCAACATCTGTCTGAGGAGCGTAATCCTGTAATGCACTGGATACACAGACAACTTCCTGACAGAATGGGATGTCTAAGTAAGAAGAAATGGAAAGTCCTCCGGAACCGGTAACGGTTGGAGCAAACGTCATTTCTCCGATCTGGTCTTTTGCTTTTTTTAATAAGGAAGATAATGTTTCCTGAATCTTAGCAAAATGTCTCTGATAATCAGAGAAAAGTATATTATGTTGTTCGTCGATGACAGCGACCTTGACTGTCGTTGAGCCAATATCAATTCCTAATCGTTTCATCTTCTCGTATACCTGCTTTCTATAAAATACTATAATTTCAAGCGTTAAAATAATGTTAAAAAACATACAAGTCCAATATACATGGACATTATATCTATTATAATCATTTTTAAAATAATTGCAAATAGGAATATTATCTAAAAAATCAGGGGAAAATAGTGGAAACAAGGAAATGCTGCTGCATATTCTATAAAAAAGCGAAGGAATTCTTAAAAATGAGTCAAACAAATACATGCAAAGGAACTGTTTATGTTGTAAAGGAAAAAGACAGCTTGTATCAGATCGCAAAAGCATATGGAGTCCGTGTAAAAGATATCATGAGAGAGAATCCTTTTGTCAATGTGTATAATCTGCAGATTGGTGATGAGTTATGTGTTCCAGGATTTACTAGTGTGGTAGAAGGTGCATACATTCCACATATTGTAAAAAAAGGAGAAACAATCCTTGATATAGCTAACATGCACAAAACTACAGTCGAAAATTTAGCAAAAAGTAACAAAAAAATAAGGGAAATGACACTGCCAGTTGGTACAGTACTGTTAATTGACAAAGCAAAATGAGTTCATTATAATGAAATAGGCAAAAGTTTGGAATTTTAGATATTCCAAAAAGCAGGATCTGTGAGAATACAGTTTCCTGTTTTGTGGGAAACTTATGGACAAGGCACTTCCATGGAAAGGAGCGTACAATGATCAAGTATTATCGCACGATGGATCATCAGATTCATGAAATCAGTGAACCTATGGAAGGCACTTGGATATCGTTAATTCATCCCACAGCAGCAGAACTTGCAAAGATCGCAGCAGAATACAAGATTGATATTGATGACTTAAGAGCACCTCTGGATGAAGAAGAACGTTCTCATATCGAGGTAGAAGAAGGTTATACATTATTTATCGTAGACGTGCCAACAACAGAGGAGCGTAAGGAGAAAGAATATTTCCTGACAATCCCATGTGGTATTATCCTGACAGAGAAAGTGATCATTACAGTATGTCTTGAAGACACTTCTGTTCTTGCAGATTTTAAGAATGGAAGAGTCAGAAATTTCTGGACATTTAAACGTACAAGATTTATCTTGCAGATACTTTACAGGAATGCATCATTATATCTTCAATATCTGCGAATCATTGACAAGAAGAGTGATTCTGTCGAGAAACAGCTTCACATTTCAACGAAGAATCAGGAATTGATTGAACTTTTAGAGTTGGAGAAGAGTTTGGTTTACTTTTCTACATCCCTAAGATCAAACGAACTGGTGCTTGAGAAGATGTTAAAGATTGATAAGATCAAACAGTACCCGGAAGACGAGGAATTACTGGATGATGTTATCATTGAGAATAAACAGGCGATCGAGATGGCGGATATTTACAGTAATATCTTAAGTGGAACAATGGATGCATATGCATCAGTTATCTCGAATAACCTGAACATCGTAATGAAAGTTTTGGCAATCATCACGATCGTAATGTCGATCCCAACGATGATCGCAAGTTTTTGGGGAATGAACGTTCCAGTACCGCTGGCACATTCACCATATGGATTTTTGATCCTTGTGGTCGTATCCCTGATCCTCACGATTTTTGGAGGATATATCCTTGGAAAGAAGAATATGTTTTAATCATTTGTTTTTAAGAAAGGTTTTTTATGTGGCTTAATAAACTGGAAGAGAAGTTTGGAAAATATGCAGTCAACAATCTTCCAAAGATCATAGTTTTATTATATGCGATCGGATTTGTGATCGCGAATGTATCACCACAATTGTATAGTTTACTGGAATTGAATCCGTATCTGATCCTTCACGGACAAGTCTGGAGACTTGTAACGTTTTTGCTGATCGGACCAGAGACGAATTTGATCTTTGTAATATTTGTATTATTATTTTATTACTCCATCGGAAGCTCATTAGAGCAGGTATGGGGGACATTCCGGTTTAATATGTATTATTTGATCGGAGTTTTGGGAACGATCGTTGGAGCGTTCTTAACATATGCGATTCTTACATTTGCATATGGGGAAGCGTATGGAGCTTTCGTGAACATGGACACATTTTATCTGAACATGACATTGTTTTTAGCATATGCAGCAATGTTTCCGGAGATGGAAGTGTATCTGTATATGATCCTTCCGATCAAGGTAAAATGGCTTGGATATCTGGATGGATTGTATCTTGCGTACATTTTTTTCAGTTCAGGCTTTACAGTTGCCGGAATTTCGGTTAAAGTATCCATAGTAGCAGCTTTGTTAAATTTTCTACTATTTTTCTTCTCCATGAAGAAGATCAAGAAGATGGGAGCAAATTTCAAAGCGAGAGCTGTACATAAGAAGAAGGCAAGAGCATACAAGGCAAAGACGATCACGCCGAAGAAGAAAAATGGTGCGATGCATGAATGCGCAGTGTGCCACAGAACAGAACTTGACGATCCAGAACTGGAATTTCGTTATTGTTCAAAATGCGATGGGAATTATGAATATTGTCAGGATCATTTATTCACCCATAAGCATGTGAAAAGGTGAGTTGTTTATTATTTAAATATATTTTGAAACCAAAGGAGAAAAATTATGCTAACCAAAAAGACAAAAATCATTTGTACAATGGGACCTGCAACAGACGACGATGAGGTATTAAAAGACCTGATGCGTTCAGGAATGGACATTGCTCGTTTAAACTTCTCTCATGGAGATCATGAGGAACAGTTAGGACGTATCAAGAGAATCAAAAAGTTCAGAGAAGAACTGAATTTACCTATCGCGATCTTACTTGATACAAAAGGACCAGAAATCCGTACAGGATTATTAGAAACAGATGATGATGTTGAATTAGTAACAGGTCAGGAATACACACTGACAACAAGAGACATCAAAGGAAATAACGAAATTACCAGCATTACATATGCGGAACTTCCACAGGATGTAGAAGCTGGCAATACAATCCTTATCGATGATGGATTAATTGAGTTAAAAGTTAAAGAGATCAAAGATGGAACAGATATCGTATGTGACGTTATCAACGGAGGACTTTTAGGAAGCCGTAAAGGTGTTAACGTACCAAACGTAAGAGTTAATTTACCATCTATCACAGAAAAAGATAAAGCAGATATCGAATTCGGTCTTGAGAATGGAATCGACTTCATTGCAGCTTCATTCATCCGTAATGCAGAAGCAGTAGAAGAGATTAAAGAGATCATTGGAGCACACAACATGCACGTTGGTGTTATTTCTAAGATCGAAAACATGGAAGGTGTTGAAAACATCGATGCGATCATCGAATCTTCCGCTGGTATCATGGTAGCTCGTGGAGACCTTGGTGTAGAAATCCCTGCTGAAGAAGTACCATTCTTACAGAAAGAGATCATCAAGAAATGTAACAATGCATTCAAACCAGTTGTTACAGCTACACAGATGTTAGATTCCATGATCCGTAACCCACGTCCAACAAGAGCTGAGGTTACAGACGTTGCGAACGCAATCTATGATGGAACAGATGCGATCATGTTATCTGGAGAAACAGCAAAAGGTAAATATCCTGTAGAAGCTGTTAAGATGATGAACCAGATTGCAATCTCAACAGAGATCCACTTAAGCACAAAAGTAAAAGATTACAAATCTAAATATGTAAACCGTGGAATTTCCGCAGCAGTTGCTTACTCTGCAGTACAGACAGCACACAATGTAAATGCAAAATGTATCTTAGCATCTAGTATGTCTGGATTTACAACAAGAATCGTATCTAAATTCAAACCAGATGCACAGATCATCGGTCTGTCACCAGATGATGCAATCGTACGTCAGATGCAGATCTACTGGGGAGTACGTCCTTTCAAATCTCACAAAGCTGAGACAACAAAAGACCTGTTAGATGAAGCAACAGATATCGTATTAGAAGCAGGACTTGCTGAGAAAGATGATATCTTAGTCTTAACAGGTGGAGGACCAGCTAACCACCGTGGAAAAGGTGTCACAAACATGTTAAAAGTAGTAAAAATCGGTGAATTTGGCGAGTAATCGACACGAATTTATGATAGAATGGGGATGTAGCAATACATCCCTTTTTCTTTTATCAGGAAATTTATCAAGAAAGTTTTATTAAGAATATTTATTAAGAATTTTTAAGAAAATAAGAGGGGATATTTTTCAGGAGGAAATTCGAGTGAAAGTTTCAGAACATGTATACATATCAGAGATATTAAAAATACAAAAGAAGCGGTTACTTCGCAAAATACAGGAAGATAAATCAATTTCAAGACTATACTGTATCACACTGCCGCTCTGGAACAGTGCGTTTCTGGAAATATATCCTTATAATGAATTATTATCAGATATTCACGAAGGAAAAGATATTACGATCGTAGGGATGGCAGCAGGAAAAGATGATGCAGTCGTTATGTTAAGACGTATGATCGATGATCTGTATCATAAAGGGAAACTAAAAGACATCACAACATATTTCTGCGGGGAAGATAAATGAGCATACTATTTTTAATATTAAAGATCATAGGAATCCTGATCCTGATACCGATCGTGTTACTTTTGATCCTTCTGGTCTTTCCAATCTGTTACCAGATCGAAGGAGATTTTGACGGTAAGACACCGAAAGCACAGGCGAAAGTATCATGGGCAGTCATATTTTTGCGGGCAAAAGCTTTTTACGAAGAAGAACTTAATTTTGCAATCCGTATCTTTGGAATTCCAGTATATGATTCAAGGAAGGATCATTGGTCCGTATTAGGGGAACATCCAGAGAAAGATAAGAAAAAAGGCAAGAAGAAACGTAAGAAAAAAGATAAGAAAAAACCAACATCTAAAAAGAAATCAAAAAAAGAAACCAACCACAAGAAACAGGCTGATCCTTCCAGGGAAAAAATAGAAAAGAAAAATAGTACGGAGGCAGCAAAAAAGAAACAAGAAATAAAACAGGAAAAACATACTGTACAAGAACAAATTTCAGATAAAAAGGTGGTTCAGGAAACAAAAGATATAACAATAAAAAAGACTTCAGAAGATGTATTTGATCTTACCTGGGATGAAAAAGAAGAAAAAACTGCATCACCAACCACACGAAAAATAAACAAGAGATCAGAAGATACGATACCAGAACCAGCGTCAGAAGAATCAACAAAGAAAGACAAAGAGTTTTTCGGCAAAAAAATCGTGAATCTTCTCAAAAAGTGTTATAATAAATGCAAGAATCTCATAACAAAGATCAGTAAGATCACAAATAAGATGGAAACGATCGGAGATATCTTTGAAGACGAAGAGATCATCGATGCAGTAAAGAGAATCAAGGGATATGGAATAGGCGCAGTCAAACTGTTACTCCCACAGAAGCTAAATGTACAGATCACATTTGGTTTTGAAGACCCATACCACACAGGAAAAGCTTTAGGATGGACAGTAGCATTGATACCAATTTACGGAGATCATCTGGATATCACACCAGATTTCGAAAAAAGAACCTTAAAAGGACATCTAAAGATCAAAGGAAGTCTGCGAAGATATAAGATCTTACATCTGTTATGGAAAGTCTACAAAGACAAAGACGAACTAATAAAACAAAAAGACCGAGCACTAAGAATGATAGGAGGCAACTAAAATGAGCAAAGAAAATTTAAAAGATACCATGGGTTCACTATTTGACGGCATGGAAGGATTCTTAACATCAAAAACAGTCGTAGGGGAACCAATCTATATTAAAGATACGATCATCTTACCATTAGTTGATGTCTCCTTCGGAATGGGTGCAGGAGCTTTTTCTGGAGACAAGAAAGATAAAAGCGGAGGAGGAATCGGAGGAAAGATGACTCCAAGTGCAGTTCTTGTGATCAAAGATGGACAGACAAAGCTTGTGAATATTAAGAATCAGGAGACGATCGTGAAACTGCTTGATATGGTACCTGATGTGATTGACAGGTTTGCTGGTAAGAATGAATCATTGGAAGATATTGTTGACGATCTTGAAAAGTAAATTGTAATTTGAAAGGTAGTCGTTGGGATTGTATATGAGAAAAACAAAATAAGAGTATAAAAGATCCAGACCAGGAAATTT
>ERZ836829.413-NODE-413-length-54272-cov-11.296014_pt1 | contig 54272 bp, 43 predicted proteins | sample MGYA00519574_ERZ836829 | MGnify/ENA primary metagenome ERZ836829 (study PRJEB31850, sample SAMEA3708808) | human gut metagenome | biome: human gut; feature: human-associated habitat; material: faeces | place: China | collected 2014 ...
AAGGTGCGATCAGCTCTAAGCGGAATCAGTGCTCAGGTCGACCGGAATTTGCATTTCTGCTATAAATAAAATTCCAAAAATTGCTGTTACATAGCACATTGGAAATAGCGGATATCGCCGACATGCAAGTTCCAGATACGTCCATGAATTATAATCTGGAAATGTAATTTTTAAAGTTATCATCCATATAATTAAGAACGTGCATGCCATCTTAATATTTCCCACTATATCGACTGTATGCAGTTGCATACCAAAAAAGAAAAGTGGCATAATCGCAAGAGCTATATCCAATGAAAATGGTAACCACTGTAACTTTCCAAAACTGATTCCGCAACATCCAACCACAATCGTCATTACAAATAGTTGCCCAGTTTGTGCAAAATATAAGTGAAGATAATCAAATATCGTACGTCCAGCAAACAATGCAAAGAAAAACCATGGAATTCCCATTTGTGGTACATAAATATAATCGAATTGCGTAGGTACTCCACTGCCAAAAAGGTAAGTATAGATAATGTCTCTCCAAAGCCAACAATCAAGTAATGAACATTTATTCAAAATTGACTGAATCAAAAAATTCAGGAAAAATATAGCTGTAGCAGGAAGCAACAAATGATATGCCGCTTTCTTAGTCTTCCTAATGAAATCTGAGAAATTAACGGAAAATTTATAGGTTGTTGCACTTAATACAAAAAACAATGGCATATGAAACGAAAAAATGATTCCCCTTAAATTACTTCCATTCCTGTCAGCACCAACTGTATGTCCAATAATCGTTAAGATAATCGTTAGACCTTTTGCAAAGTCGATCCATTCTATTCTGTTTTTATGTTCTCTTAAATTTGCAATCACAATATGTACCTTCACCTTCCCATTTTTATTCCAGAAAACATATAATTAAATAACTATTATGATTCACGCAAATTAGAAGCCTGTTTCAAACTATCGTTTTATGCTAATTCTGGATAGACTTTCTCTTTCGTGAAATTGGTTTTGGTGCTTTTTTGTTTTTGTTTTCTGCTGAAGCAGCTTTTGTATTTACAACTATAAATGAGCAAGTTCGTGATTTTGCATAAAAGAAAGACACCTTGAGTTCGATTGTGTTGTATAATGAAAGTGCTCAAACTAACATTTACAGCATTCATATACAACCAGTTTAAAAAATTAAATTTATGCAAATCGTATTCTAATCGAATGATCAATCATCTTATGAGTATCCTGATTAGCATCTTTCTTTCTGGATCCCATGGGAAAACCACGGATTTTGCTAAAAACAGTTCTTGCCACAGAACTACAATTGCCCATTTCCTCAACTCTGGAAAGTGGAATGAATCATTGCTTTCAGATACATTAAAAAGGTCTGTCATTGAGATTATTTATTCAGAAGCAGCCCGCACTAGAAAACCTGTTTTCTGTATTGTTGACGATACGATAGCTTCAAAGACAAAGCCTTCGTCACAGGCTCTGCATCCGATTGAAGATGCGTATTTTCATCAATCTCATTTGAAAGGAAAACAGGACTATGGGCATCAGGCAGTTTCGGTTATGCTTTCCTGTAACGGCATTGTTTTGAATTATGCTTTTGTGCTGTATAACAAGGCAATTTCTAAAATTGACATTGTTCAGGATATCGCAAGGGAACTGCCAACTCCTCCGGTAAAGTCTTATTTTCTTTGTGACTGTCGGTACGTTTCTGAAAAAATAATCAACACCTTTGCCATACAAGGATTTCATACCATTGGTGCTTTGAAAACAAATCGTTTGCTGTACCCGTTAGGAATGAAAAAAGCTCAGTGAACTGGCTGCCGAATTATCCATAACACATAAGGACTTTGACCTTGTGACAGTCAAAGGCATAAACTATTATGTGTACCGATATGAAGGAAATCTCAACGGTATAGAAAACGCGATTGTTCTTTTCAGCTATCCTGAAAAAGCATTTGGAAAACCGAAAGCACTAAGGGCTTTCCATTGCATGGATGTGTCTTTATCCACAAATGAAATCCTGAACAATTGTAAACGGTAGACCAAAAGTACCTTGCCAACTATCCGGCCGCTTTCGCGGCCGGTCTATTTTTTCTCCTTTTTTTTGATATGCTCCGGCAACGTTTTGGCCCAAGGTAAAAGCTCTGCCAAAAAATCACGGTTGGTATCTTCCAGGTGTTTCGGGATCTCGGTCAACAGATATTCGAAATACTCATAAGGTTTCAAGTTATTCGCTTTTGCTGTTTCTGCTATGCTGTAGATGATTGCTGAGCTGTTCGCCCCATGGATAGTGTCGATCATTTCCCAGTTTTTCTTTCCGATGCAGAAGCCGCGAATAGCGCGTTCACTGGCATTGTTATCCATAGGAACATCTCCATCTTCCAGAAATACTCTTAGGTACGTTTCCTGGTTCAAGGCGTAAGTGAATGCCTCTTTCGCTTTTGAACTTTTCCCTACTTTATCTTTGTTCTGTTTCAGGTACGAGAAGAAAGCATCCACCAGTGGTTGAACCACCAATTGACGCTGCTTTAACCGTTCTTCGGAAGAAAGGGCGGTCAACTTTCCTTCTTCCCTGTAAATGGCCTGTATCTGCTTCAGAATTAAGTACAGGACAGATTGCTTGCGAAGCTCTTTGGGAATCACGGTCAGGGCTTCGTCAAACTTTCGTCTGCAGTGTACCCAGCACCCTGCGATTTTCAGGTTTTCCTTTTCTTTTTCCAGAGTGTGGTATACCTGATAGCCATCTGTGACACAGATTCCTGTATAATTCTTCAGGAACTTTCTGGGATGGGAGGCATTCCGTGTTTTTTGGTATTCATAAAGGATGATCTGACGTTCCGGATACATGAAGCCTGAACGGTAAACCCACATCCAGCTTTTACTTCCAGCTGACCGCCCATCCTTATTTACCAAGACCGGTGTTTCATCCGCCTGTATCACATGATACTTGTACAGCAGTTCATGCAGATAATCATACATAACTGCCAGGTACTCTTCGCTCAGTCGAATCATCCAATTCGCCATGTTCTGCCGGGTAATAGCCAGACCATAACGTTCGAATTCTTTTTCAAGCCGATACAGGGGCACCGCATTGACATATTTCCCATTCATGATAGCGGCTGCCAGAGATTCTGAAACCAGGCTGCCACGCAGCAGTTTTTTCGGATGCGGTGCTTTTACCATGTGTTCATCGGTTTTACTGGAATAAACACCGATATGATGTTCCTCCACCTCCACTTTAGCCGGAACAAAACGGTAACAGGTGGAAATGACATCCGGGAGCTGTTTCCAGCCTTTTTCGCCGAATTCCGCTGTAAGTTCTTCTTCACTCAGATAATGGTCGATACGCTGCCTCGGAAGACCGGAAATATCCGCTTCCCGTTTTCCGGACTGCTTCTTTCTAACTGTTTTTTGTTCCAGATCATCTGGTTCTGGCGCACTCAGGTCACAGACTGCCTCCGCCTCATTAAAGAATACAATCGTTCCATCTACTTCCATGAAGCAAATCTGGTTCGCATCCTCCATTTTTTCACTGGAACGGCCAAAGCGGTTTTTGTTGGAAAGAATCAGCTGCTCCATCATCTGTTGCATTTTTGTATTTAATGCTTCCGTCTGAGCAGTCAATGCTTCCAGTTGTTCCTGTAGTCCGAGGAACAGTTGTATGAGCAGCTCCTTGTCCAGCTTATTCAGTTGTTCTTCTGTATATTTGAATGCCATAATCAGAACTCCCATGATTTACTGGTTCTGATTATATCAGATTTCTTTAGTTTACGCCAATCATACCAATCCTCCAGTTCGGCATAATGACGGTGGATAACACAGCGAAACAACCATGGCTTCATAGATATTTCGCTGTATTATCCACATCAGCCAGCAGACTGCTTTTCAAAAAAACTGCAGTTTTGGCTGAATGTGGATAAGCTTTCAAATCGAATGGATACCGCAGGGAATCCCCTGGTTTATAAGTTTTTTATTTTCAGCGTTCTGCACAATTACATCATGGAAGGCGGCTCTTCTAGTTCTGCTATTGGATGCCTTGCAACAATCTCCAATCCCTGCATCAGCATCCGATACTGTTCTTCTGTGATGGACAGGGCTTCATCTGCGGAACGGGGCCATCGGAAAGCTCCGCTGTCCAGGCGTTTGTACATGAGAAGAAAACCATCGCCTTCCCACAGCAGGGCTTTTATACGATCACACCTTCTTCCGCAGAACAGAAACAGTGTGTTTTTATCATAAGGATCCAGGTTAAATTGAAAACGGATAATGCCAGCCAATCCATCAATTCCACGGCGGAGATCGGTAAACCCCATTGCCAGATATACCTTTTTGAAGCCAGAGGCGTCCGCATCATTCAGCATGATTCATGGCCTCTATGACCTGCCGGAGCAGTGTCGGTGATATGTCCGAAAATACTTCGATGCAAAACCCGCTGATGCTTTTCATCCGAAGTATAGGCCCTGCTTTTTCAGTAATGTTTGTTTCCGTGGCAGACTCTGCGCAGACCATTTCTTTTTCTGAAACAGGAAGTTCAACAAAAGCTGGAGTTTCAGCAGCCTGGAATTGTTCCAGGCACACTTCACGCACACGCCGCAGGCGGTAATAGTAGTTGGCCTTTGTAAGATTATTTTGAGCACACCAGGTTTCAACAGCCATTCCTTTCGGACGGTTTTGACATTCCCTGATTTGCTCCGCCCACTGCTGAATACGTACCTGCTGTGCCATAAGACTGGTTTGTGTGACCATAACATCCTCCTGATTATAGGCAGTCAAAAAAGTGGAGTACTGAACTTTTTTGATTGTGTAGTTTTGGTGAGTTTATTATGGCATAGCATGGAAGATGATGAAAGGTACTTTTGGTCTACCGTTTACAACAAAAACATGTACAAAAATTTCAGTAAAAATTGACAAAAAACTTCCACCCGTCAGGATCTCTCCCGCTGGGTGGAAGCCACATTTTCTGATATCGATTTACTTGTCCTCTGCCTTATCCGATCTGCGTTTTAACAGGATCAGTCCAAGGAGAAGAACTCCGGAACCAACACTTAACATTGTCCAGAGGACTCTGTGTGTGGTGTCGCCTGTTGCCGGGTTGCCAGCGGAAAGCTTTCTCGTGTTCTGTGCGTCAGCTACAGAGCTTTCTTCCGGGAATTCCGGGTTCGGCGGAGTGATCGTGTTCTCAGCCGGAGAAACAGCGCTCGGCGCGTTGACCGGTGTCGGAGAGCCGTTAGAGTTCCCGTCTGGTTTACGCGGTGGTCTAGGGCTCGGATCATCACTGTCATCACTGTCGTCACTGTCGCTTCCGCCGGAGCTCGGTCTGCTATATTTGTTCGTAAATACGATCTCGCTGGCCTTGCTGCCGTCTGCGCTTCCTGTGCTGGCAACGATCTCCGCATGAAGCGTATCGTCTTCGCTTCTTAAGATCTGAACCGTCACTGCATAGGTGCGGCTGTCATAAGTGAGATTCAACCGATTATCCGTAATCTGCGTGATGCGGTAATGATAGTTACCCGGGCGATTGTAGGTGATCGGTCCGAACTCCACTGATCCGGTGTCCGCAGCGTTTACGGTGACCTCAGTCACCTCCGGAAGCGGCGCATTATTTTCCGCCTCGATCTTGAACTTATAGTCCAGTGACGGCGGATTCTTTCCATCTATCTGTACTTTCACCGGAAGGTTTACGGTACAGCTGAACTCTTCCGCAAATGCCGCGAACGGAATCATAATCGTCATCAGCAATGCAAGAAGAAATATCATTCCAGGTAATCGTCTGCTTTTCTTCATACTCATCTGTTTTTCCATATCGCCACACCCCCTTTCCATAATTGTCGCATCGCATCCATGATTTCGTTTTTTATTCATCACTCTACCAGCCTTCCAAACAGGACTGCCCTGCCGTTTGTTACCGCGTCAACACAGGTGGACATTCCAATGATCTTATCGCTTGCCGTCACTCCGATATCCCGGTACTGGGTTGCCTCCTGTTTTAAGAGGTCCAGAAGCGGCTGTGTCTGATATGTCGGTCCCGGATTATAGATCAGGGAATTGTACGCGTCCGTTTCCAGACATGCGAACACTTCCACTTTATAATTCGTCTTCATGAGACTCAGTGTGCCCGTTTTGTGGGCTTCAAAATAATCTGCGTTAAGGAATTCCATCACATCGCCGAACATGCCGCCGTTGTCCATGTGGTGGCCGTAGAGCAGGTTGTAGGTGTCCGAAAAGTCGGAACTGTTGAGACATGACAGGAAGATCGCGCCGGACAGGGAGAAGTCTCCCATAATGTCCTCGTTCACATACTGCATGTCGTTCTCGCCCTGAACGAACGGGTAATCAATGTGCGTTCCGTCGATCGTCAGCCATCCTCTCGTATCCGGGTTGATCGCGGCCAGCTCCTCGAGAGAGTAGTTCTCTCCGCCGTCCGCGGTCACCGTCGGCTTATACTTTAAAAGATCACTGTTTAGGAACGCCCCGTTCATTGTCACGTAGTTATCCCAGAGGGAGTAGCCGCCGTAGGACAACATGAGAAGAATCAGTAAGAATGCAAATGCACTCAGGATGCGGTTCCCGATCTTCGCCGCCTTCACTGCATACTCCACTCTGAGATCACCTCCTGACTTGGGGAGTGTTTACGTGTTACTTGATTGCTTTGTTACTAGGTTACGATTTCTGTGCTTTTGTTATGTACGTTTCAGATACAGATTCTAATCTAGATTAGAACTCCTCTTTCTTTCTGCGAAGGAACAGAACTGCGAATGCGCCAGCTGCTGCAACGAGAAGGATGTACGGTGCGTACTCGGTTACGATACCAGTTGGAGTTGTGATTCCTCTGTTGTTTTCATATGCAACTGTGGTATCTGCAGTAATTGTACCTTCTTTTTTGTTTTCTGCTACTACTTCATTATCTACTTTTGTTGTATATCCATCATTTTTTGTATAATCAGCCTCTTTTACAGTATAGTGATCACCTGAAGATAATCCATAAATTTTAACACTTTCTCCACTCTTAAGCGGTACTGTTGTCACAGTTCCAACTTCACCATAACCATTATTAGTAGTGACTGCCTCTCCATCTTTATCATAAACAACCCATCTAAATTTTTCACCAGTCTCATCACCTGTTACTGTAAATGTAAAGTCGAAGCCTCGGTTCATCTCACCCTGGTTACCAGTTACAGTTTTTGTAATTGTCAGTGTATGTACAGTATAATCGTTTACAAATTCAACCTTTTCAAATTTCGTGTTTGACTCTGTATCACCTAAAATCTTTCCATCTTTTTCTACTACAATAGCATCAGGTGTTTCGTCCTCATAAACAAAGACATAAATATTATAGGTAGAATCATCATATTCCATTCCTTTATATTTTGTCGCTGGCTCTACTTCTTTTACAGTATACTGATAAATTCCTGCGCCTTTTTCAGTATAAATCCCCCCAAAATCAACCTCAATGCCTAACCCTGTTTTTGATTTAGTGAACTCATCTGTTGCCGGATCAAATGCAATTTCACCTGTAGCAGTAGCCGTTCCATTACTATCAACAAATGTAATATGGCTAATGTCCGCTGTTTTTACATAATAAGTTTTTCCATTAAATTCAAGGTTTGTAGGTGTGCTTGGTACATCCAATTTAAAATTGAAAGTTGTCTTCGGAGCGTACACATTTGCCTCATCTGCCTCTACACTAACAGTTTTCCATACCGGAACCGTACTAGGAGTTCTGTCCTTCGCCAATGCCGGGAATCCCATTGCCATTGTCATTGCGCCTGCCATAACAAACGCTGCCATCTTAGTTGCTAATGCCTTCTTTTTCATAATCATTTTCCTTTCTTTTTGGGTTTTCATAATTTTTATTTGCATCGTCTCAAGTGGAATCTAACGCCTTGTCCCACTTGAGATTAACTTACAAATCGGATCTACGGATGACCGTAAGGACTTTCCCTTTGATCTCGGTCTGTTTTACGGCTCCGAAGTAGCGGCTGTCTTTTGCGCCGTTTCGGTAGTCGCAGAGGATGAAATACTCATCCGAATTCAGGTTCACCGGATACGCAACCTCGTCGCCATACTTGGTTGTCGGATAGAAAATTCCGGTTTCTACCATTGTGCTGTTGTTGATCTTCAGCTGGGAATCATCCGTGACTTCCACGCTGTCCCCGCCTTTTGCTACAATTCGTCCCACATACTGTTTTCCGTTTTTCTCGAAGACCACCACATCATCGGAACGGAATCTTGTCTCCAGCCGGTAGTAAAGTAAGAGATCACCAGCGGATAGTCTGGGGGACATGTCATTGCTCTTCATAGGTGTGATTCCGAAAACATATCCAAACAGGACGCCAAGCAGTACCACCATCAGGATCAGCTTTTCAAAGAAAGAAGCGATCTCAAGGTTTCCGTACAGCCTGTGCAGCCGTGCCCGAATCACCCTCTCCGGTGTTAACGGAGTCGATCCGGCGTCCTTTTTCTTCATGCTTTGCCACCTCCGGAATCTTTGTTCTTCAGGGATTCGATTTCCGCATCCCTTTCAGCCAGAAGAGCTTTGTATCGTTCCTCCTGCATTTCGTAGGCGGATCGATATTCTTTCTGGACGAGATCGAGCTTTTTCCAGACATCCATCTCGTCCACACCACCAATCAGTTTCTTTCGAAACTTCAGGGTCTTGAACACCTCTGCGACATCTTCCATGTTCCTCGCACTCACAGGCATTCCTCCCCGTTGTTTAATTTTTTCTTTCTTCTGCGGTAGAAGCCGAATGCGAAGCATCCTGCTGCAGCCGCCATCAGGTACAGCCAGCCGGTCGGGTGACCATTGTCAAAGAGGCCTGTCGGAATCACAACATTCTTTGTATTGATGAACTTGATTTTGTGACCAACATTCATCTTTTCAATTGTATAGCTTGTTCCATCTTCCTCAATATGTTTTGGATCATCATCACCAGCATCGACAATATACTTTGTCTCATATCCCGAGTTTCCGCCAGTTTCAGCAATTGTAACTTCCGCGCCATAAGGAATTTTATCAATTGTAATATACTCTCCACTTGCTAATTGGAAGATACCGCTCTGACTTACATTTCTTAAAACATCTGCAGTTTCTCCTGCTTTAACAGTATAATCTCCTGCAATCTGTGATGTAACATTCTCACCATCTACTTTCACTGTTGCTGTAAATGTAAATAAGTTCTGATCTTCGTTACCCATATTGCTTTCGACTAATTTTTCTACTGTTAAGGAAACATATTCTGGAGCATATGTATTCGTAAGTGTTACCTGATAGTTATGTCGATCCTCTGCATCAATTATAACACCCGTTGATGTATATTCAGTTTCTTTAGAACTGTTACCATTATTTACAACATATACCTTGCTAGTTGAATTTTTATAACTATTTCCTGTTGTGCCATCAAACGAAGGTGTCTCAATAATTCGATATCGCTTATCAGCATCTATATTCTCAAAAAATGTAGATGCTGATCCAATATTCATGTCAAAATTGAGTGTATCTTGTTGTTTTGTTTTCCATCCTTCCACCTCTGTCCACTCTTGAAGTTCAATTTTTACATGATAGTCTTTCAAATCTTTCTGCTGAACACCATCAACAATTTTTTGAACCTCAATATTAGCTTTAGATGGGTCTGGAGCTGGCAGCTTTGTGGAAAAACTTACATTGTCCAGAAGATTACCTACTGATACACTTCCCGTTGCTGTGCTATATGCAGCGAAGAAGAAATTTGTCAGATATGCTTTATCTGGCACTGTATACTTTCCACTTACCTCTTGCCAGTCATCTGTAACTTTTGAGCTAATTTTTTGGAAAAAATATCCTTGTTTTTCATATGTAGCCTTATTTTCAATCAATTTTTTTAATTGATCCTGCGTTGTAATATCCTTTACCTTGTCTGTCGGAGCTACAATAAGGTACATTACATCTGAATCACTCGGCCAGTAATAATGCTTAAAATAATTTCCGTTTTCATCTTTGTCCCAATAATACCCTCCATTAGTATTGTACCACTGTTTGTGTTGATAGCTGTATGCTCGTCCTTTGTGTGAAAGTTTCCAATATAATGTCGATCCTGGAGCTGTCAGTACAGTCTGATACAATGCGCCTGACTGCTCAGCATTCAATTCAACATATTGATCACCCGCTGGTATCTTAGTACTAGCATACTTTGATACATTAGTCGTATTCTCTGGTATATCACCAACACCATGTGTTGTATAACCAAACTTCCTATTGATGATTTCAATCTGACCATCATCTCCCGTTGTCTTCCATACGAGTCCCGTTGTACCATTAGGGACATCCATCGCATCATCAGGCGCAAGTTCCAACATATTAGGAGTTTCAAAGCTACCATTTTGAAGTGATGCATAATACGGAACCTGAATCGGATCTGTTGTAGATATTACCTTACCATCTTTAAGGACCTGTACTTTATACCATCTTCGTATATCAACATTGTCTTTGTTTAAATCTAATGCCGGATATAAATGAGTTCCTGTCTCATCCTTTACAATATTCCAAGTAGAACCTGTGATTTTCTTTGGTTCCACCAACGTAAAGTCATTATCATCGCCAGTATCACTTCTTAACCAGTTATACTCAATATCTTCTTCCGTAGGGTGCTTATATGTCAACCACCCTTTCTTTTCTATTTCATCTTCAATATCAGATTTAATATCCTTATTGGCCACATATTTTAAATAAACCTGTCCTAAATATGTTTCATTCTGATAAGTGAAGTTTTCATTAAACTTTTGACTTGCACTCGGAACACCCGTTGGATGATCTTCACTACTCCAGTAATAACCATCCGGTATGGAACCTTTATTTTCCGCATAATAAAACCACTTAATCTCATTAGAAAATTTCTCACCAGTTTTATTTGCATCGAAATTTAGATACGCACCCTGATAAGTATATTTTTCTGTAAACTTACCAAATGTAGCAGCAGTCGCCTTAATAGAAATCCAACAGTTGGTTCGAGGTGAACTAATAAATCCTGTATTTAAGTTTGCCGGATCATACTTGCCATGATCTCCCCAACCTTCTAAACGTGTCTCTTCATCCAGATCCTCCGGTACAGCTTTTCCGTTGGAGTCTAAAAGAGTCATTTTTAAATGGGGATTTGATTTTCCATTATTGTGTGAATATGTGATTGCAAAATATGAGAATGAATCCACTGTAAATTCCGCCGTCACAGCCGTTTCATTCGTTTTCGTCGTCTTCTGCTCCGCAACGTCACTCTCCTCAGAAGCCGCCATAGCAGACTCGTTCACCGCAATAGTACCTTCAGCCTTAGCACCAGTATCAGCAACAGTCACAACTGCTGTCGTACCGCTTGTCTCATCCAGGTGCTTTACCTCAAGAGATTCCGGATCAACGTTCTCTGGAAGTGCTTTTTCGCTTACTTCCATTGTGATTTTTACTTCGCCATCTGGCTGAATCTCTTCTCCGTCAAGCAGGAAGTGAAGATCATAAGCCATCACGCCGTCATACTCGGTCTCTTCATCGGCATCCAGTGTCGCGCATGCCTCTTTGTAAGCATCCGCAGTATCACCAGTCTCTTTAAGCTCGATTGCCTCAAAGGTTGCCTCGTCCGGGATCACGCCTGCTTCTGCATGGGCTTTGATCTTGACGCCGTTTAATTCCTGAATAAAGGTCTTTGCTACGTTGGACGGTGTCGCCACTGTCACATTGGAGTTAGACGGTGTTGCAACCGGGAGGTCAACAACGACCGGTCTCTGGTCCTGATCCGGGAGAACAACAGGGGTGTCGGCTCCTGGAACAACGACTGCTGTGTCTTTTCCAGGAAGAACAACTGCAGAACCAGCGTTGGAATCAGATGCGATCACCACGCTGCGCTCCTCGTCGTCTTCATCATCCGGAAGAAAATCTCCCATATCGTCGAGACCGAGTGCCTCAAGGCTTACGACGAGAGCTGCGCCCACAGTTCCGTCTCTTAAGACAACATCAAATGCCTCGCCGTCGAGGTGGTCATACTCTTTGTCCGCGTCATTGTCGGACGGGTTTGATGTACCATCGAGAACTTCTGCGGCCATATCCATAAAGTCCGCATCGAGAAGTCCATCGGTATAGACATCATAATCATAATCGGAGTTGGAATCCGTCGCGTATTCCTCGTCCAGAAGTTCCTGTTTCGTGGAAACGGCGATAATGTCACTCATCATGTCATCCACGATAATTGCTGCAGCGTGTCTCTTTTTTGTCTTATTCACAAACAGGAATACGATATTCTCTTCATCCTCCTGTAAATAGGCACGCAGTTTCAGCTGTTTTCCATAATTCATTGCCTTTGGCACACTCAGCTTACAGAGTCCATTGTCCTCTGTATTGCCCTTGTCCGCCTTTTGCACCATCTTGCTGAGTTTCTTCGCACTGAACTCAAACTTCGTTGTCTTTACGACTGCCGTATCCCCAGCCGCCCAAGCCAGGATATCCGGGCACGAAGTGATGATCATGCAGACACACAGGATTGATGCAAAAAATCGTTTGAATTTCTTCATCAAGGCTGTCCCCCTCCATTTCTTTTTTTCATAATTTTCTCTCTGCCGCGTCTGGAACTTTTTCTACTCATTTACGCCACTTTTTCAACTGTTCCTGTATCGCCTTCTTTGACGAAGCTTCGAGTGTGAATATATGGTTATCCACTCTGATTTTATACTACCATACTTTAATTTTTTTTGCCATAAACCTACCGCATTTTATCTGTCTGAATTTCATATCCGATGTCAAATTTTCACAAAATTTTCACATATTTTTTCTAACTTTTTCCGCGTAGTGGAATATAGTGCAAGTTTTCATTATTTTCATGAAAAGTAAAACTTTTCCAACGTGACACACTTCGCACAGTTTCGACAAAATTCGACATTTTAAAAGTTTGCGGTCATATCCCCCATTATCGGGTTGATGTTTTCCCCCATGAAAGTTATAATAAAACTATCTGTATATAAATAATGAAACAATACACCTGCAAAAAGGAGACCATACATATGACATTGAGAGAATGCTATGAAATGATGCACGGCGATTATGAGGGAGTTACTGGGAGACTCGTTTCGGAGAGTCTTGTTCGGAAGTTTGCGGTGAAGTTTTTAAATGATCCGAGTTTTGGCGAACTGCGTTCCGCGATCGAGAGTGGTGACGGTGAGACGGCGTTCCGTGCGTCCCATACCTTGAAGGGAATCTGCCTGAACCTCGGATTTTCTGCTTTATATGAGGCAAGTTCTGCCCTGACAGAGAAACTCCGCGGAAATAACAGCCTGGACGATGAGTGTAAGGCGCTCTTTAATCGTGTTCATGAGGAATATGACCGCACAGTACAGGCGATCGAAGGTCTCGATCCGCAGTAGGCAATGATGGCAGACACGGAGTAACCGGCTACAAATTTACATTGGGGAAATGATATGGAAAAGATCGCGTTCCAGCTTGCGTGGCTGGGAGAACACAAACTTTTAGTCTTTCTGTTTTTTGCGGAGCTTCTGATCGCGGCGTGCCTGCTGATCAGTTTCTTCCACCTGCGTCTGGAGCGGCGCAGGCTGAAATTAAACGGATCTGGGGAAAAGGGGAACTTCAACGGGTTTGACCTGGTGGATGAGCCCTGTTTTCTTCTGCGCGCCTCAGACCTCTTTCCGCTTTACGTGACAAAGGATTTTGAGGAACAGTTCGGGCTTACGAAGGAACAGTTAAAGACGGATGTCCTCTCCTTTACCGCGAAGCTGCCGGAAAAAGAGGCAAAGCACCTTCAGAAAGAATATGAATCCTGGGACGGAAAGGATCCGATCCGGATGGATGTGGAACCGTTAGGAATGGATCTCTGCTACCGTCTCTCGGTGACGAGAAGAGACGGGATGGACCTGTTCCACTTCCGGGATATCACAGAGGAAAAAAGACAGCTTGATGAGATGCGGGCAGATCTCGAGGCCGCCGAGAACGTAAGCCAGTCGAAATCCGCTTACCTCTCAGAGATGTCCCATGAGATCCGTACTCCGTTAAACGGAATTATCGGTATGCTGAATCTGGCACACCGCCAGCTTCACGGGCACAGCACCGAGGACTATATCGTGAAGGCGGAACAGCTTTCCGAGTTCCTTCTGACCGTTATCAACGAAGTTCTCGATATGTCCCGGATTGAGGTCGGTAAGATCGAGCTTGAAAATAAGCCATTCGACCTATACCACCTGGCAGACCAGATCCGGAACCTGTTTAAGAAGACAATTGAGGAAAAGGGAATCACCTATATCGTGGAAATGAAGGACGTGGACGTCCGCTATGTGGTCGGCGATGAGGAGCGGATCTCCCAAATCCTCGTAAACCTCCTCTCCAACGCCTCGAAGTTCACGGAAAAAGGCGAGATCCGCGTGACATTCCGCCAGATGATGCGGAATGAAAACAGCGTGGAGTTCCTGTTCCGGGTCCATGATACCGGAAAGGGAATGGATCCGAAGTTCATCAAGCGGATCTTCCACCCATTCGAGCAGGAGAACGCCGGAATCACAAAACAGTACGGTGGTTCCGGTCTCGGTATGGCGATCACGGACAAGCTGATCCAGCTGATGGGCGGCTCGATCTTAGTCGAGAGCATGCCGGGCGAGGGATCTGATTTCAGCGTATATCTGACGCTGCCTCTGGCAGATCACCCGGAAAATCTTGCGGCGGATGATACTGCGCAGGACGGCGATACCTTTACATATGAAGGCTGCAATATCCTGATGGCGGAGGATAACGAAGTGAACGCGGAGATTGCCGTGAGCATCCTGGGATTAAGCGGCGCAAGCGTCGATGTAGCTGTAAACGGACGCGACGCAGTAGAGAAATTTGCAGCCGCGCCGCCTGGAACCTACGACTTTATCCTCATGGATATCCAGATGCCGGAGATGAACGGGCGGGATGCCGCCCGCGCGATCCGGAAGCTGGATCATAAGGACGCGAAAACGATTCCGATCTTTGCTCTGTCCGCGGATGCCTTTGTGGAAGATCAGAGACTGTCCATCGCGAGCGGCATGAACGGGCATTTTTCAAAGCCGATCGATTTCGAGAAGATTCGGAGGGAAATCGGACGGACACTAAAGGAGAAGAAATGAAACACCATAAGAAACCGGAAAATGATTTGAAGCGGCTCACGATGCTGGCCGCCGGAACTGCTGCCTCTGTGGCGGTCCTGGCGGGAGGTGTGCGGGTCTGGAACGGATACCAGAACGGAAGTCTGTTCCGCCCGGACCTTTTTGTCAGCACTCACGATTACCAGGAAAACCAGATCATGTTCCCGGAGAAAAATGATTACGGGCAGACGTCCCCGACAGACACCTCCGACGATAACCATCGCCTCGAGCGTGATCCCAAGGCGGATGATTCCTACGGAAGGGATAACCCGGAAGATTCCGGCTATCAGATGCCGGAGGACGGAAATATCGAGACGGACCTTAAAAACGCCAGCAATCTTCTGGTCAGTCCGGAGACTTCTGATATGCCGTCTGGCGGGAATCTGCCGCAGGGAGTTGGGAAGTCGGCGGCGGTAATCGCCGGAACATCCAATAACAGCTCTGACCAATCCGTGATCAAGCTTCCTTCCGGCAGCGGAACCTTTTCCGAAAGCGGGATCTCCGGGTGGGATGATTCCAATGACGACGATGCTTCCGGCTCAGGAGCTTCGGGACGTTATCCGGGTGGAAATACCTCCGGCGGTGGCGGCGGTGGAGATACAAATAGCGGCGGAACGACTCCTGTGCCGACACCGGAACCGGCTCCCGCCCCGGTTCCGGCACCAACTCCTGTGGTCGATCCTGATTATCCGAATGCAGGTGATAAACCGGCTCCACCCGATCTGCCTCCTGATATAAATTACCCGGCTTTTCCATCAGACGGCATCACTACAGACAGTACCGAGCATGTTTCTCTTACCTTCATTCCGTCCTCCATCTTTAACTCTGGTGAGACACTGTACAATGGCGCAGTTCTCACTGACTGGAAGATCCTCTGTTCCCTGTATGTATTCGTGGATGTCAATGACGAAAATAATAATATAGTCTCCCGACATCGTCTTTCAGACTATAATGAGAATTTCCGGATCGGCGAATTTCCATCTGTGGCAGATGGAAATTTCACTGTAAATTTTTACTTTCGCCAAAACGCGGATAGCGACTGGATCGAATTTCCATGTCCGATCACCGTTAATTACGCGAAATTTATTGTCCTCGATGATAATGGGACTGTTCTTGGCGAGTCATTTGCCGAAAAGGCCGGGGATGGCATCTGCTTTTTTAATCAGATGCAGCAGTATTATCTTGATCACAAGGATGAATGGGGCAGCCCCGATACCCTGAATTCCATCTTCCCCGGCTGGTCCCTGACTGAAGGCGGCGAACCGCTTGGGAACTGGTTTATTCCGGCAGGACCGGGGCGTTATGTCTTTTATCCGTTGGACCGTGTTCCTGTCCCGGACGGCCTTACCGTCTCTGCCTCCGCAGGCTGGGATCCGACCCATGATAATAACTATGCCGCTTTTCTGCAGCGGCTGTCTTCCGCGCCGGAGGGACTTGATGTCCTTGAGGTTCCTGAAGGGATTCAGGAAGTCGGCAAAGATGACTTCTCCGGTATGGCCTCGATCTGCAATATCGGCACTCTGGTACTTCCAAACACGGCGATCCTGGTGTATCCGAAATATTATACTGTCCTGGACGCGTACCAGGTCCGGGATGACAATCCATGTTTTTCTGTAAAGAACGGCATCCTTTATAATAAAGAAGGTACAAAGATCCTCGGTATCCCGCAGAGTCGTTTTAACGCTCTTGTCGTTCCTGAGAACGTGACGGATGTGGAGCTTCCTCTGAATAATTCGATCAACAAGATCATCTTTTCTTCTGAGGCTCCGCCAAAGATCGACCTGTCCCTTCTTAATGGCACAGAGTTGGTCGTTCCAAAGGATTATTACACGGCTTATTTTGTAGCGTGGAACCAGTATCTGCTTTCTAATAACCTCACATTGACCACGGATGACGGACAAACCCCGGAATTCACATTGATCGACGGCGGACTTTATTCCGACAGTGGAAAAGTCCTGGAATATGTCCTCGCGGATCAGTCCGGTTTCTTTACCGCTGCCGAAGGTCTTGAAGTTGTAAGGGAAAACGCGACGGCTGACTGCAAAGAATTATATCAGCTCCTCCTTGGCAAAAATCTGAAGGAGCTTGAGCCATACAGCCTGACCGCGCCAAACCTGACATCTGTCTTTATTTCCGCTGTGAACCCGCCGAAAATCGATGGGAACACCTTCGGAGATATTCAGGAAGCGCTGGAAGGAGGACTCCATGTCATCGTTCCGGAAGAAAGTCTCACTCTGTACCAGGATGCCTGGAGGGAAGTCCTGGGCGACGCGGCCATGCAGCTTTTAAAGGGCGCGAAGCTGGGAACCGTGGAGACTGAGAGCGGCTTAAAGTATATGACTTCGGACAACGGCTCGATTCTCCTGCGCGCGCCATCCGATATCACCTCCTTTGATGATATCGAAAAAGAGACAGACGGAACCGTACTCTGGGGCGAGATCGGAAGCAACGCGTTCAGCGGCTGCGCGGCCCTTACCGCGTTATCTATCCCTGACACGGTCAGCACGATCGATTCAAACGCGTTTGCCGGATGTGAGAACCTGCAGCTGACTCTTCTGGAGACCACTGGTAAGATCACAATTGAAGAAGACGCCTTCGATCCTGACAGTGCCCTTCAGCTTGTGGCTTTCAACTCGATGGACATCACCTTCAACGATCAGGATCTTCCATATGAAGTCTCCTGCTTTGTCCCATATAACAGTAACGTAAATTCCAATCATGTAAGCCTCTGGGGTGATACCTATACGTTAAAACAGGGGGACACCGGTATCTTTGCTTACGGAATTGATACATTCTGGGGAGAATCCTATATGATCGGAGCAACAAAGGACATTTCCGGCGCGATCGAGCCGCCGGATGGTACATCACTGACACAGTTTGCCCCGTACGCACTGGCTGACTGTACCGGAACGCTTACGATCGACGATTCCGTGGGCTCAACGATCTTTTATATCGGTCCGCACGCGTTCAGTGGCTCCGGGATCTCCGGTAATCTCTATCTTGGAAATATGCTCCAGATCGACGATTCCGCGTTTACTGGCTGCTCGCAGCTGCATGACGTTGTAATTGCCCCGTCCTCTTATAATTTTACCCTCAGCGGCTACGCGTTCGGGAATTCTTCCCTGGAACGCATTACGCTTCCTCCAAACCTGGTCTTACTCGGAAGCGCTCCGTTCTCTTATTGCGGAAACCTGAAGGAAGTGATCTTTACCGGTCCGGAGGCGCCGACTCTCGAGTCCCTCTCCTACGGTTTTGATTATTCATTTGGATGGGAGGACAGGTCAACCGACAGGGCGCCGAATGTAAAGACAACGCTGCAGGGTGCCGCGACAGAAGAGAATTACCTTAAAAAGTGGAAATATAATCTTAAGGGATACGCCTCGGAGAATGATCTTCTGAAGGATAAGGGCGTTCCTTTTTACCATATCTTTGACTGGTTTTACGCGGCTGGTTCTTTTCCGTTGACTCCGGACTTCGATTATATTCCGGAATTTAAGGAGTACGTGGAAGCGTGCGCGAAGGCTGAGGCTGCAAGCACGCTGAACAGCGCGATCCTGAAATTCTACTGGTATCTGGACAAAGATGTCCCGGACGGCATGATCCGGGAGGTCGTTTTCCCGGATATCATGGAATATGTAAAGAAAGCCGAGGAATCCAAAGCCAGTGATTCCAATGCCCAGAAAGCCACTGGCTCCAACGTCCAGAAAGCCACTGGCTCCAACGTCCAGAAGGCCACTGGCTCCAACGTCCAGAAAGCCACCGGGTCCAATGGTCAGGAAACTACTGCTTCACAGGAGGAAAATTAAACATATGATACTGGAACAGTCCGGACTTATCGTTCAGGAAGTGAAAAAAGCCTTTATGGGAAAGGATGACGTGATCGCCCGCGTGCTGACCGCGATCTACGCCGGCGGCCACGTTCTCCTCGAGGACTGCCCCGGCGTCGGGAAAACGACGCTGGCGCTGGCCTTTTCGAGGGCTCTGGCGCTGGATTTCAAGAGGATCCAGTTTACCACGGACACTCTGCCGTCCGATATCACCGGTTTTACGATGTACAACCGTCAGACAGACAAATTTGAATACCGGGAAGGCGCGGTCCAGTGCAATCTGCTTCTTGCGGATGAGATCAACCGTACTTCCCCGAAGACCCAGTCCGCGCTTCTGGAGGCCATGGAAGAGCGGTCCGTCACCGTTGACGGCGAGACCCACCCTCTTCCGAATCCGTTTATCTGCATAGCGACCCAGAACCCGGTGGGAGCTGCCGGAACACAGGCGCTGCCGGAATCCCAGCTCGACCGCTTTATGGTCCGCCTCTCCATTGGCTATCCGTCTTCAGAGGACCAGGTCAATATCTTAAAGGCAAAAAAATACGCGGATCCCTTAGACCAGATCCGTCCGCTCGTGACTGCGGAACATATCAGCGAGGTCCAGAACTACCTCTCCGCGCTCCGGATCAGTGACGAACTCCTCTACTATATTACGCACCTCTGCGAGGTCACCAGGACGAATCCGATGGTGGATCTCGGGATCAGCCCGCGAGGTGTTCTCGCCCTGACCCAGATGGCGAAGGCCCAGGCCGTCTTAAAGGGACGTTCCTTCGTCGTGCCTGAGGACGTTCAGGATGTCTTTATCGATGTCTGCGCGCACCGTCTGATTTTGAAACCACAGGCCCGTGTCCAGGGTATCTCCGAGCGGTCTGTCCTTGAAGGGATCCTGAAGGAGGTATACCCGCCTTCTGCCCCGGAGAGGTGGGAGCATGACTAAGATCCGGATCGCCTACGGAGTCGCTATGGTGATGACAGCCGCCGCCTTTTTGTGGAACGGCGTGTATTTCGCCCTGGATGTCTTCCTGTTCCAGCTCGCGCTGTTTCTGATCCTGAAGATCCTTCTGCGTCTGGAAATGGCACGGCTGAAGTTTTCCGTCTCTCTTCCGGCGGCCTGCGCCTGTGGTCAGAGCGTAAAGCTTCATATCTCCGCGTCCAATTTCTTCGTGCTGGCGGCGGCCATCATGGAAGGCGATCTTGTCTATGAGAATAAGATGCTCGGCGAGAAGACCAGGTCCCGGTTTTCTGTGAATCTCTCCTCCCGCAGGCTCACTCTTTCCCTGGATTTTAAGCCGGAAGCCTGCGGAAGCTACCTGGTCCGGCTGGAGCATGTCCGCTGTCTCGACATCTTTGGTCTCAACAGCGCTCCGCTCCCTGCCCCGGTCTCCCGCCTGATCACCGTCTATCCAAAGCCGATCACCATCAGTTTTTCCTCCCACACTACTCCCCGGGGACAGATGGAAGAAGGTCCGCAGAGCGTCAACCGGAAAGGCAGTGACGCCTCGGAGGTCTTTGATCTGCGCACGTACCAGCCCGGGGACGATATCCATACGATCCACTGGAAGCTTTCCCAGAAAACGGACGAACTTCTCGTGCGGGATCCTGCCGATTCTCCGCGCTATGACACGCTGGTCCTGATGGACATCGGGCGTTTCGACCATAAGATCCCGCAGGATCCGAAGCAGCTTTCCCTGACCGCCGCCCTGACGCTTTCCATCAGCCAGGCATTCTTAAATTACCAGCTCCCCCACTACATTGGAACCGTTGTGGGCGGTGATCTCTTTATCACGGAGATCCGGGAACAGGCGGATCTGGACCGCGCGTCGGACCTCTGGATGAGCGTAACGATCCCGGAGGAGAAAGGTCTCGGGCTGCGGCTTCTGTCCATGAAAGCCCTGGAATTTCCTTACCGGCGGCTCTTCTATCTCACTGCCGGGGGATACCCGGATGAGATCGACACGCTTTCCCCTGATCTCAACGTCTTCGCGTTCTCCGTCCATAAAAGCAGCTCTGAGGCGGGTATGAGCCGCCGCGGCAGCTGTATTTTTATGAACCTGTCCGAAGACCAGCTCAAAAAGGGCAGCTTAAATATCACCTTATAACAGAAAGGGTACGTCTATGGCAGACACACCGATTTTCATAGAAAAACGAGAGCAGTCGGATCAGATCCGCACGATGGAGACTGCGCTTCTCTGCGGGATCCTGACCGCAGGGATCTCTTTCTCCATTTTCTCCGTCGTCGGGACCGGGCGGGAACAGCAGTTTATGGTCCTCGCCTTCTCGGAGACCGCGATCCTGATCCTCAGCATCATCAATCTCCTGTTATCCCCCCAGAGGAATCTCGGGGTCTTTCTCGCGCCTGCCGCAAGCCTCGTCACCGCGGTCTCCATCGGACCATCCCGATGGTTTAATGGGATGAAATTTTTCTTTAACAGCTATATCTCCGTCTGGAACCTGCGTTTTGAGGACGGCGTCCGCTTATTTTCCGTGGATGCCACAGGAAACTGGGACGGGGCGCTGTTCTTTCTTTCCGTCCTCTTCCTGGTCTCCGCCGTCTTCTGGTTTCTGATCCGGAAACGGGCATTCTTAGTGACAGAAATACTGGTCTTCCTCTTTTTTATCCCGGCGCTTGTGCTGCGGATCTTTTCGTCTCTCGGCGCGGTCCTGGTCCTCTCTTCAATGATCGGATTCTGGCTGTTCTCCTACCAGGCAGGATCTTTTCTGCGGCGGGTTTTATGGCTCTTTTCGCTCACCTGCGTGTTCTTCGTGATCCGGTGGATCGCCGGAAGCCAGGTCTCCGTTTCCATCCTCCGTGCGCAGATTGCTGCGAAGGAAGCTGCGGAACATCTCATTTACGGGACGGATACACTGCCGGAAGGCGATCTTTCCAACGCATCCGGCATGGAGATCGGGGATGAACCCCGGCTTTCCATCGCGACGGACCAGGTCAAGTCCCTCTATTTTAGAAGCTTTACCGGTGCGGAGTACGCGGACAACGCGTGGACGCCCTTAAAGAAGTCAGCCTATGGCGGCGGGCGGTACGGCTTTTTGAAGTGGCTGTCACAGAACGGCTTCGATCCGGCGGCCCAGTTCGCGTCCTACATCGAGGCGGGGAATACAGTCCTCCCGGACGATCAGGCGGTCGAAAAGAACCGCGTGACCGTAACGAACCGCGGGGCAAGCAGGAAATACCTCTACACGCTTTATTCCTCCGAATCCCCCGGCTTCTCCTCCGTGTCAGAGTACCGGGACAACGGCTATCTGGAACATGGGATCTTCGCAAAAAGGAAATACTCCCTGTCGGAATATTCCTCCAACCTTCCCGGCGAACTGCAGCGCCTCTCAGACTGGGTCTACGATCCGGAAAACGACACGCAGGAACAGTATTTAAACAGTGAATCCGTCTACCGCTCCTTTGTCCATGAGAACTATACGGATATCGATGACGCCTGCTCTAATCTCATTACCTATCTGTTCCATGAATCGGACGAGCGGGATGTCACCGGCAGTCTCGGCGTCTACGAGGTCACCAGGCGGATCCGGTCCGTTCTCGAGACAAATACCCGGTATGAGAAAGAAAAGGCTCTCCTGGCCCAGGAAACGCCTGAGAACGAGGATCTGCTGACCGCGTTCCTCCTCGGGGACCATGCGGGAAACTCCGCCTATTACGCCTCAGCAGCAGTCCTCGCGTTCCGGAGCTTCGATATCCCGGCGCGTTACGCGGAAGGTTACTTTTTAAGCAGCCGCGCTATCGAGGCCGCAGGCGGCAGGGATGTACAGCTCACCTCCTCCGATGCCCACGCGTGGGTAGAGGTCTACATGGACGGCATGGGCTGGATCCCGGTGGATGTGACACCCGGATTCTACTATGATACCTACGCGCTCTTACAGATGGCACAGGTTCCCGGTGATATCCAGAGGACAGCGGCTCTGGAGGACAGCGGCGAGGAAGTGGATGCCCCGGATTCCCTGCACGCCGAAAAACGTCCGGACTCCGAGGTCATCGACCAGTTAAAGACCGCCGTAAACATCCTGTGGGGCATCCTGCTGGTCGTTCTCCTTTTCAAGGGAATCGGCATCGTCCTCCTGGAATTCCGCCATCTGATCACGGAGCGGCGGCTTTTAGGCATTCTGGAACTGCCTCCGGGCGACCGGGCCGGCATGATGTTCCAGGCGATCCGCCATTCGCTTCTCTTCTTCGGGATCTCCATCCATCCCGGATGGAACTGCGGCGAGACGGAAGCGCAGCTCTCCAGGATCCTTCTGGATTACGAGCCTGGACTTTACACCCGTGTGAATGAGCTGATGGAGAAATACTATTACGGTGGTGAGGAGCTGAAGGAATATGAGCTGCGGCTCCTATACCGGTTCCTGACGATGATCCGGTCCAGCCGTAAGAATCTGACGCTTCTGGAACGCTTCCGGATGCGGTATGATCTGTAACGCACCGTAAAAACGCCCCAGAGCAGCTTTCCCGGCTGCCCTGGGGCGTTTCTTTATATATTCTCCTGTCCTTCCTTCTCGCCGTACCAGCGGTCTTTTCCTTCTGATTTCGCCTGGTAGAGACAGGCATCCGCCCGTTTTAAGAGGGCGTAATAGTCTCTGCCGTCCCGCGGCGCGATGGCGATCCCGACACTGCCGGAGATCCTTGTACTGTTTCTTCCTTCTACGGTGATGTTCCGGATCCCCGCGAGGATCTTTTCCGCGGTCTCCCTGACGCGGTCCTGCTCCGTCTTTACAAATACGACAAACTCGTCCCCGCCGACACGACCCACGAGATTCTCCGGGCCCGCCACGTCCTTTAAAACGTCCGCCACCTTGCGAAGGACCTCATCCCCGGCCGGATGGCCCATGGTATCGTTGATCTGTTTGAAATTGTCGAGATCCACGAAACAGAACGCGTAATTGTCATTCGTATCCGTCAGCTTCTCGCTGATGGCGTCAAAGGTCGCCTGGAAGTTGCAGATCTTCGTGAGCAGGTCTGTCTGGGCTTTTAAGAGCAGCTCCTCCAGTCTCTGGCTCTTCTTCTGCTCCTCGAGATAGACGTTCGTCACGTCTGTCCTGGAGAGCAGGATCATCTGGCATTCTTTATCGTAATAGCGGTAATCCAGGCGCTTTCTCGTGTAGACGCCGTGTTCTATAATTCCGCAGGTGAAGCTGTGGACCTCGTTGTGTTCCAGTACCTCCAGGATCCGGGATATCCGCGTCTCACGGATCACCATCTCCTGATCTTCCTCCACCACATATTTCCTCGCGTATTCGATCTTGGATCCCTCGTAATCATTGCACATCACCGGGGGAAGCGGGGTTCCCGCCCGGCTGCTGAACATCTGGTAGCTGTTATGCTTCGCGTCCAGATAGATAAAATAATCGCAGGTCGATGATACATACTGGTTCGCGATGGACCACATAAAGTATTCCTGTCCAGCCTTGCGCAGCAGGATATAAACCTTTTCCTGGCTGTCGTTTCCCGGCGCGAACGCCAGCACCGTAACATGGTTATCCGGTAGTTTTCCGTTCATCGTCGAAAAGTTGTTGGAGAACAGGCTTTTACCCTTTTCGCATTCATTTTTCAGCTGCCTCAGGCAAAAATTATCTCTCATCCTCTCGTGATCCGACGGTTGAATCTTATTTTTCATGTATTCCTCTAAATGGCTGTCCCAGATACATTCTCTCCCGCGGTCTGAAGGATACGCGATGCTGTGAAGGATCGTTGCTTTTCCCGTGTTCAGGTCAACCTTGATGATCTCCTGATATAATTCCTGGATAGCTTCGTAAATTTCCTGGGCTATATTCATTGGAATACCCCCCCCCGACAATTTTTTAACAAAGTTATTTTTCTCACACTCAGAACCTGCCCTGCTCCGGCCGGATCTGGTTTCCAGCATCCGGCCAGGTACTTTTTTACTCCATCTCCAGCAGATTTAACTGCATGTTGGCAATATCCATGTTTTCCTGATCATCCGCGTCTCTTACAAAGTCCTCTGCGCTCACAACGCTGATCCTCCGGCGGATCTCATCCTGGATATCCAGCATACACTCTAAGAGCAATGGGTTGAAGTTCCCGCATTCTCCGTTTAAGATCATCTGGATCGCGACCTCATGCGGATATGCTTTTTTGTAGACACGATCGCTGACCAGGGCGTCGTAGACGTCCGCCACGGATACGACCTGGGCGGAAATCGGGATCTCGTCGCCCTTCAGGCCATCCGGATAGCCCTTTCCGTCCCAGCGCTCATGGTGCCATCTGCAGATCTCGTAGGCGAGCTGTACAAGGCGCTCATCGTGGTACAGATCAATGTTTCCGATCATGGCCGCACCAATGGTCGTGTGGGTCTTCACGATCTCAAATTCTTCTTTTGTTAATTTACCAGGTTTGTTTAGTATCTTCTCGTCGATATTGATCTTTCCGATGTCATGGAGCGCCGACGCCGTAGCGATCAGGCCGATCTCCTGCCAGGAAAGATGGTATTTGTTTTTCTTTTTGATCAGCTGCTCTAAAAGCAGTCTCGATACGATATTCAGGTGAATGACATGTGGTCCGCTCTCGCTGTTTCGGAATTCAACGATCTGGCTTAAAATACCGATCATAATACGGTTGCTGCGCTCTTTTTCCTGGATCTGGGATGTTACAAGGCGGAGCAGGCGGCGCTGTTTGGAGTACAGCTTGATCGTATTTAACACGCGCTGGTATACGACTCTCGCGTCAAATGGTCTCCTGATATAGTCGCTGACGCCGAATCCGTAAGCTTCACTGATATATTTCCCGGAGTCCTCACTGGAGATCATGATGACCGGAATATCCTCCATCAGGCGTCTCTCATTCATCACCGTCAGAACCTGGAATCCGTCCATCTTCGGCATCACAAGGTCCAGCATCACAAGGGCGATACCGTTTCCATACTGCTCCAGGATCTTTAAGGCAACTTCACCGTTTTCCGCCTCCAGGATCTCATAATCCTGGTGTAGGATCTCTGTCAGGAGCTCGCGGTTCATATCGGAATCATCAACGATGAGGATCTTCGGCTTGATGGTCTGTGTCTTTAAGTATTCCCGCATCGTCGCATCCAGATACTCGATCTCTTCCTCCGTGATAACCATGTTTTTCTGGTCTTTCGCGAAATACATCAGGCGGTCGGCCCTGAGAACTGCCTCCTCGATACTCTCGCCGCTGCGGGTGATCACACCTCCGATGCTGACAGAAAGGCGGAGATTCCCGTAATCCGAAATGGAGGTATCGTAGACCTTTTTCTGGATCATTTTTAATTTTGCGTTGAAGCTCTCCTTGCTGATTCCCGGCAGGATCAGGAGGAATTCGTCTCCGCCGTACCGGATCAGGCTGTCCGTCTTCCGGATATTCTGTCGGATCACGTTGACCATCGTCTCAAGGGCATGGTCACCCGCCCGGTGTCCGTATGTATCGTTGTAGGCCTTCAGATAGTCCATATCGATCACGGCGACTCCCGCCGTGTTGGTCTTATTTTTTATCTCATCCTCAAAATAACGGCGGTTGTAGACGCCTGTGAGGGCATCCGTGTAGACCAAACGGTCATATTTCATCAGTCTTCCTATGAGCTTATTGCATCCGTCCTCATCGACAAAGTTCTGGCTGTCCTGCTTCTGCAGCATCTCCATCACATACGGCTCGCCGTCGATCTCCACGTATCTCGCCGTCACCTGGTACATCTCTCTGCCGAGAAATTCCAGCTTTGATGTCTGACCATGCTCTTCCATCATTCTCTGGCTGATGCAGTTTCTGCATGGTTCATTCTTCTGCCAGAAAGCAAAACATTCGCAGGGAGGGGCTGTCTCCATCTTGTCCAGGCCTTCCATCGCTCCCGTTTTTTCATCCAGATCCATCACCGTATACCCACGCACAAGGCGGACGATCGGGAAGATCTGCCGGAGCACTTCCATCTTCTTTTCGGCCTCTTCTCTGGTCATAATATCGTAATCTTCCATATAAACTACAGTTCCTCCCCTGTTCTATGGATTCCTGTTTAATAAAAAAGCAGTTTCCTCTGTCTCTATATCTTCGAGATCGCAGGAAACTGCATGTCAGTCTTTGTTTTTTGGGTAAATTCAAGCTGATTCGAATGAGATAATCTGTTTTTATTATATCCCATGATTCTGTTTGTTGTCTATACTTTTTATCGCTTTTGATCCATCGGTCCCGCCTTGTAAGGTACCAGATTTAAGGTACCCTGCATCCAGATCTGTCCTTTAAAACGGCGGCCCGGCTGCGGTTCTCCTAAGAGGTCCCTGCTGTTGATGCAGACCATGAATTCCAGGTCATGGCTCTCGATCTTCATGCGATAAATCTCTTCTTTTGTATAAATATTTCGGATTTTCTCAACTTCTTTGATTTCTCCGATAATGGAATACTGGTCGCACTCCACGCCACAGGGCATGAAGCAGGAGTCGATAATGGAGTAGAGATCTTCCTTCATGGCTCTTCTGGAGATCTGGGAATAGAGGTCAATATCCTCGATGGTCAGGGTCTCCATGGCGTCCTCGTCCCCGTTTTTTGCGGCCTCGATCAGGCTGCTGCGTTCTTTTGCGGAAACTTTTGCCTTCTGGATCTGTTTCTGGCTCTTCTTGATCGGAAGAAGGACCTTTCCGCCGATGGACATGCCGGAAAAGCAGACCGATCCGATTCTGGAGTGGTGCTCTTTATCCAGCATTTTCTCCCGGAAATCCAGGAAATTCTGGATGTAGAAGATCAGCGTGATGCCAACTCTATTCTCGTCCACCATGCCGGAGTAGGTCTCTTTCTCCGTGTGTCTCTGGACGGAGCACTCTTCCGTGGAGCCGACGACATTGCTCTCCAGGTACGGGAAGTAATATTCCCGCTCGAAATTTCCTTCTTCGTTCAGCTCTCCGACGATCGAGATTCCAAGTCCCGGGGCGACTTCCGCGCGCATTTCGCACACGTTGCTCTCCTCATCGACCTGGACGCACTTCGTTATCGACGGCTGCCGTTCCAGCAGATCCAGAAGCTTTTCGATATCCTTTTTCTTTGTATACATGCTGAAACCAGCTGCACGTAAAAATTTATGCATATGGATCAATAATCTCCTTTATCCTCGCCGTTGAAATCATCCGGCATCGCATCAAAATCCTCGATGTTGTCTGTCTCGATCTCAATCTCTTCCACATCGTATGCATCCGCATACTGCTTTACACGTTCTTCTTCATCCTCGCGGCGCTCTGCCTGACGTTTTCTCAGTTCTTTCATGCGCTCGCTCTTCTTACGCTCGCTGCTCGGAACCTCGATATCCTGCTCTCCGGAGCCGCCTTTTAACTCTTTTTTCCTGCCGTTTTCGGCCTTTTCCTTTATTGCAAGGCGCTCATCCATAGTCGGGCGCTTTACATAGCCCAGGGCCTGCTCCAGCGCTTCCTGCTCTTCTCCGCCGAGGAGAACTTCTGTCGCACCTTCCTCTACCTCTTTTAAGTAAATGTAGCAGCCCTCACGGCTGTGAACAACATCCAGTACGAAACCACTGTTGTTGTTGTCCAACATTGCGATAACAAAGCTTAAGTTGCCGCCCATGCCCTTGAACGCGTTATACTTGACGTATCCGAATTTCTGGAATGAGGACTTGATCTGCTTGGACAGCTGTTTCATTGCATCCTTGCTGGCCCGGTCTTTCGCCTGCAGCTCCTCCATCTCATCCATCATGTCCATGATCGTATCTTCCAGTGTCTCCGCGTCTTTTCCGCGCATGAAGATATCGTATCTGCGGTACAGTTTATTGAGCTTCACAATACAAATGATCACCACGATCAATAATACCAATGACAGGATTGAAAATCCGATGATCAGTGCCATTGGATCGATGGGAAGATTGTATAACATACTGTTTTCCATATTTTATTTTCTGTCCTTCCGTATGTGTCTGTGCGTTTCGTGATTTTAGTCTTTTTAGTTCAATTTTTTCCTGTTCGTCAGCTTCCTTTTCATTTAGCTTTCATCTTGGGCAAATGCCTGCTTTCTGCTTTTTGCTAAATTTCAGGAAACCCTAAATACAGTCGGCTTTTTCAGCATTTTCTTTCCAAAAATCCCATCAGCGAAGCTGATCTGGAATGGATTTTTGCGTGTAACTATGAAGATACTGAATAGTTACGCTGGATTATTGATTGGTTATGCCCTCAAGGATTCCATGAGCTCGATCAGGCGCTCTAACTCTTCCTGGGAGTAATACTCGATCTCGATTCTTCCTTTATTTTTGTCTTTCTGGTTGATGACAACCTTCGTGCCCATGATGGACTTTAATTTGTCCTCCACCTGGCGGTAGATCAGATCGATATCCGGTCCTTTTTCCGGCTTCTTTTCCTTCGGCGGGCGGTTCATCATCTTCACAAGCTTTTCCACGTCGCGGACGCTTAATTTTTCCTCGGTGATCTTCACCGCAACCTGGTACTGGCGTTCGCCTTCCTCAAGACCAAGAAGCGCTCTCGCATGTCCGCTGGAGATCTTTCCGTCTGCCAGCATATCCTGTACACGGACGTCAAGCTTCAGAAGACGCATGCTGTTTGTGATCGTTGCGCGGTTCTTGGATACGCGGTTCGCGATCTCTTCCTGTGTGAGATGGAACTCCTGGATCAGCTGCTGGAAGGCCTGTGCTTCCTCGATCGGATTCAGATCCGCACGCTGGACGTTCTCGATCAGCGCGATCTCCATTGTCTGCTGCTTGTCATACTCGCGGATCAGCACCGGGACATCCGTGATCCCCGCAAGCTTTGCTGCGCGCCAACGGCGCTCACCGGCGATGATCTCGTAGTGATTGCCCTTTTTCTGGACGATCAACGGCTGTAAAATTCCATACTGCTTGATAGAATCCGCCAGTTCCTGAAGACTTTCTTCATCGAAATTCTTTCGCGGCTGCTCACTGTTCGGCTCGATCAAGTTAAGCTTTAGTGTCTGCTCTACCGGCTTTTCTACGATCTTTTCAACGGGTTTTTCTACCACTTTTTCAACGATCTTCTCGACCGGTTTCTCAACAATTTTCTCAACGATCTTCTCAACAGGTTTCTCAACAATTTTCTCGACGATCTTTTCGACCGGTTTCTCAACGATCTTCTCAACCACTTTTTCTACGACGATCGGCTCAGAATTACCGGCAGTCTGGGAATTACTCTTTTTAGCTGCGGCAGTGCTTACAGCCGTATTTCCCGCTGTCTTCGCTGCTTTTCCGCTGTCACTCTTTGTCCCTGTTCCATTTTTTTCTGTGTTTTTAGCGGTTCCCTGATTTGTCATCAGGTGCTCTTTTCTCTCACTTCTGCTTACTTTTTCCGCAGCGTTCTCTTTCGTAGTTGTAACTTCTTCCCCGAAGAACGCGCCTAAACCTTTACCTAAACCACGCTTCGCCATTATAATTCTTCTCCTCTGCTGATGACTTCCGCTGCTAAAAGTCTGTAGCTCTCTGCTCCTGATGACCGGCTGTCATAGAGATTGACCGGCATACCGTAGCTCGGTGCTTCAGCCAGTCTGACGTTTCTCGGAATAATTGTCTTGTAAATATTTTCATTCAGGTGCTCTTTTACGTTCTCTACAACTTCCAGAGACAGATTTGTTCTGGAATCATACATCGTAAACACAACGCCCTCTACTTCCAATGCCGGATTCAGCTTTTTCTGAACAAGATTTACTGTTTTTAACACCTGGCTTAATCCTTCCAGTGCGTAATATTCACATTGGATCGGGACAAGTACCGTATTTGCCGCGGTCAGCGCATTGATCGTAAGAAGGTTCAGGGACGGTGGGCAGTCGATGATGATAAAATCATATTTTCCATCCAGCAGTTCCAGATTTTTCTTGAGGATGCTCTCCTTTTCTTCCATATCAAGAAGCTCGATCTCTGCTCCCGCCAGATCAACATCCGACGGCATCACATCCAGTCTCTCCTGGATGCTTGGATTAATGCACTCTTCCACGGTGCACTCCCCCATCAGCAGTTCGTATACAGTATTGTCAATATTTCCTTTTTCCAATCCAAGCCCGCTTGTCGTGTTTCCCTGAGGGTCAAAGTCCACAGTCAACACTCTCTGTCCTGCTTCAGCCAGGCAGGCCGACAAATTGATAGCCGTCGTCGTCTTTCCGACACCGCCCTTTTGATTTGTAATTGCAATAATACGTCCCATACCTCTATCCTTTCCGCAGGTCAGCTCTACTCTTTTTATCGTGTATCTCTCTCGATTCAGCCTCAATTTACCATAAAATCCGGTTTTTCCCAGGCTTTTCTCTATTTTTCTTCTACTATTTACTATCAAAACATTAGCGAAACTTAGTATAACACAATTTCCCCTATTTTCCTATTGATTTACCCTATAAAATTAAAAATGTTTCACGTGAAACATTTTTGCAAATCCTACAAGTCACATTTTCTGAGTTCCATGTGGTAAGTGTTTCACGTGAAACATTATACTCTTTTTTCGATTTTTTTCCTTGTGGTTCACTGATGTTTCACGTGAAACATAATACTTTTCTCTTCTCTATCTTTCTTTTTATAGCGCATCGATGTTTCACGTGAAACTTTTTTGGTTTTCTCAGTAACTTTTACTTTTCTTCTTTTTCTATTTTCTTATATTTTTATGTATCGCGTTGCTTATTGTCTTTCATCGAATGTTTCACGTGAAACATTCATCCTCTTCAGAAACATTTCACACTTTCGCCTGTTGTATCTCTCTATCAATTATATTATAATATAATCAGGGTTTGCCTTAGAGAAAAGTGATAAAACTACTGCTCTTCTCTCACAGTATTCCCACCATATTTCTATACCCTATCATCTAATTTCGAGGTGAATTTATGAAAGCAAAAAACAAAATCATTACTGCCGTTCTCCTGTCAGCCGGCGCGGCTGTCGGAACTGCGCTGATCAATAAATATATCAAAATGTCTGCCGTTGCCAGAAATCTTCTTACCCAGCCGGAACCGCGCTGCTATCGTTGGAGACTCGGCAATATCTACTATACAAAAACAGGAACCGGAAAGCCGCTTCTTCTCGTTCACGACCTGACGCACGCGTCCAGCAGCTGCGAGTGGGATTCCCTGATTCCGCTTTTAAAAGAATACTACACGGTTTACACCATCGACCTTTTAGGATGCGGCCGTTCCGAAAAGCCGAACCTTACTTACACGAATTTTCTCTATGTTCAGTTGTTAAATGATTTCATAAAATCCGAGATCGGCCGCCGCACAAATATCGTCGCCACCGGTGCGTCCGCTCCGATCGCGACAATGGCCTGTGGATATAATCCGGATCTCTTTGAGCAGATGATGTTCATCAACCCGGATTCTCTCCTCTCCTGCAGCCATATTCCTGGGAAATCCGCAAAATGTTATAAGTTTATCCTTGATCTCCCGATCATCGGAACGCTTCTCTATAATTTTGCATCCGCAAGAAGTATAATCTCCAAGACCTTCTCCGAGAGTTACTTCTACAACCCGTACGATGTGAATCCGCACAACATCGACAAATACCACGAGTCCGCCCATCTCGGCGACTCCCCGAAATCTGTCTACGCCAGTGTCCAGTGCAACTACACAAAATGTAATATCACAAAGACTCTGGAAAAGATTGACAACAGCATCTACATTCTCGGCGGTGAAGCCGAACAGGACATCGACCTGACAATCAAGGAATACACCAAATGCAACCCGGCAATCGAGTCCAGCACCATCGCCAACACCAGACATCTTCCTCAGCTTGAAAATCCAGAGGAAGTCAGCGCAACCGTGCAGATGTTCTTCAACTAGTTTCACACAACCGTATTTCAATGTTTCACGTGAAACATTCCCATTATCTACAAAAAGGCGCCGCTGCTCTCTTCTGGCAGCGACGCCTGATTTATTTCTATCGCTTTCCAACAACTTATCTATTTCTGTTCTGTTATAAATCTACCGATGTTCCATCACAAATGTTTCACGTGAAACATCGTGACATTTTTATTGCCTTCATGGCAAAAAAGAACTCCACTATCCTAATTAATAAAGATAATGAAGTTCCAAATTTCTCTTAAATTTTTCTTTTCTTATTTTAACGGTTCCTTCCCCGGAAGTCCTGCTTTTCTCGGATATTTCTTCGCCGTAATCGCCATCTTCTTTACCGGAACAAAGGTACGTTCCACGTCCGTCTCCGGAAGAACCTTTACGATAATATCCTTCATCTCTCCGCCAAGCTTCTTCACAGCAGATCTCGCCTGAGCGATCTCCTCGTCAGCTTTTCCGGATTTATACGGGATAAAATATCCGCCCTTTTTCACAAAAGGAATACAGTACTCTGAAAGTGTGGACATATTTGCCACCGCCCTGGAAACACAGAGGTCATACTGCTCGCGGTGTTTCGCATCATGTCCGTAGTCCTCGGCACGTCCATGGACAGCAGTAATATCCGTAAGTCCCAGTGTCTCGATCACCTCATTTAAGAATCCCACTCTCTTATTTAAGGAATCCAGCAGTGTGATCTTCAGTCCCGGAAATGCGATCTTTAACGGGATTCCCGGAAATCCTGCCCCCGTTCCCACATCGATACAGCTGTATTTTGCGGATCCGTCAAGCTTTAACCCAAGCTCCGGCGCAGCCAGAACAAGCAGCAGGCTGTCCACAAAATGCTTCGTAATCACATCGGAAAGTTCTGTGATCGCTGTGAGGTTCATCACCTTATTCTTTTCGATCAGCATCTCATAATATTTAAAAAACTGCTCTTTCTGCTGATCCGATAGCTCGATTCCAAGATCCGCGCAGCCCTGATCCAATAATTTTACAAACTCATCTGTCATTGAATTATTTCCTTCCCATCTGCTCTAAATGCACCATCAGAACAGAGATATCTGCCGGTGAAACGCCGGAAATTCTCGATGCCTGTCCGATATTCTCCGGCTTATAGAGATTCAGCTTCTGGACAGCCTCTCTTCTTAAGCTGTTTACCGTTGTATAGTCGAGATCCGCCGGAATCTTTTTTCCCTCAAGCTTCTTAAACTGTGCCACCTGCTGCTTCTGTCTGCGGATATATCCGTCATACTTCAAATTTATGTCAACCTGTTCCCGCACATCCGCCGGAAGCTCCGGTCTCTTTTCATCTAACTCCGCCAGCATCTCATAATTTAATTCTGGTCTCTTTATGAGCTCCGCCAGTGTACTTCCGGACTTTAACGTCGTACTTCCATGAGCCTCCAGGAACGTCTGAACCTTCTCGTTCGCACCGATATTCGTCTTCTCGAGACGTGCGATCTCTGCCTCAATGGCCTTTTCTTTCCAAAGTACATACTCATACTGTTCATCGGATACAAGACCGATCTCATGTCCGATCCCGCGAAGTCTGAGATCTGCATTGTCCTGACGCAGAAGCAGACGGTACTCCGCTCTCGATGTCATCATACGGTATGGCTCATGGTTTTCCTTCGTCACAAGGTCATCGATGAGGACCCCGATGTACGCCTGGGAACGGTCAAGAACCACCGCGCTCTTCTCCTGCAGCTTTCTCGCCGCGTTCACACCTGCCATAAAGCCCTGAACGGCTGCCTCCTCATATCCGGAGCTTCCGTTAAACTGGCCGCCGGAGAACAGTCCGTCAATATTTTTAAACTCCAGGGACGCCTTTAACTGTCTCGGATTGATGCAATCGTACTCAATTGCATATGCATTTCGAACAATTTTGACATTTTCCAGTCCCGGAACCGTCCGGTACATGGCATACTGAACATCCTCCGGCAGAGAACTGGACATTCCGCCGAGGTACATCTCGTTCGTGTAGAGTCCCTCCGGCTCCACAAACACCTGATGGCGCTCCTTATCCGGGAATTTTACGACCTTATCCTCGATGGACGGGCAGTATCTCGGACCGGTTCCCTCGATGGCACCGGAGAATAATGGAGAACGGTCCAGGTTATTCCGGATGATCTCATGGGTCTTCTCATTCGTATACGTCAGCCAGCAGGAGATCTGTTCCTTCTGCACCGACTCCGGATCCGTAGAAAATGAGAACGGAACGACCCGCTTATCTCCAAACTGCTCTTCCATCCTGGAGAAATCGATACTTCTCTTATCAGCTCTCGCCGGCGTTCCCGTCTTAAACCGGTACATCTCGATCCCGTTCGCCTTTAAAGAATCTGTCAGATGGTTTGCCGCCTGAAGACCATTCGGTCCCGTCGGGTTGCTCACATCGCCATAAATACATCTTGCACGGAGATAAACACCGGTAGCAAGAACCACCGCACGGCACTTATAGACCGCGCCAGAGTAGGTTTTGACGCCCACGATCCGCTTTTTCACTGGATAACCGCTCTCCTGCTGCCCTTCATGTTCCTTCTTAAAGGTTCCGTACTCGCCCGGGATCTCCTCCGTGAGGATTTCAGCAACCTCCGCCTGGCGGATCGTCAGATGATCCGTGTTCTCCAGGACGTGGCGCATGGATCTCGTGTACTCCTGCTTATCCGCCTGAGCGCGCAGGGAGTGGACCGCCGGTCCCTTAGATTCATTCAACATCTTCGACTGGATAAACGTTTTATCAATATTTTTGCCCATCTCACCGCCGAGGGCGTCCAGTTCACGGACAAGATGTCCCTTGGAACTTCCTCCGACATTCGGGTTGCATGGCATCAGGGCAATACTGTCCACGCTGACCGTAAACATGATCGTCTCAAACCCAAGTCTCGCTGCCGCAAGCGCTGCCTCACATCCCGCATGGCCCGCGCCGACAACTACAATATCATATGTCTCCTCTACTACCGGCATTTTATTTCCTCTTTTCTTGTCAATTCCCTACTGTCTCTTCTATACTCCCAGCGGAATCTCCCCTAAAAACGTTCCGATCCGCCAATTTCTTTCCATTATAACCTTACTTACCCATGCAGAACTTACTGAATATCTCATTCACCAGGTCATCCTCCACAGATTCCCCGACAATAAGCCCCAGCTTCTCATAGGCATCCATCAGATCGATCGAATAAAAATCCTCCGGCATGCCGTTCTCTATACTGTTCTCCACCATGGACATGCTCTCGAAAGCGTCCTTCAAAGCCTTCACATGGCGCACATTCGTGATCATAACCTGGTCGTTGAAGTCAATCTCACCTTCATAGAATAAGGACTTTATCTCCTCTTCCAGGAGGTCGATTCCCGTCTCCTCCTTCGCGGAGATTCCGATCACCTTATGCCCAGACCGCTTCTCCACCTCATCCGCGGATACCACCGGCTCCAGGTCGCTCTTATTTAAGAGCACCACCGACTTCCGTTCCTTAATAAAGTCCATGATCTGATAGTCGTTCTCATCCAGCTCCCTCGATCCATCTACAACGTAGATGATGAGATCCGCCTTCTTCGCCTCTTCCATGGCCCGGGAGACGCCGATCTTCTCCACCACGTCCTCCGTATCCCTGATTCCCGCAGTGTCCACAACATTCAGGCTGATTCCCTGAAGATAGATATGTTCCTCAAGGATATCTCTCGTCGTTCCCGCCACATCCGTAACAATGGCGCGATCCTCGCCAACTAAAACATTCATCAGGGACGATTTTCCGGCATTCGGCTTTCCCAAAATAACAGTCTTTACGCCCTCAGAAACCACCCGTCCATTGGAGGAAGAACGGATCAGCTTCTCAAGCTTCTTCTTCACAGAAAGAACAACCTTAAGCAATTTCTCCCCGTATCCATCCAGTGAAATATGTTCCGGATCATCAAGCGCCGACTCGATAAAGGCGATCTCGTAGATGATCTGTTCCCGGATCTCATGGATCTCCTTCGATACACTTCCCCGAAGCTGGCTCACAGAGGACTGCAGCGCATATTCATTTTTCGCGTTGATCACGTCGATGACCGCCTCCGCCTGGGAGAGGTCGATCCTGCCGTTTAAGAACGCCCGTTTCGTAAATTCACCCGGCTCCGCCAGTCTCGCCCCGGCCTTTAAGACTGTCTCCAGGATCCGTCTCGTGACCAGCATTCCGCCGTGACAATCAATCTCCACGGTATCTTCCGCCGTGTAGCTCCGCGGGCCTCTCATGAGCATCAAAAGGACCTCATCCACAGCCTCATCCCCGTCATAAACGTATCCGTAATGGATCGTGTGGCTCTCCGCCTCAGAAAGCTTCTTCTTTCCAGGTGCCCGAAAGACTTTTTCCGCGACCTCAACCGCGTTCTCACCGCTGATCCTTACGATTCCGATTCCTGAATTTCCCATCGCCGTGGCGATCGCTGCAATCGTATCTGTATATTCCATAATCTCCATCCTGTCACTCACGCCTGCTGCCTTAAAACATCAAGCTGAATGATCTTCTATTTTCTGGCTCCGCAAGTCCTGTAAACTCACGGGAATTCACACAATTAGTCACCCTATCATAGCACAAAGGGGCTGCCATAGGCAACCCCTCTGTCACGATATCTTGTAACTGTTCAGTACCCTCACAGTTACGCGCAAAAATCCATTCCAAATCGGCTGCGCCGATAGGATTTTTGCCTTCCAGCCTAATTTTTCTTACGGTCAGCGCAGTAAATGCGCAGACCTACTGAACAGTTACGATATCTTTAACTATTCAGCACCTTCCTGGTTCCCTTTGTTCCCAGACAAAATCAGCCATGCGTTCCCGCACAGTGCGGCGCATGGCTGATCTGTGAATTATTATTCCTGGCTGCTGCTGCGATAGCTGTTCTCAGAACCAGCAGTTCTTTCGCGTCTCTCGTATCTCGGTCTTCTCTCTCTGCGCTCTTCCTTCTTTAACGCGATCACAACATGGCGGAACGGCTCCTCGCCTTCGCTCTTTGTGAATACGTATTTATCGTTCTGGAGTGCAGAGTGGATGATCCGTCTCTCGTACGGATTCATCGGCTCTAAGGAAACCGGACGTCTTGTCCGCTTTACTTTGTAAGCAATATTCTTTGCGAGAGTCTCCAGTGTTTCTTTTCTTCTCTCTCTGTAATTTTCGGTATCCAGCTTGACTCTTAAGTAGTCCTCAGATTCCTTATTTACAACAAGGCTTACAAGATACTGAAGGGAATCGAGTGTCTGTCCTCTCTTACCAATGAGAAGTCCCATCTCCTCGCCGGTCAGGTTGACATCCATCTCCTTTTCCTCTTCATTCATTTTCACTTCCACGTCAACGGCAAGGCCCATTGCGTCGAAAACGGAATTCAGGAAATCTACGGCCTTATCGTCAACGGTCTCGATCTTCTTCGCACGGATCACTGCCGGCTTGGAACCAAAAAGTCCGCCGAGAACTCCGGCACTTCCCTTTTCAACGACCTCATACTGAATCCGATCACTGCTCACACCGAGCTGCAGGGATGCCTGTGTGATTGCATCTTCCACAGTTTTCGCAGTCACTGTAATCATTTCCATAACAGAACCCCCTTATTATTTTCGCTTATCATGTGCCTCATTGTACTTCTGGACCATTGCTGCCTTGGAAGCGAGACTTCCCGGTTTTGCGTTGGTGTTGTAGTACTTGCTGGACTCCTCGATCTGCTTTGCGATCTTTTCCTTCTTAACTTCCTCAGCAGCTTTTTCCTTCTCCTCCTCAGCCTTGATAGCCTTTAAGGATGCAGTAGCGTTCTGAGTTACCTTAGCCGGCGGAAGTCCCTGTTTCGCACGTTTCTTATTGACCTTTTCCAGGTTCTTTGCGATCATGTCATCGATGTTTACCTTATCCATGTACGCATTGACAACTAACTGCTGGATGATCGTTACAACGCTTGTCGCGATCCAGTAGATACCAAGACCTGCCGGCATCGTGATACAGATGAACGCGGAGAATAACGGCATAGTCGTTGTCATAGTCTTCATGGACTGAGCCATCGGATTCTCTGCATCTCCGGATGTGGACGGCTGATTTCCGCTCATGAGCTTTGTGCTGAACCACTGGGATACTGCCGCAAGAACCGGGATGATCCATGCGAAGGACGGTACCCAGCCCGGTGCCTCTGCCATATTTAAACCGAGGAACGTGTTCATTCTCTCGACAACAGCAGCATTCTGGCCGATCACATCAGAGATTGCCGGGAACAGTGACTGAAGCTCTCCCCACTGGGCTGTGGAGAATTTATAGAGCATGTCTACAAGACGGTTTGCATTTGTGAAATCAAACTTGTCTAATTTTCCGCCGCAAGCGGTTGCGATATTTGTGATTTCCTGTAACTTCTGAGCATAGTCAGCCTGTCCCATTAACGGGGTTACAACGTTATCGAAATAAACGCGTACAGACGGAACGTATGCCGGGATATTGTAGATGACACGGTACAGTGCAAGAAGGATCGGCATCTGGATCAGCAGCGGAAGGCATCCGCCCGTCATGCTTGTGCCGTACTTCTCGTAAACAGCCTGGATCTCCACGTTCTGACGCTGCATGGACTCCTGATCTGACTTTCCTTTATACTTCTTCTGGATCGCCTGGATCTCCGGATTCATGACAGACATGAGTTTCGTGGTTTTCTGCTGTTTGATCGTCAGCGGTATCATCAGTGTTTTCATTACGATCGTAAACAGAATAATGCACAGACCTACGTTGAACACGCCGAAGCTGCTCGTAAATCTGAAGAGGATGTCCATGACATAGCCAAGGACAGTCGCGATCGGTCCCAGAATGGAACCAGCCTTCGTCAAAACCATATCTTACCTCCTAGGGTTTTCTACGGGACTGGATCATAACCGCCTTTTGCAAACGGGTGACATCGCAGAATCCGCCTGCAAGCAAGATAAGTACCTTTTATAGCGCCGTATTTCTTGATCGCTTCCATGGCGTACTGGGAGCAGGTCGGCGTATAAATACAGTGAGGGCCGATACAGGGAGAGATAAACTTCCTGTAAATCTTGATCAGACCAATCAGTACCCATTTCATAAACCACTCACTTCGATTCTTTTAAAATGTTATGAAGCCCGCATAAGTGCAGAAATGCACTCTCAATCTTGTCGAAATTTTTGTCTTTTGCCGCGACCCGCGCGACAACGATGATGTCTTTGCCGTCTTCTAATATGTCCTTATTTAACCGGAAACTTTCACGGACAAGTCTCGCGAACCGATGTCTCACGACGCTGTTTCCAACCTTTTTGCTGGCGGAAATGCCGATCCTCGTGTCCTCCCGTCCCGAATCCATCACGTACATGACCAGATATTTGTTTGCGTAGGACTTTCCACCGCGGTAAACCGTCTGGAAGTCCTGATTTTTCTTTAACGAATTGAACCTTTTCATTCAATACCTCTCTGAATAACAAAAAAGAGTATCCAAAAGTTTTCCTAAACTTCCGGATACTCTCTTGGTTCATTAAGCAGATAATCTAGCTCTACCTTTTGCTCTTCTGGCAGCTAAAACTTTTCTGCCACCTGCTGTTGCCATTCTCGCTCTGAAACCATGAACTCTTTTTCTCTGAGTGTTCTTCGGCTGAAATGTCATCTTCATAAACCCGGCACCTCCTCTTACTATAAATTCAAGTACCTTCTCATGTACATATAAACTAAGACATATTGAAGCATCGTATCGATTATATAAAAATTGCCGTCCTTCGTCAAGACCAAATTTCAAAAAAATCCTTAAATCATGGGGATTTCCGACTCATATCTTTGTAATTTTTCCGCCTGTTATCCACATTCCGGCTTTCCGGAGAGTCCTCATACAAACGCCCGTCTTTCTCTCTCCGTCATCCAAAAAGGGGGACAGCTTTTCGCCATCCCCCATAAAATGTATGTTTCGATTTTATGTCACTATATTTAGTATCTCTTCATTATTATATAGAAGCTGCAGCTCTCTATTTGCTGCGATGCACACTCTTCCGGCTCACGATCAGCCGTTGTTTTTCATGATCTTAAACAGGACCTTCGTGATCGCTGTTGTAAGAATACCGGCAACGATCGCCTCCGGAACTCCAAATCCGAGGATGATCCCGAGGATCACATCGTAGATGTGCTCGACTGCTTTGTTGGACGCTGCGGCATAGCTCTGTCCGAAGAAGATGTAGATTCCATTCATGACAAGCAGTGTGTTTGTCATACCTCCTGCAATACCAGCCACCCAGAGGGCAACGGTCTGGCTGCCTTTGATCCCGTGAGCGACCTTCATGATCAGCTTATATACATAATAAGCAACGATGCCGATGCATACACGCGGCACGATCGCGATCACGGCGCTCCACATGTTTCCGCTGTATCCGCCGATCGTAACGAACGGACTGAATACGAAGGAGGTCACACCAGGGGTAATGGTCGCTTTTACGAGGCTGGTCACACCAAATACCAGTCCTAAGTAAGCGCCGTACTTCGGTCCGAGAATGATCGCTCCGATGATGACCGGGACGTGAATGATCGTCGCATTCATAAAGCCTAACGGGATGTAACCGAGAAACGGTACGACCGACATGGCGATGATGATCGCGGTAAAGATCCCGGCGAGGGACATGTCCAGAACTTTCTTTTCAATTTTCATTTTTCAATTCCTCCTGCTACTGTTCTCTTGCGAGATACAATGCAATATAGTCACGACTTGCATTATACCGTGTCAGCGTGCCAGAGTCAAACTGTTTTCCTGCATTTTTCAATTTTTCCATTTTACAGATTTCTTCTCCCGGTATTCCGTGCCCTGCATTTTTTCTTCCTATACACAAAAGAAATTTTTCTCAGCATCTCTCCTGCTGCCCGCCTGATTTCAGCCTCTCTGCCCGACCTGTCCATCCTTCGCGGACACAACCTGTTGTATTTTTCGTGTCCGTTCCTGGCGTACATCTTGTTATGTGGGTATTCACATGTTTTCCACCCGCAATTATCAACTTATCCCCAAATCGTGGATAAGTTGTGGATAACTTATTGGAAAAGTTGTGGATTTTCACATTTGACATTGAAAATTATCCTCTTTTACGTTAGAATAAGATTAGATTGGGTTTATGTGCTTTTGTGGACAGGTCCCCACCTTTTCCACAGCTATGCACATCGTTATACACATGTTTAGGAGTATGAATATGCTGGAAGAAATCAAAGCTAAATGGGACGAAATCCTTTTAAATATCAAAGAAGAACACGATATTTCAGAGGTGTCCTACCGCACATGGCTGCTGCCGCTGATCCCGGATTCTGTGGATAAAGATATCCTCACGATTCTGGTGCCGGATTCTGCCTTCATCAGCTATGTGAAAAAGAAATATGAATTCCTGTTGACAATTACGATCGAGGAGATCACAGGTTTTCAGTGTAAACTGGATTTCAAGCTGAAATCTGACGTGAAGGAACCGGAAAAAGAGAATCGTCTGATCAACGTGAACAATAATACGGTCAGTCAGCTTGCTCTTCAGAACGCAAACTTAAATCCGCGCTACACATTTGATACCTTCGTAGTCGGAAAAAACAACAATCTTGCCCATGCTGCATCCCTGGCTGTTGCGGAATCTCCGGGCGAGATCTATAACCCGTTATTTATTTATGGAGGCGTGGGACTCGGAAAAACACACTTAATGCATTCCGTTGCCCATTTCATCTTAAAAAATAACCCGAGCGCAAAGATCCTGTACGTGACTTCCGAAAAATTTACGAACGAACTGATCGACGCGATCCGTAACAAAAACAATGTTTCCACCACGGAATTCCGTGAAAAATACAGAAATAATGATGTTCTTCTGATCGATGATATCCAGTTCATCATCGGCAAAGAAAGTACCCAGGAAGAATTTTTCCATACATTCAATGCCCTCTATGAGGCAAAAAAGCAGATCATTATTTCTTCCGACCGTCCTCCGAGAGAAATCGAAACACTCGAAGACCGTCTTCGTTCCCGTTTCGAATGGGGACTTACCGTAGATATCCAGCCGCCGGACTATGAGACCCGGATGGCGATCCTTCGGAAAAAAGAAGAACTGGAAGGATACAACATTGACAACGAGATCATCAAATATATCGCTACCAATGTAAAATCCAACATCCGTGAACTGGAAGGTGCGCTCACAAAGATCGTCGCTTCCAGCAAATTAAATAATAAGGAGATCAATCTTGAACTTGCCGAGGAAGCATTGAAAGATCTGATCTCTCCGAATGCAGCCCGTGAAGTGACGCCGCAGCTCATTATTAATGTAGTTTCTGAGCATTTCGGCATCACTCCTCTCGATCTCATCGGTCAGAAACGAAGCAAGGAACTCGTATTTCCTCGCCAGATCGTCATGTATCTGTGCGGTGATATGACAAATGAGTCTCTCCAGAATATCGGAAAAGCTCTCGGCGGTCGTGATCACACGACGATCATTCATGGAACGAAAAAGATCGCCAGTGAATTAAAGACTGATGAGAATTTAAAGAATACGATCGATATTTTAAAGAAAAAGATCAACCCGCAGTAGGCGTGTGAACTGTAACTTTGAATGCGCAAAACAGCTTTGTGGATTTTTTCGTGGAAATCCCGTTGAAAATTTGTGGATAAAAATCGGATAATTTTTCCGGATTTTTGCCTGTGGAAAACTCTTCGGTTGTCCTTCCGGATTTTTTTAGTTACCCACAATGGTTTTCACAGCGTTTTTTTCAGTGTTTCACAGGGCTTTTTCCCCTTATTAACAAATTCACACCCCCTACTACTGTTAAGACGAATATCTTTTATATATTTCTTTATCTTATGAACGTTTCTCAAGAAAGGAAGTTATCAACAACTATGAAACTGACATTCCAGAAGACCGCTCTTTTAAACGGTATCAATATTGTTCTCAAGGCAGTTCCGTCAAAAACAACGATGCCGATCTTAGAGTGCATCCTGATTGATGCATCTACAGATGAGATCAAACTGACAGCTAACGATATGGAGCTCGGCATTGAGACAAAAGTTGAAGGTGATATCCTTGAAAAAGGTAAAATTGCACTGGATGCAAAGCTTTTTTCTGAAATTGCAAGAAAATTATCTGATTCAGATTCCCTTGTAACGATCGAATCTGACGAAAAATTCAATACTGTGATCGCCTGTGAGAACTCTGTATTCAAAATTCAGGGAAAAGATGGTGAGGAATTCTCCTATCTTCCGTATATTGAGAGAAATAAAAACATTACACTCTCCCAGTTTTCCTTAAAAGAAGTGATCCGCCAGACCATCTTCTCCATCTCTGTCAATGACAGCAACAAGATGATGACAGGTGAGCTTTTTGAGGTAAACGGCGATACATTAAGAGTTGTTTCTCTCGATGGTCATCGTATGGCAATTCGCAAAATTGTATTAAAAGATGAATATGAAAGCACAAAAGTCATCGTTCCGGGAAAAACTTTGAATGAAATCAGTAAAATTCTGACCGGAGACAACGAAAAAGAGGTCCAGATCTTCTTCGGAGCGAACCATATTCTCTTCGAATTTGATGATACGATCGTTGTTTCCCGCCTGATCGAGGGCGAATATTTCAAAGTAGATCAGATGCTTTCCAGTGATTATGCCACAAAAGTGACTCTGAATAAGAAAGATTTTCTCGACAGCATCGAGAGAGCCATCATTCTGATCCGCGAAAATGATAAAAAACCGATCATTTTGAACATCGAAGATTCAAAAATGAGCCTGAAATTAAATTCCAGTTTCGGTACGATGAATGCGGAGATCCTGATCCATAAGACAGGCCAGGATCTGATGATCGGATTCAACCCGAAATTCTTAAGTGATGCACTCCGCATCATCGATGATGAGGAAGTAACTCTCTATATGATGAACGCAAAATCTCCGTGTTTCATCAAAGATGAGGAAGAAAATTATATTTATCTGATCCTTCCGGTAAACTTTAACGCGGCTGCGATCTAAAAACAGATGAAATTTTCCCGAAATTCCGGAAAAATCCGGAGTTTCGGGCTGGTTTTTTCAGAAAACCGGAATAAAAAAGGAGAAAAATGGAAAGTATTCACTTAAAAGATGAATTTATCAAGCTGGGACAGGCATTAAAACTTGCCGGTCTTGTTGGCTCCGGAGTGGACGCAAAGTTTGTGATCCAGGACGGACTTGTAAAAGTAAATGGGGAAGTTGAGACCCAGCGCGGCAAAAAACTTTACCCTGGAGATACTGTTTCCTATGACGGAAAGACATTTAAGGTAGAAAAGTAAGGATTTTTTCATGTTCATAGAATCCATCGAGCTGTCAGATTACAGAAATTACAGTCATTTACATATCGATTTTCATAAAGGAACGAACGTTCTTTATGGAGATAATGCCCAGGGAAAGACGAATATCCTGGAGGCAGTCTATGTGTGCAGCACAACAAAATCGCATCGGGGCAGCAAAGATAAAGAGATCATCAGGTTCGGTGCAGATGAATCCCATATCAAAATGATGGTCCGCCGGGATGGAATTCCCTACCGGATCGATATGCATCTGAAAAAAAATAAGGCAAAAGGGGTCGCAGTCAATGGCGTTCCGATCAAAAAGGCAAGCGAACTTTTCGGGATCGTCAATGTGATCTTCTTTTCACCGGAAGATCTGAATATCATCAAGAACGGACCTGCCGAGCGGAGACGCTTCGTCGACCTGGAACTTTGCCAGCTGAATAAGCTCTATGTCTACAATCTGGTACAGTATAACAAAACGGTTATACAACGGAATAAGCTATTAAAAGACATGGACTACAAAACGTCTTTAAAAGACACGCTCCCCATGTGGGACGAGCAGCTCTTAAAGTATGGTGCCGAATTAATAATTATGCGTTCCGAGCTTATAAAAGAGCTGAATCCCCTGATCGCCGGGATCCATGCCGGACTGTCCGGCGGAAAGGAAACACTTTCCATCGCCTATGAGCCGAATGTGACGGCGGAGAATTTCAGGGAACAGCTCGCAAAGAACCAGTTTCAGGAGATCAAACAGAGGCAGACCCTGACAGGACCGCACCGCGATGACCTGAATTTCATCGTGAACGGAACAGACATCAGACGTTTCGGCTCCCAGGGACAGCAGAGAACGGCAGCTCTTTCTTTAAAACTTGCGGAGATCGAGCTGGTGAAAAAGATCGTAAAGGATTACCCGGTGCTTTTACTGGATGATGTCCTTTCTGAACTTGACAGCAAGAGGCAGGAACATTTACTTTCAGAAATTACCCACATCCAGACCCTGATCACCTGTACAGGGTTGGATGAGTTTGTAAACAGCAAATTCCGGATGGACAAGATTTTTAAGATTGTTGAAGGAACGGTAGAGAGCGAAGACTAAAGGAGGAACTTCATGAGCGCAGAATATAATGCAGATCAAATCCAGATTCTGGAGGGACTTGAGGCTGTAAGAAAAAGACCGGGAATGTACATTGGAAGTACGTCTTCGAGGGGACTTCACCATCTGGTATATGAGATCGTGGATAACGCAGTGGATGAGGCCCTGGCAGGATACTGCGACACCATTGATGTGCAGATCAACGCGGATAATTCGATCACGGTCATTGATGACGGACGTGGAATCCCGGTCGATATCCAGAAAAAAGCAGGACTGCCTGCAGTTGAAGTCGTATTTACGATCCTTCATGCCGGCGGTAAGTTCGGCGGCGGGGGATACAAGGTATCCGGCGGTCTGCACGGCGTAGGTGCATCCGTTGTAAACGCGCTGTCGGAGTGGCTTGAGGTTGAAGTCTACCACGGAGGAAAGATCTACAAGCAGCGCTATGAGCGCGGAAAAACGATGTATCCGTTAAAGATCGTTGGCGATTGTCCGGCTGACAAACACGGTACCAAGGTTTCCTTCCTCCCGGACAAGGAGATCTTTGAGGAGACGGTCTATGACTATGACACCTTAAAGATCCGTCTCCGCGAGACGGCATTCCTGACAAAGAACTTAAAGATCATTTTACGGGATGACCGCGAGGACAAGAAGGAAAAGGTATTCCACTATGAAGGCGGGATCAAGGAATTTGTCAGCTATTTAAACCGCAGCAATGTGCCGCTGTATGACACGGTCATCTACTGCGAGGGCAAGAAGGACAACGTGCTGGTGGAGGTTGCCATGCAGCACAACGATTCCTACACGGAGAATATCTACAGCTTTGTAAACAACATCAACACACCGGAGGGCGGAACCCACCTGACCGGTTTCAGAAATGCCCTGACCAAGACATTCAACGACTACGGAAGAAAGAACAAGTTTCTTAAGGACAGCGAGCCGGCTCTTACCGGTGAGGATATCCGTGAAGGTCTGACGGCCATCATCAGTGTCAAGATCGAGGAACCGCAGTTTGAGGGACAGACGAAGCAGAAACTCGGAAACAGTGAGGCGAGAGGCGCTGTGGACAGCGTGGTATCGGAACAGCTCACCTACTTCCTTGAGCAGAATCCGTCCGTCGCAAAGACGATCATCGAGAAATCCGTTCTTGCCCAGCGTGCGCGCGCAGCGGCGAGAAAAGCGAGAGATTTAACGAGAAGAAAGACCGTTCTTGACGGTTTATCACTTCCGGGAAAACTTGCAGACTGCTCCAGCAAACACCCGGAGGAATGCGAGATCTACATCGTTGAGGGAGATTCCGCCGGCGGTTCCGCGAAGGACGCGAGAAATAAGAGCACCCAGGCGATCCTGCCGCTCCGCGGAAAGATCTTAAACGTGGAGAAGGCGAGACTCGACAGGATCTACGGAAATGCGGAGATCAAATCCATGATCACGGCATTCGGTACCGGAATTCATGAGGATTTCGATATCTCGAAGCTCCGCTACCACAAGATCATCATCATGACTGATGCCGATGTGGACGGTGCCCATATCAGCACTCTGCTTTTAACCTTTATCTACCGGTTCATGCCGGAGCTCATCAAACAGGGCTACGTTTATCTGGCACAGCCGCCGCTCTATAAGATCGAGAAAAACAAGCGGGTATGGTATGCGTACAGCGATGAGGAGTTAAACAACATTTTAAAAGAGATCGGACGTGACCAGAACAACAAGATCCAGCGTTACAAAGGACTTGGTGAGATGGACGCGGAGCAGCTCTGGGAGACGACCATGGATCCGGAACACCGAATTCTTTTACGTGTGACCATGAACGAGGAGATGACATCGGAGATCGATCTCACCTTCACGACACTCATGGGAGATCAGGTAGAGCCGCGCCGTGAGTTCATCGAACAGAACGCGAAGTACGGAACTCTTGACATTTAATGCGGCAGCAGGGCGCTCCGGAAAGAGATAAAATCCTTCCGGAACGTCAGGCGGCGCAGTTTACGCAGGTTTAAGGCGCAGCGCAGGCTGCATTGGAGGAAAGAATGGAACCGAATATTTTTGACAAGATTCATGAAATAGACTTAAAGAAGACCATGGAAAAGTCGTACATCGACTATGCCATGAGCGTTATCGCGTCGCGAGCGCTCCCGGATGTCCGTGACGGCTTAAAACCGGTACAGAGACGTGTCCTCTACTCCATGGCGGAATTGAACAATGGTCCGGATAAGCCCCACAGAAAGAGCGCCCGTATCGTCGGCGATACCATGGGTAAATATCATCCGCACGGAGACAGCTCCATCTACGGAGCATTGGTAAACATGGCTCAGAAATGGTCCATGCGCTACATGCTCGTAGACGGACACGGAAACTTTGGTTCGATCGATGGCGACGGTGCCGCTGCCATGCGATACACCGAGGCGAGACTCAGCAAGATCTCCGTTGAGATGCTGGCGGACATCTATAAAGATACCGTTGACTTTATCCCGAACTTCGATGAGACCGAGAAAGAGCCGACCGTATTGCCGTCCAGATTCCCGAACCTTCTTGTAAACGGCGGAACCGGTATCGCAGTCGGAATGGCGACAAATATCCCGCCGCACAACCTTCGGGAAGTCATTGCGGCAGTAGTAAAGATCATCGACAATCAGGTGGAGGAAGGAAAACAGACCTCCCTGGAGGAGATCTTACAGATCATCAAGGGACCGGATTTCCCGACAGGAGCTGAGATCCTCGGAACAAGAGGAATCGAGGAGGCGTACCGTACCGGACGCGGAAAGATCAGAGTCCGCGCCGTGACAAATATCGAGACCGCACCGAACGGAAAGAGCCATATCATCGTCACAGAGCTTCCGTACCTTGTCAATAAGGCAAGACTGATCGAGAAGATGGCGGAGCTTGTAAAGACAAAGAAGATCGACGGCATCACCGGCATCACCGATGAATCCAACCGTGAGGGAATCCGCATCAACATCGAGCTTCGGAGAGATGTAAATGCGAATGTCCTCTTAAACCAGCTCTTAAAGCATACACAGCTGCAGGATTCCTTCGGCGTGATTATGCTGGCGCTGGTAAACAATGAGCCGAAGGTCCTGAACCTCCTTCAGATGCTGGAGTACTATCTGGATCACCAGAAGGACGTTGTGACCAGAAGAACGAAGTACGACTTAAATAAGGCGGAAGAGCGTGCCCATATCTTAGAGGGCTTATTAAAGGCTCTGGACCACATTGACGAAGTGATAAAGATCATCCGCGGTTCCGCGAATGTCGCTGAGGCGAAGCGGGAACTCATGGAGCGCTTTGAGCTCACGGACCCGCAGGCACAGGCGATCGTTGACATGCGTCTGCGTGCTCTCACAGGTCTGGAACGCGAGAAGCTTGAGAATGAATATAAAGAACTGGAGGCAAAGATCGCGGAATTGCGCGCAATCCTGGCTGATGAAAATAAATTATTAGGTGTGATCAAAAAAGAGATCCTTGTGATATCCGAGAAGTACGGGGATGACAGACGGACAAAGATCGGCTTCGACGATGATATGTCCGTGGAAGATCTGATCTCCGATGATGACACTGTTATTGCCATGACAAATCTCGGCTACATCAAGAGAATGTCCGTGGACAATTTCAAGAGCCAGAACCGCGGCGGCAAGGGGATCAAGGGAATGCAGACGATCGATGAGGACTTCATCGAGGATCTTCTCATGACCACGAACCATCACTACATCATGTTCTTTACGAACATGGGACGCTGCTACCGGATCAAGGCGTACGAGATCCCCGAGGCAGGCAGAACAGCCCGCGGAACGGCGATCGTAAACCTTTTACAGCTTCAGGCAGGAGAAAAGGTCACAGCGGCGATCCCGATGCGTGAGATCGATGATGACAAGTACCTCTTCATGGCCACAAAGAACGGTATGGTAAAGAAGACCCCGATGCGCGAGTACAGCAACATGAGAAAGACGGGTCTCCAGGCGATCCTGCTCCGTGAAGGTGATGAGCTGATTGAGGTAAAAGTGACAGATAATACCGAGGATATCTTCCTCGCTACAAAATTCGGTATGTCCATCCGCTTCAAGGAAACGGATGCGAGAATTACCGGCCGTGTTTCCTATGGCGTGATCGGCATGAAGCTCGATGAGGGCGATGAAGTTGTCGGCATGCAGATGGCAAGCCAGGGCGAGTACATGCTCGTTGTATCGGAAAAGGGATACGGAAAGAGAACGGGAATCTCTGAATTTAAGCTGCAGCTGCGCGGCGGTAAGGGACTTCTCTGCTATAATGTGACAGAAAAGACAGGAAATCTTGTCGGAATGAAACTGCTCGACGATGGAAGAGACATCATGCTGATCACCAATGAAGGAATTCTGATCCGCATGGGTGTTGACGATATCTCCGTGATCGGCAGAAACACATCCGGCGTAAAACTGATGAGCATTGATGCCGACTCCAATGTCCGCGTTGCTTCCATCGCGAAAGTGCGTGAAAGCAGCCGCCAGGATGAGGAGGACGAAAATGTGGAAGATCCGGAATCTGAGGAAAATGAGGACGGAGAAATCACAGAGTGATCATGCTCATGAATAGAAAAAACGGTTGTGAGATCATTTTCCGGCCGTAAGCAGGATTTCTGACTCTGGAGTGATTGGATACAGGAATCTGGATATACCGGGTTCCTGTATTTTTTTAAACATTATTTAACAATGAACATAGGAGGATGCGGCGATGGGAATTACAAAAGCAGAGGCATTAAAAGCAGTTGACAGAGAGCGTGGACCGGTGTGTGAAGCCAGTGACAGGATCTGGGACCAGCCGGAGACTGCGTTCCAGGAATTCCATTCCACGGACGTATTGTGTGAACTTCTTGAAAAAGAAGGATTCAGGGTGGAGAGAAATCTTGCGGGGATCGCGACCGCGTTTTCCGGTACCTACGGATCAGGAAAGCCGGTAGTGGGCATTCTCGGTGAGTTTGACGCTCTGTCAGGCCTCAGCCAGGAGTCTGAGAGCCTGGAAAAGACCGCACTGGTCGATGGCGCACCGGGACATGGCTGCGGCCACAATCTTCTCGGAACAGGCTCTGTAGCGGCTGCAATCGCGGTAAAAGAGTATCTGGAGAAGAACGGGAAAGAGGGAACCGTGATCTTCTTTGGCTGTCCGGGCGAGGAAGGCGGATCCGGAAAGAGCTTTATGGCGAGAGACGGCGTGTTTGACAACCTGGATTTTGCGGTGACATGGCATCCGGGCGATAAAAATGTGGTTTCTGTCGGAAGTTCCCTTGCGAACTATCAGATCATCTACCGTTTCTACGGACAGGCATCCCATGCGGCGGCATGCCCGGAGCTTGGAAGAAGCGCACTTGACGCTGTGGAGCTTATGAACACAGGTGTGCAGTATTTAAGAGAGCATATCATCCAGGAAGCACGCATTCACTATGCGATCACCAACACAGGCGGATATTCTCCGAATGTCGTTCAGCCGTACAGTGAGGTCCTCTATCTAATCCGTGCGCCGAAGAACAGCCAGGTGAAGGAGATCTACGAGCGCGTCAACGATATCGCGAGAGGTGCGGCTCTCATGACGGGAACAAAAATGGAGCTCCAGTTCGTAAAAGCATGCTCAAATCTCGTGGACAACACGGTCATGGAGGAGATCATGCAGAAGAACCTGGAGGAGATCGAAAGAGAACCGTACACTGCTGAGGAGATCGAATTCGCGAGAAAGATCGGCGAGACGTTCGGCGGAAATCATGTGGACATCCAGGATGTTCTTGTAAGATATGAAAAATCGAGAAAAGCGGCTGTGGAACAGTTCCTGGCACCTCATGCGGATGATGTGATCAACGACTTCATCGTTCCGCTTATGGATACGGAGGAGTGTTTAAAGGGATCTACAGACGTTGGTGACGTGAGCTGGGTATGCCCGACGGCGCAGATCAACGCTGTGACGGAGGCAGCAGGAACACCGGGCCATTCCTGGCAGATGGTTTCCCAAGGCAAATCTTCCATTGCACACAAAGGCATGCAGTTTGCCGGAAAGGTCATGGCGGGAACTGTCATTGACATGCTGGAAAAACCGGAGCTTATCGAAGAGGCGAAAAAAGAATTAAGAAGACGCGTCGGCGCGGAGGGATATATTCCGCCGATCCCGGAAGGAATCCGTCCGATGGCGATCAATCCAAAAAAGTAATAGGGAGGAAAATCGTCTATGAGGACCGTTCAGGCGAGTGAGATCACAAAAAATATCCGGGAAATGTGCATTGAGGCGAATCATTTCCTTTCGGATGACATGAAAAAAGTATTTGATGAGAGTGTAAAGCGGGAAGAATCCCCTCTTGGAAAGCAGATCTTAAACCAGCTTCAGGAGAATCTGGAGATTGCCGGGAGAGACATGATCCCGATCTGTCAGGATACGGGGATGGCCGTCGTTTTCATCAAAGTCGGCCAGGAAGTACATATTGAAGGGGGAAATCTGACGGATGCCATCGATGAAGGCGTCCGCCAGGGATACGTGGACGGATATCTGAGAAAATCCGTCGTTCGTGATCCGATCGACCGCGTGAATACAAAAGACAATACACCAGCGATCATTCATTATGAGATCGTCGATGGGGACCAGGTGGATATTACAGTGGCACCAAAAGGATTCGGAAGCGAAAATATGAGCCGTGTATTCATGTTAAAGCCTGCGGACGGCATTGAGGGAGTAAAAGAGAAGATCCTGGAGGCTGTCCGCGATGCAGGACCGAATGCCTGTCCTCCGATGGTGGTGGGAGTCGGCATCGGCGGCACGTTTGAAAAGTGTGCCCTGATGGCGAAACATGCCCTGACGAGAAATCTGGAAGAAGAATCTCCGGTGGCCTATGTCCGTGACCTGGAAAAAGAGATGCTGGAGAAGATCAACGGTCTCGGGATCGGACCGGGAGGTCTTGGCGGCCGCGTGACTGCCATGGCCGTCAATATCGAGACATATCCGACGCATATTGCAGGACTTCCTTTGGCAGTGAATATCTGCTGTCATGTGAACAGGCATGCGCATCGCGTTATTTAATAAGAGGATCGGAGGAAACCATGGACAGACAGATCAGTGTACCAATTAAGAAAGAAGACGCATTGTCTCTCCGGGCCGGAGACTACGTGACTCTTACGGGAACCATTTACACGGCGAGAGATGCGGCACATAAAAGAATGCAGGAGGCTCTGGATGCGGGGGAAAGTCTTCCGATCGAGATGCAGGGAAATGTAATCTACTATATGGGACCGTCCCCGGCAAGAGAGGGACGGCCGATCGGATCTGCAGGACCGACAACGGCAAGCCGTATGGATAAGTACGCACCGAAACTTTTAGATCTTGGTCTGGGCGCCATGATCGGAAAGGGAAAGAGAAGCCAGGCTGTGATCGACGCCATCGTAAGAAATGGTTCGGTCTATTTCGCAGCGATCGGCGGCGCAGGGGCTCTTTTATCCCAGCGCATCAAAAAATCCGAGGTAGTCGCCTATGATGATCTCGGGACCGAGGCAATCCGGAAACTGGAAGTGGAAGATTTCCCGGTGGTAGTCGTGATCGACTCCCAGGGCAATAATCTGTATGAGACTGCGATCAAAGAATATCAGAAATAATATGAAATAGCAGATGGATCAGAAGCTCAGAACTGCAGCATGATCCTGCAGAGGGGGATTTTCGGGTAGTTTTCCCGGAGATTGCTGTGTGCAGGATCAATTTCTGAGCTTCTTTCTGTCTGGAAGATGAATAAGCTTCAGGCTGCACTTACATAATATAGGAGTACAAGCCCATTCAGATCAGTTGTGCAGCTGCTGATCTGAGAATATTCTCTGCGAACACAGAACGCAGGAAAAACATGCAGTAAAAAATAATAAAAAAGATGGAAAAAGTTGTTGACAAAAAGAAACAGAGCTTGTATAATAAATCCTGCGTCTGGCGAGTTCGCCCGACAAACTTAATAAATGATAATTAGCTACGGTAATAAGGAGAAATACTCAAGAGGCCGAAGAGGCGCCCCTGCTAAGGGTGTAGGTCGGGAAACCGGCGCGAGGGTTCAAATCCCTCTTTCTCCGTTCATCTGATTGAAAAAACTTCAAAAAAGAACTTCAAAAAAAGATGAAAAAAGTTCTTGACAAACCGGAAACGGTATGATAGAATGAATGAGTTGCTGCTGAAGAACAGAGAGCAACAAAAACAAAGTTCCTTGAAAACTGAACAGTATGTAAAACCCTGAAAATTCTTATAAA
>ERZ836829.414-NODE-414-length-54249-cov-58.010130_pt1 | contig 54249 bp, 54 predicted proteins | sample MGYA00519574_ERZ836829 | MGnify/ENA primary metagenome ERZ836829 (study PRJEB31850, sample SAMEA3708808) | human gut metagenome | biome: human gut; feature: human-associated habitat; material: faeces | place: China | collected 2014 ...
TGGAACGAAATGATTTCATCATTGAGAAGCAGAAAGCCGAACTGCAACGTATAGAAGAAACCAAGCGACACAAGGAGCAACAGGTAAGCCTTGCCGAACAGGAACTCAAACAGGTAAAAGCTGAGATACGTACAGACAAACTCAAAAGTGCAGCTACCGATGTAGCCACTGCCATAACCAGCAGCGTAGGTTCTCTTTTCGGAAGCGGTAAGTTGAAAGAACTGGAACATAACATCGAGCAGCTACATCAGGAGATTGCCAACCGGGACAAAGCTACTGATGAATTAAAAATTCAGATGCAACAAATGCAGGAACAGCACGGCAGACAAATACGCAATCTTCAAGGAATACATAATAAAGAGATTGAAGCTAAAGACAAAGAAATATCACGGCTAAACACCCTGCTTGAAAAGGCATTATGCTGGTTCCCATTACTCAAAGAAATGCTGAGAATGGAAAAATTATGCTATGTCACTGGTTTTACCAAGGGGATGGTTGATTCTCTTTTATACAAAAAGGAAGCTCTCAGATGTAGTGGAAAAATCTATTCCGAAGAATATAGACAGAGATTTGAAACAAAAAATGTAATTTTCAAAATTGAACGAAGCCCGATCGATAAGAATAAATTGATGCTGACTATAAACCAACAGCCAATCAGCGAATGGTTCAAAGAACAATGGGAGAAGTTACAGCAGCATCTGCGTAACTCAGTGCAGAAAGAACAAAAATCCAGAGGATTCAGGATGTAATATAGAGAAGTACAATTCATCATGGATTGTACTTCTATCGTAATATATAGTACAAAATCTAAGTTGTCTAACTATTCTAAAGTAAAATAAGCAATAAAAGAATATCTTATTCACTATTAATATACCATATTGTCAATATCTTTCCCTCATTTAGTCAATCGTATCTTTTCGTGGTAGAAATAATTTACGATAACCGGCTTGCCTTTTTCCGAGCGCCCGTAAGGCAAATCATTTATTCTATATGGAAACCCCTGTGCCTTGGCGTATTGGGAAATGTCCTGTTCCAATGCCTGCCAGTAATCAAGCCTCTTTTTGTTGTATATTTCTTCGTATAACGGAAAGAGGTCGGGATGCTTCTCACGGATATACGTCATTATCCCTCCCTTGAACTGCCCGCGCAGATTCAGGTTTTCGAGCCATATCAAATCGGCATATCCTTTCACTTTCTCGATAATCGCCTTCATATCGGTTATTCCGGGGAATATGGGCGATACAAAACACACGGTACGGATGCCCGCCTCATAGACCTGACGCATTGCGTTCAGACGACGTTCTATGCTCACGGCATTGTCCATATCCGTACGAAAACGCTCGTCAAGCGTATTGACCGACCATGACACCGTTACTTTGGGAAAACGCTTCAACAGGTCGAGGTCGCGCAGGACAAGGTCGGACTTAGTGCATATCATAATCTCGGCGTTGCTCCCACGCAGCTCTTCGAGCAGCCTGTGGGTACGGCAAAATTGCTCCTCATACGGGTTGTAACCATCCGTCACGGAACCTATCACAATGCGCTCTCCGTCATATTTGTGCGGATTGGCTATCGGTTTCCAGTTCTTCACGTCCAGAAATGCACCCCACGGTTCTGTATGCCCGGTGAATCGTTTCATAAACGATGCGTAGCAATACTTACAGGCGTGGGGGCAGCCCACGTAAGGGTTGACCGAATATCCTCCGACCGGCAGTGAGGATTTGGTCATAACGCTCTGTACGTCTATTTCTTTGATTATTTCGGTATTCATTGTAAGCGTTTTGTAAATTGTTCCGGCAGTTCCTGAATCATCCTTTCTTCGCCCATTATAGGCAGCAAATCCTCTTTCATAAACACGGGGACGCCCTGTGTTTGGGCTTGGTCGGCAATGTGAAGCACCCATTCGGGACGGGAATCCACTTTGCCTTTCCGATGTCCGGTCTCCGTACCTATGACAATCCAGTCGATACCCTCGAAATCTATATCGCCGATTTCATCGAAAATAGGTTCGAAAGTGACATGGTAGTGCTTGGCCTTGATATTTCTTTTCAAATCGTCTAGCCGCTTTTTTTCGGAATTGCGCGTGACGGTCACGCCCATCCATACATTCTCGTCATCTGTAGAGAAACTGATCTTGTCCGGACATTTCGTAAGGAATATATAAGCGTGTTGCGGATTGCTTTTCATTCGTCTGAATATTTCCGCATTCCATTCAGGCTTCCAATCGGAGAAATCGCTCATTCCGGTCATCAGCCATACGTGAGGCTTGGGCGTGTCGATGATACGCAGCTTTCGCACCATATATTCCGGTACGGAGAAGTCGTCCGTAATATGGAAACGGCGGCAGTTGTTACGGGCATAGCAGTAGCTGCACCCGATGGAGCAGCCTACCACTATGTTCATATTCTTTATCAGGGATTTTATACAGATAGTCATCTGCTTAGAGTTCCTTTTTAGAATCATTTCGGAGAGACTTTCCATTTTACCGGTTCTTTCAGTATGATTCCGTCAGTGGCATCCTCCTGTGAGAATGTATTGCTGCAATATTGTATGCAGAGCATGAGGAGCGGAGTCGTTCCGTTGTTACGGACACTTCGTTTTCCTGCAGGAGATACCCTGACAACGCTACCTTCTTCCACTGGGAACACTGTTCCGTCTACTTGAAATTCACCTTTACCGGAGAGGAAAAAATAAAGTTCCTCATGACTCTTGTGACTATGCAGAAATCCGGTTTCTGTACCCGGGGCGAATGACTGGAAAGAAAACTCGCTTCCCGTAGTTCCGAGAGCGGTGCTGCAGAATACTTTTCCGGGAATTTTCACATCCGGGCCAAGCTGAAGTTCGTATTCATTCAGTTCATTCAACTTACCGACACTGATCGCGGCGAAATTCTGTTCTACCGCGATTTTCCTAATCTTTTTCATCTTTCTAATATTTTGAAATGATTGTTTATACAGTTATTTAAGTGTTATGCTTTCTCCGTCTTCCGGTATAATCAGTCGGCTCATATCCGTCCCGTGATGGCGAGCTTCGTTGCGAAGGATGGCACGGGTGGTCTGGCAATGATCGATGGCATCCATGTGTACGGTAATCAGCTTGATGTGTGGGGGGAGTGTGTCAAGCATCGCCATTACTTCCTGTTCATTGGGGATGATACAACCGTCCGTCTTAGAGAATTCGGGGAATACCGCACCGCCACTGTTCACCACAATATAATTAGGACGATACTTTTCCACGGTAGCAAGAGTACATTCTTCCCATTTGCAATCGCCCATGATATAAATAGTCGGAAGCCCTTCGGACATCAGCACATAGCCCGAAACAGGTCCCATCATCTGGCCTATCTGACCGAAACCGTGATGGCCAATAGCACGGTGGATGGTCAGATGACCTAAGGTTATGCTCTCTTCAATCGCTTCTACATTTGAGAAACCATCTTTCAGGATGGCGGCCTTATCTTGTGGCTGGGTGTAGAAAGGAATGTCTTTCGGCAAATGCTGCTTTACACTTGGTTCGTAATGGTCGATGTGGTTGTGGGTGAGCAGTACCATATCAACACCTTCAGTAATGTCGCTAATAGGCATTACGAGATGTACCCTCGGATTCTTATATACACCGAGAGCTGATTGCAGGGTTCCTTTGTCGGCAAATACGGGGTCAATAAGAATGGTATGTCCTGCATAGTTGATTTTCAAGGTGGCACTGCGTACCAACCGAATAATTGCTTTTTCGTTCATGATGTTATGTTTTGTATTATTTTTCGGGTACAAAGTTCGAAAGGATATCCCAATGTCTCTATGCCTTAAAAACAGGAATATATGCCATTTTGATAAAAGAATGATGTATATTTGCAAAAAGCAAAAAACAAGAGTGATGAAAGCTATAATCAATCCCGAAAGACTTGTAAGCGTTCCGTTCAATAAAACGCAATGTGGCGTAGACTTCTACATTAACACAGGCGAAAGCAAGGACATCTGTGGTGTCTTGACCGAGCATAAGGCGTTTAAGACAGATTTTTTCAGCTTCTATTTCTTTCGTCGTGCCAATGGATATTTGTTGCTGAACTTCCGAAAAGTGGAGTTACGGGATGGTATGGTGCTGCTTTTGTCGCCGCACCAGCAACAGGAATGGCACGTGAACGAGGTAGAACTAGATTACACTTTTCTTATTTTCCGCGAAGACTTTATGCGCACGTTCATTGCTGACAAGTTCTTCGTATATCGGCTGTTGTATTATTATCAGACTGATACACCGCCCTACTTGTTTGCCGAGCCGGAGGAGCTGACGGAATATATGCGCCTCTTAAAAAAGATAAAACAAGAACTACAACATCCTGTGGTAGACACTTACAACCTCATTGTGTCAGTGCTTTATTATCTACTGGTAATTATCAACCGGGCATACGCTCAAACTTATCGTCTACCTGTCGAAGTGCCAAAAAACAATTACGCATTCAAATTCAAGGACTTACTCGAAAAACATATCCGAACGACACAGCGCGTTCAAGAATATGCTGATATGCTTCGGGTAAGTCGTATCACCTTGAATAATTCTGTCATGGCGCAATTTGGTGTATCAGCCATTCACTTACTCAAGCAACGTCTTTTGGAAGAGCTGAAAAATGAGCTACTGTTCTCCAATCTGAATGTGAGCCAACTGGCAGACGAGTTCCACTTTTCCGACCCCAGTCACCTCATGCGTTTTTTCAAAAAAGAAACAGGCAAGACTTTTACCCAATATCTAATGAATTACAAAAGAGGAATATATGAATAGAAATTTCATATTTGGCAAATGAATTCCATATTTAAGATATTTATTTTTTTGAATAACTATATTTTTCGTCATAAAGGTTCATTCTGCCAGTCCATAGAAATACCAATCGCTTTGTAATTGACATTCTTTTGAAGAATCTTAAAAAATACAAAAACACCCAATTTTACATTCTTGGGTGTAAAAAAGGGTGTAAATCTCGCAAATGCTTGATTTACACCCTTTATTGCGGAGAGACGGGGATTCGAACCCCGGATACCCTTTAGGGGTATACACGCTTTCCAGGCGTGCCTCTTCAACCACTCGAGCATCTCTCCTTGTATATTCCGGTAAGTATTTTCAATAAAAAAGCAGCCATTATTTAGCTGCTTTTAGCGGAGAGACAGGGTAATGAACCCATCTCCTTATGTCGCTTTAATTCAACTCTTTATCAATATGTCAATGCCTTAGGGGGTACAATTTAGGTTTCAAAAAAGACGTTTATCTGTCGTCCTTTGGCTACTCATTGTCTGCCTAAAACTTCGGTTCAAAGATACTGCTTCTTTTTGAATTACGCAAATGTCTGAATATAAATATTTCAGCTTAGGTGTAAGGTGCAAGCTATATATAGATATATACTTGCACCTTACACCTAATTCAGATTACTCAACTTTGCAATTAGGTTGCACTACCCGATTCGTAAATTTGCAAAAATACAGAAACAATAAACACTATCAAGAAATTGCAAGCCTTAAATATTGAGAATATTCAGAGCTTGCCAAACGATAAGCGGTGTATTGTTATTAACTTTGCAGAAACGCTGGATATATGATGAAAAGCAATATTATTCACATTAAGAATATGGTTTGTAACCGTTGCATTATGGTTGTAACAGAAGCACTGAAAAGAATGGGGTTTACTCCACTTAGTGTTGAATTGGGAACTGCTATTTTGCAAGAACCGATAAATGCGGAGGAACGTGCTGCCATAAAGCCTGCTCTTGAAGCATACGGATTTGAGTTGATAGATGATAAACGGATGCGGATTATCGAACAAATAAAAGTTGCGGTGATTGAATTAGTGCATTATAACGATAATTCGTCCAAGACAAACCTGTCTGATTATCTTACGGATAAGTGCCATCACGATTACAGTTTCCTTAGCAAATTGTTTTCCGAAGTGAATGGCATAAGTATAGAAAAATACTACATTATTCAGAAAATAGAACGTATAAAGGAGCTGTTGGTGTATGATGAATTATCCATTAGCGAAATTGCCGATAAGCTTAATTACTCAAGTGCAGCGCATTTAAGTACGCAGTTCCGCAATATGACTGGCATTTCTCCAAGCCAGTTCAAGCGTTTAAAAGAACACAAACTGAAACCTTTGGATGAAGTCTGAATGATATAAATCATATCCATAATTATGTAAGAGCCGGAAGATAAAAGCCCCCTACCTTTGCAACATATAAAAATCATCAATATGGAAAAAGGTAAGAACATCAAAAATACATATCCGGTTTTGGGTATGAGTTGCGCTTCATGTGCGGCTCGTGTGGATAAAACATTAAATGGTTTGCCGGGAGTATATCAAGCAACAGTGAATTATGCGACTGCGGTAGCACAGGTAGAATATAATCCAGAAGTATGTTCCGATGCAACACTGCAATCTGCCGTACAAGATGCAGGATATGATTTACTGGTTGATACCGGCGAAGACGCAGCCGATAAAGCGGAAGAAATTCGCTTGACAAGATACCGGAAAATAAAAAGGCGTACAGTGGCAGCCCTGCTGTTATCTCTCCCAATTATGGTTATCAGTATGTTTTTTGAAGATATATCCTCTTTAAAATATGTACTTTGGATTCTCGCCACGCCTGTGGTTTTCGGTTTGGGACGTGAATTTTATATCAATGCGTGGCGGCAATTAAAGCATGGCACTTCCAATATGGACACCCTTGTAGCTGTTAGTACCGGAATAGCCTATACATTCAGTGTTTTTAATCTGCTGTTTCCTGATTTTTGGTTGTCAAGAGGGATTGAACCGCATATTTATTTTGAAGCGGCAAGTGTTATCATTGCATTTATCTTATTGGGACGATTACTCGAAGAGCGCGCGAAGCAAAACACTTCAACTGCCATAAAAAAATTAATCAGTCTGCAACCTAAGACGATAACTATTATCGTAGATTCTGATGAACGTACCGTTCCGATAACAGCCGTACAAAAAGGTGATACAATTCTTGTTAAACCCGGAGAACGCATTGCAGTAGATGGCATGGTTGTTACAGGAGAATCATACGTGGATGAAAGTATGTTGAATGGCGAGCCTGTTCCCCTGCACAAGCAATCCGGCGAAAAGGTATTTGCCGGAACCATCAATCAAAAGGGGACATTCCGGTTTATTGCCGATAAGATAGGTTCTGACACGATGCTGGCACAAATCATCCGCATGGTGCAGGATGCGCAAGGCAGCAAAGCTCCCGTTCAAAAGTTAGTGGATAGAATAGCCCGATTCTTTGTTCCGGCTATTATCAGCATTTCGATTATTGCTTTTATTGCATGGATATTTTTAGCACCAACGAACGGCTTCACCAATGGATTGTTGGCAATGGTCACTGTATTGATAATTGCCTGCCCTTGTGCATTAGGCTTGGCTACTCCCACTGCCATTATGGTAGGCATTGGAAAAGGTGCTGAAAAAGGGATTTTAATTAAAGATGCCCAAAGTTTGGAGATTGCCCAAAAGATAGATACGATAATTCTTGATAAAACAGGGACTATCACAGCAGGGCATCCGATAGTCGTCGAAAGCCTATGGGAAAACGGCTTTGAACATAGCCGAAAAATACTGTACAGTTTAGAGAAGCTATCGGAACATCCTCTTTCGGATGCCGTAGTCAATACTTTGCAGAATGAAAAAGAGATTTCCATTGATAAGTTTGAAAACGTTCCGGGAAAAGGTGTAAAAGGTATAGTAGGCAGTCAGACTTATTACGTAGGCAACCTGTCATTATTGAATGATAACCATATTACGATAGCCAGTCATTTGCAGGAATTGGCAAACAAATGGACACAGGAAGCTAAAACATTGGTATGGTTTGCTGATTCCACACAAGCTATTGCAGCTATAGCCCTAACCGATGAAATTAAACAAACTTCGGCGCAAGCCATATCACAACTACAGGAAATGGGTGTTGAAGTGTATATGCTGACAGGAGATAATGCAATTTCAGCACAAGCCATATCTCGAAAGGTAGGAATAAACCATTATAAAGCCGGAGTATTGCCGAACGAGAAAGCTCAATTCATAAAAGAATTGCAAGCGAATGGGAAAAAAGTAGGCATGGTAGGTGACGGAATTAATGATAGTGCGGCTTTAGCACAAGCGGATTTAAGCATAGCAATGGGGCAAGGCAGTGATATTGCTGTAGATACGGCAATGGCGACCATACTCTCATCTGATTTACTAAAAATACCGGAAACCATCCGGCTGTCGCAATTGACGATAAAAACAATTTATCAGAATTTGTTTTGGGCGTTTATTTATAACTTAATTGGTATTCCGATTGCGGCAGGCATATTTTATTCAGTAAACGGATTTCTTTTAAATCCGATGTGGGCAAGTGCCGCAATGGCATTTAGCTCTGTGTCTGTCGTATTAAATAGCTTACGTTTAAAAAGGAAAAGGATATAACAACTTAATAATCAATTCAAATGAATACAATGATTTTTAAAACGAATGCAAAGTGTGAGGGTTGTCTTGCCAAGATAGAAGAAATATTGCAAGGCAAAATAAGTAGAGAAGAATGGAATTTAGATTTATCTGATTCCAACCGTCCACTGACTGTAGCTTCCGATAAGCTGGCAGCAGATGATGTAGTAGAACTGATAAGTAAAGCAGGTTTCAAAATTGAGCAAATGGAATGAAAGGTATTGCTGACGAAAAAATAAATTATATCAGTACAGGACAAATAATACAGTTATAAGACATAGCGATTTATTTTTTAACTCAATTAATATTATACATCATGGATTTTTTAGAATTAACAAAAAAGCGTTATTCCGTAAGAAGCTATACTTCCCAAGAAGTAGAGAAAGAAAAGTTGGATTATATTCTTGAATGCGCCCGGTATGCACCATCTGCCGTAAACAAACAGCCGTGGCAATTTATAGTGATACAAAGTGAATTGCAGAAAAAAAAGCTGCAAAAGGTTTACCCTGCCAAATGGTTTGTGGAAGCTCCCTTATATATCATTGTATGTGCTAATGATTCGGTTGCATGGACACGTCAGTATGATAATAAAAATCATGCAGATATTGATGCTGCTATCACTACGGAACATATCTGTTTGGCAGCAACGGAACAAGGGTTAGGAACTTGTTGGGTTTGCAATTTCGATATAGATGAATGCAAACATAGCTTGGGATTATCTGCTAATATTCATCCGGTTGCAATAATTCCTATAGGTTATCCAGTGGATTCCAAGCACAATCCAACAGCCCGCAAGAGCATTGATGAGATAGTAACTATATTATAACGTCACCATGCCATAGAAAGAGAGAAACAGGGAAATTACCCCCGTTTCTCTCTGCTTTTATAATGACCTTATGCCGTTTCTATACTGCTTTAATTCTATTTCACTGCTTTGACGGATTGCAGCATCCAGTTCATTCAATATTCGGACTTTATCATCGGGAATCATACCTACAAAAGGTATTGTATTTGAAACTGTATTTCCCAATAAAGTTGTCCTTATGCTAAGGGCAGAAATAAAGGTTCTCAACTCCAGCAGACGTTCCCGCTCCGATGCCTCAATAAATTTACCCTCTTGTATTTCCTGATAAAGTTCCGATTCGGGAAATACGGTCAAAGAAACAAAGTTTATAGTAAAAGGATGTAGCTGATTAAATATTTCAGCCGTATGGATTGCATTCTGCTGTCCTTTCCCCTTTCCCGCAAGCCCTGTCAGATAAACCAAATTATAACGAATATTGGCTTCTTCCAGCTTTCTGCACTGTTCCAATATATCTGCTGCCATATTACCCTTATTCATTCTTGACAAAGTTTCATCATCTCCCGATTCCGTGCCAATACTAATACTGTCAAACTTTAAATGACGCAAGTTCTTCAGTTCTTCTACACTCTTGGATTTAATGTCTGCTATGCGGGAAAATGTTCCTATTGTTTCGCAATAAGGGAGATACTTCCGAATCAATAACCCCAAATCCAACAATCTGTTATAGCTCAAAGCAAAAGGATTGGCACCAGTCAGAAAGACACGTCTTGCCTTAGGCTGGTATTCCTGAATTATTTTCAAGTCTGATTCAACTTCCGAAACAGGGGATAATCTAAACTTAGTTCCATGATACAGGCTACAAAATTTGCATTTATGATATGTACATCCTGCTGTTACCTGTAACAGTTGCGAACTTGCTTCATAGGGTGGTCGCCAAATTTGACCGTCAAAGTGCATTTTCTCTATTTCCATACTCTTAATTTTTATAAGTTTCAGTCTTTGCTAAATATTTAGAAAGACCGAAAACTTTGTATATTCAATATATTTAGTTACTTTTGTGCGAACAAAGTTACTAAGATACTTAGTATAAAAAAAGAACTTACCATTAAGTAAGATAGTAACGTAGAGGTAACTATTATTGATTGATAATGAATTAAATAAGAAAAAAAAGATGGATGATACTCATTATAGAGAAGCTATTTGTCCTGCCTGTGGAATAATTGACCGTTTCGGTGATAAATGGTCGTTACGCATATTGTTTCTTCTGCATCAGAAGGGAACCTTGCGCTTCAATGAGCTATTAAGAAACACTCCGAATGTGTCACAAAAGATGCTGGCTACAGCATTAAAGAAATTAGAAGCCGATAAGTTAGTGAATCGTAAACTGTACCCGGAAATACCACCAAAAGTGGAATACAGTCTTACATCGCTTGGAAAAAGTTTAATGTCGCCCTTAGATGGTATTATTCAATGGGCTTTGGAACATTCCGATGAAATTTTAGAACACCGTCAAAAAACGGAAAAACAGAAGAAAGTATAGAACTTCAATGTTCTATACTCTCCCTTTTTATCATCTTGCATTCACATATTTATATGAGGATAACAAAATATTGTTATCTATAATTTTAGAACTCTCCAAATACCAATTTGAGCCAAAAGTTTCACCTATGAAACTGATACCTTTACCAAGCATAACAGGAATAGTGTAAAGGGTCAGACTATCCAGCAGTCCCGCTTGAATAAGTGTAGTCAAAAGTTTACCACCACCGACTAACAGCATATCATTATCACTTTTCATTTCATGTACTTTCCGAAGTGGAATATCTATAAGAAATTCCACTCCACAATCCGGCGTAACATTTGCATCGTGGTGGGAAACTACAAAAGTACGTTTACTTTTATATAACCATCCACCCCAATGCTCAAATAAATAGGTATAAGTATTAGCTCCCATCAGCAAGCAAGTAGCCGCTTCGTATTCTTTTCCAATAAGCGATTTTACATTTGAAGTAATCCAGTCCAGTTCATTGTCCGATGTTGCGATAAAACCATCGAGAGACACAGCGATATGCGCTTTAATTTGTTTCATATTGTTAGGCATTAAACAGTTTATATTTTTACGGGTGACCCGTTTATAATCTTTATTCAAACTGTCCGCCAGTATCTCAAAAAAGAAGCGTGAACTCACACTGCTCCACTACGAGGTACTGGCATACCTAAATGACGAAACAGGCAAGCCCACGCTATGTTAAAACATAGCATAGACATTGCGCTGAAAATCTCGTCATTTTGAAAAGTGCCAGTTTTCGTAGTGAGATATTCGGCGAACGAATATGATATATATAAAGGCAACATCACAGGTTACTGTTCAATCGCCATTATCTTCTATGTAACTTTTGCAAAGTTAGCCAAATCCCTGAAAACTCCTATATACAAAACAAGAAATCCTGCCTTATCTTACGACAAAACAGGATTGAAAGCCATTAGAAAAGAAAAAATTAATCGGTTTTCTCCCGGATTAACTGGTGTACGTCCGTTGCACGGTAATAACATCTGCCATCCAACATAAGGAAAGGGAGTATTCCCTTTTTCCGGTAACGGGTCAGTGTTCGGGGAGCTACTTTTAGCAGCAGGCACAAGTCCTGATTATCCAGCAGTTCTTCACCATCCAAACAGTTACGACCTTTTATAACTTTATCTATCTTCTTGTCCTGCATATCAAACCTGTCCATGATACGTTCCATCCATGCGGTAAAATCATCTTTATTTATATACATAAGGCTGTCTGATTAAATTAAACCAATCATAAAATAACTTTGGTTGGACGGGTCTTTGATGATAATGTCCCGTTCCCGCATGAAGCGGATATAGTTTTTGGCGGTGCGTTCTTTCACGTCCAAAATCTGTTGTATCTGCTCGCACAGGTCTATATAGGTTATATGTTCCTGCCTGCCGAACACGTCACGGGCAACCCCGACCAGTTCCTTTTCCTTGCGCTTCTCTTTTTCCTCTCGTGGCTTTTCTCCTTTATAAAGGTGCATCCCGGCTGCTTTATCCCATGCGAACAGCATCAAAGGAACATCCAACGGGCTACCATCCCTTACTTTCAGGGCTTTTACAACCGACTGCGTAGGTTCATCGTCTTTTTCGATGGAAAGAATTGTAGCCGCTTTACGCTGTAATTCGCTACCCAAGTGTCCCCGTAGTTTTAATCCGTTCGGTACGAAATGTAGCACGCAGAGAATACAGGTATTATAAATTCCTGCCAGTCGGTATAGTTCATCTATCACTGCCACACTTTCCACTTCATCATTGGCACTCTTTACAAGGTCGGCGATGCCATCAATAACTACCAACTGGATGCCGCCATACTGATAATAGAATTTATCCATACTTTGTACAATAGCGTGCAGGCGTTCTTTGCGGGACATACCCGTCAGACAGAATGCTTTCAGTTCTTCCGGTTTGTTCGGTTGCTTGGCACGTGTCAGCAGATTACTTACATTTTTGAACAGTTGTACTTCGGACTGTTCCGTATCATAGAGTAATACCGCTTTGTGTTTACTATTGGCGGCTATCTGTATGCCGAGCGTATCTATTTCCTTATCCGGTTGGCAGATACAGCCCGCTAACATGGCAGCTATATAATTACTCTTTCCTGTTCCCTCACCGCCTGTAATACCAAACAGGTTTCCCTGTGTCCCTAATGGAACATCTCCGGCAGAAATTATTACCTGCGCTTTTGCTGGGGGATTATTGAAGTCTATTTCGCACGATTTGAGCATAATCAATGTATCACTATATAGGTTATCTAAAAATTCGATAAACAATTTCAGGAAATCTTCACGGGTATTCCCAGCCTTGAAGTAATCGGAAATATCCTTTTCCTCTTTCGTTCCGGGAAGTGGTAAGAGTAGGCGTTTTACTCCCAATTCTTCCAACTGTTTTTCCTGTTTGCTTGCGCTTTCCTTGCCCGTCTTGTCAGTATCATATAATAAGATGATATGCTTAAAACGGAACGTCAATTTATAAATCAGCGTAGGCGGGATAGTCACCGTTTCACTGTTGAAGCAGATAGCATGAAAACCATGTGCCGCCAATGACATGACATCCTTTTCACCACCCGTGATAAACAGTGTATCACCCTTTGCGGGTAGTTGTTCCAATCCGAAACAATAGTTTTCCCCGAAGTTACCACCATAGAGGAAACGGGTTTTCGAGAATGGACGGTACAGTTTTATGTACCGTTTGTTCTTATACCCGTACATCGGTTCTGTTACGGATGAAGCATAAGTGAACGGTGTTCCATCCGCTGTTACGCTCTGAAAGTCCCGTAAGGAACACACCTTATAAAATTCCAATATTTCCGGTGTAATACCATACTGCTGCCAGTACATCAATTCGGCAAGCGGAAATTTCTGTTCCCTGAATTGGTAGGGTTTGCTTTCCTTTTCAGGTGTTTCTTCCGGCATATCATTTATTATATGGGAAGAAGTACGGGTAACTGGTATCGGATTACCTGTTGCCAGTCCCAATCCCAAATCCCGGTCTATGGTTTCCAGTATTTCCACAAAATCCATTGAGTTGTTGCAGTCCAGTCCTTTGAGTTGCCCCACGAAAAAGAAACAATCACCGCTATAACTGTCGTTGCCGAAATCTTTCATCTTATAGATACCACTTCGGCGGTCGAAATAGATGTTACAGGACGCTTTGTTATCCTCATAAAGCGGGTTTAAGAAATTGCGTCCTATCCGCCAATTACCGGATATGTAATGCTTGAACACGGATAACCCATTATTTGTCCTTTCTAATATTTCTTCTTTCCTTAACATATAGCTGGTGGTTGGTTATCAGGTCATTAATACTGTCCTTATCTCGTCTAATCAGGCGTTCTTCCAATAATCGTTTTATTTCTCCAATCTTGTAGAAATAATGTCCCTTGATATTGGAATAAGTGACTGTCCCAGCTGCCCGCAAGCGTTGTAATGTCCGGTCACTGATTTTTAGAAATGTGCAGACCTCGTAACTATCCACCCAAATTTCATCCTCATTGGTACTTTCCGCTTCTGTGTGATTAAATATATAATCGGCAATAGCGGTAATCTTGTTGTCTAATTCCTTGTAGGCTTTTGACTCAAATGTTATTATCTCCATTTCGCTAACTAATTGATTTGCGGCAAAGATGGCGGGTTTCAAAAGATAAAAATTACAAGGTATAACCAAGTTGGTGAATATTTATTTTTCTCTTTTTCAGTAGCAAAAGCAGGGTGTTATTACCCGAAAATGCCACATTTCATATCTAAATCGTATAAAAACAAAAACTACCAAGTTGGTAATTACTTGGTAGTTTTTATGTGAACTAAATATCTTTATTACAGTTCGTCCGATTCCATTCGCTTTAACAGTTGTTCGATTACTGATGTAAAAAAGGCAGTTCGATTTTTCTTTCTGCTTTTGAGAGTTAGATATGTTCGATAATAATCTCCTAAATCTATATCAAAAGCTGCTTCAATGAAAGCCATGATTTCTTTTATTGTCACATTTCCATTATTGAGTGTTGCAATAGCAACAAGTCCATATCCAAACTCTACTGCATCTGATTTAGAGCCAGTCCATTTCAGATTAAAGTCAGAAAGTGCCGCTCGTATTTTAGATATTTGCATTTTCCTGTCTAACAATTGTAATTGTCTATTGAGATATATTCGTAGCATTTCATTCGACAAAATTTTAGCTACTTTATAATCATATCCGGTAGAAAAAGCTGGGTCTTTATCTAAAAATGAGCTATCAACACACAACCTGAAATTCGCTTTATATCGAACAAAGTAATAAGAATCTAAGTGGGTTGCTTTCGAACGATAATATTGGTAGAAATCAAGATTTTGGTCAAAGAAATATTTCAAATTATCCAATTGGCAATGAAGATACTCTCGTTGTACATCATCACTGCCAATCGGACGTTTCATCTCAATTCTTGTTATTTTGTAAAAGTATAAATACCGACTAAGAATGTCTGGCTTTATATCTTTAAAGAAATGAATTTCTTCATCTTCGTTCTGAAATTCATATTTTACAGTCATGCTCCGCAAGTTATCGAATAAAGGTCGTATGACATCTATCATATGCAAAGCATCCTCCACGCAGACATTTTCATCAATGCCAAGCAACTCCATTTCTTCATTTATTCGATGCAATATTTCATTGATATAATCTTGCATGATTGAATTTCGTTATAATCAGAAATTTGCATTTCGGGGTGTACGTGGAAACGGAATAACATCCCGAATGTTTGTCATGCCTGTAATGAACAGCATCAACCGTTCAAAACCCAATCCAAAGCCTGAATGGGGAACAGTGCCAAATTTGCGTGATTCAAGATACCACCACAGTTTTTCGGTATTCATATTCAATTCTTTCATTCGCTGCAATAATTTTGTATAGTCGGCTTCCCGTTCAGAACCTCCTATGATTTCCCCAATTTTCGGAAATAATATATCCATTGCACGAACTGTTTCCCCATCTTCATTTTGTTTCATATAGAATGCTTTTATCTCTTTAGGATAATCTGTAACAATCACAGGGCGGCAAAAATATTCTTCCACCAAATGACGTTCATGTTCAGCACATAAATCAATTCCCGGTTTTACAGGGTAGTCAAACTGACGCCCGGATTCTTGTAAAATCTCTATAGCTTTAGAATAAGGCAAACGTATAAATTCATTATTTGCAACAAAATGTAATTTATCCATTAAACCATTATCTACGTTATCATTTAAAAAAGCTAAATCACTTTCGCAATTTTCAAGCGCATAACGGATTAGATATTTCAAAAAGTCCTCTGCCAAATCCATATTGTCGTTAATATCATTAAAGGCAACTTCCGGTTCAATCATCCAAAATTCGGAAAGATGACGGAATGTATTTGAATTTTCTGCCCTAAAAGTCGGGCTAAAGGTGTAAATTGCCCCCAATGCTAACGCACCGAGCTCGCCCTCTAATTGTCCCGAAACTGTTAAATTGGCTGGGGAACCGAAAAAATCATCTTTTAATTCCGTTTTGATTTCAAAGAGTTCTCCTGCTCCCTCACTATCCGATGTTGTTATTATAGGAGTATTGAAATAGAAGAATCCTCTTTCATTGAAATAACGATGTATGGCAAAAGCCATATTATGACGCATACGAAATATTGCACCAAAAATATTTGTGCGTAAGCGTAAATGAGCAATATTCCGCAAAAAATCTAACGAGTGTTCTTTCTTTTGTAAAGGATATTCCTGTGGGTCGGCAGTGCCATATAAAACTATATTTTGGGCTATTATTTCTCCATGCTGCTGATTTCCAGTAGATAGTGCAAACATACCATCTACCCGAATGGCACTTCCGGTAGTTACCAATTTAAGAAAATCTTTTTTTATCTTTTCATGTTCAGCCACAATTTGCAGATTATGAACAGTTGAACCATCATTTATTGCAATGAAACTAATGTTTTTACTTTGTCTATGCGTTCGTACCCAGCCGTTTACACTTACATTAATATTATAAGTAGTTGTTTTCAATAAATCAATTATTCTTATTTTCATAAAGTCATAATATTATAGTTTACAATGCCATTTCATTAATAAATATGGTAAGGGAGTTATTCGAGAGGAACTGGTTATTTATGAATAAGTCATAATTCAACTCAATATGAATATTGTTATCACTAATTGTAGGATGGTAAGACAATGTTTTGATTTTTACATTGAGTTCTCCATCTGTATTAATATAATCAGATTCCGTACATTCTCCCTCTATGAAAGACATTTCAGAGAACAAACTCCCACTTCGGTATAAACAAACAGATTTATTACTGATTACCAATTTGTTTTCAATGATATGTCCACCTTTACATAGTTCTCGATATTCAACAATATGCAGACCATTAACAATAGAATATTTTCCAATAGCATTAGTCACTATCTCGTCAATATAATCAGCATATTGTTGAACACCTTTTACTATAACTCTAATATCTGCTTTCATTAGATAGATTTTATAAATGTGGCAGATTTTCACGATAGCTTCTCAAATAAGCTTCGTCTTGCTCTGCTATTTGTTGTTTTAGAAAAGCAATCATTTTTTGTTTATCTGTTTTCAAATTGCCTCTAACCTGAATTAAGTTGGACGCCCCATCCGTTACAAATCGAGCATCAATTTTAAGATTTTCAATCAAAGTCTTCATTTCCTCCAACTTCTCAATTTCAGTTTCTTCTTTCCAGTTACCAGCCTGTATTTCCTTATACAGTTCCGAAGTCGGATAAATTGTAAGCATTGAAGATTCAATTATTTGCGGATGAAGCTGGTTGAAGATTTCTGCTGTTACCTTTGCACCAATCTTGCCTTTTCCACTACCATAAATTCCTGTCAAATAAAAGAAGTTATAGGTAATATTTGCTTCTTCCAATTTCTTACATTGCTCAATGATGTCCTTTGATAGAAATCCCTTTCTCATGAAAATCAAAGATTCATCATATCCGGTTTCAACTCCGATTGTAATTCCATCATATCCGAGTTCTCGCAATTCTTTTAATTCTGTAACAGATTTAGGGGTAATGTCCGTAATTCGTGCAAAACACCCTATACTCTGACAAGCAGGGAAGTATTGATGTACCATTTTCGCAAGTGTTTTAAGCTTATTCACACTAAGCACAAATGGGTTTGCACCTGTGAAAAACACCCTTTGTGCGTGTCTATAATAATAACTTGCTTCCTTTAAATCCGATTTTACCTCTTCAATTGGTGATAGCCTAAATTTGAAAGGTAAATCTTCGTATAAAGTACAAAATTTGCAGGAATGGTGAGTACATCCAGCCGTTACTTGAATGAGCATTGAGTATGCTTCGTAAGGCGGTCGCCAAATAGTTCCAGTGTAGTGCATAATTCTTTTTTTATTAGTTAATAATGCATTGTTAAGATACCAAACAAATATACCAATGCGGTAAACATGATATATTAAGTATCTTTTTCGATTGCAAAGATATAAATACACTTAGTATAAAAAAAGAAGTTACTTAAACGTTAGATAGTTACAAAGAGGTAACTATTTTTGCGTATCAGATAGTTACGTGCGAAAAAAAATAAAAAAAGATAGGAATGGTATATTTATAGGGTGATGTAGAGAAGATTTATAAAAAGCACCCGGTGTCCCTCCGGGTGCTTCAACCACAAAAATTTCAATTATAAATCTATCTATAATGAAACTTTCTGTGGCAAATATAATGATTTCCGTCTTATTTCTTCGGTTTGCCTTTCTTTTCAGGAAACACGAAAGTAACATTAAACTGTTCGTCAAAGGCAAGTGAAGCGTCAAAGACTTTGCCGTTCTTGCTTTTAAAGCCTTTGATTAGCCCGGTTTTCCCGGTAGTCACCAGTTCGGTAATCTGTTTGTCCATTAGCTGCTTGTCGCTCTTGTTGCGGAAGATGGTAACGGAACAATCCACATTGGAACATTTGGCGACTTTCGGATAGAAAAGGATGCGCCCTGTTTTACATTTCGGGCAGATACAACCACTACCCGAAGCGAAAGAAAGCTGAACGTCCAAAAGTTCAGCCGTGATTTGCCGTGCATATACTTCGATACCTTTGCGGAACGTGTCGGGGTTCATTTCCCCGCTTTCTATTTTGGCAAGCGTGTTTTCCCACATACCCGTCATTTCAACGTCTGCTATCTTCTTGTCCCGGATGATGTTGTAAACGGCAAGTCCCTTTTCGGTCGGGACAAGGTTCTTTTTCTCCCGGACGATATACTGGCGGGAAAACAGCGTCTCGATGATGGCTGCCCGTGTTGCGGGTGTGCCTATACCCGTATCTTTCATGCTGGCTTTCAGGTCGGCGTTTTCCAGTTCCTTACCCGCCGTTTCCATTGAAGAAAGCAAACTGCTTTCCGTGTGCAACGGCTTGGGCTTGGTCTGTTTCTCCAGTAATTCAATATCGGAAAGCGGTAAACTATCTCCGTCCTGCATGGCGGGCAAAGTGGTGTTATCTTCCCAGTCCTCTTTATCGCCGAATACGGTACGCCATCCGGCGGACTTGATTATAGAGCCTTTGACCGTGAAAAGCGCCCCTTCACATTCCAGCGTTACACTGGTAACGTCTTTGACGCATTTTTCAGAAAAGGCTTCCAACATCCGTCCGGCTATCAGTTCATAGATTGCCTGTTCGTCCGTTTCCAGTTTACCGGGCAGGTTTTCCGTCACAATCAGGGCGTGGTGGTCTGTTACCTTACCATCGTTCACGGAACGGGAATTTAAGGCTTTGCCTTTCATCCCGGCGGCATATCCGGCAAAGCGGGCGTATTGTTCCAAATTAACAAGACGTTCCGGGATTTCCTCGAACACGTCCTGTGAGATATAACGGCTTCCGGTGCGGGGGTAGCTGATTAGTTTACCCTCGTATAACTTTTGTGCGATGGATAGGGTTTTGTCTGCGGAAAAGTTCAGTTTCGTATTCGCTTCTTTTTGGAGCGTGGTTAAATCATAGAGCAACGGCGGTTCTTGGTTCACTTCCTTACGCTCTACGGTTTTCACCTGTACCGTTTCCGCTTCCTTTATCCTTTGTAGCGTGTCGATGGCGGGCTGCTGCATATCGTACTTTTCTGTGGATAGTGCCGTAAAAGCTACATTGTCCATAGTAGTCTGTAATTTCAGTTGCCAATACTTTTGCGGGACAAAGTTCTTGTTCTCTAAAAAGCGGGTACATATCATCGCCAACGTGGGCGACTGTACCCGTCCCAAAGAAAAAATGCCTTGTCCGGCTGCCACACTTAAAGCCTGTGTACCATTTATGCCAATTAAATAATCCGCTTCACTGCGTGCCTGTGCCGAAAGGAATAAGTTATCATACAGGCTGCCGGCTTTCAGGTTTTGCAGTCCCTCACGGATTGACTTGTCGGTAAGGCTGCTTATCCATAAACGGACAAAGGGCTTGTTGCATCCAATGTAATTGTAAATATATCTAAATATGAGTTCGCCCTCTCTCCCTGCATCGGTGGCGACAATTATCTTATCCGACTGGTCGAATACTTCTTTGATTACCTTTAGTTGTTTCAATGCGCCGGGGTCTGCCTTGTACCCTTTTTCCGCTTTCACTTGTCGGGGTGTAAGTTGAAAACTATCCGGGATAATAGGCAGGCTTTCCCGGCGGAAACTCTGTATGCCGTAGGCTTCCGGCATTGCCAAACCTACAAGATGTCCGAACGCCCAGGTAACGAGATACCCGTTACCTGAAAAATAGCCATCCTGTTTTTCACTCGCTCCTAAAATACGGGCAATGTCCCTTTCCACGCTTGGTTTTTCTCCGATTACTGCAATCATTCTAATTTCGATTTTAATTGTTTTACTTCTTTTTGCCTTAGGATTTTCCGGTCATAGTAGATGTGATAGCCATCTATATAATATTGTCGGTTCTGCTCGTTTATGGCTTCCCAGTCTGTTTTGTAACAGGCGAAGAAAAACAGGGCAAAACCGACAACCGGGATAAGGATTAACACCGCTATCATCTTTTGCGTCCCCTGCTCTGTTTGGGTTTGTCCGTCTGCTCCTGCTTCTCCTTTTTATCCTGCTTGGTCTTCTGCTTTTCAGTGGGCTTGTCCTGACCCTTTTTCAAGGGTTCTTTCACTTTCTTGGTAGCTTCGTTGGTCTTGCCCTCCGAATTGACCGCTACCTGTGTGCGGTTCTTGTTGGCAGGGGTAATTTCTTTCACGGCGGAACGGTCAAAGCTGGGATTGTCACTGTAAAAGCCTAACTTCTTCTTATCATGGTTCACCTGAATATAAGCATCATATTCGACCCCCCGCTTGTCTTTCAGCCCGGCAACAAAGATGGTTTTGTCATTGACTAAATCCTGCTGTTGCTGGCGGGATAGCTCTATTCCTGAAATGCTTTTGGGAATGGTTACACCGTCACTGGTGACAAGGCTGTTTTGCTGTTCCTGTTTCTGCCGTTGCTCCTGTGACTGTTTGGCATTGGGATAGATAAATTCCAGACTTTTCTTGTCCGCATTGATCTGAACAGTTGCGGAAAAGAGATTTTTACGGTTGGAAATCATATTTTCAAGGAATACCCCTTTCCCTTCCCGTAAGGCTTGCTGTTGTTCCTTGTTCAGTTTGACACCCTTTATTTCATCGGGTATTTGGACGCTGCTTGCGCGCATGGAAACCAGTTCGTTTGTTACCTTATCCACACTGACGAAAGAGGGTATCATTTCTCCCGTGATATAGTTTTTCAGGTTTACTATCCGTCCCATGTTTCCCGTTTCAAGAAGATTGGCTTTATCCTCTTTGGAAAATTCATGTCCGAAGAACGGGCGTTCAAGTTCCGGCTTTTGTCGGATGCCGTGTATCGCCAAAACTACATTCCCGTCTTTGTCGTGCCGGAAAGATAGGCGTGCGTCCATCTTCATAATGGCGGAATTGTAGTTTCCTGAAATGGTGAACGCTCCGGGTGACTTGTACCCTCTTAACATGGGTTCTAAAGCCTTTGCCTTTTCCAGTTGTTCTTTGGATAGCCCGAAGTTTTTCAAGGCTTCCCAGTCCACCTTGTCAGGGTCAATCACATACTTGCTTTTATCGGGTTGCTGCGGTGCTTGCGCCGTTGCTCCCGTTTCTTTCGCTGGTTGCTGCCCGTTTTGGATTTCCTGCTGTTCTTTCTTGGCTTCCTGCTTCACGGTTTCAGGTGTCACCCGGTAACGTTCTATGCCCGCTTCATTTTCAGGTGTCGGGTTGTTGAAGTTGTCCCTGATTATCGGCTCGATTTTGGGAAGTTCCAACTTTGGGATTTTAAAGAAGTTGAAACGGGTCGGGTTCTTCAACTGGTTCATCATGTTAGAAAAGAAGTTGGAAAAGAAATCACCGTGACGGTCGAATTTCAGTAGTTCGCTGTTATTCTCCGGCGGTACGGTTTGGAGTTCTCCGTTTTCATCCACGCCTTTTACTGCGCTGATTGTCTTTTTCTCCTTATCCAGTACAAGAAGAATATCCATCATCTGTTCGTCAGTGGTGGACTGGTTGGCTGTGTTCACATCCATAATGTTTTGAATTTTAGTGAGTAAATAAAAATTTCGGAAGTAAAAGTAAGGATGAAATAGAGTATATTTAAGGATTTGGGAACGGGTGGCTTCATTAGTCCTCGTTTGTCCGCAGAAGTCTCAATATTAAAATTTAATTAATAAGTTAATCATCAAATGCACTATTGAGCAAATGCTAACTATAGTATGTGGTATATTCGGCTATATATCAATACTTTTGCATACTATTATTAGCTAAAAATATCATGAGTGAAATTTTAATCAAATTTGGAGAACGGGTTCGTCAATTAAGAAAAGAGAAAAGAATGTCTCAAGAAGAATTAGCTGATAAAGCAAATTTGCATAGGACTTATATAGGAATGATAGAACGTGCAGAAAAAAATGTGACATTAATTAATATTGAGAAAATTGCTAAAGCACTAGAAGTATCAATACAAGACTTTTTTATATGGAATACAAAGAAATTTTAGAAACTGCTAGTACACATCTAGCATCTATGAAAGGACAAATAATGCCAGTTCTTGAAGTAGCAAGACCTAATGATATTGAATATGCCAAGCATTTAGCAAAAGTTATTTCTAAATTATCTCCTCTTGTTGGAAATATGATTGAATATAATGTTTGTACAGAATTAAATAAATTAGAGTGGTTAAACAATGGAATTTGGAGAAGACAAGATCCCGGTTTTCCCGATACTGTTTTTGATGGTAATATTTATCCAATACCAGGTATTGAAATAAAAACATGGTTTCCATTGGCTACTGAAATAACCGCAAGATTTAAAGATTCAATCCGCTTTTTTGACGATGACCAAACTAATGTTGCTCTAGTCGCTTGGCTTCCTGAATTTATAATTTTCGGTAAACCCAAAATTATAGATGTTTGGGTTGGCACAGCAAAAAGTTTAGCTATGGCAAGAGATACACATTATAATAATCCACCAGATTATTTGGTTTTTGAACCGGAAGATACAACAGATCGTACTTCTAATTTACAACAGACCAATACAAATGGATATAAATTTCAAGGAACCAAAAACGAATTTTCCAAAGCACTAGAAATTGTAAAAAGTTGGGGAGAAGGATACTCTGTCTATGATTACTCTGCTGAATATCAAGGGAAAATCAAGCAACTCCTAGGCAGTTTTTCATATAGATTAGATACTAATTTTGCAAAGATTGACAGAATTGAACATCTTGAATTAGAGGCTTTTAAGTTGCGTGTATTGAATACAAAAATATTGAATCATACTATTAAACAATGGTCAAAAATTATCTCTGATTCAAATTCAGACATAACAAAATTTGTAGATGATATTATTAAATTGACTCAAGCAACCTCTGTTTAGCATAATCAAAAACATCTTTATTTATTTCAGCTCCATAAGCCATTCGGTTTAATTTATTTGCTGCCAAAATTCCAGAAAATAAACCACCGAATGGTTCCCATATAACATCATGCTCTTCTGACGATGAATTAATTATTAACTCCATAAATTTAAGAGGCTTTTGATTAAAATGAATAGCTTTATTTCCCTCTTTAAGACGTTCAGAGCCATTTAGAGGGGGTTCTCTCCATACATTATTTACACCAAACTCACAAAAGAATTTAGCCCTCATCTTTTTCCATTCCGCTGCTGTTAAAGACTTCTTTCCATCTATTGAGAAATATGGCACTCCTTTTGGATCACCATACAAATTTGCGTATTCAACAATTTTCTCAAAAGCATCAACTGGGGGATAATACCATAAATGACATCCTGTGAAATATTTTCTCGTTGCTGCATTTTTTACTCCACAGGCAATATTTGTTTTTGAGAAAGGTAATCCTGTTCTTTTCCATTCATGTCTTAACCATTCTTGCATTGAAATTTTATGGTTATCCACAATAAATTCTGCTTTTTTTACATATTGTACACAAACTTCAGTTACAACAGGAAATTTCCTCAATGTTTTTGTATTAGTATTCCCTGCTATATGGGCTACACCTTTATCCCAAACATGACAATTTACAAATTCCCAACCTTGATTTATAATTTCTTTATGAACGCTAGCCCATCCTATTTCAGTATTCCAAAACCATAATGTAGTTTCAGGGGTCGCTTTTTCACTCCATTTAGTAATATGGGGTCTATACCACTTTTCTAAAACATCATGAGTAATAGGATCACCTGGGAATCCGCCAATACCATAAGGACCATCAGATATTATAACTGTTGGTGATTTCCAAGTGTCATATAACTGAATTACATCCTCATTATATATATATATATTATCTGTAAGTTTCATTTTTTGCTAATTATAGTCTGCAAAAGTACTACTTTTTATAGAGAAAAACAATTTATTTCAATAAAATATTAATTTGAGAATTAGCCTCAAAATTATTCATTGCGCAATAAATGTTGTAAATCAGGGTCATTCTTTATCCTTTCCATTTCGTCCGTGACAATCTGCTGGACTTCCTGCTTGACCCGGTTGTAATTAGCCTGTATTTCTTCCTGCATCCGATCGTTCCCGTCCTCGTCCCTGAAATCTATAATTTGGGGCAGTTTCTTGTAGTTGGCTGTTTCCCGCTTCACTTTTTCGTCATCCACCACTATTTCACAATGGAATATTTTCTGTTCTATCCGTTCATCGAAGTTGTCACTGATCGCACCCACGAACATACCCTGCGTCAAGTTGGATATTTTACTGGGTGGTATCAGGCTATCCATCTGCGTACTGATAGAGGTTGATTTGTCGTTCCGGTTGATTGTCATGCTTTGTCGTTTTTGCAGTACCTTTCCGAAACGGTCTGAAAGCGTTTTAGCCGTTTCTGAAACCACCTGACCGGAAAAAATGTTACCCACCGTATTTTCGATTACTTTGCTCTCCTTGTCCCCGTAATCCCGGCGCAACTGACTGAAATCCTGAAAGCCCAAACAGACCGCTACCTTGTTGCTTCGTGCCGTTGCTATCAGGTTATCCAGTCCCCGAAAATAGATGGTCGGTAGCTCGTCAATGATTACGGAACTTTTGAGTTGGTGCTTCTTATTTATCAGCTTCACGATGCGGGAATTGTACAATCCCAAAGCACAGGAATAGATGTTTTGGCGGTCGGGATTGTTGCCTACCACCAATATCTTAGGTTCTTCGGGGTTGTTTATATCCAGTGAAAAATCATCACCTGTCATTACCCAATACAGGGCGGGTGAAATCATCCTTGAAAGTGGGATTTTAGCACTTGCAAGCTGCCCCTGCAACTGGTCTTGCGCATTACTTTCCCATGCGTCCATGAACGGTGAAAGATAGTTTTCCAGTTCGGGGTAACTGGTTAAAATAGTGAACGTATCGGCATATTTCTTGTTCAAAAATTCAATGGCGTGCGGAAATGTACAATACTTGCCACCCTGATAGATTTTCAAAAACCATATTATAGCAGCCAGCAGGATAATCGGGCTTTCTACAAAGAAGTCCCCTTGCTTGGTTATCCAACTGCGGTTCAAATTTAACATGATTGTATAACTGGCTTCGTATGCGTCCGATATGTCCGTCATAAATGCCGGATTTATCGGGTTGCATCGGTGGCTTTTTCGTGGGTCGTCAAAGTTAATCATGTAGAATTTAGGTTTCACCTTATACCCATCTAAATGACTGATTAAGTGATTATAAGCTATTTCTGAAAGGTCAGGAAATTTGTAGTCATAAATATAAACAGCAAAGCCTTTTTCGATTTGCTGTTTGATGTAATTATTGACTATCGCATACGACTTTCCCGAACCGGGCGTACCTAAAACCATGCTTGCTCTGAATGGATTTACAATGTTTATCCAGCCATCGTTCCACTTCTTTTTATAATAGAAACGGGTCGGCAGGTTAATGGAATACTCGTTTTCTATCAATCGTGTTTCCTGTGCGAAACTTTCATTTTCCAAATTAAACACATCGTCCATCAGGTTATTTTTCAACAGGCGGGAAATCCATACTCCGGCTGCCAATAACGAAAGATACCCGGCTGTCATGGTAAAGATATACAATGCCGTGTTTACCGCCAGTGGCAACGGTAAAACCAGCAACCACCAGTTCAGGAAAAACAGGATAAAACCGATAGTCAGGAACAGATAAATTTTGTTCCATGTGATTTTTTCCTCTTTCACTCCCTTTGTACCCAAACAAGAAAGCGAAAGGAATACCACCGAAAAGAGTTTGGTGTACAGGATATTGGAGAACAGCCCGGCAGTACGTTGGAAGTTCAACAGGATTTTATCGACTACCCCGATATTGATACCCCACTCCCTGAACGACTGGTAACAAAACCAGTAAATGTTTATCACTACAAATAAAATACTGATTGCCCGCATAAAGTCCATGACCTTTGCAAGTCCTCTTAAATCATCTTCATTCTGCATAATTGAAATTTTTATAGTTATTAAATACGTCTTTGTTTCTTCTTCTTTTTCTTCTTGGGTGGCGGAACTTGGCTGTTGTCGGGTGGCGTATCGTCCCCACCGGATAACAGGCTGAACAGTCCCGCAATGGTTTTTCCTGTATTTTCAAGGTGTCCGGTAGGGTTATATTCCGGTTTTTGTTCCTGCGTTTCCTGTTTGCTGTTTCCCGACAAAGTACGGGAGCCGGAAAACAAGTCGTTGAACACATTGGCGGAAAAGTCCTTTCCCAACCGTGAACCGTTCAGGACGGTACGGTTTTCGTGGTCGATGAATGTTACACCGTATATCCTGCCTGTATCGTTCTGCCGGAAAAGAACATCTATGCCTTTCGCTTTCAATTCCGTAATAAGCTGTTCCCGGCTACGGGCGGATTTCATTACTGCCCCAACCGTCCGGCGGGTACGCTCTTTCAGGTTCTTGTCCTGAATGTCCTTTGCGGATTTCTTGATGTGTCGCTGGATGGCTTCGTAACCTACCGACTTACCCAAAGAGGATGATTTGAACGGGTTTCCCTGCTTTTCTCCCTTGTCATTGGTCGCCGAATAGACAATGCCGTTATAGGGTTTACCGTTCACTTCCCCTTTCACTTCTTCCGCCTGTACATTATATATAGATAGCAACGCTTTGTATTCCGTAAAACTTTGGAAACGGTAGCTGCTGGCAAGGGCTTTCACCGTATTGGATAACTGGTGCTTTACGTCCCCTGCCCGGTAGTCCACCTTTTTAAGTTCGGGGCGGTCGGTTGCCTGTTTCTTCTCCGCCGGATGCAGACCGTACTTCTGTTCCAGTTCACGGGTGATTTGTTTGCTGCGGATATGCTCGAACTTGTCGTTTATCTTTTTGCCCGTTTCATCCACCCGGATGGAAACTATATGTATATGATGCCTTGCAATATCTTCGTGCTTGTAAACCATATACGGTTGGTTGCCGTACCCCAACTTATCCATATACTCTTTGGCAATATCCGCCAACTGGCTATCGGAAAGTACATCGTCCGGGTGCGGGTTCAGGGAGATATGGATAATCGGCTTTTCCGTTTTCAGGTCTGCGGGCAGGTGCATATCGAAACATTCCATACATCGCCGGATGCTGAAATTTCCGTCCTCGCTCTCAAACATACGGTTGCTTAAAAGTACCTTTCCCTGCTCTTCATCCACCTTGTTTTGGTTGTAGGATAGCGCACCGAACAGGGAACTGCCTACGCTTATTTTTGCAACCATCTTGTTTCAAATTCACGGGTCAGTTCAATAATTTGGCGGTTCAAGTCGGCAAGTTCTATCGTTGCCTTTTCCAGTTTATAGAGAAAAGCGAGTGCTTTCTTCTCGGAGAAATTGGTATTGAGAGCCTTTACCACCTGATTATAATTCACGGCTATACCCCTGTACTGGGAATATAAAGCAGTCAGCCGGGTATAATATTCTACCGCCGCCTTGTCGATTTTAATCACTTTGAACGGTTCGCCAAAGATGCGGGCGGTGATAAAATGCGCTTTGGTGCGCATACCGGACTGGTCGAACAATGCCAAAAAGCGGGCGTGGTCTATCGCATTGAAGCTGATAGAGTACCGGAACACTGCCGGGTCTGCTTTGGGCTTGCGTCCTGCGCCACCCGGACGGGGCGCATTTTCATTTTTCTGTTTCATGCTTCTTTTTTTAAAGGGTTACGACTTCGGAGTGACCCTATCCCGGCTTCGTCCGGGCAAGGCGTTCAAAGCTGCTGAAAGAATTTCAAGCTGCTTAGAACACACCTTGCTATTTGCCAGTGCAAATAAAAATCCGCCTACGGACGGATTGGAGTTAGCGGATATTGGAACGCTCCCGGCGGCGGGGGCTTGGTTAGCCTGACCGATACCTTTCGGTTGCAAAGTAACGGGTATTAAAAATGCTGTGAAATAGCGGGTTATAGGACAAATGAGGACAAACGGGGACATTTGAGGACACATCTCGAAAGGGGGTGTTTTTCTACGTTTATTTGTCCCGGATTTCAGAAAGAAAGCAATATGGATAGATGGATATATGTAACGGAAAGCAGACGGAAAGAAAGCGGTTTTGAAAACTTGAAAACAAGATTTCAAGATTGCAATCTTTCAAGAAAGCAGGAAAGCAAACCGGATGGAATGATTGAAAGAAAACTGTCATTCAATCGGGAAAGAAAACTGTCTGCAAAGAAAACAAGCTGCCTTTGTGGAATGAATGAAAACAAAAAAGCAAGAAAGAAAACAGGCTGTTTTTGCAGAAAGGAAACAATCATTCCGGCTTTCGAGCTTTCAACATGGAACGAAAGAAAACCATCCGTCAATCTGAACGGATGGAATGAAATAAAGATGTATCACAATAATTCAAAATGACAATGAAGAAAGAAACCTTGTATGTGGCTTTCTCCACCCAAAAGGGCGGGGTCGGCAAAACAACGTTCACCGTCTTGGTGGCAAGTTACCTGTATTACCTGAAAGGGTATAACGTGGCGGTCGTGGATTGCGACTACCCGCAACACAGTATCAGTGCCATGCGCAAACGGGATGCCGAACAGGTGAACGGTGATGAGTATTACAAACAGCTTGCTTTCAGCCAGTTCAAAGCACTGGGAAAGAAAGCGTACCCGGTGCTGTGCAGTTCACCGGACGAAGCGATAAAAACGGCGGATGAATTTCTTGCGTCTGCCGGGGCGGATTATGATGTGGTCTTTTTCGACCTGCCCGGAACGGTGAACAGTGAGGGTGTTATCAATTCGCTTTCAGGGGTGGATTATATTTTCACTCCCATAGCCGCCGACCGGGTAGTATTGGAAAGCAGCCTATCCTTTGCTGTGGCTATCGACAAACTATTGGTAAAGAATGAAGTGTGCCGACTAAAAGGGCTTTATCTCTTTTGGAACATGGTAGATGGCAGGGAAAAAACAGACCTCTACACCCTGTATGAACAGACCATCGGGGAATTGGAACTACCCCTTATGAAAGTATTTATCCCGGACACCAAAAGGTTTAAAAAGGAACTGGACGCACAGCGTAAAACCGTGTTCCGTTCTACGCTGTTCCCGGCGGACAAACGGCTGGTAAAGGGCAGCAACATGGAAGAACTGATAACCGAAATCGCATACCTTATAAAACTATAACGATATGGCAAAGCAAAGCGGCGGGAAACCGCAAATTGACGAGGATTTTATGAAAGAGATTATTTCACAGGGCTTGCCCGTGAAAAAACAGGAAACACCATTGGTAACAGTGGAAACACCGGATAAGCCGGAAACAGTGAATAAGGAAGAAATCAAGGCAGAACCAAAGGAAGAAAAGACGGTGAAAGAACCTGCCCGCCGGAAAAAGAACACTCCGGGCGATTACCGGGAAAGCTATTTCATGCGGGTGGACTTGACCGACCGCCAACCGTTATATGTCAGCCGTACCACCCACGAAAAGCTAATGAAGATAGTAACCGTTATCGGCGGACGCAAGGCAACCGTGAGCAGCTATGTAGAAAATATCCTGCTCCGGCATTTCGACCAGTTTCAGGACGAGATAAACGAACTGTACGAAAGCAAATTTGAAAAGCCGTTCTGATATGTTGAAATGGTTTATTATCGGAACACTCCTGTATTACGCCGTTCTCTTATGGCGATACAGGGATAGCTTGGGAACATGGTTCACGGGTGGGAAAAGAGAGCCGGAACAACCGGAAAACAAACCGACCGTGAAAGCCGGAAACGGGGATTGTCTTGTCGGTGCAAGCCGTTACCGGATAGGACAAATGAGGACAAACGGGGACATCTTAGGACACCTTTCAAAAGGGGTGGATAATGCTTCTATATTTGTCCCGCAAAGCGGTGAAACGGTGGAAGAAACGCCTGATAACAAACAAGTGGAAGATGAAAATACCGATACCCTACAAGCGATTGAAACCGAGTTTGAAATGGAGTTTGAAGCGGAAAATACGGAAGAAACGGACGTTTCGCCCGATGAAATCGAAACGGAAGAAATTGCCTGCTACATGGGTGACGGTGAACCGGAAATGGCACAGGGTATCACGCTGGGTGAACTGGCGCAAATGGTTCAGGTTATTCAGATAAAACAAGCATCCGAAACGGAAGAACGGCAAGCGGTTCAAACTATCTGCCGGACGGAAACAAACCTGTTTCATTCGCTGGTGGAGCAGATTAACGGGGGCAGGTCACGGGTGGCGGAACTTTTACAAAAGCATGAGATACCCGTGCCCGCCACCGTCCCGGCTGCCGGAAATGATGAAATGGCAGACTTTGCCATGAACGATTTTCTTTAATGGTAAACTTTAAATAATAAGATGATGAAACAAAGAGATTACGGTTAAGACAAACCTTTCCGAACATGGGGAACACTCCCCGCAACCACAAAAATATCAATTATTAATCACTCCGTCGGGCGGACTATCCAACCGTCCGGCAATTTAAAAATCAATGTATTTATAATGAAAAAGAAAGTTCTCTTTTCGGCAGTCGTGCTTTTGGCTGCATCCTCCGCTTTTGCACAAGGTAACGGCATGGCGGGTATTACAGAAGCTACCAACATGGTAACGTCCTATTTCGACCCGGCGACAAAATTAATTTATGCCATCGGTGCGGTGGTGGGCTTGATTGGCGGCGTGAAAGTCTATGGCAAGTTTTCTTCGGGCGACCCCGATACGAGCAAAACGGCGGCTTCGTGGTTCGGTGCTTGTATCTTCCTAATTGTGGCTGCCACCATTCTACGCTCGTTCTTCTTGTAAAAAGAACGGACTATGGCAGACTATCCGATTAACAGGGGAATAGGCAAGCCAGTTGAGTTTAAAGGGTTGAAAAGCCAGTATCTTTTCATTTTTGCGGGCGGGCTGTTAGCCCTGTTCGTGCTTTTCATCATCATGTACATGGTAGGTATCAACCAGTGGGTGTGCATCATCTTCGGCGTTACTTCGGCAACGCTGCTTGTATGGCTCACATTCCGGTTAAACGAAAAGTACGGGACACATGGGTTAATGAAATTGTCTGCCCGCAAAAGCCACCCTTTCCATATCATCAACCGAAAAGCCATATCCCGATTATTCCATTTAAAACAAGCATCGAAATGAGAAATATATTAAAAGCTACCACGCTGGAAAACAAGTTTCCACTGTTCACGGTGGAAAACGGGTGCATCGTTTCCAAAGATGCCGACATAACGGTAGCGTTCTGGGTGGAACTGCCGGAACTGTTCACCGTCACGGCAATCGAATACGAAGCGATACATTCCGCTTGGAACAAGGCAGTCAAGGTACTGCCTGATTACAGCATCGTACACAAACAGGACTGGTTCATCAAAGAAAACTATACGCCTGACATCCAAAAGGATGATTTGAGTTTCCTTTCCCGTTCCTTTGAACGGCATTTTAATGAACGACCGTTCTTAAATCATTCCTGCTACCTGTTCCTGACGAAAACAACAAAGGAACGCAGCCGGATGCAGAGTAATTTTTCCACCCTTTGCCGGGGCTTCCTTGTCCCCAAAGAGATAAAGGACAAGGAAACGGTTACAAAATTTCTCGAAGCGGTGGGGCAGTTTGAAAGCATTATGAACGATAGCGGTTTCATTACCCTTACCCGCCTGACTTCGGACGAAATCACCGGAACAAGGGAAACGGCGGGTATCGTGGAAAAATACTTTTCACTCTCACAGACCGACACTACCACACTAAAAGATATTTCACTGGGTGCTGACGAAATGAAGATTGGCGATGATATTCTTTGTCTGCATACCCTTTCGGATGCGGAAGATATGCCGGGCAAGGTGGGAACAGATACCCGCTATGAAAAGCTATCCACCGACCGTTCGGATTGCAGACTTTCGTTTGCTTCTCCGGTGGGCGTGCTGCTCTCCTGCAATCATATCTATAACCAGTATATCTTCATTGACGACCATACGGAGAACCTGAAACAGTTTGAAAAGATGGCTCGCAATATGCACTCCCTTTCCAAATACAGCCGTGCCAATCAGATTAACAAGTCTTGGATTGAGGAATATTTGAATGAAGCACATTCACAGGGGCTTATTTCCGTGCGATGTCATTGTAACATCATGGCGTGGAGTGATGACCGGGACGAACTCAAACACATTAAAAATGATGTGGGGTCACAGCTCGCACTTATGGAGTGCAAGCCACGCCACAACACCACCGACACGCCGACCCTGTTTTGGGCGGGAATACCCGGCAATCAGGCGGACTTCCCGGCGGAAGAAAGTTTCTATACCTTTATCGAACAGGCTCTTTGCCTGTTCACCGAAGAAACGAACTACAAAAGTTCGCTTTCTCCCTTTGGTATCAAGATGGTGGATAGGGTCACAGGAAAGCCGTTGCACATTGATATTTCAGACCTGCCCATGAAAAAAGGTATCATTACCAATCGCAACAAGTTCATACTTGGGCCGAGTGGTAGCGGCAAGTCATTTTTTACCAATCACATGGTGCGCCAGTATTACGAACAAAATGCGCACGTCCTACTGGTTGATACCGGAAACAGTTACTTGGGTCTATGTGAAATGATTAACCGGAAAACGCACGGGGAAGATGGGATATATTTTACCTATACCACTGAAAACCCGATAGCGTTTAATCCTTTCTATGTGGAAGATGGGGTATTCGATATTGAAAAGAAAGAGAGTATCAAAACGCTTATCCTGACCCTGTGGAAAAGGGATGATGAAGCACCCACACGGGCGGAAGAAGTGGCTTTGTCAAACGCCGTAAGTTCCTATATCGAACTGATTACTAAGGACAGTTCGGTTACTCCCTGCTTCAATACATTCTACGAGTATGTGAAAACCGATTACCGGGAACACCTGCAAGAAAAAAACGTCCGGGAAAAGGATTTCGATATAGACAACTTCCTGAATGTATTAGAACCTTACTATAAAGGGGGCGAATACGACTACCTGCTGAACTCCGACAAGGAGCTTGATTTGCTACATAAACGCTTCATTGTCTTTGAGTTGGATAATATCAAAGACCATAAAATTTTATTCCCGATAACTACGATTATCATCATGGAAGTTTTTATTTCAAAAATGCGTAAACTAAAGGGTATCAGGAAATTAATATTGATAGAAGAAGCATGGAAAGCGATTGCATCGGCAAACATGGCGGATTATATTAAGTATCTCTATAAAACGGTTAGAAAGTATTTCGGCGAAGCAATTGTAGTTACCCAAGAGGTTGAAGATATTATTTCCTCACCCATTGTAAAAGAGAGTATTATAAACAATTCGGATTGTAAAATACTGCTCGACCAACGGAAGTATCTTAATAAATTCGATAGCATACAGAACCTTTTGGGGCTGACCGACAAAGAACGGTCACAGGTGCTTTCCATCAACCTTGCCAATCATCCGGGTAGAAAGTATAAGGAAGTTTGGATAGGGTTAGGCGGTACACAATCAGCCGTATATGCTACCGAAGTGAGTTTGGAAGAATATTATACATACACCACCGAAGAAACGGAAAAGATGGAACTTTTTGCCTTGTCCGAAAAGTTAGGTGGCAACCTCGAACTTGCCATCAAACGGCTTGCCGAAAGCAAGCGCAATCCCGAAAAATAATCAATTAACAATTTAAAATTCATTCAGTATGAAACATTTAAAATTCTTGTTTCCGGTGCTGTTATGCACCTTGTTACTGGGGCTTTCTTCCTGTAAGGAAACAAACACCGACCGTCTTAGGGCGATGCGTGGTGACTGGGAAAGCGTGAAAAACCGTCCTGCGTTCTCTCTCTTTGAGGAAAACGGGCATTACCGAGTAACGACCTATCGAAAGACCTACCGGGGAACTATCCAAACGGAAACCTATCAGATTTCAGAACAAGACGGAAACCTGTTCATCGAAACGGGGTTGTCCGTCCTGCTGACTTATGACAAAGAGAATGACCGGATTCTGCTTTCTCCCGGCGGAGAATATAAACGGAGTAACCAACCAATAAAGAAGTAAGCGTATGAAAACAAAGATTATAATGCTGCTCGTAGTATGCAGCCTGTTTGCCGGAAAGGTAAACGCACAATGGGTGGTGAGTGACCCCGGCAACTTGGCGCAAGGGATTATCAATGCGTCAAAGAACATCATTCAGACTTCTTCGACCGCACAGAATATGATAAAGAATTTTCAGGAAACGGTAAAGATTTATCAACAGGGAAAAGATTATTATGATGCCTTAAAATCAGTGCATAACCTTGTCAAAGATGCCCGGAAAGTACAAAAGTCTATCCTGCTTATCGGTGAGATTTCCGACATCTATGTGAACAGTTTTCAGAAGATGCTTTCGGATGAAAACTATACGCCGGACGAGCTTTCGGCGATTGCCTACGGATATACCCAACTGTTGCAGGAAAGTTCCGATGTGCTGGAAGAAATGAAAAGCGTAGTGAACATCAACGGGCTTTCCATGTCGGATAAAGAACGGATGGACGTTATCGACCGGACGTATAACTCCATCAGGAACTACCGGGATTTGGTGAGCTACTATACCCGGAAAAATATTTCTGTTTCCTACCTGCGGGCGAAAAAGAAAAAGGACACCGACCGGGTAATGGCTTTGTATGGTTCGGCGGATGAACGTTACTGGTAACTTCTAAAAATAAGTAGTATGTTATTAGCAATCGAATTTGATAACCTGCATCAGATTTTACGAAGTCTGTACACGGATATGATGCCGCTATGCGGGAACATGGCGGGGGTAGCCAAAGGAATAGCGGGACTGGGGGCTTTGTTCTATGTGGCTGCCAAAGTATGGCAGTCGCTCGCCAGTGCCGAACCGATAGACGTTTACCCTTTGCTCCGTCCTTTTGTGATTGGTTTCTGTATTATGTTCTTCCCCACATTCGTACTGGGTACGATTAACAGCGTGATGTCGCCAGTAGTCAAGGGGTGTAACAATATGCTCGAAACGCAAACTTTCGATATGAACGCCTACCGGGAACAAAAGGACAAACTGGAATATGAAGCGATGGTGCGTAATCCGGAAACGGCTTACCTTGTTTCGGATGAAGCATTTGATAAACAGATTGACGAATTGGGATGGTCTGCCAAAGATATTGCCACAATGGGCGGTATGTACATGGATAGGGCAGCCCACAATATCAAGCAATCCGTCCGGGATTGGTTCAGGGAACTTTTGGAACTGCTCTTTCAATCGGCAGCCCTTGTGATAGACACTATCCGAACCTTTTTCTTGATTGTCCTTGCCATACTGGGTCCGATAGCCTTTGCTATCAGTGTATATGATGGCTTTCAGGCGACACTGACCCAATGGATAACAAGGTATATTTCCGTTTACCTGTGGCTACCCGTTTCAGACCTGTTCAGTTCCATTCTTGCCCGAATACAGGTGCTTATGCTCCAAAAGGATATTCAGGAGCTATCAGACCCCAATTTCGTACCCGATAGCAGCAATTCAGTGTACATAATTTTTACGATAATCGGTATCATCGGTTACTTCACAATTCCCACCGTATCGAACTGGATTATTCAGGCGGGCGGAATGGGCAACATGAGCCGGAATATAAACAGTGCAGCCAATAAAACGGGCAGTGGCGTTGGTGCGGTAGCCGGAGCAGCCACCGGAAACGCTGGCGGCAGGGTCGGCGGTAAACTAATCAAAGGTAATCAATAATTAAAAATCAAGATGGAATTTAAAAGTTTAAAGAACATTGAAACCAGTTTCAAACAGATACGTCTTTTCGGTATCGTGTTTGTCGTTATGTGTACCCTGATAACGGGGTATGCCGTTTGGAACTCCTACACATTTGCCGAAGCGCAACGACAGAAAATTTATGTATTGGACGGTGGTAAAAGTTTGATGCTTGCGCTTTCGCAAGACCTGACACAAAACCGTCCGGTTGAAGCAAGGGAACACGTGAAGCGTTTTCACGAACTCTTTTTCACGCTCTCACCGGATAAGAACGCTATCGAAAGCAATATCAAACGGTCGCTGTTCCTCGCCGATAAGAGCGCATTTAACTATTACCGTGACCTCTCGGAAAAGGGATATTACAACCGTATCATTTCGGGCAATATCAGCCAGACCATACAGATAGACAGTGTTTCTTGTAATTTCGATGTGTACCCCTATGCGGTGGCTACCTATGCCCGCCAAATGATTATCCGTGAAAGCAGCGTGACGGAAAGAAGCCTTGTCACCCGTTGCCGGTTATTGAACGCCGTAAGAAGTGATAATAACCCGCACGGCTTTATGATGGAAAGTTTCGAGATAACGGAAAACAAGGATTTGAACACCATAAAGCGGTAAGCCATGATACGGAAAATTATTGCTCCGGTCAATCAGGCAATTACCCATATACAAGACTGGGCGGATGAAAAACTCCGCCACCTGTGCGGGCGCATGACACCGGAAATAAGGCTGGCGGTAATCCTGCTTATGCTCCTGTTCTTCGGCGGGCTATCCATCTACTTTACGGTATCATCCATTTACCGGATAGGAAAAGAGGATGGCGAAACCATACGGATAGAACACATCAGGCAGTTGCAGTTACAAAGTAAAGACAGTACGAACATTTTTAATCAGTCAGACAATGGAAGAAAAAGAAGTGAAGAATGAAGTTCCCGCACCGGAAACGGACAGGAAGAAAGAACCTGAAAAACAGGAAAAGGAGAAAAAGGAACTGACACCGCAGCAGATACAGCAACGAAAGAAGATGCTGATTTATCCGCTTATGGGACTGGTTTTCTTGGGGTCTATGTACCTGATTTTTGCACCGTCCGATAAGGACGAAGCAAAGGTGGAAAGTGTGGGCGGATTTAACGCCGATATTCCGCAACCCAAAGGGGACGGGATAATCAGCGATAAAAAAACAGCCTACGAACAGGAACAGATGGAGAACAAACAGGCGGACAAGATGCGCTCCTTACAGGATTTTGCTTTTTCGCTGGGAGAGGAAAACGGGAACGGGGACGATTTGACCCTGATAGATGATGCTCCGGCGGAAAAACCGAAAACCAATGTAATAGATTTCGGGGCGGGTGCGCCGAACAATAGCCGTTCCTCTATCCAATCTTCGGCGGCAGCTTACCGGGATATGAACCGTCAGTTAGGCAGTTTCTACGAAACGCCGAAAGAGGACAAGGAAAAAGAGGAACTGAAACGTCAGGTGGAAGAACTCACTGCCCGGCTCGATGCGAAAGAAGGCGGTGCGGGCAACATGGATGAACAGGTGGCTCTTATGGAAAAGTCCTACGAACTGGCGGCAAAGTATATGAACGGCGGACAGCAGGAACAAGTAGCGCAAGCGATACCTACCGCACCCATTCAGGAAAAAGGAAATACCGCACCTGTAAAATCGGTATCGGACAGGACGGTTTCAGGATTGCAGCAACCCATGAGCAACGCCGAATTTATCGCCGAATACAGCAAGCCACGCAATTACGGGTTTAATACGGCGGTCGGCAGTGGTTATTCGATGGGAAAGAACACTATCCGGGCGTGTGTGCATAACGACCAAACACTTATGGACGGGCAGACCGTCAAGCTCCGGCTGTTAGAACCGTTACAGGCGGGGAACGTGATTGTCCCGAAAAACAGCCTTGTTTCAGGAAGTGCCAAAGTGCAGGGGGAACGGCTCGACATACTGGTGTCCTCGCTCGAATATGCGGGTAATATCATTCCGGTGGAACTTGCCGTTTACGACAGTGACGGGCAAAAGGGGCTTTCCGTTCCCTCGTCACTGGAACAGGAAGCGGCAAAGGAAGCGATGGCGAATATCGGTGCGGGACTGGGAACGAGCATTTCCTTTGCGCAAAGTGCCGGGCAGCAGGTCGCAATGGATATTACAAGGGGCTTGATGCAAGGCGGTTCGCAATACCTTGCCAAGAAGTTCAGAACGGTAAAAGTACACCTGAAAGCGAACTATCAGGTGATGCTTTACGCCAAACAACAGTAATTTATTTATCAACCATAAAAATTTCAATCCAAAATGAAAAAGTTAATTATCATGTTCGCCCTACTCTTGGGCGTGGTTTCAATGAAAGCACAAAGTAACGATTTGTATCAGGGTATTACAAAAAAGCTGCCTTACCGCCAAATGGTGACACCTTACGGCGTACAGGTGACGTTCGCCAAAACAGTACATATCATTTTCCCGTCTGCCGTTAAATACGTGGACTTAGGCAGTAATTACATTATTGCCGGAAAAGCGGACGGGGCGGAAAATGTTGTCAGGGTCAAGGCTACGACAGAGGGCTTTCCCGGTGAAACCAATTTTTCCGTTATCTGTGAGGATGGCAGCTTTTACAGTTTCAATGCAAAATACGCACATGAACCGGAAATGCTGAACATCGAAATGAAAGACTTCTTGGAGAATGAGGACACAACAGATTTCAGCCATACCCGGATGAACATCTATTTCCGTGAACTGGGTAACGAAAGCCCGCTTTTGGTAAAGCTGATTATGCAGTCCATCTACAAAAACAATGACCGGGAAATAAAGCATTTGGGATGCAAACGGTTCGGGGTGCAGTTCTTGGTAAAGAGCATTTATTCGCATAACGGGCTGTTCTACTTCCACACACAAACAAAGAACAGTTCAAACGTGCCGTTTGATACCGACTTTATCCGTTTCAAGATTGTGGATAAGAAAGTAGCCAAAAGAACGGCGATTCAGGAAACCGTTATCGACCCGGTGCGGAGCTATAACGAGATACTGGTTATCGGCGGCAAAAGTACCGTCCGCACCGTGTACACCGTTCCGCAGTTCACCATACCGGATGATAAGGTCTTGGTTATCGAACTGGTGGAAAAGAACGGGGGCAGACACCAAACCATCCGGGTGGAGAACTCCGACATCGTGGCGGCAAAAGTGATTAACGAACTTAAAATCAAATGAACATGAAAAGGATATGTTGTATTATATCCCTTTTTGTGCTGTGCCTGACTTTCAACCAGGCACACGCACAAAGATGTCTGCCGGGAATGAAAGGCTTGCAGGTTACGGGCGGCATGGCGGACGGTGTTCACTGGAACAGTAAAAGTGATTTCGCTTATTACTTCGGGGCTGCCATGAGTGCCTATACCAAAAACGGGAACAGGTGGGTTGTCGGCGGGGAATACCTCGAAAAGCATTACCCCTATAAGGATTTACAGATACCCGTAAGCCAGTTTACAGGTGAGGGCGGTTACTATCTGAATTTCCTTTCAGACAGAAAGAAAACCTTTTTCCTTTCGCTGGGCTTGTCTGCCCTTGCCGGGTATGAAACAAGCAACTGGGGGGACAAATTGCTGCCCGATGGCTCGACCCTGACCGATAAGGACGGTTTTGTCTATGGTGGTGCGCTGACACTGGAACTGGAGAGCTATATTACCGACCGGGTGGTGTTCCTGATTAACGCACGGGAAAGATGCCTGTTCGGTTCTTCTGTTGGAAAGTTCCACACACAGTTCGGTATCGGTCTAAAGATAATCATGTGATAAACTAACCTATTATATATAATGTATATGAGAAAGATTTTAAGCCATATTTTGATGGGCTGCTATGTAATGGCCGCCATCTTATTTGTGGGTGCGTGTAATGACGATGTGGATATACAGCAGTCTTACCCGCTCCGTATCGAAACGATGCCTGTACCGAAGAAATTAAAGGTGGGTGAAACGGCGGAAATCAGGTGTCAGCTTCACCGGGATGGACGCTATGAGGAAACAAAGTATTTCATCCGCTATTTCCAGCCGGACGGGGCGGGAACGCTGAAAATGTCCGATGGGACGGTTTTACTGCCGAATAACCTGTACCCGCTTCCGGGTGAAACATTCCGGCTTTACTATACCTCTGCATCCACCGACCAGCAAACGGTAGATGTGTATTTTCAGGATAGTTTCGGGCAGTTGGAACAACTTTCGTTCGCATTCAATAATGACAGCAGCAAGGAAGAAGAATAACTCTTTTTGTATGAATATGTTAAGAAACACTCAATATTTTATTGTTGGGTGTTTTTTTGTGATTAACTTTGCGAGGAAATATTTATAGCAATATGAAATATGAAAATTAAATTAGGGAAATGGAAAATAGATACATCAACCATTGTTAGAATTGAATGGCATAAGCCTTTTCCAAAATTGATTTTACATGAGAAATACGAAAAATTTATAAAATGGATATTGCGTATTTTAACTCTAATAGGAATAGCGACAAGTATAATAACTTTGCCGCCTGTTTATAGTTTATTGCTTTCTATTGCACTTCTTTTAATAGAACAGTTCTTTGAAAGAACCGTTTTTGAATATTCAATATTTTATGTATTCAATTTTCCTGATTTTGAAATTGATTACTCGCAATGGACCACATCTGGATATTTTTTATTAAATGAAAAAAATAAGAATTTGCTAACTAAAGGATATCATAATTATTTTGGACCTACATATAGAGACAAGCAATATGCAATACAATTTTTCAATTATATAAAAGGCTGGAATGATAATCAAGATGTTGATTTCCAAAATAAAATTTGCGTATCAATAATTATTGAAAACAACGAGCAATATTCTTGTTATATATATCCCAATGCTCATAAAAAAGAGGTAGATGAATACTTTTCAAGATGTAAAAAAGGTATGGCATTGGAAAAATACGGGAAGAATCAACAGGAAATGGTTATGCAAACTATGTTCTGGAAGAAAAATATAAGCAAAGGAAGCTTTTTTTATCAATTCATTGATGATTTAAAAATTTCAAACGAGTTTTATTTCGCTCCATCTTATCTAAATGCTAATCGACAACCTGTCCTTATTGAAGAGCTGAAAATACTAAAAAACGAAATAAAAATAAAAAAACGCAATGAACTGACAAATAAAGATATTGAGTTCCATTTTAAATAGAAATAAAAGGTTTCTTTGCTTATATTTCAATATAATGACTTCCGCCTGATGGGTGTAGAGGTCGTTTTTCTTTATAGAAAATAGGGGTGAAAATAGATAATGGTACATTGTTCCTGTCGAACATTTTTTACCTGCTGGAGAAAGAGATGTTCCGGCTCTATTATACCTTTGCATCTACCGACCGACAGACTATTGATGTGTATGAGAAAGATAGTTTCGGGCAGTTGGTGTAGCTTACTTTCTCGTTCAACAACGACTGCAGCAAGGACGAGTAATAGCCCTTTTTATATGAATGTGTTAAGAAACACTCAATATTTTATTGTTGGGTATTTTTTTGTGATTAAATTTACACCCAAATATCTGCAAATATGAAAATTGTACTGGATACAAATATTATTTTTAGTGATTTTCATCTAAAAGGTGCAAAAATCAACGGTCTATGCGAATCTGTTAAATCCACAGGTGATTCAGTCTATATTCCTGCAATTGTTGTTGATGAATCAATCAATAAGTATCGTGAAAAACTTCAAGAGTGTAAATCTAAAATAGATAAAAGTATTTCTGATTTCAAAAGGCTTACAGGTAAAGATATTGGGGGTAGTTCTATTTCAGATGAATTTATAGCTAAAGAAGCTAATGAGTATGCTGTACTATTTAAGAAGCAATTACGAAAGTTGGATATAAAAATAATACCATACCCATCTACTTCTCATCAAGAATTGGTAAAGCGTGATTTAGCCCGAAAAAAGCCATTCCAAGAAAGTGGTAAAGGCTATCGAGATGCCCTAATATGGGAAAGCGTAAAAAGCATATGCGATAAGCCTACTTCTCTATTTGATATGCCTAAAATAATTTTCGTAAATAAAAATCATAAAGATTTTTGTGAAGACAGCATTCTGCATCCTGACTTGAAGAGCGATTTGACAGATAACGGAATAGATGAGAATTATGTAAAAGTTGTCGAAGATATAGATGTATTTGTTAAGGAATATATTAAACCAAAGCAGAAAATTTTAAATGATATACTTGACGAATTAAATACGGAAAAACAATATAATAGGATAAATTTGGATATTGAAGTAGAAAATCGGATAGAAAAATTCTTATTACACCGCCAATTTGATTACGAGGACAGTCCATTTAGACAAGAATTTGAAAATCCATCAGTTGTTGGTATTGAAGAGGCAGTTTTTAAAGTTATAGATGTACGCCAAATTTCAGAAGCAGAGATACTCGTTGAATTAACCATTGATGTAGAGTGTGAGTTTGACTTTTATATATTTAAATCTGATGCAATATGCATGGATGAAGACGAATTACCAACAATTTGGGATAACGACTGGAATAAACATTACATGGCTGCTTCAGATACTGCATTAGTTAAGTTGAAAATGTCTTTAATTGTAGATGCTGGATTTAGTGAAATTTTATCTGACGATATGGAGATTGTCAGTTTTGACGAGTGCTGAAACAATGACTATAAATGCAATAATATAAAATAAATTTTGGATTACAACGGTTTCTTTGCTACTTTCTTTCCCGCATAGGCTCACGAAAGAAAGTAGCCGGGCGGGAGTTCCGCCCGGTGTAGATTACAGTTCCGCAAAATTATCAATATCACATTCCAATATAACGACCTCGCCTGATTGGTGTAGAGGTCGTTTTTCTTTGCCGCTTCGATGGCTCGTTCTTTGCTGGAGTAAACCCCGAAACAAACCCGGCTCGATTGGGTTTTGTGTACGTCCGTCTGAAACAGGATGTAAACGGGTGATTGTTCTTGGCGTTTTATCCATTCGTCCCGCTTTTGGCGGCAGATTTCAAGCGTTTCGCTACCGTTGAAAAGAGTTTGCCGTTTGTGTGGCGGTAGTCGTATTGGATGTAAATTTGACCTCTGAACGCCCCTAAACAGCACTCAATGTATTTTTCTTCTCCGGGTGTTTGGGTGATGCTCGCCCCGTTTTTGTTTAATGATTCCATAATGGTTTTATTTGATTGGTTTATATTATTAGCAAAGCAAGTAACAACAGAAATAGCACCGTAGCACATAGCCCGTAAAGGATAGACAGGCAGAGCCGCAACAGGAAACACACCACGCCATAACCCAAAAGTATGAGTAACGCCGTACCCGTCCCGGCAACGCTGGCAAGGCGGTACAGGATAAACAGCAACACCAGCCGCAGGACTATTTTACAGATTTGTTTTTTGTCCATTGCTTGGGGATTTGTGGGCGGGGTGTCGATGTCCCCGCCCGAATTATTATCTTTAAGCGGCATGGAATACAAAACCGTCCTCCATCCAGTAGTCGCCACAAAATAAATCACGGGCAAACTTGGCATAATCGAAGTAAGATTTGGCGAACTCCGGCAAGTCGTAATATTCCTCTACGATTTCATAGGCGTAATCTTCCTCGTCCTTATATTCTCCCTGATATTCGTCCTCAAAAGAAGAAATAAGGTCGTCCGCATCTTCTTCGCTTATATCGCAGTTGTGGTGGTCGCACCATACGAAAAACGCTTCCTGCTCGGTTTCACTTAGTTTTTCGATGGCATCCCGAAGCTCAAAGAACTTATCGGAAAGCCAGCTTTCGGAAATCAGGGCTTCCGGGATATTTTCGTAATCCTGAAACATAAATTCCGGGTCTTGGTCGTCCTCGTGGAGTTCCCGGCACGCTTCCAAAAATTCGTCCTTGTCCGAATAGTCGGAAAGGTCTAACCACTTGCCGAAAAGTGAACCACTGTTATACTTATTGTAAGTACCTACATAAACTCTTGCTTCTGATAATGTTACTGCTTCCATGAGTTTTGAATTTTAATTGTTTACATCGCTTGTCGCCCACCACATAATTTTTTCCTTTAACTGAATGGGAACATTGGCTTTTCAAAGGTTCGGGACTGGTACAGGGCAAATTATTATTTATGAAATACTACCCGCAGGTGTGGAGATTTCTAAAAAATAATTTGAACAGTAACAGGCACGGATATACCTTTGACAATGTTCCAATCAGTTTTAGGGAAAATTTTTCTCTTGTTTGAGAGGATAGAAGTAAAAGCCATCAGGCTTTTTGTATTGGGTAATGAGAGAGTAAAAAAAGGGCTTATAAAAGCCCCTCGTCTGTGAAACTGTAATAGCTTTCTTCTGTCAGGATAATATGGTCTAACAGGTGTAAATCCAAGACCTTGCAGGCTTCTTTTATTTTTGAAGTGATTTGTTTGTCCGGCTCGCTCGGACGTAGGTTGCCCGATGGGTGGTTGTGTGAGAGGATAATCCCCGAAGCATGAGCTTTCAAGGCTGTTTGCAGGATAATTTTCACGTCCATTACCGTTTCAGCCATACCGCCTTTAGAGATAAGGGAAACGCCTAAAGCCTTGTTAGCCCGATTAAGGAACATTACATAGCTTTCTTCGTGGTGTTCCATACATTCGATATAGAACGGTTTCAAATAAGAGTAGGATGTTTCGGATGAGAGTATTTTCACCCTTTCGGATGCTTTTACATTGTCTTTATAAGAGATAGTGATTTCCGGCATGGTAAATTCTGTTGTTTTCATGACTACTGAATTTTAAATTAAACAATAAGAAATTTTGCCGGACACCCACAGTTTGGCGGGGACTTCAACCATATCTTTTCAAAAAATACAACCCGTAGGTGTGGAGATTTTTCAGGAAACCGGAACGGCTCGGATTTGGTATTTGTCCCTGCCGGGCTGTAACTTTGCTAAAATTTGTGATTGAGATACATTACTTTAGGGAACTGAAAAAGGGGTATCACTGGTGACACCCCTTAGGCAACTGAATACCTTAAACCGTTATTCATCATAGGTTCTATATCCTATCGGTTTGCGTGGCTTCGGTTCGGGTTTGCTTAATAACTGGGTCAATGCTTGGTACACCTCGCTGAATTGTGCATCCGTGCTTTCTTCCAGTTCTTCAATACGCTTTAGTAATTCTTGATAACCTGTTATCATTTGACGTAAGGCTACAAATGCCCGCATAATGGAAATATTCACCTGTATGGCAATAGGGCTACGTAGCACACCGGACAGGGCGGCTACTCCTTCCTGCGTGAAAACATAGGGCAAATATTTAGTATGTTTACCACGTTTTGAACTGGTTTCTTCTTCCGTTTTATCAGGATTATTCTTTAAGGTCACAAATTGTGACCTTAAACATTCTACTTCTTCCTTTGTCAGTTCAAACATAAAATCACTTGGGAAACGTTCAATATTACGTTTAACAGCCTGTTTCAAGGCTTTTGTTTCCACTTGGTAGAGTGCCGCAAGGTCGCTATCGAGCATAACCCGGCAACCTCTGATTTCATAAATCTTGTTTTGGATGATTTGTAAGTCCATAATGTTATTATTTAATGGTGAGTAATAAAGCATAAAGGAGCTTATCACAATTTGTGACAAGTCCCCCTATATATCTATTTCATAGATACTTCTTTGTAGATTTTTTCAATGCCAACAAACTTCTTGTCAAGTCCCTGCATATCGTTACTAATCTTGTTATTGGTAATGCGGGCGTATATCTGTGTCGTTTCTATATTGGTGTGTCCCAACATCTTGCTGACTGTTTCAATGGGTACACCTTTAGCAAGTGTGGTTGTCGTGGCAAATGTATGTCTTGCAAGGTGAAATGTCAAGTTCTTTTTAATTCCGCATACATCCGCTATTTCTTTCAAATACGCATTTAGTTTCTGATTACTGATAATAGGAAGTACCTTTCCATTCGGCAATTTACCTTTGTACTTTTCCAATATCATTTTAGGAATATCCAGCAAAGGAACGTTCACATCTGTATTTGTTTTTTGGCGTTTCGTAATTATCCATAAATTACCGTCAAAGGACTTGCGGATATTATCTTCCTTTAAGTTTGCTACATCCACATAAGCCAAACCACTGAAACAGGAAAAGATAAAAACATCACGCACCTGTTCCAACCGTTCGGAAACCATTTTCTTTTTGAGGATGATTTTTATTTCATCCTCTGTTAAATATCCCCTATCCACTTTTTCCAAACGTATTTTATAGTTGGCGAACGGGTCACCTATCAGGATGCCGTTATTACGGGCTATCAGGATAATGCGTTTGAAGAACTGCATGAACTTGGCAGTTGTATTATAGCCGCATTTGCAGGTGGTACGCAAATATAACTCGAAGTCAGTAATGAACATCGGGGTTATTTCCTTTATAGAAATATCCGACAGGTTATATTTGCTTTGGATGAACTCGGCAAGATGGCGGCGGGTTACTTCATATTTGCGATAAGTGGCAATCGTTTTGGATATGCCGACCAACTGTTTCACATCATCATTGTGCTTTTGGAAAAGGTTAAGGATGGTATCGTGGTTCTCGCTATGCCCTAAAAATTCATTCTTCACTTTTTCGGCGGTAACATAATTGTCACGCCGTTGCAGTTCGTGATAGATGGTATTAAGGGATGCGTTTATATCATCCAGCAATCTGTTGATGCGGGTAGCTTCCGCAGAACGTCCGGCAGCTTTGCCTGCCTTACCGTCCCAAAGTTTGGGTTGAACGTCCAGCTTGGAATTGAAACGGCTTGCCACACCGTCAATCGTGATACGGACGAAAATAGGGTAACTGCCATTGATTTTTTGCTTGTCCTTTTTCACAAAGAAAAGAACGGAAAATGTACTCTTCATAAACTCACTTTTTTAGGTTACAAAACTACGTTAATTAGCTTAAAGTGAAGTTTATACAAACCCGCCAAATAGCGACAGAAGTTCGCCAATTTCAGACTAAGTGTACCCCTTTTGGACTTTCAGTTGTCGGGGGTACGAGTTAGGTTACTAACTTTGTCTTTTAGGGTCTAAATGATGTCCGGTAGGGCAGACATAAGGGGATAAAAAAGTTCCACAAATCGTTGAATTTGTGGAACTTGGCTGTTCATTGTCCGGTTTTGTCCGGTTAGTTCAGCGGAGAGACAGGCTCTCGAACCTATACATTCAAGAAATATCATAAAATTGCAAATTACTGATAATCACACACAATTTGGAATACATAGTAAATCTAAATCTTTCTGAATATCTTTTGCTATTCCAAATATTGGGTGTATATTTGGGTGTAGAATTTCAAACGCACCCAATTATGAATATCAAACGAAACATCATTTTTGCATTGGAAAGCCGGAAAAAGAACGGTGTGCCAATTGTGGAGAATGTCCCCATCCGTATGCGCGTCATATACGCAAGCCAGCGCATTGAGTTTACAACGGGTTACCGCATCGATGTAGCCAAATGGGATTCCGACAAGCAGCGAGTAAAGAACGGGTGTACCAACAAATTAAAGCAAAGTGCATCTGAAATCAATGCCGATCTGCTGAAATACTATGCCGAAATTCAAAATGTGTTCAAGGAGTTTGAGGTACAGGAAACCATGCCAACTACCCAACAACTAAAGGATGCATTCAACCTGCGGATGAAGAATGCCAACGAAGAACAGCAGGAAGAAGCACAGATAAGTTTTTGGGAGGTGTTCGATGAATTTGTAAAAGAATGCGGCAATCAGAATAACTGGACTGAATCCACATACGAAAAGTTTGCAGCCGTTAAAAATCACCTCAAGGAGTTCAAGGAAGATGTGACCTTTGAATATTTCGATGAGTTCGGATTGAACGAGTATATCAATTTCCTGCGTGACAAAAAAGACATGAGAAACAGTACCATCGGTAAACAAATGGGATTCCTCAAATGGTTCCTGCGATGGAGCTTCAAGAAAGACTATCACCAGAATATAGCATACGATACGTTCAAACCGAAATTGAAAACCACCCCCAAGAAGGTAATCTTCCTGACATGGGAAGAGTTGAACAGACTAAAAGACTATCAGATACCCAAAGACAAACAGTATCTGGAACGTGTCCGGGATGTTTTCCTGTTCTGTTGCTTTACCAGTCTGCGTTATTCAGATGTTCGTAACCTAAAGAGAAGTGATGTCAAGTCCGACCATATAGAAGTCACCACCGTTAAAACGGCAGATAGTCTGAGTATTGAACTGAACAAGTACAGTAAAGCCATACTTGAAAAATACAAGGACATCCATTTTGAAAACCACATGGCATTGCCTGTTATCAGCAATCAGAAAATGAATGATTATCTGAAAGAACTGGGAGAACTGGCAGAAATTAACGAACCTATACGTGAAACCTACTACAAAGGAAATGAACGTATAGATGAAGTTACACCGAAATACGCATTACTCAGCACACATGCAGGAAGAAGGACATTCATCTGTAATGCACTGGCTCTCGGTATTCCTGCACAGGTTGTAATGAAATGGACAGGGCACAGTGATTATAAAGCCATGAAGCCTTACATTGACATAGCAGACGATATTAAGGCCAATGCAATGAACAAGTTTAACCAACTCTAAAAGTATCAGTCAGTTTCACAGATTATCCATTATTAGAGTTATCTTTGTTAAGTAATAGTTAGTGATATGGAAAATAACAACGAACATAATATAAAGAAAGGTCATTTTGATGCCTTTGTCCATGCTGTCGGTTCGGAAATAGAACAGGCACAAGTCCGACTCATTACCGCAGCCAATGCCCAGATGTTGTTCCATTACTGGAAAATGGGGAATTATATACTGTACCACCAACACCTACATGGGTGGGGTGGTAAAATTATCAAAAAATTGGCACAGGCAATCAGATTCAATTATCCTGAAAAGAAGGGATATTCGGAACGTAATCTTACTTATATGTGCCAGTTTGCCCGTTTATATCCGTTAAATGTACTTCGTAGTTTTATTGAAGCAGATTCAATACTGTCGGTCCCAAATATTCAAAACATTACTAATGAAGTCCTTAAGCTCAATAGCGGACAATTTACGCAGGAGCTTACTGCGCAAATACAATCAGCTGATAATCAATCTTTAGAAATTACGCAGGAGGTTCCTGCGCAATTTCAGAATGTAGCAAAAACAGTAGCAACCATCTATAAAATAAAAATAGAGGATATAGAAGATTTATTCTTGGCGTCACCGATTGCAAGAATAAATTGGGCAAGCCATATGGTCATACTCAATAATCCGCTACCATTGGGCGTAAGGTATTGGTATATGAAACAATCTGTAGAAATGGGTTGGAGCAGTAATGTGCTGAAAATGCAGATTGAAAGTAATCTGTATGACAGACAAATCAAGAGTAACAAGGTAAACAACTTCACTGCCACACTTCCGGCACCTCAAAGCGATCTTGCCAATTATCTGTTAAAAGACCCGTATATCTTTGACTTGGCAGGAGCAAAGGAAAAGGCTGACGAAAGGGATATAGAAGAACAGTTGGTAAAGCATGTAACCCGTTACTTGCTGGAAATGGGTAACGGCTTTGCTTTTGTTGCCAGACAAAAACATTTCCAGATTGGGGACAGTGACTTTTTCGCCGACCTGATCCTATATAATATCAAGCTCCATGCCTATGTTGTCGTGGAATTGAAAGCAACGCCATTCAAACCGGAATATGCAGGGCAGTTAAATTTCTATATCAATGTTGTAGATGATAAACTGAGGGGAGAAAATGATAACAAGACCATCGGTCTTTTGCTGTGCAGGGGTAAGGATGAGGTCGTGGCACAATATGCCTTGGCTGGATATGACCAGCCGATAGGTATCAGCGACTATCAATTGAGCAAGGCAGTACCCGAAAATCTGAAATCTGCCCTACCGAGTATAGAAGAAGTGGAAGAAGAACTGACCTTATTCCTTGACAAGGACAAGAACCCATAATATAAAGTATATGGCAGGAAAGATACAGACGATGATTCCCCAATATGGAGAACTCAACAGAATATACAGAGACTATATAGATAATTACGCTTTTTCTTTTGACAGGCAGAAATTCATATCGGATTTCTATCAGGAGTATAATGACATGAAATCCTTTGAAGCCGCTATCCTTGAACTGGTGCTTGACAAGCAAAAAGAGCAATACACCTTGATACTCAACAGCCTGAAAACTGAAATAGAAAAGAGCATACAGGCTTATGAGATACGCCCGTTAAGTGACAGAGCCATAGAACGTGCTTGCTATCAGCACATGGAAAGGTATTCTCAGGAAATTGAAGCCCAGCTGGATGTTACAAGAAGTCTGAGCAAGCCGCTGAATGAAGCCAACAACAGGTATGATTCCATTGGTTACAGGGAGCATACAGCCGAAGAGGAAAAACAGGCAGAGAAAGAATATGAACGCTGCAAGGCTGAATATGACAGGGAAAAAGCCAAACTGAACAAACTCTATGATCAGCAAAAGGCTGCAAGAACAGAGGCATTCCAATACATGAAGAACTGTTGTGCGGACATATACCGTCAAAGCTGCCTTTTTCTGGATATATTGAAGAAATACATTCCTGACGGAAAGCAAGAGAATAAATCAAGCGAGCCAATCAGTCAGCAGGAAACGACAGAAGAACAACAGGAATATTTCAGCATGAAATTACTTTCGCTCATTCATGAGGTGTGCATAGGAGAACAGTTCGAAGAAATTTCCGCACTGGATTTCTATGCCAATATGAATCTTCACCCCTGCAACTGTAAGCTGAAAATAAAACCGAGAGAGAAAATACGTGTATGCTATCTGATATTCCTGATGAGCGAGAAACTCTCCAAACAGGACAGGGACAAATGGAAAGACAGAATACTGAAACTGCTGGATATTGACGACAGCTACTACAAATCCAAGTACAAGGAGCCTGTTTCAGATTTCCCCAGTGACAGCAACCAAAATTTCGCCAAGGAAATGGAGCATATATTCAGATAATCGGTGACATATCCTGATATTTTACGAAAGTTCCACTTTTACCACTCAAAATAATTTTTGAGTGGTATTTTTATTTTCTGATATTCAATAAGATACAGCGATATTCGATTATATTATCCACATCCTTACCACCCGTATCCATATCTAATTTTGCATCGTTCGAGAACAGAAATAACAGCCAGTGCGCAGGGCTGATTGTTTAACGACTAATTAGATTGGACTATGACAAATATCCAAGAATTATTATCCAAACCCGTCTGGCAGATGACAGGCGAAGAGTTTATAATGTTAAGCAGGCACGCTTCCGGTCAGACAGAAGCGCAGCCGCAGCCCGTAACGGACACAAGCAGGAAATATGTGTACGGAATACTCGGCATAGCCAAGCTGTTCGGGTGCAGCCTGCCTACCGCCAACCGCATAAAGAAAAGCGGAAGGATAGACAAGGCTATCACCCAGATAGGGCGCAAGATTATCGTGGATGCGGAACTTGCCCTTGAACTGGCAGGAAAGAAAACTGGTGGACGCAAGTAATGGGAGGCATTGCTATGGACTATATGAAAGATATCCGGGAAATATCGGACGAACAGGCGGTAATCCTCTGGCAAGCCTCACGGTTGAGCCTGTCGGGAAAATACGAGAAAGCGCCCGAAATCCTCAGCGTGAAAGGTTCCGTTATCGGCACGCTGGGAAATTTCAGTGCATCCATCGGAAAGGCCAAAAGCAAGAAGACATTCAATGTGTCGGCTATCGTGGCTGCTGCATTGAAGAACGGCACGGTACTCCGGTATGCGGCTGAACTTCCCGAAGCCAAGCGGAAAGTGCTGTATGTCGATACAGAGCAAAGCCCCCATCACTGCCTGAATGTGATGGAACGCATCATGCGCATGGCAGGGCTGCCCGATGACAGGGACAACGAGAACCTTGAGTTCCTTGCCCTGCGGAAATACACGCCGGAGCAGCGCATAAGGATTGTCGAACAGGCAATCTACCATACGCCGAACCTTGGTCTGGTGGTGATAGACGGTATCCGTGACATGGTGTATGACATCAACAGCCCCAGCGAATCGACACGCATCATATCGAAGCTGATGCAGTGGACGGACGACAGGCAGATACATATCCACACGATACTCCACCAAAACAAGGGCGATGAGAATGCGAGGGGACATATCGGCACGGAACTGAACAACAAGGCGGAAACCGTTCTGCTGGTGGAAAAGGACAAGAGCAACGGGGATATAAGCAATGTTTCAGCCATGCACATCCGTGCAATGGATTTCGAGCCTTTCGCTTTCCGTATCAACGACAATGCATTGCCTGAACTCATAGAGGGGTACAGACCCGAAGCGAAGAAACCCGGAAGACCGGAAGAGGAAAAGTTTGACCCTTACAGACATATTAGCGAACAGCAGCACCGCATAGCACTGGAAGCGGCTTTCGGACTGAAAGAGGAATACGGCTACAAGGATCTGGAAACCTCCTTAATCAAGTCATATATGTCGGTAGGTGTAAAACTGAACCATCAAAAAGCGGTATCACTTATCACCATGCTCCGGAACAAACGGATGATAGTACAGGAGAACGGCAGGAAATACACGTTCAAGCCGGACTTTCACTATTAGACCGTATAACCTGTAATCACTTCACTTTATTCGGCAGGTCTATATATTAAGAATAAAGCGAAGCGGTTGTAGGGAATAGAAAAGCGCTTCACTTTATTACCGTATCCTATATATACGAAGATAAAGTGAAGTGATTATACAGACCGTACTTCATAAAAAAGTACGGGCGAAAAGAGAAATAAATATTCCAACCATTATTCAAACACTCATCTTATTATGGATATACAGACAGCAAAACAAATCAGGATAGCGGATTTTCTGTACAGTTTGGGATATTCTCCCGTCAAGCAGCAAGGTATTAACCTATGGTACAAATCCCCGTTACGGGAAGAGACAGAACCCTCGTTCAAAGTAAATACCGAGCGCAACCAATGGTATGATTTCGCAATCGGCAAAGGTGGAAATATCATCGCACTGGCACAGGAACTCTACTGTTCCGACTATGTGCCTTATCTTCTACAGAAAATCGAAGAACAGATACCACACATACGTCCCGTGTCTTTCTCTTTTGGCAAGCAATCATTTTCCGAACCGAGTTTTCAGCAATTGGACATTGTGCTGCTGGCTTCTCCTGCCCTGCTTGCCTACCTACAGGAAAGAGGGATAAACACGGCACTGGCGAAAAGAGAATGTAAGGAAGCCCGTTTCACCCACAACGGCAAACGGTATTTCGCCATTGCCTTTCCGAACATATCAGGCGGATATGAAATTCGCAACCGATATTTCAAGGGATGTATCGCACCAAAAGAAATATCCCATATCAGACAGTCAGGAAAACCAAGGAGTACATGTTACGTTTTTGAGGGATTTATGGATTACCTTTCCTTTCTTACTTTAAGGCTGGAAAGCTGTCCGCAATCACCCGACTTCGACAGACAGGATTACATAGTTCTTAATTCCGTAGCCAATGTTCCCAAGGCACTCTATCCGTTGGGAAGCTATGAGCGCATCCACTGTTTCTTTGACAATGACCGTGCAGGAATGGAAGCAATACAGCAAATCCGAAAGGAGTATGATGCTACCCGGTATATACGTGACGCCTCGCAAATCTACAGTGGATGTAAAGATCTGAACGAATATTTACAGAAACGAATAGCCGATAGGAAAGAGCAAGCGCAATCTGTCGAAAAGAGGAATGATACGCTATCCAAGAAACCGAAAGGCTTCCGGTTATAGCCCACTATAACTACACGCTTCGCTTTCGTAGTTGTGGGCTCTCCCGAGGGGATTAGGGCTTTGCCCTAATGACCC
>ERZ836829.415-NODE-415-length-54216-cov-124.548254_pt1 | contig 54216 bp, 48 predicted proteins | sample MGYA00519574_ERZ836829 | MGnify/ENA primary metagenome ERZ836829 (study PRJEB31850, sample SAMEA3708808) | human gut metagenome | biome: human gut; feature: human-associated habitat; material: faeces | place: China | collected 2014 ...
TTGGAACGGATCATGCCGATTTGAAAAGCGTACTGCAAGCATTTGCGGATGTTGGTGTGATAAACTGTTTGATTGCCGCCAGAATAGAATGGGTTTCCTCCTTTTCGTCCCGGGCGTGGACTTTGGAAATACGGTACTCGTCTGGAATATCGTCCAGCCCGGTATAGTGCTCCACAAAGTTACTCCGATTATCCGCCACATAGCCGCCGGGAGCGAAGTGGCCGCCGTCATTGATACGAATATCCCGCCCGTATGCTTCATAGTCGATGTAGTCAATCAGGTGTTCAGGCACCTGCATAGCCTCAAAATCCTGAATATACATACGGCCCAGTTCTTCTTCGCTGTTGACATCGGAGTAAAAATCGAAGCAGTCAAGGTTCTGTGTCAGGTTGATTAAGTCCTTGACGCTGCTTGTGTACTCTCCAGCATCCATGACCGCCTCCAGCTTTTCCAGCTCGGCCGGGGTCATTTCTTCCAGAAGATGTGCTAAGTAATTGAGCTCGTCAAGGCTTTCATATTCCCCGAGATGGTCAGTCAGCCCCAGAATATCGCTGTCATAGTCGGTAATGAAATACTCCTCATACTGTTTTCCGTCTATACCAATCCGGGAAAAGAGGGCCTGCACTTCCTCAACAGTCGTAGGAAATTTTAGATATTCCCCAGCCCCGGCCCCTCGCTCCGGGTAGAGCCCCAGGTTGGTCACATAGGCTTCAAACATCGTGGCGGCCCTGCTGGTTGACTGTCAGGATACCGTCAAGGGTAGTGGCCGTGATGTTCAGCCGCTTGGCTACGGCAATATCGTTTTTCACATCCTCGTCCACCTCGTCACCGCAGACCACAAGTACATGAGAGCGGCGCAGCATATCCCGGCGCATATCAATCCCGTTTTTGTGTTCCTCCGGGATAGCGTCGTTGATGAACAGTGGCAGATAAAGAATAGGGCAAATAGGAGAAAAGCCCGCCTCGTATGCCATGCGGCAATAGCGGGCGGCCAGCTCCATATCGGTATCAGGATCGCCGCACCATGCGGCGGTAATATACGCTAAAGGTCTTTTCATGGTTTTGTACCTCCGTTTCTACATATTAAAAAGAGCCAGACAGAGGAGCCCAACTCCTCCGCCCCTTCCCGTGGGAAGGGGAACGGCTCAAAGGAATATATATCCCCGTCGCTTGCCGCCTGAAAGCATAACCGGGAGAAATCCGTCAAGGATGCCTTTGGCACCGCCCATGGCGGCTTTGGCCCTTGACTGATTTTCCCGGATATGCTACCTGAAAACCGGCGACGGGGAATATTTAATATCCTTTGAGCTTCGGGGTGCGGGGCAGAGCCCCGCATACTGCCTCGGGCCAAGTTGACCCGAAGAAGCGTTACTTTTCCTGCTGGGCGGCCTTTTTCTCCGGCTTGGCCACTTCCTTCTGCTGGCCCTTCCAGTCATCCAACAGCTTGATAATCTGGTCTTTCATTTCCCTCGGAGTGGTTTCCTTCCCGAAGTATTTGCCCAGTTCTGCACCAGTTAAAATCACTTTGTCTACCTCCTTTTTATCCTCCATCATAATTCCGTCGATCACATCGCCATTCAGAACGCCCTTCTGGTCAAGCTCCCTCATGCGCTGGGCCTGCGAGAGCGAAGGGGCCGACTGCTGGCCTTCAATGGCAACGGCGATATACCTCTGATTTTTGGGCTTGATATAAGCCAGCTCCACCGCCGGGGTAAATTTGATTTGCCCGGCGTCCATCATTTTCTGCAAATCAGGAACAAGGTCATTGAGCTTGATATAGCGCTGTACCTGTTTGACCGTCATTTTGTTGCGCTCGGCTACGATCTCATTGGAGCGCCGCCCGGCGTCCTTCGGGTCAAGTTGGCCCGAAGTGGCCTCCTTGGCTCCTTGGTGCTTGATGGCCTCCAACTGCATTTTCAGGGCCTTGGCCCTTTCACTCGGCAGGATATTTTCACGCTGGTTGGTATTGTCCTCCACCATCTGCGTGATGGCCTGCTCGTCTGTCAGGTCACGGACGATACAAGGCATATCCACGAAGCCCGCAAGTTCGCTGGCCTTCTGGCGGCGGTGGCCCGATACGATTTCATACCCGCCGTCCTCACGGGGACGGACGATAGCGGGCTGGGTCACGCCCTTATCCCGGACGCTGGACACCATGGCCTTCATTTCCTCGTCATTACGGACTTGGAAGGGATGATTTTTGAAGGCATGGAGTTCGGACAGCTTGATATAAACAATCTGTTCCTCCTTGCCCGGGCGTGGAGCCTCGGCGGGAGCCGCAGGTGTTTCAGCCTGAACGGGAGCCTTTACCTCCGGTGCACCCTTAGCGGGACTGGGAGCCTTGGGGGCTTTCTCTGTCTTTTCGGAGGGAGCGGCCTTTTCCGTTTTTCCCGGCTGTGCAGATTTCTGTACTGCCTTATCCTTCTTGCTGGGCGCTTCTTTCTGTGCGGGAGCTTCGGCCTTATCCGGGGTTGGAGCCTCGGGAGCGGACTGCTCCTGCTTGGAAACCTGTGCGTCCACTTCGGGCTGGGCCGGGGCAGGGCCAGAGCTCGGCCCGGTTGCGTCAGTTACGATTTTTGCTTTTTCATCGGCCATTCGCATTTCCTCCTTCTTATTTGATGGCATGAAAAAAGGGCCTGACTTTTTGCAGTCAAGCCCCGCTTGTAGGGATACCTCCTTCCTCTGCCTATGAAAAAAACGCCCTGTGTCTCATTAGGGCGGTAATTTCAGTAGGTTGGCAGTCCATATTTGGTTGTTTTATTGTGTATCCCTTTGTCCACCGACGCAATAGTTGGATGAGCTGATTGGACAGTATTGTATTTCAATGGCTTAAAGATAAAGAAAGTTGCTGGAGAAAAAATTCTCCAGCAACTTTGTCTTTGATGAATAAAGGAAATTTTTTGTTTAACTATTCTCACTATTATTTGATTTAGTGATTTTTTTCTTCTTTGGAGAAACCAGTTTGTGACCGGAATAAATGGACATACCCATACAAAGCAATGAAGAATAGGCAAAGTATTTATGCGCAGTCATAGATTTTTTGATTCCAGAATAAATGCATCCCAACATACAGAAAAGTGCGCCTAATGACCAGTATTTATGTGATTTCATGATTTGATACCTCCTTTGATTTAACTGATTCAATTATAACGTTTTTTTACGAAAATGCAAGCATTACCGGGAACGCTTTCATGTGGATGCTGTGACTGCCGCTACGGTCATGATCGGTGGGCATTACGAACAAGGCTCACATGTAGCATTCGACTCCGAATATCAGCCGGCACACATATGAGGACGGAAAATGTAGCAGCTTTTGAAAAAATTGCTTTTTTCTGCTCAAAGTGCTACAATCGGAATATACCGAATACAAAGGGAGGAAAGCTCCCATGCCAAGACCGCCACGGTGCCGTCAAATTTGTGGCGTACCACAGGTCGATAGATTCTGTCCCAACGGGTGCGAGAATACCGAGCCGATCCTGCTGACGCTAGACGAATACGAGGTCATTCGGCTGGTTGACTTGGAGCAGCAAACCCACGAGCAGTGTGCCGCTCAAATGGACATTTCCCGCTCTACCGTGCAGGAGATTTACGAAAGCGCACGGAGCAAGATCGCAGCGTGTCTTGTCCACGGGAAACCGCTGCACATCACCGGGGGAAACTACCGCATCTGCGGAGGACAGGAGGCAGCTCACTGCGGCCGTTGCTGCCGGATGCAGAGAGCCAACATGGAAAAATCAGGCAAAACTTGCAAAGGAGATTCTATTATGAAAATTGCAGTTGCCTATGAAAACGGTCAAATCTTTCAGCACTTCGGTCACACCGAGCAGTTCAAGCTTTATGAAGCTGTGGACGGCAAAATCACTCATGCGAAAGTCGTTGACACCAACGGCAGTGGTCACGGCGCACTGGCAGGCTTCCTAATGCAGCACGGTGTGGACACTTTGGTTTGCGGAGGCATCGGCGGCGGTGCGCAGGCAGCACTCGCCGAAGCGGGCATCAAGCTCTACGGCGGTGTCAGCGGGGACGCTGACGCGGCGGTGAGCGCATTGCTCAACGGAAGTTTGGGCTACGATCCCAATGTTCACTGTGACCACCATGACCATGAGCACGGCGAGGCTGGTCACTCCTGCGGTGACCACGGCTGCGGCAAGCATAGCTGCCATTGATATGGAACGCACACTGACACAACTTCCGTTCTGGTCATCCTTGACCGAACGCGAAATGGACACACTACGCCGAAGTGCCTTTGTCCGTCATTATAAAAAGGGTGCGTTCGTTCACAGTAGCGACAATGAATGTCTTGGAATGCTGTTTATTCTTTCCGGCGAGATCCGCACCTATCTTCTCTCTGATGAGGGGCGGGAGGTAACGCTGTTCCGCCTGTATCCGGGCGAACTATGCGTGCTTTCCGCCTCCTGCGTGATCAGTCAGATCACCTTTGATACGCAAATGACTGCCGGAATGGATACGGACGTTCTGATTATCCCTGCAAATGTCATTGCTGCACTCAAGGAGAAAAATCTCCATGTCCGCTGTTTTCTCTATGAACTGGCAACAAAACGGTTTTCTGATGTGATGTGGGCGATGCAGCAGATCATGTTCAAGGGGCTGGATCAGCGGCTGGCAGAATTTCTCTTTGCCGAAGCGGAACGTACCGGCTCCGACACGATACGTATGACCCATGAGCAGATCGCCCAGCACATCAGCTCGGCACGGGAGGCAGTGGCACGGATGCTCAAAAGCTTCTCGGAGGACGGACTGGTGGAGCTGAAGCGTGGTGCAATCACGCTGCGGGATAAGAACAGACTAAATCGTCTAAAATAAAAAGGAATGTGACTTCGTCACGGAATAAAATCATAGATTTGCTACAATAAAAGCAGAAAAGCAGGAAGGAGTATCCACCATGAAAGAGACGAAATACGCAGGAACTCAAACCGAAAAAAACCTAATGGCTGCCTTTGCCGGTGAGTCCGAGGCACGCAACAAGTACACCTATTTTGCATCCAAGGCTAAGAAGGAAGGCTTTGAGCAGATCGCGGCACTGTTCCTCAAAACCGCTGATAATGAGAAGGAACACGCCAAGCTGTGGTTCAAAGAGCTGAACGGCATTGGCGACACCGCAGAAAACCTTCTCGCCGCCGCTGAGGGCGAGAACTACGAGTGGACGGATATGTACGACGGCTTTGCCAAAACAGCCGATGAGGAAGGTTTCCATGAGCTGGCCCAGCGTTTCCGCCTGGTCGCTGCCATTGAAAAGCACCACGAGGAGCGCTACCGTGCCCTGCTGCACAATGTGGAGATGGCGGAGGTCTTCGCCAAGAGCGAGGTCAAGGTGTGGGAGTGCCGCAACTGCGGTCACATCGTCGTGGGCGAGAAGGCCCCGGAGGTTTGCCCCGCCTGCAACCATCCCCAGAGCTATTTTGAAATTCATGCAGAAAACTATTAAAGAAAGAAAAGGAGAATTATCATGGAGCAGAAGTTTTACATTTGCAAGCATTGCGGTAACATCATTGCCAAAGTTAAGGACGTAGGCGTCCCTGTCGTCTGCTGCGGTGAGCCGATGAGCGAGATCGTTCCCGGCACCACCGACGCCGCCGTGGAGAAGCACGTTCCTGTCTGGACGGTGGAAAACGGCATCGTCCATGTCAAGGTCGGCTCCGTAGAGCACCCCATGCTGCCGGAACACTACATCGAATGGGTATCTCTCCAGACCAAGCAGGGCAATCAGCGTAAGGAACTGCATCCCGGCGAAAAGCCGGAGGTCTGCTTCGCGCTCTGCGAGGGCGACGAGGTAGAGGCGGTCTACGCCTACTGCAACCTCCACAGTCTGTGGAAAGCGTAATTCACCTTCTTAAAATCCGGTGCTCCAAAAGCACCGGATTTTTTTATCAATGTAACCTCGTCACAGAAAAAGACTTTGTCCTGCGGTATGATAAAGCCACAATCAATAAACAAGAAAGATGTGGCGAACATGAAAATCAAGCTCAATCCCGATCAGGAGATTATCAATACCATCCGGGAAGGACTCAAGCGCACCGGAGGGGAGGATACTGTCCCTGCCGCAGGGAGCGCACAGAGGCAACCAAGTGTATGTGTCAGGAGTTCAAGAATCAAATTGCAGATCCGGGCTTCGAGGGGTTCTGCCACTGTATGCTCTATTACAAATCCTTGCAGGATTAAGGGAGGAAAGCTATGCTGTCAAAGAAACTGGCTGCCATAGATAAGACGCGGTGCGTCGCCTGCGGTGTGTGCGAAAATACCTGTCCACTGGGGGCCGTCAAGGTGCGCCGCGGCTGCTACGCCGCCGTGGAGGCGGAACGCTGCGTAGGCTGCGGCAAGTGCGCAAAACTCTGTCCCGTCGGCTGCATTGAGGTGAAAGCGAGGGCTGACGCATGAAAGCAAAGCATTGGTACGATTACCTGTGGGTGTATGCCATCATCTATTTTGCACTGGGCTTTTTCAACATCCTGTTTGCATGGCTGGGCATGATCGATTTTCTTCTGCCGCTGTTCTTAGCCATCTTTGGTGGGAACAAATACTTTTGCAACCACCTCTGCGGACGGGGTCAACTGTTCAGCAAGCTGGGGACAGACCTTAAATGCTCCCGCTGCAAGCCCACGCCCCGCTGGATGTCCTCCAAGTGGTTTCGTTACGGCTTTTTGATCTTTTTCCTGACGATGTTCGGCAACATGGCGTTCCAGACCTATCTGGTCGCTGCGGGTGCTGCGTCCCTGCGGGAGGCCATTAAGCTGTTCTGGACATTCCGTGTTCCTTGGGGCTGGACTTATACAGCCGGTACAGTCGCTGATTGGGTGGCGCAGTTCAGCTTTGGCTTTTATAGCCTCATGCTGACCTCTCTGCTGCTGGGTCTGATTGTTATGGTGCTCTACAAGCCCCGCACATGGTGTGCGTTTTGTCCGATGGGAACCATGACGCAGGGCATTTGCAAGCTGAAAAACAAAGAATAAACAAAGATAACAGAACGGAGCCTTTCTCATGGCTGAACTGAAAATTACTGCTGCGAATTTTGAAAATGAGATACTGCATTCCGACAAGCCCGTCCTGCTGGATTTCTATGCGGACTGGTGCGGACCGTGCAAAATGCTCTCTCCCGTACTGCATGAGCTTGCCGAAGAAAAAAGCGGTACGCTCAAGGTGGGCAAGGTCAACGTGGACGAGCAGATGGAGCTGGCAATGCGTTTTCAAGTATCCAGCATCCCGATGCTGGCCGTATTCAAGGATGGAAAGGCCGTTGCCAAATCGGTCGGCGGCTATCGGCCTAAGTCGGAGATCGCCGCAATGGTGGAGGGCGTGAAATGAAGGTCGTAATTGTAGGCGGCGTGGCGGGCGGTGCTTCTGCTGCTGCCCGCATCCGCCGTTTGGATGAACACTCCCAGATCATCATGATCGAGCGCAGCGGCTATGTGTCCTATGCCAACTGCGGCCTGCCGTATTATGTGGGTGGTGTGATCAAGGAGCAAGAAGAACTGACTCTGCAAACCCCGGAGAGCTTTTGGAATCGCTTTCGCATTGATGTGAGGGTACGGCAGGAAGTAACTGCGATCAATCCCGCAGAGAAAACAGTCACTGTCCGCACACTGGACAGCGGGAAGATCTATACGGAAACCTATGACAAACTGCTTCTTGCCCCCGGCGCAAAGCCGACGGTTCCTGCGTTTTCCGGCGTGGACAGCGAGCGTGTTTTCACACTGCGCACAGTGGAGGACACCCTCCGCATCAGGCGCTTTGTAGAGGATCAGAAGCCGAAAACCGCTGTTTTGGCTGGCGGCGGCTTTATCGGTCTGGAAATGGCGGAGAACCTTGTGGAAATGGGCGTTTCCGTCACCATCGTCCAACGTCCAAAGCAGCTATTAGCGCCGCTGGATACGGATATGGCGAGCTTTGTCCATGTGGAAATGCGCAGACACGGCGTGGTTCTGCGGTTGGGTGAAACCGTCACCGGATTCCGGCAGGACGGAGATTCCGTGCTGACGCTGCTGGAGGAAAGTGAGCCGCTGCGCTCCGACATGGTGCTGCTGGCCATCGGCGTCACGCCGGACACCCATCTGGCAAAAGAGGCCGGACTTGAGCTGGGCATCCGGGGCAGCATCGCTGTCAACGAGCGGATGGAAACCTCCGTGCCGGACATCTATGCTGTGGGCGATGCCGTAGAGGTCACCCATTTTGTAACCGGGCAGAAAGCGTTGATTTCGCTGGCGGGACCCGCCAACAAGCAGGGACGCATTGCCGCCGACAACATCTGCGGCAGAAACAGCCGCTTTCACGGCTCTCAGGGTTCGTCTGTTCTGAAACTGTTCGGCTTGACAGCGGCCTCCACGGGGATCAATGAAAAAGCGGCGCAGGCAGCAGGGATCGCTTACGACAAAGTCGTGCTTTTCCCGGCATCCCACGCTGCCTATTACCCCGGCGCACAGTCTATGGCAATGAAGGTACTGTATGAAAAGGAAAGCCTGCGGCTGCTGGGTGCGCAGATCGTTGGCGGCGAGGGCGTGGACAAGCGTATTGATGTACTGGCAATGGCCATTCGCTCAAAAATGAAAGCTTTGGAACTGACGGAACTTGACCTTTCCTATGCGCCGCCCTATTCCTCTGCCAAGGATCCGGTCAATATGGCCGGTTTTATGATTGAGGATTTGGAGAGCGGGAAAGTGCAGCAGTTCCATTGGAATGATGTTGAGGACTTGCCCTGCGATGGCAGTGCGACGCTGCTGGACGTCCGTACGGAAGGCGAATATCGGCGTGGGCACTTGAATGGATTCCGCAATATTCCACTGGACGATCTGCGGGAGCACTTGGACGAGTTAGAGCGGGACAAGCCTGTCTATGTGAATTGCCAGACAGGGCTTCGCAGTTATCTGGCCTGCCGACTTTTGACGCAGTATGGTTTCAGCTGTTCCCACCTCTCCGGCGGATACAGTTTTTATCAGGTCGTAACACAAGAGCAGCAGACAGCGCGGAGCGCCTATCCCTGCGGAAAGGAGAAACTATGAGTGAAAATTTATTTGGCTTGACGGTTGCGGCAGATAAAGGCTTAGATGATCTGCAGTGCCAGCGCCTTTTAAGCGAAAATCGCAGGTATCAGGAAGTCATGCTGCAATACCGATGTGCGCTGAAAGCACTGGAAAGCAGGTTGGAGATTCTAAACGAAGAGTTTTCATTGCAGCATGATCGCAATCCGATAGAAAGTATGAAAAGTCGCTTGAAGTCGCCGTCCAGCATTATGAATAAGATGCAGAAGCGCGGACTTTCTCTGGATTTTCCGACCATGCAGGCAAATATCATGGATATTGCCGGTGTGCGGGTGATCTGCTCTTTCGAGGAGGATGTGTTCTTTTTGGCAAAGTGCTTAAAAGATCAGTCTGACATTGAAATCATCACGGAGAAAGATTATATTTCACACCCTAAGCCAAATGGCTATCGCAGTCTGCACCTGACAATCCGGCTGCCGGTATTCTTTGCGGAAAAAGAGATCCATGTGCCAGTGGAGATACAACTCCGTACAATCGCTATGGACTTCTGGGCAAGCCTTGAGCATACCATCCGCTATAAGAAAAATCTGCCGATAAATGCTGAAATCGAAACTGAACTGAAAGAGTGCGCCGATTCCAGCAGAGAATGGGACAGCAAAATGGAACATCTACTGCACATCTTAACATAATGCGTCGGATATAAAATGAAAAGCACGCACTTTGGTGCTTGCCTTGGACTTGCCAGGGATCGACCCATCCGCCTTGGAAGGGCGACCCTTGCGAGCCCCAACCAATTTCTCCGCTTTCTGGTTTTCAGGCATAGTCTTTTCTGCTTTCGGCGGACTGCCACGGCACAGCTTTTTCGGCTTCTATAATTGTAAGGAACATGGCTTTTCGCTGAATGGAAAGCGAAGCTGACCCGGGCTGGGGCGGTCTGTGCTGGGGCGGTCTGTATTAAAGCGATATTTTTTTTGAAATTATCTTGACAAAATTTATCAAGATTGATATGATGGTATTAACAAGCAAGCGAAAAGAGGATGTGGAGCATGATCATCACCAAAGAGACGGACTACGCGCTGCGCATTTTGCGGGTGCTGCTGGACGGGGAGAAGCATTCGGTGGCCGAGATGTCGGAAACGGAATTGATCCCCAATCAGTTTGCCTACCAGATTCTGCGCAAGCTCTCCGCCGGCAATTTGGTGCGGGTGAGCCGCGGCGCTCTCGGCGGCTGCGCGCTGTCCTGCGATCTGGACGCGACCTCCCTCTACGATCTCATGGGGGTCGTGGAGGAGCGGGGCATCCTGTGCGCCTGCATGGAGCCGGGATATGAATGCCGCTGGCAGGACAAGTATGGGCGGTGCGCCATCCACTGTCAGCTGGCGGCCTTGCAGCAAAAGCAGGACGAGGCGTTCCGTGCCGTGAGCCTGCGCAGGCTGCTGACCGGCGGATCCGATCCCCAAGATACAAGCGAGCTGTAAAATTTTAAAAGGAGGTACCCGTATGCTGTTTCAAACCACGGCGGCGCACGAAGAGCTGCGCGCGAAGATCCGGAGTTTCGCGGAGGAGGAGATCAAGCCCCTCGCATTTTTAATGGATCAGAACAACGAGTTTCCCGAGGAGGCTGTCAAGAAGCTGGGTAAGCTGGGCTGGATGGGCATTCCCTACCCCAAGGAGTACGGCGGTGCCGGTCTTGATGCCCTGAGCTACGCCATCGCGGTGGAGGAGCTGGCCCGTGTGGACGGCGGCACGGGCGTAATCCTCTCCGCCCACGTCTCCCTCGGCTCATGGCCCATTTTCGCCTATGGCACCGAGGAGCAGAAGAAGAAATATCTGGTTCCGCTGGCCAAGGGCGAGAAGATCGGCGCCTTCGGCCTTACGGAGACCAACGCCGGATCCGACGCCGGCGGCACGGAGACCACGGCGCTGGATAAGGGGGACTACTACCTCCTCAACGGCGGCAAGATCTTCATTACCAACGCCCCTAAGGCGGACACCTATGTGGTTTTCGCCGTCACCACGCCGGACATCGGCACCCGGGGCATCTCCGCTTTCATCGTGGAGAAGGGCTGGAAGGGCTTTGAGTTCGGCGACCACTATGACAAGATGGGTATTCGCTCCTCCTCCACGGCGGAGCTGATCTTCAACGACGTGAAGGTTCCCAAGGAAAACCTATTGGGCAAGGAGGGCGAGGGCTTCAAGATTGCCATGTCCACGCTGGACGGCGGACGCATCGGCATCGCCGCGCAGGCGCTGGGCATCGCCCAGGGCGCGTTTGAGCACGCGTTGAGCTATTCCAAGGAGCGCGTCCAGTTCGGCAAGCCCATCGCGGCCCAGCAGAGCATCGCCTTCAAGCTGGCGGATATGGCAACCAAGCTGCGCTGCGCCCGGTTCCTCATCTACTCCGCGGCGGAGCTGAAGGAGCAGCACGCGCCTTACGGCATGGAGTCCGCCATGGCGAAGATGTACGCCTCGGACATCGCGCTGGAGGTCACCAACGATGCCTTGCAGATCCACGGCGGCAGCGGCTACCTCAAGGGCATGGAGGTGGAACGGGCCTACCGCGACGCCAAGATCACCACCCTCTACGAGGGCACTAACGAGATCCAGCGGGTGGTCATCGCCTCTCATCTGTTGGGCAGGCTGGGCAAGAGCTCCGGCGGCGAGAGCCGTTCGGCGGCCAAGAAACCCGCGCCCATCACCGGCATTCGCAAAAAGACCATCTTCCGGGAGGGGGACGCTGCCCAGCAGGTGGCCGACCTTGTGGCAGCGCTGAAGAAGGATGGTCACGACTTCTCCGTGGGCATCCCTATGGATACGCCCATCCCGCAGGCGGAGCGGGTGGTCTCCGCGGGCAAGGGCATCGGGGAGAAAAAGAACATGAAACTGGTAGAGTCGCTGGCCAAGGCCGCCGGCGCGGCCATCGGTTCTTCCCGCCCTGTGGCGGAGACTCTCAAATATCTGCCGCTGAACCGCTATGTGGGTATGTCCGGTCAGAAGTTCACCGGCAATCTGTACATCGCCTGCGGCATCTCCGGCGCATCCCAGCACCTTAAGGGCATCAAGGACGCCTCCACCATCGTGGCCATCAATAAGAACGGTAACGCGCCTATCTTCAAGAACTGCGACTACGGCATCGTGGGCGATGTGGAGGAGATCCTGCCCCTGCTCACTGCCGCGCTGGATAGCGGCGAAAAGCTGCCCGCGCCGCCCATGGTAAAGATGAAGCGGCCCACGCCGCCGAAGCCCGCCCCCATCGGCGACCGCTACGTCTGCAGCGGCTGCGGCTACGAGTATGTGCCGGAGTTGGGCGACGAGGACGGCGAGATCGCGCCCGGTACGCTCTTTGAGCAGCTTCCCGCCGAGTGGGTGTGTCCCGAGTGCGCGGAGACGAAGGATCAATTTGTAAAGGCTTGAGGCCGTGAAGGAGGCAAGATAAGATGTATTGCGTGCGTAAAGTAACGAACGACCTCTACTGGGTGGGTGCCAACGACCATCGTCTGGCCCTGTTTGAAAACTGCTTTCCCATTCCCCGGGGCGTAAGCTACAACGCCTACTGCCTGCTGGACGAAAAGACGGTGCTCTTTGACACGGTGGACTGGTCTGCCTGCCGCCAGCTTTTGGAAAATCTGGCGTATGTGCTGGATGGCCGCGAGCTGGACTACCTGCTGGTCAACCATCTGGAGCCGGATCACGCCGCCTGCATCGAGGAGATTCTGCTGCGCCATCCCAAGGTGAAACTGATCTCCAACGAGAAGGCATTCATGCTCATGCGGCAGTTCGGCTTCCATGTGGACGGACATGAGTGCATCGAGGTGAAGGAGGGCGACACCTTCTCCTTCGGCAAGCACACCGTCACCTTTGTGGGCGCGCCTATGGTTCACTGGCCGGAGGCCATGGTGACCCTCGACCTCACCGACGGCGTCCTCTTTTCCGCCGACGCCTTCGGCACCTTCGGCGCGCTGGACGGCAAGCTGTTCGCCGACGAGGTGGACTTCGAGCGGGACTGGCTGGACGACGCCCGTCGCTACCTTACCAACATCGTGGGCAAGTACGGCCCCCACATCCAGCTCCTGCTGAAAAAGGCCGGCGGCGTTTTGGATCAGATCAAGTACATCTGCCCGCTCCACGGCCCCGTGTGGCGCAAGGATCTGGGCTGGTTCATCGAAAAGTACGACACATGGAGCCGCTATGCCCCTGAAACCCAGGGCGTGCTCATCGTCTACGCCTCTATGTATGGCAACACGGAGAACGCGGCGCAGGCTCTGGCGACGTCGCTCTGCGATAAGGGCATGAGCAAGGTGGCGATGTACGATGTGTCCTCCACTCATGTCTCCCAGCTGATCTCCGAGGCGTTTAAGTACAGTCACATTGTCCTGGCCTCTGTGACCTACAACCTCGGCATCTACCCTGCCATGCATGACTTCCTCATGGATATGAAGGCACTGAATCTGCAAAACCGCACCTTTGCCATCATTGAAAACGGCTCGTGGGCGGTGAAGTCCGGTGACCTCATGCAGAAATTCGTCAACAATGAGTTAAAGAACATGACGGTGCTCAATGAGCGGCTCAGCCTCGCCTCGTCCATGGGCACGGACAAGCGCACTGAGCTGGAAGCACTGGCGGACGCCATTCTGGAATCTATGAAGTAACTGGCAGGAAAGCCAAAACCAAGACAACAGACAACAAACAGCCCCGCCGCGTCGGCTGCAGAAAAACCGGCTTTCAAAAATAGAGCGGGCAAGCGTGATACTGCGCTTGCCCGCTCTTTTCCCAAAAGGACATGAGAAGTGACCGGAGAAGATGAGAGGATCGAAATGGAGATCAGAAAACGAAACGGGGAGTCTGTTCCCTTTCAACAGGAGAAAATTTTCAACGCCATGAAAAAGGCGTTTGACGGACAGGGCAAGGAGATCGGGAGCAGAGAGATGGATGAGATCCTCGCCACCGTTCTCAACAATCTCTCCGTCACAGTGCCGCTCACCGTAGAACGTGTACAGGACGAGGTGGAGCGAACGCTCATGGAGCGCGGACACTATGAGGTGGCCAAGGCGTACATCCTCTACCGCGAAAAGCGGTCTGCGCTGCGCCGTGTCCGGCATACCATCGCGCGGACGGTGGGGGATGACTCGCTTGACGAGGTGCTGCGCCGCATCCAGATGGATTTTACCGAGGAAGTCTACTCCCTCGCGGCGCTTCAAATGAAGTTTGAGAGTTTCTGTCGCCTGGGCATGACGGAGGATGAGCGGGCTGAGGCACTGACCAAGGCGGCGGTAGAGCTGACTACGGCAGAGGCACCCAAGTGGGAGTTCATCGCGGCGCGGCTTCTGAACCACTCCTTTCGCTGTCGCAACGCACAGGAATGGGAGGGGCGCGGCATCAGCGACCTCTATGGCAGGCTTCGCTATCTGACGGATAAGGGACTCTACGGTGACTATATCCTTGCCCACTATACCCACGAGGAGATTGCTATGGCGGAGGACTTTCTCTGCCCGGAACGGGACGAGCTGTTCACCTACTCCGGCCTTGACCTGCTGCTCAAACGCTATGTGATCCAGTCACGCAGCCGCGTGCCGCTGGAAACACCGCAGGAGATGTTTTTGGGTATCGCGCTGCATCTTGCTATGAACGAAGGCTCTGATCGCATGGGGTGGGTAAAACGCTTTTACGATATGCTCAGCCGTATGGAGGTCACGATGGCGACACCTACCATGTCCAACGCACGAAAGCCCTACCATCAGCTTTCAAGCTGCTTTGTGGACACTGTGCCGGACAGTCTGGACGGCATCTACCGCTCGCTGGACAACTTCGCAAAGGTCTCTAAATTCGGCGGTGGAATGGGGATGTACTTCGGTAAGGTGCGCGCTGCAGGCAGCACCATCCGCGGCTTTCAAGGGGCGGCGGGCGGTGTTATCCGCTGGATCCGGCTGGTCAACGACACCGCCGTGGCGGTGGATCAGTTGGGGATGCGGCAGGGCGCTGTGGCGGTTTACTTAGACGCATGGCACCGGGATCTGCCGGAATTCCTTCAACTGCGCACCAACAACGGCGACGACCGCATGAAGGCACATGATGTGTTTCCCGCCGTGTGCTATCCGGATCTCTTCTGGCGACTGGCGGAGGAGAACATAGACGCGCCGTGGCATCTCATGTGTCCGCATGAGATCCTCACGGTCAAGGGCTACGCACTGGAGGATTACTGGGGTACAGAATGGGAGAAGCGGTATCTGGACTGCGTCAATGACCCGCGCATCGAAAAGCGCAGCGTCACCGTCAAGGACATCGTGCGGCTGGTGCTTCGCTCGGCAGTGGAGACCGGCACGCCCTTCGCTTTCAATCGAGACAGTGTAAATCATATGAACCCAAACGGCCACACGGGAATGATCTATTGCTCCAATCTCTGTACGGAGATCGCGCAGAACATGGCGCCCATCGAGCACATCAGCACTGAGGTGCACACGGAGAACGGCGACACAATAGTGGTGACGGCCACACGCCCAGGTGAGTTTGTGGTCTGCAATCTGGCGAGTCTGTCTCTCGGTAATCTGCCGGTGGAGGATGAGGCCTATATGGAACGCACGGTGGAAACGGCCATCCGCGCACTGGATAATGTGATCGACCTCAACTTCTACCCGTTGGAATACGCGCGGCTTACCAATCAGAAGTACCGCAGCATCGGCCTGGGCGTCAGCGGCTACCACCACATGCTGGCAAAGCGCGGCATCCGCTGGGAGAGCGATGAGCACCTTGCCTTCACCGACGCAGTATTCGAGCTCATCAACTACGCCGCCGTCAAGGCGGACACAGCACTGGCACGGGAAAAGGGTCGTTACGCGCTCTTTGAGGGCAGCGACTGGCAGACGGGCGCGTATTTTGAAAAGCGGGGTTATACCTCCGAAAAGTGGCGGGCGCTTGCGAAAACGGTGGCGGTGCAGGGAATGCGCAACGCCTATCTTCTGGCGGTCGCACCGACCTCCAGCACATCTATCATCTCCGGCACGTCGGCGGGCATAGATCCAATTATGAAGAAATTCTTTTTAGAGGAAAAAAAGGGCAGCATGCTGCCCCGCGTTGCTCCGGAGCTTTCTATGGATACATGGTGGTGCTATAAGGCGGCGCATCTGATCGACCAAAGCTGGTCGGTACGCGCCGCGGGCCTTCGCCAGAGACATATTGACCAGGCGCAGAGCATGAATCTCTATATCACCAACGACTATTCCATGCGTCAGGTGCTCAGACTGTATTTGGAGGCGTGGAGGGCCGGCGTCAAGACCATTTACTATGTCCGTAGCAAGGCCCTTGAGGTCGAGGCCTGCGAAAGCTGCTCGTCATAAGGAGGATAGCATGATGGAACTGAAGAAAAAGCCCCTCTTTAACCCGGAGGGCGACCCTGATGTGCGCCTGCGGCGCATGATCGGCGGCAATACCACCAACCTCAACGACTTCAACAATATGAAGTACGCTTGGGTCAGCGACTGGTACCGGCAGGCCATGAACAACTTTTGGATCCCTGAGGAGATCAATCTCTCGCAGGATGTGAAGGACTATCCCCGCCTGCTGTCAGCCGAGCGCAGCGCCTACGATAAAATTCTGAGTTTTCTTGTCTTTTTGGATTCCATTCAGACAGCGAACCTGCCTAATATCGGCGCCTACATTACCGCCAACGAGGTCAATCTCTGCCTGTCCATTCAGGCGTTTCAGGAGTGTGTCCACTCACAGAGCTACAGCTATATGCTCGACACCATCTGTTCCCCCGTGGAGCGCAATGACATCCTCTACCAATGGAAAACGGACGAGCATCTGCTGCGCCGCAACACCTTCATTGGGGACTGCTACAACGAGTTTCAGGAGCGGAAGGACGCTCCCACGCTGCTGCGCGTGATGATGGCAAACTATATTTTGGAGGGCATCTATTTTTACAGCGGCTTTATGTTCTTCTACAATCTCTCCCGAAACGGGAAGATGCCCGGCTCAGCGCAGGAGATTCGCTACATAAACCGCGATGAGAACACGCACTTGTGGCTGTTCCGCAATATCATCACGGAGCTGCAAAAGGAGCAGCCGGAGTTGTTCACCGCCGAGAGCGTACAAGCGCTGCGCGAGATGATGCGTGAGGGCGTGGAACAGGAGATCGCATGGGGGCATTATGTGATCGGCGACGACATCCCGGGGCTGAACCGGCAGATGATCAGCGATTACATCCGCTATCTCGGCAACCTCCGCTGGACGAGCCTTGGCTATCCCGCATTGTATCCAGGCTTTGAGAGCGAACCGGAGAGCATGGAATGGGTCAGCCAGTACGCCGACGCCAACATGGTCAAGACCGATTTCTTTGAGGCACGCAGTACCGCCTACGCCAAGAGCACCGCACTGATAGACGATTTATAAGAAAACCAAAGACATCAGAATAGGAGATACTACTATGAATTACAGCGCTATGATTCAAAATCGCAGATCCGTTCACGCATTCCGCGAAAAGGAAGTTCCGAGCGAGGCTATCGGACAGCTCCGATCCTACTATGAAAAGACCTGCCCCCGTCTTGTCCCGGAGATTGCAACGGAGTTGATCGTCTTGGACAAGGATGCACAGCCGGCGCTGGAGAGCTCAGCGGGCTATAATCAATTTCTCATCGGAGCACCGCACTACCTGCTCCTTATGTCTGCCCCGCATTCCTATGCGGCCATCAACGCCGGCTACATGATGGAAGATCTCGTCCTCAAGCTGACTGAGTTGGACATTGACACCTGCTGGATGACCTTCACCGACAGCGACAAAATCAAAAAGGCACTGTCTCTCACCACCACGTTAGAGGTGGCGGCAATCGTTGCCTTTGGCTACGGGGAAAAGGCCGCAAAAAAGCTGCGGCTGAATATCCTAAGTATGTCTCAGATCGATGTGCGGGCCGAGCAGCAGTACTACGCGCCCAAAAAGGGCGTGAATGATTTGGTTCACATGGGGAGCTGGAGCAACAAGTCTGGGCTTGACGAGATGATGGATTTCTACGACGATATGCTCTGGCAGTCCTTCTACGCCGCTTCGCTCTCCCCCAGCTATCTCAACCGTCAGCCCTATGGCTTCCTTGTGCAGGATCACAGCATCTATTTGGTGCAGCAGGAGGATGCCTACACCGATAGTTTGGATGCCGCATTGGATCTCGGTATTGTCATGCTCCACTTCTCCGCCGTCGCCTCCCAGTGGGCGGGGCAGGTACGCTGGGAACTTTCACCTGCTGCGCCCGACGGCCTGCCGGAAGGACTTCGCTCCGCTGCGGTGTACCACATGTAACGACTCTGGGGGAAGCAAGGCAACGGTAAAATGTGCGACCGTCGATCCGCGGTTGAGCGTATGTTTCATTAGAAAAGAAGAACCTATCAGTCAGAGTCTGAGTAAGGAAAATAGGGGGTATTTTTTATATGGCTATCCAAACGGTAACAGATGCCATCCGCTATGTAGGGGTGGATGATAACACATTGGCACTCTTTGAAAACCAGTATTCCGTCCAGCCTATGGGAGTGAGCTACAACTCCTATGTCATTCTGGATGAGAAGATCGCCGTGATGGACAGCGTGGACGCACGGGCGGCGGAAGAATGGCTTTCCAATGTAGCGCAGGTGTTGGAGGGGCGCAGTCCCGACTATCTTGTGGTCACACACATGGAGCCGGATCATTCCGGCAGCCTCATGCGGCTGGCACAAAAGTACCCGGAGATGAAGATCGTGGGAAACGCGAAAACATTTACCCTGATCAAGCAGTTCTTCGGCACAGATGCATTGTCGGAAGACCGTATGCTGGAGGTTGGCGAAAAAGATACGCTTTCCTTGGGTTTGCACCGGCTGCGCTTTCTGCTGGCGCCGATGGTACACTGGCCGGAGGTGATGACGGCGTATGAGGAAACGGAAAAAATCCTGTTCTCGGCGGATGCTTTCGGCCGCTTCGGTTCACTGGAACGGACTGGCCGTGCCCCCTGGGCACCGCAGGCCCGGCGGTATTATTACAACATCGTCGGAAAGTATGGCGTACAGGTGCAGGCGCTGCTGAAAAAAATCTCCGCGCTGGAGATCAAAACGATCTGCCCGCTCCATGGTCCCGTGCTTACAGAAGGGCTGGAGGAGTGTCTGCGGCTCTATGATCTCTGGTCACAATGGGAACCAGAAGAATCGGAGAGCATACTGATTGCCCACGCATCCATCCATGGAAATACTGCCCATGCGGCGAAGACCCTCAAGGGTAAATTAGAGAAAAAAGGTGTGCAGGTCAACATATGTGATCTCACTGTGACAGATCTTTCCTACGCTGTTGCCAGTGCGTTCTACTGCGGGAAGTTGGTTTTAGCCAGCTCCACCTATGACGGAGGACTGTTTCCACCCATGAGGGAGTTTTTGGAACATTTACGGACAAAGGGATTCCGAAACCGCCGGGTTGGCCTTATTGAAGACGGCTCTTGGGCACCTGCTGCCGCGCGGCTGATGCGCACCAAATTGGAGGAGATGAAGGATATCCACCTTTACGAAACGGTAGTGTCTCTGCGTGGTGCATTGAACCAAACCAGCGAAGCGCAGATGGACGCTCTGGTGGCTGAGCTCTGCGCAGAATAAGCTGCAACAAACCGCAGCTATTCTCGTACAGATGATGGTCTTACTCATCTGCTTTCTGTCCCAAGGGCAGAGTACCGTCATCTCAGGTTGAGGTCACGATGTGGTGTGGGGAGAGACCGGAGTCTTGAGAATACCCAAACAAAGGAAAGGAGCTGACAGATATGGCAGCTATCAATATGAATCAGGAGCAGTTTGAGCAGGCGACCCGGGGCGAAAAGCCCGTTTTGGTGGATTTCTGGGCGCCCTGGTGCGGCTATTGCCGGAGGATCGGCCCCGCGTATGAGAAGATCGGAGAGGAATATGCGGACAGCCTCGCCGTCGGCAAGATCAACATTGACGAGGAGCCGCGGCTGGCGGGGGCCGAGGGGATCGAGGACATCCCAACTCTGGTGCTGTACCGGAACGGAAAGGCCGTGGATTCCATCACCGCACCCGGCTCAAAGGCAGAGATCGACCGTTTCATTCAGGAAGCCTTGGCGAAATAACGGAGGGTTCAGATATGAACAACCATCATGTTTATGATATGCTCGTGGTGGGCGGCGGCCCGGGCGGCTACACCGCCGCCCTGTACGCGGCACGGGCGGGGCTGGACACCATCGTGCTGGAAAAACTGTCCGCCGGTGGGCAGATGGCCCTGACCGAGCAGATCGACAACTACCCCGGCTTTGAGAACGGGATCGACGGCTTCTCTCTGGCGGAGAAGATGCAAAAGCAGGCGGAGCGTTTTGGGGTACGCAGCGAATACGCAGAAGTCCTCCGCATGGATCTGACGGCGGTTCCCAAGCTCGTGGAGACCAGCGAGGGAATCTTCCGGGGGAAAACCGTGGTGCTGGCCACCGGCGCAGACCCCAGAACGCTGGGCGTGGCCGGAGAGACGGAGCTGTTGGGCCGGGGCGTGGCCTACTGCGCCGCCTGCGACGGGATGTTTTACAAGGGCAAAACGGTGGTCGTGGTGGGCGGCGGCAATTCCGCCGCGGCAGATGCCATCCTTCTCAGCCGCGTGGCGAAAAAAGTGATCCTCGTCCACCGCAGAGAGACCCTGCGGGCCACCAAGATCTATCACGAGCCGCTGTCACAGGCCGAAAACGTGGAATTCCGTTGGAACAGCGTCGTTTCCGCGCTGCTTTCCGGGGACAGGCTGACCGGCGTCCGCCTGCGGGACACCGTCACCGGTGAGGAAAGCGTGGTGGACTGCGACGGCGTATTTGTCAGCGTGGGCCGACAGCCCGCCACGGCGCTGGCGGTGGGTCAACTGGCGCTGGACGGCGGCGGCTATATCGTGGCCGGAGAGACCACGGAAACCAGTATTCCTGGCGTTTACGCCGTGGGCGACGTGAGGACGAAGCCCCTCCGTCAGGTGGTCACCGCCGTGGCGGACGGCGCGGTGGCAGTCCACATGGCGGAGAAATATATCGCGGAAAACCGATAAGGGCGGTAGATTGAAAAAGCCATGTTTAAGGTCAGGTCGGATACGACCGCAGTGGGGATGCCGACACATCTGCAAGGCAAACTGCCAGAGTGATGGCAGATAAGATAACCCATGTAAGATCGGGAGATATGTTGTCTCTCCATATCCAGTCCACGCAACAGTGAGCAACTGAACACAAAACACAGCCACAGATGTACTCTGCGGCTGTGCTTTTATGCGTAGTATACCGCGTGACAAGCGGTTTTACTGTGACGGCTTCACATAATTTGAGAAAATCGGCTTCGAGGCAGCTTTTGGAGCACAAGCCCTTTGTGGTTGTTGACAGAGAAAAAAATATAGATATAATAAAAGCAAAATAATAAGACTCATTCTTGCATTTAGAGGGTTGGCGGTATGCCAAAATACGCAGAGGAGATATTGGCCGCCGTAATGGAGCTGCAGCAGCATCCCAAGGCGGAGCAGGTGTTCCTGGAGATGAAAAGGGAGCATCCCAGCATCGCTCTGGGTACGGTATATCTGCCCCCCTGCCGGGAGCAGGAAAAAGACAATCTTATGGAGGAGAAGTATTATGAACGCTAACGTATCTAAGCTGCTCAACGAGCAGATCAATAAGGAATTCTACTCCGCCTATCTGTATCTGGACTTTGCCAACTACTACGCCGCCGTCGGACTGGACGGCTTTGAGAACTGGTACCGGGTACAGGCGCAGGAGGAACGGGATCACGCCATGCTGTTTTATCAGTATTTGCAGAATAACGGCGAGGGCGTCACCTTTGAGGCTATCGCAAAGCCGGAGTGGGAGCGAGTTGATCACATGACCCCGCTGAAAAAGGCACTGGAGCACGAGAAGCTAGTCACCGCCAGCATCGATGCCATCTACGCCGCCGCATACGAGGTCAGGGACTTCCGCACCATGCAGACGCTGGACTGGTTCATCAAGGAACAGGGCGAGGAGGAGAAGAACGCCGCCGACCTCATTACCAAGATGGAGCTGTTCGGCGGTGACAGCAAGGGGCTGTATATGCTAAACAGCGAGCTGAAGGCACGGGTCTACACCGCGCCCTCGCTGGTGCTGTAAGCCCCGCGCGTCTGCGGGCTTTCGCATCAGGCAAAAGGCAGACTACATACAGGTGACCTGCCTTTTCTTCCACCAGATGGTTAGAAATGACTAACTATGTATAAAACAGAAAGGACTTCAGAACTTGGACAAGGAAAAGGAGATCGAAACCGTTACCCTCATGGTGCGCCGGTATTGTTGTGGCGTGCATGGGACAAGGGGCGAGGCGCTTTGTCCGGCGTGCAATGCACTGCCGGAATACGCCAGAGAGCGGCGGGACAGATGCCTGCACGGGAAAATTTAGTGGCACTTTGAATCCTTTCCGAGAGGCACAATGCGGCAAAAAATAAAGAAGAGATAAGGGCAACGGCTATGAAAGAACGAAAGACCTTCTGGGACAAAAATGCCGGTCGTTACGACCGCTTTATGCAAAAGGATCGGGCGGCATACGAAGAGATGTATAAGCTGATCCGGCCGGTGGTGAAAGCCAAAATGGTGCTGGAGCTGGCGACCGGCACGGGACTGATTGCAAAGCACATTGTGAACGCGGCAGCGCACATCGAGGCGACGGATGCCTCCGCGGAGATGATTGCCGAGGCCAAGCGTGATAACCACTCTGCCAAGCTGCACTTTTCCGTGCAGGATATGTTCCGCCTGCCCTATGCGGATAAGTCCTTTGATGTGGTGATCGTGTCCAATGCGCTGCACATCGTGCCGCAGCCGGAAAAAGCCCTGCAAGAAATCAAGCGGGTGCTGAAAGAGGACGGCGTGCTCATCGCGCCGACCTTCACCCACGCGGGGAACTCGTTTTCCGGCAAGGTCAAGGCATTTTTCATGAAGCTGGCGGGCTTCCCTCTCCACAGCAGATGGACGAGCGAGGAATACCTGCGTTTCCTGCGGCAAAACGGCTGGACGGTGCGGAAAAGCGCTGTCCTGAAAGCCTCGTTCCCGCTGACCTATGCCGAGTGTGTAAAAATGGAGGTGTGATATGTCATTCTTTGAAAATACCCGCAAGCCCGTGGGCTTTGGCGGGAAAATTATGGTCGCCATGATGAATCTCGGTCACAGCGCCGTGGCCCGGTGGGGGCTTCAATTTCTGAATACTGCGCCGGACGCCAAGGTGCTGGACTGCGGCTGCGGCGGTGGGGCGAACATCCGACGACTGCTGAAAAAATGCCCACAGGGCGTCGTCAAGGGCATCGACTATTCGCCCGTCAGCGTGGAGAAGTCGAAAAAGGTCAACGACGTCGCCATCGCGGAGGGTCGCTGCGCCGTTTTGCAAGGCAGCGTGGCAGATATGATGTTTACGGACAACTGGTTCGATGCGGTGACGGCCTTTGAAACCGTCTATTTCTGGCCTGATCTGCCTCGGTGCTTCCGGGAGGTTTACCGGGTGCTGAAGGTCGGCGGGACATTTCTCATCTGCAACGAAGCAAACGGCGACACGGACAAGGACGAGAGGTGGACGGAGATCATCGGTGGCATGACCATCTATAAGGACACCGAGCTGAAGGCGTATCTGGAGCAGGCGGGCTTTCACGAGGTGCAGATACACAAAAAGAAAGGCTGGCTCTGCGTCTCAGCGCAGAAATGAGGGAGAAGCAGACAGATGAAGGACAAGAAGCTCCTATTCAACCGCAAATCGCATTGACAACGGAAAAAAAGCCCGCTTCCTTCAATGTCAGTGCGATCGGTCTCCAGTATGTACTGGTATGTTCCATTACAATACGGATATCGCCTCCCAGTTTTTGAGTGTGGATGCCAGCTTTTTCAAGTCACTGTTCGTGTGGTGGACCTCGAAAGGCCGAAGTACGATTTCGCCTCCGGGTCTCCGTACCGCAACTGTGCTTTTGCTCTTTGACACATCGATACCGACGGCGGTAATAACAGCAGCTTCCATTTTTCTGACGTTTGCGAGCACAAGCGTTCAGCTCAAGCAATGCTTCGTTCTCTCAGCACATCTTCATTGTAGCTTAGGTTTGGGCATCTGTATAGCTCACTGGCTGTGAACTTCTCAAAACCAACACCATTGTAGCAAGCAGTGCAGACGTATATACATCTGCTTATTTTGCGTTGCAAAACGCTTGTTGGGGAATGCCCCAAGCCCCTTTGATCTGCATTTCCCAATGCAGGCTGCGCATCCCTTCGTGACGCTTTTTATCCTGTACACAACGAAACGAGAAAGAGGGAGCTTTATGAACGCCGAACTCACTTTCCTGCAATTCCTGCAATCCCTGCACAGCCCCATGCTGGATGGAAGCATGGGTTTTATTACCCGTCTGGGAGACTCCGGTATTCTCTGGGTGACGCTGACAGCGCTGCTGCTGGTGTTCCGCAAAACGCGGCGGGTCGGCTGCGTGCTGGCAGCGGCGCTCCTCATCGACGCTGTCCTCTGCAATCTTCTTCTCAAGCCGCTGGTGGCCCGCATCCGTCCATGCGACATCCTCACGGAGGTACAGCTGCTTATCCCGCACCCGGACGATTTCTCCTTCCCTTCGGGCCATACGGCGGCGTCCTTCGCCTCGGTGACAGCCCTCTGGCTGGCCGGGAAAAAGCAGTGGGCGATGGCGGCTCTGCCGGTAGGCGTTCTCATCGCATTCTCGCGGATGTACCTTTGTGTCCATTACCCGACGGATATTCTGGGTGGTGTCATTTTGGGAGCTGCCTGTGGATGGGCGGGAGCATGGCTCGTAAAGAAAGCAGAGCGACGAATGGCCATCCCGCGGAGCTAAAAAAGAAGAAGAGACCGCGGTGCAGCAGCTTGCTGTACTGCGGTCTCTTTTGTTATGAGGCAGACCCGCTTATCTGAGGGAACATCCCGGTTTTCCGCAAAAGCCCAAAAGACATGCAGGCAACTCAATGCATCCCCCCACACACACAAAGCTGTGGGGATGGATGGTGATTCACGGTAAAACGATAAAATTTGAAGAAAGCCTGAACGTCTGCGTAAAGCTGACGTTCAGGCTTTCTTTTTTATCTGTTTATGCCCAGTTCATCCGGCCATAGCGGGTGGTGATGCTGCAAATTTCTTTTTGCAGCTTTGGGGTCAGCTGGCTCTTTTTCAGCCGCCAGCGCCAGTTCTCGCCTACGGTGGAGGGCTTATTGATACGGGCGGAATTGTCCAGCCCCAGCCAATCCTGCATGGGGATGATACAGGTGGCAGCGGCACTGCGGAAGATAAGGGCAATCATGCTCTTGTAAAGCTGTGGTTCCGGCGTGGTGTAATCATACAGATAATCCCGCACCAGTGTACGTTCGGCAGAGGTGATGGTCTGATACCACGATACCAGCGTTTCGTTGTCATGGGTGCCCGTGTAGGCCACGCTGTTCACCGGGTAATTATGGGGCAGGTAATCGCTGGCGCTGCCGGTGTCACGGGAGTCGAAGGCAAATTCCAACACCTTCATACCGGGGAAGCCGCTGTCCTGCACCAGCTGCCGGACGGTCTCGCTCATATAACCCAGATCCTCGGCAATGATCTCCCGCTTACCAAGTGCCTGCTCCACCGCACGGAACAGCTCGATGCCAGGGCCTTTTTCCCAGTGACCCGGCGCGGCGGTCTCGCTGCCGTAAGGGATGGAGAAATACTCATCGAAGCCGCGGAAGTGATCGATGCGAACCACGTCGTACAGCTCAAAGCAGTACCACAAGCGGGTGATCCACCACTGATAGCCCGTTTCCCGGTGCTTTTCCCAGCGGTAGAGCGGATTGCCCCAGAGTTGGCCAGTGGGCGAAAAACCATCCGGCGGAACACCTGCCACAGCGGTGGGAATGTTGTCCTCATCCAGCTGGAACATCTGCGGATTCGCCCATGCATCGGCGGAATCCAGTGCCACATAGATGGGGATATCACCGATGATGCGGATGCCCTTTTCGTTGGCGTAAGCCTTTAGTGTACGCCACTGCTGGTCGAATTTGAACTGGAGATATTTGTAATATTCCACCTCAAAATACAGTTCCCGGCGGTAGTAGTCCATGGCATTCTGCCAGCGCAGGCGGATATCCTCCGCCCATTCGATCCACGGCTTGCCCTCAAAGCGGCCTTTCACTGCCATGAACAGGGCAAAATCGTCCAGCCACCACTTGTTTTTCTCGCAGAAGGCCGTGAACGCTGCATTGTGGCCGATATCACTGCGGGAGTAGGCCAGCCGCAGCAGACGGCCCCGCTCTGTGTAGAGGCGGCTGTAGTCGATGTCATCTGCCTTGCGGCCAAACTTTGCCTTTTTGCATTCCTCTGCCGTGAGCACGCCCTCTTTGACCAGCTCATCCAGACTGATAAAGTACGGGTTGCCCGCAAAGGCCGAAAAGCTCTGGTAGGGGCTGTCACCATAGCTGGTCACACCCAGCGGCAGGAGCTGCCAATAAGTCTGTCCGGCCTCTTTGAGCCAGTCCACAAAATCGTATGCTTCCTGCGAGAAGCAGCCGATGCCGTAAGGGGACGGCAGACTGCTGACGGGCAGTAAAATGCCTGCACTTCTCTGCATCTTCATGTTCTTTCTTATCCTTTATAATTCGATCAGGATACCCGCATGGTCGGAAACCTGCGGTTCCTGTGTGCCACGGAATACCACCCGGCTGCTGCGCACCGGAACAGCCTTGGAGCACCAGATCTGGTCGATGCGCTTTTTGGCGGAAGCATCCGGGGCATCCCGCCAACCGTCAATGGCCTGCACAACGGTATAGCCGTCATCCCGCTGTTGTGCCAGCCGGTAGGTATCCTGCCAGCCGCTGCGGAGGATAAGGTCATACCCCTCGCCCCGCACATCGGCTTCGCTGTTGAAGTCGCCCAGCAGGAATGCCATAGGCTTCGCACCAGCCGTTGATTCCAGCGCATTCCACTGGTCAGCGAAGGGTTCTTCTTCGTCCTTCCACCAGCCCATGTGCACAGCATAGTACCAGACATCTCCTGCACAGATGCCCAGCGCACGGCGGGTCTTCCAGTAACTGTAATCGTTCGACCGGCTCAGCAGCAGATTCTCGGTCTGCGTGATGGGCGCACGGCTGAATACGGCCATGCCCTCATCATATCTGTCATAGCCGATCTTTGCCGGGAGCCAGCTCCAATGGTAATGCACGCCCCGCTCTTCCAGCATCCGGGCCACTGCTGCGGCATGGTTGTCCGCTTTCAGCAGCACCATATTGCCGGGGCAGGGGTAGTATCCCGCCGGGACATCCCCCAGCAGCGGAGCGGAGGCGGTCTGGTTCACTTCCTGCAAAGCGAACACATCCGGCTGCTCCTTTGCGATGAAATTTACAAAAGCGTCTCGCTTTGCCTCATAGTCCGGCTCGATGAGGCTGTGGGTATTCAAAGTCAACAGTTTCATGATCTTTACAGAATATCGTTGATGTCAGATTTCAGGACGTCTGCCTTGGGGCCGTACACGGCCTGAATGCCGTCGCCCTTGACCAGCAGGCTCAGAGCGCCCTCGGCCTTCCATGCGGCAAGGTCAGCGACCTTGGCGGGATCCTTCACGGTAACGCGCAGACGGGTCATGCAGGCATCCACCAGCACGATGTTCTCCCGGCCGCCCAGCAGGGCGATGATGCGCTCGGCCTGACCGTTATCGGACTTCTTCTCGGTCTTGGCGGCGGTATCGTCTGCGTTATCGTCGGTATAGTTGCCCAGACGGCCCGGCGTTGCCAGCTTGAGCTTGCCGATCATGAAGTAGGCAACAAAGTAGCCGATGGCAAAGAACGCAGCGACGCAGAGCACAAAGTTGATGATGTCACCGCCCAGACCAGCCTGCAGGGACATGGGGATGCGGGTGATGAATTCCAGATTGCCGAAGGAGTGCAGACGCAGATGGATGATGCCCGCCATGGCGAAGGCGCAGCCCTGCAGCAGTGCGTACACGATGTACAGCGGCATGGCGCAGAACATGAACATGAACTCCAGCGGCTCGGTGACGCCGGTAAGGAAAACAGCCAGCGCGGTGGAGATGAACATGGACTTATAGTTTGCGCGCTTATCGGCATCCACCCGGCGGAACATGGCCAGTGCGATGCCCAGCAGCAGACCGGTGGCACCGATCATCTGGCCCACCTTGAAGCGGGCGGGGGTAACGGTAGCCAACAGGTTATTGTAAGCGGCCATGTCACCGGCCTTCTTGAAGTTGATGAGGTCATTGGCCCATGCCAGCCACAGCGGGTCCTGACCGAACACCTGACTGCCCGCGTTGACGCCGGTAGCGATGGTGTAGGTGCCGCCGAAGGAGGTGTAGTTCATGGGGATGGTCAGCATATGGTGCAGGCCGAAGGGGAGCAGCAGACGTTCCAGCGTGCCATAGATGAACGGAGCCAGGACCGGAGACGTCTCGGAAGAGTTGGCGATCCAGATGCCGAAGTTGTTGATACCGGTCTGGACCACAGGCCAGAACAGCGACAGAACGATGGAAATGACCACCGAGTAGCCAATGACCACCATGGGCACGAAGCGCTTGCCGTTGAAGAAGGCCAGCGCATCCGGCAGCTTGCGGAAGTTGTAGTATTTATTGTACGCCACACCGCCCACAAAACCGGCGATGATGCCCACGAACACGCCCATGTTCAGCGCCGGAGCACCCAGCACGGAGGTAAAGTAGCCGTTGACGGCGATCTCCTGCCCGAACAGGGTGTGGGTCACGGCGTTGGGGTCTTCCAGCATGGCGCTGGTGACGCCGAAGATGTTGCCGGTGATGACATTGATGAGCGCAAAGGCCAGCACAGCCGCAAAGGCACCGCCTGCGCGTTCTTTTGCCCAGCTGCCGCCGATGGCCACGGCGAACAGGATGTGCAGATTGTTGATGACAGCCCAGCCGATGTTCTCCATGGTGGTGCCGATGGTCATGACCGCCGCAATGTCGCCGCCGCCCATCTGCACCAGCTTGCCCAGACTGATCATCAGACCGGCGGCGGGCATGACGGCGATGACGGTCATCAGAACTTTGCCCAGCTTCTGCAAAAAGTCGAAGTTGATGAAGCTCTTCTTTTTCGGCTTCTCTGCGCTGGCCTCTTTGGCCGCAGGTGCCGCTTCCGCTGCCTCGGCGGGCTGTGCCTCTTTGGCCGTCAGGGTCAGCACCGGCGTCTTGCCTGCCGCCGCGATCCCCTCGGCACAGTTCAGCTCCATATCGTCTGCGCCGCCGGTCAGGACGATGGACGTGATGGTGTTCAGGCCGCGTGCCCGGATGAGGTCAAGGTCTACCTTGGCCACGGGCTGACCCTCCTTGACGGTGTCGCCCTCCTTGACCAGAATCTCAAAGCCCTCGCCCTTCAGACCGACCGTTTCCAGACCCACATGGACCAGAATTTCCAGCCCGTTGTCCCCGGCAAAGCCGATAGCGTGCCTGGTCTCTGCGATGCTCTCCACTGTACCGCTCACAGGGCTGCAGAACAGTCCATCGGACGGTTCAATGGCGATGCCTTCGCCCAGAACGCCGCTGGCGAATGTCTCATCCGGGACACTGCTCAGCGGTACAAGCTTGCCGCTGAAAGGTGCTGTCACAACAGCAGAATGTGTTATTGTTGTCATGATTTTCCTCCTTGGTTTCTCTTTGCATTGCGTTACGCAAGCGTTGCGCTGCAATTGCGTTAAATTGCGCAATAAGAATAACTCGTTTTCGCAAATTTTACAAGAGTTTTTTGAGATGCAGAACGTTTTTCTGCATTTTGTATATTGTCGGAAGCGGTTTTTGTTGAAAATGTCGAACCTTTTCAGCAACACCGTTGCGCGATTTGCGCAAACGAGCACGCAAACGTTGACTTTGCGTGCAAAGCCCTTTACAATAGAGATATCAGAAAGGGGATTCAGAGCATGGCAGTTACGATCAAAGATATTGCGGCCGCTGCGGGCGTTTCGCCGTCCACGGTCTCCCGCACCTGCAAGGACAGCCCATCCATCAGCCGGGACACAAAAGAACGCATCCGCCGCATCATGGCGCAGATGGGCTATGAACCAAATTTTGAGGCCGAACCGTCAGAAGCGTTTTCCAAGACCATCGGCATCATCCTGCCTTCTTCCCAGCGGGACGTATATGAAAATGCCTTTCATCTGGAGATCATCCGGGGCATCGGGCAGTTCTGCAACCAGCGCCGTTATGTAAACACCGTCATCACCGGCGAGGACGATGCCGAAGTATTGGATGCCATCCAGAGCATGGTAACCAATACACAGGCCGATGGATTCATCCTGCTCTACTCCAAAAAAGATTGTCCGGTGGCTGCCTATCTGCGCAGCGAGGGTCTGCTTCACGTTATCGTGGGCAAGGCAGCGCAGTCGGCCAACCAGACCATCTATATCGACAACGACAACGCACTGGCGGGCGAGGAAGCAACCGACTATCTCTACGAGATGGGACATCGCCGCATCGCCTATTTTGGGGTCAGCAATGCCATGCTGTTTTCTGCCGAGCGGAAACGCGGCTATCAGATGTCTCTGCTTAAGCACGGCATCACCCCGCGCGAAGGGGACTGCGTGGAGATCGATACCCTGAATGATTCCTATGAACCTGCCCTGAAAGCGCTGCTTACCGCTCCTGACCGTCCTACAGCGGTTCTGGTCAGCGATGACATTCTTGCGGTGGTATTGGAACAGTTCTGCAACAAGCTGGGCCTGCGCATCCCGAAAGATCTGTCCATCGTATCCTTCAACAACTCGCTGTTCTCCCGCATCACCAATCCGCCGCTGACAACCGTGGACGTCAATCCCTATCAGCTTGGCATCGAAGCGGCCAGCCAGACCATCAACCACATCGAAAACCCCAACCTGCTGGCCACGAAGATCATCGTGCCGCACCAGCTCATCCAGCGGGAGAGCTGCTGCCCGCCGCCGGAGGTCTGATCTTATAGCAAAAAATCATCCGCGATTGTTTCTCATGAACGGTTTGGACCTCGTGAGATCTTATCGCGGATGATTTTTTTCAGCTGGCCTGCTCTCTCCGATTTTTTTATTTTTTCCGATATTCCCGTGGTGTCATACCGAAGTGTGCCTTGAAGGCCCGATTGAAATAGGAGAGATTTTCAAACCCGCACCGGGAGGCGATGGTCAGGATGGTCTCATCCGTGGTTTGCAGCGCTTCGGCGGCGGCGTTCAGGCGGTATTCGTTCAGAAAAGCGATGAAGCTCTGCCCCGTCATCTGCCGGAACCACCGCATGAAGTGGCTGGCGCTGAAGGAGCAGACCCCGGCAGCATCGGCGACCCGAAGCGCCTCGGCATAATGGGCCGAGAGCCATTGCAGAACGGTTTTCAGCCGCTGGGTGTCGGCAGTCTCTGCGGGGGGCTGCTGTTTTCCCTGTGCAATGAGCAGGGCCAGAAAGCGCAGCAGCGCCCCCTTGACCAGCAGCTCATAGCCGGGGAGCTTCGAGCGGCTGGCCTCTTCCACCTCCCGCAGACAGGCGGCAGCCTGAAGATAGCACAAATCGTTTGGGGTCAGACGGACAGGCAGCGACAGCCGCCCGCTCTGGAGCGGAAGCAGGTATTTCTCGGCGCAAAGGTCCTCTGCGCCGCCCAGAAGCTCCAGCTCAAAGATGAGATTCTCGTATTCCATGGACTGCTCTTCTGCCTGCCGCAGGGCGTGGAGGGTGCCGGGCGTAAAAACGAAGATGTCCCCCATGCGGGCCAGATAAGACACAGCGCCCACCTGCACCAGCCCCGCACCGCGCTTGACAAAGACCAGCTCCATGCTCTCCTGCCAGTGGAGCGCCACCTGCGGGAAATCCCCCGGGATGGTGCAGGGATACAGATTGAATGGGAACCGCACGGCACCGTGCTGCTTGGTTTCCTGCAAAGAAGCCCAATTTTGCATCGTCTCACCTCCTGATGATAGGATTATACCATAGTTTGCACTTTTAAGGCAAGATTTTGATTGTTTTATGTGGTATATCTTGAATTGCAGATGTCAAACCTGTTTTCCGTAGCAAAGGAGGATCCGTTTATGAACTTCACCGAGACCTTACAGAATCTTACGGGCAAGCCGCTGGCCGACTGTACGGATCAGGAGCTGTACCTCGCTCTGCTGGAACTTGTCCGGCAGAAGAGCGCAGACCGTGTACAGCCCGTCACCGGTCGCAAGCTGTACTATATCAGTGCCGAATTTCTCATCGGCAAGCTGCTGTCCAACAATCTCATCAATCTGGGTCTGTACAAGGAAGCCCGCGATGCACTGGCTGCTGCCGGAAAGCGCCTGTCGGACATCGAAGAGGTGGAGCCGGAACCTTCTCTGGGCAACGGCGGTCTGGGCCGTCTGGCGGCCTGTTTTCTGGACTCGCTCGCAACGCTGGGCCTGCCCGGCGACGGTGTGGGTCTGCGGTATCACTTCGGACTGTTCCACCAGTCCTTTGAGGACGGCGTCCAGAACGAAAAGCCCGACCCGTGGCTGACCGCCCACAGCTGGGCCGAAAAGACCGACGTTACCTATCCGGTGGAGCTGGCAGGCAAAGAATACACCGCCCGGCTGTACAAGCTGGCCGTCACCGGCTACGAGGGCCGTACCAATACCCTGAACCTGTTCGATCTGGACACCATTGACGAGAGCATCGTCCACGACGGCATCGCGTTCGACAAGACCGCCATCGACAAGAACCTGACCCTCTTCCTCTACCCGGACGATTCCGATGAGGCCGGCCGCCGCCTGCGGGTCTACCAGCAGTATCTGATGGTTTCGGCAGGCGCACAGCTCATTCTGGCCGAGTGCGCCGCCCGGGGCTGCAACTACCACGATCTGGCCGACTACGCCGCCATCCAGATCAACGACACCCACCCCAGCATGGTCATCCCGGAGCTGATCCGGCTGCTGGGTGAAAAAGGCATTGACTTTGACGAAGCTGTGGAGATCGTTACCAAGACCTGCGCATACACCAACCACACCATTCTGGCCGAGGCGCTGGAAAAGTGGCCCCGCGCCTATCTGGATGCCGTTGTACCCCAGCTGATGCCCATTATCGAAAAGCTGGATGCTCTGGCCCGCACCCGCACCAAGGACGAGAGCCTTGCCATCATCGACAAGGACGACCGGGTGCACATGGCCCACATGGACATCCACTTCACCCATTCCACCAACGGCGTGGCGGCGCTCCACACCGAGATCCTGAAAAACTCCGAGCTGCACGGCTTCTACGAGCTGTACCCGGAAAAGTTCAACAACAAGACCAACGGCATCACCTTCCGCCGCTGGCTGCTGGAATGCGACCCCCGACTGACCGCTGTGCTGGAACAGCGCATCGGCTCCGGCTTCCGCAAGGATGCAGCTGAACTGGAAAAGCTGCTGGCCTTTGCCGACGACGAGACCGTGCTCAGCGAGCTGACCACCGTGAAGAAGGCCAACAAGGAAGCGATGGCGGACTGGCTGCTGCACACCCAGAACGTCACCGTGAACACCGATGCCGTGTTCGATATCCAGTCCAAGCGCCTGCACGAATACAAGCGTCAGCAGCTGAACCTGCTCTACCTCATCCATCAGTATCACGAGATCAAGGCAGGCCACCTGCCCGCGGTGCCGCTGGTGAGCCTCTTCGGTGCCAAAGCCGCTCCGGCCTATACCATTGCCAAGGACATCATCCACGCCCTGCTGACCCTTTCCAAGGTCATCGCCGCCGACCCGGAGGTATCCAAGTGGCTGCAGGTGGTCTTTGTGGAAAATTACAACGTCACCGCCGCCGAAAAGCTCATCCCGGCCTGCGACCTGTCCGAGCAGATCAGCCTTGCCTCCAAGGAGGCCTCCGGCACCGGCAACATGAAGTTCATGCTGAACGGTGCGTTGACGCTGGGTACCATGGACGGTGCCAATGTGGAGATCAGCCAGCAGGTAGGCGATGAGAACATCTATATCTTCGGCCAGACCTCCGATCAGGTCATCCACCGCTACGCTGCCGGGGATTACTGCGCAGCCCAGTGGTACGAGGGTGATGCCAACATCCGCCGGGCCATCGACTTCCTCACCGGCGCCGAGATGCTGGCCGCCGGTCACGCCGAAAACCTGACCCGCCTCCACGACGAGCTCATCCACAAGGACTGGTTCCAGACCCTGCCGGACTTCAACGCCTATGTCGTGCGGAAGGGGCAGGCTCTCAGCGATTACGCCTGCGACCCCATGGGCTGGCGGCGCAAGTGTCTGGTGAACATTGCCAAAGCGGGAATGTTCTCCTCCGACCGCACCATCGCCGAGTATGACCGCGACATCTGGCATCTGGGCCAGTAAAGAAATTTTCCTGGCGTTTCACGATTATTTTCTCTCAAAACCTGCTGTATCATTTCATACGGCAGGTTTTCTTTTTCAAAATAAAATTGCTGGATTCAAAATGGCTGCTGTTTACCATTTATCAGATCAACATCTCGTTCAACTTCGATCTCACTCCTTACATTGAGGGGGAGTGATGCGTCCGCCTACAAAATCAGGCATTTGACTGATCCTCAATGCAACCGCTAAGAAAGCAAAAAGAAAAGCACGGTACTTCAAACGAAGTACCGTGCTTTTTTGGTGGAGAATAGCGGGATCGAACCGCTGACCTCTTGCATGCCATGCAAGCGCTCTCCCAGCTGAGCTAATCCCCCATAGCTGGCGTATCATTCCTGACGACGTGTATCATTATACCAGCCAAAAGGAGAGTTGTCAATAACTTTTTTATTTTTTGTGAGCGACGCTGCGGCGGGTGCTGCGCTTGTAGTAGAACAGGTACTGCTGTACGATGCCAGCCTGCTGACCATAGGAAGGAAAAGGGTCGCGGCCGCCGAATTCCTCATCAATGAGTCGCTGTATCCAAACATCAATGGGAGCCATCGCGGTACGGCCATAGCCAAAGAGGCAGACGCAGTTTGCTACCTTTTTGCCGACGCCGTCCAGCTCGAGGAGGCGGGAAAAGAGAGCGTCGTCGGGCAGCGCCGCCAAAGCACTGAGGTCGAGTGTGCCGCTGGAAGTCTGTGCGGCAGCGTTCTGGATGTAACGGGTGCGGTAGCCCAGACCACAGCCCATCAGCTGCGCCCCAGAGAGGCCGCAGAGCTGCTGCGGGGTGGGGAAGAGGAAAACTTCATCGTCTTCGGCATTGAGCGGTTCGCCGCAGCACCGGGCAAGGCGTTCTACGGCGGTGCGGATGGCCGGAATGCTCTTGCGCTGGGAGATAAGAAAGGTGATGAGCATTTCCCATGGGTCCTGATGCAGGATTCGGATGCCCTGCCCAAATTCGAGCGATTTGTCCAGATAGCTGCTCTGTCCCGCCAAGCTGCACCGCAGCGCGGCATAGTTCCGGCCCAAATCAAAGTAGTTGGCCCAGTACTCCCGATTTGAGCCATGCCACGCGGCGTCGTATTGCCCATCGCCTAGCGGGGTCAGATAAAGGAGTGCACCGCCGGAAAGAAAACGGTATCGCCCGTCGGCCAGTTTCTGTGGCCGGAAGCACTGGCCGCTCTCGATGATCTTGTCGAGGTCAAAGTCGTCCTGGATGGTGACGAGCTGATGGGTAAGGGGAACGGTATGCATGGAAAACTCCTTTTTGGAAAAATTGTGGCGATGCCCGATTCGAGGTGAAAACTGGTTTCTATCCGTACCCTCTGTGGGGAGGGCAACCTTGATGCTGAAAAGACCGGCGTGGTTGTGACGATTTCTATCTACGCCCTCGGTGAAGAGGACGACTTGGTTACGCCTTTGAGAACCGCGATATGATTATTATGTTATTCTATCCACACCCCTCAAATAGAGCGACTTCAAGTCGAAGAATGCACCGGGGAACACAAACTGATTTCAACCAACGTCTTTAAGAGACGGAATTGTAGGTCAAAATACTCGGTTCCTTAGAGAGCGCATGGCAACAACTTATAGCAATTCAACTTTTTAATGCAATAGCAACAGCGTTGAATTGCATATCGCAAATATGCTGTTTTCATGTTGCACTAATTTCTTGCCTTGCGATAATAAGAGTTTACCATATTTTTGTGTCGATTTCTACCTGCGCCCTCCGTGAGGAGGGCAACTTTTGCCGTCTTTGAGAAGCTGCGAAACCTGACGATTTCTATCCATGCCCTCCGCGAGGAGGGCGACTTACCTGCCGCTTCGGGGACAGCATATCCACGAAAATTTCTATCCACGCCCTCCGCGAGGAGGGCGACTTTGTAGTGGCGGAAGTGGCCTCTTACGGTAAAGATTTCTATCCACGCCCTCCGCGAGGAGGGCGACCCTTGACCTCGTAACGATTGGGGCCGATGATGACATTTCTATCCACGCCCTCCGCGAGGAGGGCGACGTGCTGGCCTTGTGCTGCTGCTCTGTTACCTCGAAATTTCTATCCACGCCCTCCGCGAGGAGGGCGACGACGGTCTGAGCAGAGCCGTCATGTTTCAGCTTATTTCTATCCACGCCCTCCGCGAGGAGGGCGACCAACTGTGCGGCTGACCATCCGCCCGCCCTCATTCTATTTCTATCCACGCCCTCCGCGAGGAGGGCGACCGCCGAATATGGCGAGATCGCGAAGGACAGGGACGATTTCTATCCACGCCCTCCGCGAGGAGGGCGACATTTACGTTTCAGACATTCCAGCAGGCCCAGCAGATTTCTATCCACGCCCTCCGCGAGGAGGGCGACGACCTGCAGCGCGGCTTCGACAACCAGAGCGTCATATTTCTATCCACGCCCTCCGCGAGGAGGGCGACCCACGGCGCACATCTTCGGCCAAGTTGTCCGAGTAATTTCTATCCACGCCCTCCGCGAGGAGGGCGACCATTTCCTCATTATATTGAGCAATCAAATCTTCTAGATTTCTATCCACGCCCTCCGCGAGGAGGGCGACCGAGCATATTGCGATGTGGATAGAGGCAAAGCAATTTCTATCCACGCCCTCCGCGAGGAGGGCGACTGAACGGACGCCACACCCCGTTGCTGATTATGGTATTTCTATCCACGCCCTCCGCGAGGAGGGCGACCTTGCAAAAGAGCACTCATACGAATCAGTCGAGCATATTTCTATCCACGCCCTCCGCGAGGAGGGCGACGCTTGCAGAACTGAACGCCCTGCTGGACATGGATATTTCTATCCACGCCCTCCGCGAGGAGGGCGACGCTTGCAGAACTGAACGCCCTGCTGGACATGGATATTTCTATCCACGCCCTCCGCGAGGAGGGCGACCTCTCAACGCGGATTTTGGCGTCGTCGGTCATGATTTCTATCCACGCCCTCCGCGAGGAGGGCGACTGCCGGGGGAACTCTCCGGCCACGCGGACGCGGAATTTCTATCCACGCCCTCCGCGAGGAGGGCGACCAAAAAGTTGGTCAAGGCAATCGCCGCAATCCAATTTCTATCCACGCCCTCCGCGAGGAGGGCGACCGCGGCTGCTCGCACGGCTGCCGGTACTGCTTCGCACAATTTCTATCCACGCCCTCCGCGAGGAGGGCGACAACAGCGGGACAATGCTGCGGACGATGTTATGCGATTTCTATCCACGCCCTCCGCGAGGAGGGCGACTCCGAGAGCGTGATACCAAGCTCTGCCGCTTTGTCATTTCTATCCACGCCCTCCGCGAGGAGGGCGACTTTCTATAACTTCAATGACGAACTGATCAGGCTATTTCTATCCACGCCCTCCGCGAGGAGGGCGACCCGCAGACTATCAACAGGTGATTGACCAGATGGTGATTTCTATCCACGCCCTCCGCGAGGAGGGCGACACATGGGGAAAACCCATGCCACTCGACAGAGCAATTTCTATCCACGCCCTCCGCGAGGAGGGCGACGCGCCGCGCCGCCCATGTAAAGGCGGGTGTTGGCATTTCTATCCACGCCCTCCGCGAGGAGGGCGACCACAGTCACGCAGCAGCCGCGCGGCACCTCGATATTTCTATCCACGCCCTCCGCGAGGAGGGCGACACCTCTGCTTTCGGGTCGCCTTGAAAGTTTGCACGATTTCTATCCACGCCCTCCGCGAGGAGGGCGACGCCGTACTGGAATAGCCGCTCGAACCAGCCGTACTGATTTCTATCCACGCCCTCCGCGAGGAGGGCGACGATTACGAGGACCGTCACCGGGAGAGGGGCCGCAAATTTCTATCCACGCCCTCCGCGAGGAGGGCGACCGGTGACGGATACGGCTGGCACATTTCTGACCTATTTCTATCCACGCCCTCCGCGAGGAGGGCGACTCTAACCCGCCGGTCTGGGTGGAGCTGATAAGCGGATTTCTATCCACGCCCTCCGCGAGGAGGGCGACACTGCCGCAGCCGCTCCGGCTGACGATTATGCCAGCATTTCTATCCACGCCCTCCGCGAGGAGGGCGACGGCAGATGGCGACTTGCCAATGCTATTGCAAAGGCATTTCTATCCACGCCCTCCGCGAGGAGGGCGACCTTGACCACGTTGACGAGCAGGACAAGGGGGTAACATTTCTATCCACGCCCTCCGCGAGGAGGGCGACTTGACGGTGAATCTCCGGGTCTGTGCGCTCTGGAATTTCTATCCACGCCCTCCGCGAGGAGGGCGACTGAATAACAACGTCATAGGCGTCGTCGTATGCCTCATTTCTATCCACGCCCTCCGCGAGGAGGGCGACTTCGGCGGTCTGATGCAGGTGCTTGACGAGCACATATTTCTATCCACGCCCTCCGCGAGGAGGGCGACCGGGTGAAAACCTTCCCCTGACCGAGACCGCAGTATTTCTATCCACGCCCTCCGCGAGGAGGGCGACCTGCGCAGCTTGCGCGAGCATCTGCCGCAGAGGCAATTTCTATCCACGCCCTCCGCGAGGAGGGCGACGGGCAATGTGATAATTGCAGAGGCGTCACCGGAAAATTTCTATCCACGCCCTCCGCGAGGAGGGCGACCTGCCGGGGCGTGCATACGGGCTGATCTATAACATTTCTATCCACGCCCTCCGCGAGGAGGGCGACAGCACCGCTTGGATGGAACAGGGCGAAGCCGAGATATTTCTATCCACGCCCTCCGCGAGGAGGGCGACCAATAGCAAACTACAGCAAAACCAAGGCCGAAAGTTGATTTCTATCCACGCCCTCCGCGAGGAGGGCGACACCATCAACCAACTCCGACAGGCATTCCAAATTCAATTTCTATCCACGCCCTCCGCGAGGAGGGCGACTTCCAGACCTTCAACGGAGACTGAGAGGCCGAAAATATTTCTATCCACGCCCTCCGCGAGGAGGGCGACGTCAGCGAGTTATCAACGTGACCGCCGATCAAAATAATTTCTATCCACGCCCTCCGCGAGGAGGGCGACTTCATGTAGGCCGCTGCAACCGCCGGGTTTGTCAGATTTCTATCCACGCCCTCCGCGAGGAGGGCGACCCTGCACGCACCCAGTTTTCGACGTTGCTATCGTATTTCTATCCACGCCCTCCGCGAGGAGGGCGACGGTAAAGAGCCGTTGGGTGGGTTAAGAGTAGGAGATTTCTATCCACGCCCTCCGCGAGGAGGGCGACGGTGCATAGTCCATGTAGTAGCCCAGCGGGTTCAATTTCTATCCACGCCCTCCGCGAGGAGGGCGACGCAGGCCATCGCGGAGGACGACGGAGAGTGGGAATTTCTATCCACGCCCTCCGCGAGGAGGGCGACCCATAATCAGCAACGGGGTGTGGCGGCCGTTCAGATTTCTATCCACGCCCTCCGCGAGGAGGGCGACCTTACCTCCTGCTGCTTTAGCGGGTCTTGACGGTATTTCTATCCACGCCCTCCGCGAGGAGGGCGACGGTAGTAGGTATTTCCGTCAGCTCCAATCAGGGTATTTCTATCCACGCCCTCCGCGAGGAGGGCGACCACCGTACCGGCCCCGGAGAGCTTTAAGGACGAATTTCTATCCACGCCCTCCGCGAGGAGGGCGACTTCGTCCTCCATGGTGCAGATATAGTGCAGCTGATTTCTATCCACGCCCTCCGCGAGGAGGGCGACAGCAAAAACAGAGACAAAATCTCTATTTTCAAATAAATTATACAACATTCTGCACGAATTTAGAAGAGCCTTGATTTACAACGGGTCAAAGAACTATCCAAATCATGCAAAATAACACAAAAATCCGGTGCGAAGGTGCCGGAAAAATGCTGAGAACTCGCCCTTCGCACCGGGGCGGGAAACTCAGAACAACAGCAGGCCGTCCTGCTCGAAGGGCGGATGAACGCCGACATGCTCCACCTTGCTCTTATAGTTGTTGCCCAGCTGGTAGAAGCGCAGACTGTCCAGCGCAGGGTCGATGAGAGACGTCAGCTCCGCCTTGAGAACGGCATACTGCGCGGCATCCAGCAGACACTCGAACACGGAGTTCTGCACCCGCTGGCCGTGGTCCACACAGCGCTTGGCGACTTTGCGCAGACGTTTGCGCCCGGCAGGAGTTTCGGTATTGACGTCGTAGGTGATAAGGACCAGCATACGCATCCCTCACTTCCAGAAAAATGGCGGGTAAAGCTCCATGTCACCCCGCAGGGTGCGGGCCAGAAGCAGAGCCTGCACATAAGGCACGAGGCCCCACGGAAGCTTTTCGTTCAGGAACGGGTGGGTGATAGTCTCCTGCTTGCGGGTCTGCCACCCGCCCAGAAAGGCGCTGCGGCCCTCATCGGTGAGAAGGACGGCCCCGTTCTCCTGCTTCTGGAAATGCTTCGGCGTCATGATTTTCTGGTTGATGCAGGAGAGCACGAAGCGGTCGGCATAAACTGCACGCAGCTCTTCTATGAGGTCGAGGGCGAGGCTCCTGCGCCCGGGCCGGGCGCGGTGGAGAAAGCCGACGTAGGGGTCGAGGCCCACACTCTGAAGAGCCGCCGTGCAGTCGGAGGCCAGAAGCGAATAAGCGAAAGAGAGCAGGGCATTGGTATTGTCCAGCGGCGGGCGGCGGCTCCGGCCTGCGAAAGGAAAATCATCGTGCTGCTGCAGGATGAGTGAATCAAAGCAGTCGAAATACCGCTGCGCCGCCTCGCCCTCCAGACCGCGAAGCTGGTCGAGGTCGTCACACTGCTCGATGAGGGGCAGCGCCGCCGCCAGCTGGGCGCTGGTGCGCTTGAGCTGTTCCACCGGCACCCGCTGAGGGTGGTCGCGGGTGGCCCGTTCCAGCACCCAGCGGGCGTTATAGACTTTGCCCAGGATGAAATTGCGCGCATAGAGACAGCTCTCTGCCTCGCTGTCTGCGATGCGGTACTGGGTCTGCCGCAGCAGGACGTTGCCCCGCTCTTCGCCTACGGCCCGGGCCAGAAAGCGTCCCTGCGGGCTGAAAAAGCTCAAATCGACCCCGAGGCGGGCGCATTTTCCCATCAGGGCAGGGCTTGCGCCGGGATAGCTGAAGCAGACGATGCCTTCCAGTGTGTGGAGCGGGACCCGGCCAATTTCAGCCTTGTTGCAGAGCAGGACGATGTTCTCCCCCTCGAGGGAAAGGTAGGCGTCCTTGTTGAGGACGTAGAGCGTGTTCAAAAACTTTCTCATGGCGCGGCCTCCTGCATCTCGTCCAGATGGGCGCGGAGATAGGCTTTCGGGTCGGCACGCTGATACAGCACGGGGAGGCAGAGCTCTTTGAGGGAGCAGGCGTTGCAGTGGGTGCCGGGCTTCGACTTGGGGGTATAGCCCCGGGCAAAATAGGCGTGCATCTCGTCAGCCATCTTCTGGGTGGTCTGGCGCAGTTCTTCGGTCAGCGGCACGACCTCCCGCCGTCGCGTTTCCTCGTAGAAGAGCGCACCCTCCGGGATGCTGCACACCAGCATCTCTTCCAGTGCCATGGCCTGTGCGCAGAGCTGCAGTCGGTCAGCGTCGCTGGCCTTGGCGCGGCCATGCTTGTACTCGACAGGCACGGGCTTCCAGAGCCCTTCCGTGCTTTGCAGGGGGATGCCCTCCGGGTCGGCCCGGAACTCGACGACATCGCAGTTTCCGCTCAGGCCAAGCCGACGGCTGACCACCTGCATCCCTCGGGTGATGAGCAGGCCGCCGCGCCGTTCGGTCTGGTTTGCGTCATGGCAGCGGGCGTGGTCGAGCTGGCCTTCGACGGTGCGGCGGTTCTCCGCCCACTGCTGTTCCAGATGGATGAGCGCCCACTGGCGGCGGCAGAAGCAGAAGTGCTGGATGCCCGACAGGGGCAGCCAGTCGTCCGGGCCGCCCATCAGGACAGCCTCTCGCAGGTGACTCCTTCCGGCAGAGTGTCTGCCACCGTGACGGTGTAGTCGCGGTAGCTGCGGGCGGCGTCCACATCGGGCTTGCGCTGGACGGCGACGGAGTCGAAGAGCTTATAGGCCGGGGCATTGCCCAGCTCAGAATCGTGCTTGAACACGATGAGCTCCCGCACGGCCATCTTGCCCCGGGCAGCGCTGTGGCCGTTCTCGAACATGTTCAGAATGGCAGTCCACAGAAGTTTCAAATCATCCTCGGAGAAGCCGGTGGTCTTCCGGGCGAGATTGGCCGAGACATAGCCCTCGGCGCGGTAGAGGGCGTAAGGCACGATGTGCTTGCGGCCCATCTCAGTACCCTTCTTCTCGGCATCGGCCTCGGTAGTGATGGCCACGCGGGTGATGGTGACTTCCTGCGGGACGATGGGATCCACCGAGCGGGCAAAGCTCAGCTGGACGGGGCCGCGCACCTGACCGCAGTTCAGCGCACCCTTAACGAAGGTGGTCATGACGGCACCGAAGGTGCGGATGTCGAAGTAGTTCTCGCACATATAGTCCCGCAGCTTGGCATCGATGTCGGGGTCGGCCTTTTTGGCGGCTTTCAGGTCGGGATCGATGCCCAGAGTTTTGATGGCCTCGGCATCGCTGCGGTTGAGGGGAACGCCGTCCTTGATGTAGATGCGGTAGCCTTTTTCGTCCTCTTTCAGGGTCTCGACATAGTTGCGGATCTTTCGCTTGAGGCAGACGTCGGTCACCAGACCGTAGCCCGTCTCGGGGTCGATGCGGGGCATATTGCCTGCATCGGGGTCGCCGTTGGGGTTGCCATTCTCGACGTCGAACAGGATGACGAAATCATAGCGGTTCTTGATGGGCTCAGACATGGTTTATTCCTCCTCATTCTTTTTGGCGTAGCGTTTCTGGGTCTGGTGGTAGTAGCCTATCTCAAAGGCACCCTGCTCCGGCAGGCTGAGCCGCGCCGGGAAGCCTGTCTCGGGCAGCTGGGCCATCAGCTCGGTGAGCTGTTTGCTGAAATGCACCTCGTTGGGGGTGCTCATCTTCTGCAGATGCTTCTGAGCCAGCTTGACCAGCGTAGGGAAGGCCGTTGCCGGGGTGGCACAGGCCGAGTTGAAGTACCGGTCTTTGATGGTGGCGTTGATGCCGGGATTGGCGACGCTCTGGATCGTCTCCAGCACAGAGAAGAGACGCCCCAGAACATAGGGGACATTGCTGCTTTCGTTCAGGCTCACGGTAAATACCTCCTTGTTGAGCTCAGTGGGGTAGTTGCGGAGATAGTAGGCTTTCAGGATGGCGGCGCGGCCTCGGGTGACTTCTCGTTCGGCCCGGATGCGGAGGGTCACGCCGTTGAGCAGAGTGGCGGGGTACGGCCCGCCGGTGAGGATGGCCCGGAGCAGATCGCCCACCAGCTGAGGCGATGGATTTTTGTCTCGGGATCTCTGGTTGACCGTCTCCTGCGCCAGCGCCCAGACCGACAGGCTTTCCCGCTTGTCGAAGGCGGGGCGGGTGATGCTGAGCCGGTCGGCGTGGTCCTGCAGATTTTTGGCAAACTGTCCGAAGCTGTTGCGCAGGAAGAAACGGACGGAGAGCCGGGCCGCGTTGGGTGAGATGCCCAGCACATAGAAGTTCTGGTTCGGGTCCAGCTTGTCATCGAGGAAGGAGACAGGGCGTCCTTGAGAAAGGGCTTTCAGTGCGGCGGCAAGGTCGCTTTCCGAGACGCCGCGCGCCTCGGCACCGCCGCAGAAAAACATCAGCATGGCGTTTGAGTAGGCGGGAGCGGCGTTTTCGGCCCAGCAGACGATGGTGGTGTCGCCGATGCGCTGACAGCAGTTCCGGTCTGCCAGCAGCAGATTGAGGGCCGTGGTGTAGGCGAAGGCCGCGTACTCGCTGACGGGGGCGTTGGCACCCTGTTCATGGCCATAGGAGCAGAAAGCGGGTGCGTTGAAGGAGACCAGCGCCGCACCGGCGGCCTGTGCGCCCATCACACCCTTGATGGCGGGGTGGATGCGGGCGATGCCGGCCTCTTTGCCGGTGATGAGGCAGCGGGCCGTCTCGGCGTCGGCATCGGAGGTGTCAAAGGCGGACTGCCAGGCGTCCCGGATGGCGTCATCTGTGGTGGCCAGCCAGTGGGCGCCGTCGGGGGATTCGTAGCCGAACACAAGGTTCGCGTTGTTGTTCAGGTCGGCCCACTGCTCTGCCAGCAGAGGGTGGGTGGGGGCTGTATCCGGCTCCCAGCTGTCAAAAAAGGCGAGGATGGCTTTGGCGGCAGGGGAGTCTACTCCGTCGAGTACCTTGTGGTGGAGGGCGGCGCAGGCTTCGAAGCACTGGCGGGAGCGCTCAGGTTTGCCCTTTTCGTCTGCGCCCAGAAGATAGGACGTATTGTCGCACAAAAAGTTTGCGGCGACGCCGGAGGCGCGTTTGACCCGGTGGGGGACAGGGAGCTCACGGGGGGCGATGACGGTCTTTTTGCCCTTGGGGACTTCCTGCCGCAGGTCGTTGAGGGCGAGGAGCTGGCCGTCGGGGCCGAGGCGCAGTTCATAGCTGACTTTGAAGCGACTGTCCCAGCCGGGGGCCTCCACCTTGCCCTGAGCCAGAAGCTGCTCATAATAGGCAGTGAGTGCTTGGAGTATCATGTAAACACCTCCACGTCCCGGCATTCCATCACGCCGTCCACCAGTTTTGCGCGGAAGAACTGGCTGCGGATGTTGGCCGAATCAGAGTAATCGAGGCTGTGGAGCATGAAGCCGAGGTCCTGCGTGACCTTCAGCGCCGGAATGCTGCCGCCCGGCCATTCCCGGAAATTGGCCGGGAACTCCCGGCACCCGAAACAGGGCTGGTGATAGCACTGGCCTTTGCGCAGGCGTCGGCGCAGGATGTCCTGGAACTTGCCGGGATTGTCGCTGGGGACGGCCTTGTCCGTCAAATCAAAGTGGCACTCGATGACGTAGTGGACGTCCTGCAGGACCATCGCGGCCCGCTGCTGGATGTCCTCCGAGGTGTAGAGCACCGGCGGCGTGCCGCCTTTGGCCGCACTGAGGGCGGCGGAGGACAGCAGGGTGGACTTGACCTCGTTGCGCCGGATGTTGGTGAACCGGATGGGCCGCTGGGTGTACTCCTCGGTGGACGCTTCATCCTCGGGGTCAAGGCCGAAGGGCTTGAGCAGATAGATGCGGTCAACCGTATAACGCAGCCCGGGGTGCCAGTAGATGGCTTCCACAAGGCCCCGCGCGGCGGACGGGGTGATCATATCGTAGCTCACACGCTCGGTCTTCATTTCCGGACGAGTGAAGCAGGCATAGTCGCCCCACACCTCAATGAGCATGGACATCAGCATCGCCTCCTTTCCGGGTGAAGTTGAATTTTCAGACTAAGATGAATGTTAGCCATTGCAACCACCTCTTCACTATTTTACTTCATTTATTTGATAATCGGATATGTCTATATATCCTTTCTGAGCTTAGTATATTCTCTTTCGAAAGCGTTGTCAAGGAGTTGTGAGGAATTATCTGGAAAATGTTGAAAAAAAGTTCGTTTTTCCGTATACTGTTGGTGTCGTTGGAGGTTTGGATGCCTCTGATGAGGATTGAAATATTTAATTGATGTCGGAGATGTCAAGGGGAAGCGGCAAAGCGGCGTATGCTTTGCCGCTTCTCTCTTTTTAGAAGTAAAGGCCGATGCCCGTCTCTACATCCATGGCAAGGCCGGTCTTTTCACTGTAGCAGCCGGTGTCGGTGAGGATGGCGGAACCATCGGGCCGCAGTTCCAGCGCCCCGGCGGCGTCGAGCTTGTCGAACTGGTCTTTGTAGCAGGAGACACTGTAAACGCCCAGCTTCCGCAGCAGCGTCCGGGTAACATGTCCGCTGCGCAGCTGCTCACAGAGGGCCGCGCCCTCGCCGACGGGCAGATAGACCGTGCGGGCAGCGTTCTCGATGAGGCGGAATTCCTCCGCCACCTGCGCGAAGGGGAGCTGGCAGCCCCGGATGCCCCGGAGAAAGGCATCCAGAATGCCGTGCTTGTCCACAGCGTCGGGGCCGCGCAGGTCGGAAAGCTCGTTGAAGTAGAGCTGAATGGCCCGGGGCGTGTCCAGTGTGTCCTGATGCCGGGCGGTGTAGTCCAGCGCACTGACATTCTGCCTGAGCATCTGGGGCGTGGAACACTCGTCCAGCCGGAACCGGTAGACGATGCTTTCCTCTGTACCCCGCCGCCCCTCGCGGTTGCAGCGCCCGGCAGTCTGTAAGAGCGAGTCAAGACCGCACTGCTCGCGGTAAGCGACGGGAAAATCCACGTCCACGCCCGCCTCGATAAGAGAGGTGGACACCACCCGGCAGGGCAGACCCTCTTTCAGTCGCTGGCGGATGTCGTCCAGCTGACGGCGGCGGTCGGCGGCGCAGAGCAGGGTGGTCAGGCAGTAGCTGCCCTCGGCGGGCAGAGCAGCGTAGAGCTGCTGGGCGGTCTTGCGGCGGTTGACCACGCAGAGCACCTGCGGGTGATTTGCCAGCCGGGAGGCGAACTCCTCCTGCGGCAGGGTGCCGAGGTCTTGCAGTGTGGTGCGCCGGAGCACTTCGTAGAGGCGGGCCGCGTCGGGCGTGATCTCCTGCGGGTGGAGCTCAGGCGCAAAGCGCCGGAACAGCGGCTCAAGGGCAGGCTGGGTGGCTGTGCAGAGGACGGCTGTGGAGTGGTAATGCTGGATGAGCTGGGCGATGGCACTGACGCAGGGGGCAAGGTAGTCGCCCGGGAGGGTCTGCGCCTCGTCGAAGATGATGACGCTGTCGGCGATGTTGTGGAGCTTGCGGCAGCGGCTGCTGCGGTTGGCGTAGAGCGACTCGAAGAACTGCACTGCCGTCGTCACCACAACGGGGGCGTCCCAGTTTTCGCTGGCCAGCATCTGGCGGTACTGGGCAGGGGTCAGGTCGTCCTGTTCAACAGTCTTGTACTCGGCGTTGGAGAAGTCGGCCAGAACATTTTTTGCGCCCAGCAGGCCCGAGAAGACGGCGGCGGTCTGATCGATGATGGACATATAAGGAATGACGTAGATGACCCGCTTCATCTTCTGGGCGGCGGCGTGCTCCAGCGCAAAGGCGAGGGAGGCAAAGGTCTTGCCGCCGCCGGTGGGTACGGTGAGGGTGTAGAGCCCCTGTGGGCCGTGCGCGCTTTTCTCGAGGCAGGCGCGGAGGACGGTGTTGCGCTGGACGCTGACGGGCGAGGGCGACTCGGCCCTGAGATAACACTGCGCCTGTGCCGAGACGATGTCCCGCAGCGCGGCGATGTCCGTGCCGCTGCCCCGGGGTGCGGCCTTGCCGTCCATGAAGGTCTCGGTGTCGATGAAGTCGGCGTCCACGAGGCAGGAGTAGAGCATCCGGGTAAAGAACGCGAGGCTCAGCGAGTCGGCGCAGGCCCACGCGGGCGGCGTCGAGGCGGGGAGCGTTACTTCCTGCCAGCCGTCGTAGGGGGCTACCGGCTTCTTGCTCCGGCCAAACAGGGTGGCGTCGCCCGGGTCATCGGCGGGGCTCCCGCCGTCGGGCAGGCCGCTGTGGTGTCCGGCCACGGCAAAGGCAGTGTGGAGATGTTGGCGAACCCAGGCCTCCTGCGCCCCGGCGGTGGAGTGGTCCACCTTGGGGCCGCCTTTGAGCCGCAGCTGGAAGGCGTCGCTGTATTTGCCGACGTCGTGGAGCCACGCGGCAAATTCGGCCTCACTCTGCGCCCCGAAGGGGACTGCGAAAGAACCGGCCAGCCTGGCAGTGCCGGCGAGATGGTCGTAGACGGTCTGGGTGCGGGTGCCGTCCTCGCTGATGTGGGCAAGACGTGTAGAGTGCTCCATAAAATGACCTCCGGACTCTGATTTGCAATAAGGATACGCTTTTCAAAAAGCGGCTGTCAATAAAACGCGCTTTTCGACGAAAAATTCTGGGACTTTGCACAAAAAGCAGACGGAAAAATCTGCAAAGTGACAAAAACGAAAGAAACGAGTTTTTTCTTGTTTTTATGATAATGAAAATGCTGTCCAATAAACAGGACTCTTGCTGATTTTTCAGGCAAAAATGAAAAGAGATCTGCGTTTTCTGTACTGCGGGAGGAAGACCGCCCGTCGGCAAAGAAAAAATGAAGATGTTGTGTACAACGACACTGCATTAAGATGGAATTAAGGCAGAGTTAAGAAAATTGCAAGAAAAGTGCTTAATTATTCCATCTTGGAATGGACTTTCGGGAAAATCAAGGCGAATATCCCCCTTTTCATTTGCTGTAATCTGTTGTATTATGAATAACAGATATGGAATCCGAGCAAAATGCGCCTGGATGAAGCGCAAACAGGAATGATAAGAAAAATAAAGGGCAATAGAGGGAGAGCTACGATGGACGAAAAAGATTACGAGCTGTTGCACGCGCTGGACGAGACGCGCAACATCACCCACGCAGCGGACAAACTGTACATGACCCAGTCGGCACTGTCCAAGCGCATCAAGGCACTGGAACAGGAGCTGGGGGTGGAGATCGTCCTGCGCTCGCGGCAGGGCATCCGCTTCACGCCGGCCGGTGAACAGGTGCTGCTCCACAGCGCTGCCGCCGCCCGCGAGATGGAAAAGATGCGCCGCCAGCTGGCCTCCATCCAGGGCGAAGCCTGCGGCACCCTGCGGGCCGGCATCTCGGTGAACTTCTCCTACTACCGCCTGCCCGAGGTGCTGACCGAGTACCACAAAGCCTACCCGAAGGTACGCCTCGACATCGCCACCGGCCACAGCCGGAACATTTATCAGCAAATGCTGGACTCTTCGCTGGACGTGGCAGTGCTGCGGGGCGAGTATCCGTGGGACGGCACCCAGTTCCTGCTCTCGCAGGAGAATATCTGCCTGATCTGCAGCGAGGAGAACAAGGACAGGCCCATCTCCGATTACCTTTATATCGACCACAGCAGCGACGCCACCATCAGTGCCCAGATGGCCCGCTGGCGCTACGAGAACGGCGTGACCAACGATGTGGGCAATTTTGTGGTGGATAACATCATGGTCTGCCGTGAGATGGTGGAGCGGGGCCTTGGCTGGGCGCTGATGCCGGAAGTGGCGCTGGATAACTTCAAGGGATATGTCAAGCCCTGCACCTTCGAGAACGGCGAGCCCTTCGTCCGGCGCACCTATATTTTCTGCCAGAGAGACGCCGCTGCGCTGCCGCAGGTGCAGCTCTTTATGGACATGCTCAAAAAACACCGCTGAGAGGAGAAAAACATGGAAACGACTGTTTCGCTGGTCCAGATGCTGGATGCACGGGAGCGCCGGGTGCAGTATCAGCAGGAGCTGCTGGCTCAGTACCACAAGCCTCTCATCTGCTTTACCATGAATATCTGCGGCCCGGTAAAGGATTCGCCCCTCATCCAGCGGGGCTTTGCGCGGGGGCGTCAGCTGCTGCGCCAGCAGTTTTTGCGGGCAAAGCTGACGCCGCTGTATCAGGACGCCGTCCGGGAAGTGACCGGCTGCGAGGCGTTCTATGTGCTGGACGCCGACCCGCTGACCATCAAGAAATTCACCACCGACATCGAGGACGCCACCCCGCTGGGGCGGCTGTTCGACATGGACGTCATCCGCCCGGACGGCCTCAAAGTGGACAGAGAAGAGCTGAACCTCGAAGGCCGCCGCTGTCTTATCTGCGGCGGGCCTGCTAAGGTGTGCAGCAGCCGCCGTATCCATACCGTGGCCGAACTGCAGGAAAAGACGACGGAGATCCTGACCGAGGCCCGGGACGCGCAGGACATCGCCGACGCGGCCCGTCTGGCCGTCCGCGCTCTGCTCTACGAAGTGACCACCACCCCAAAGCCCGGCCTTGTGGATCGGCGCAACAGCGGAAGCCACAGGGACATGGATGTGTTCACTTTCATGGACAGCGCCGCGGCGCTCTACCCCTATTTTGAAGCCTGCGCCCGGACGGGCCGCGAGACGGCGGAACAGCCCGCGCCCGAGACCTTCGCGGCCCTGCGGCCCCTGGGTTGTGAGGCCGAGGGCGAGATGCTGGACGCCACCGGCGGCGTCAACACCCACAAGGGCGCGGTCTTTTCGGTGGGCATCGTCTGCGCGGCGCTGGGACGCCTCGACCGCTCCCTTTGGGTGGATGCATCCCGCGTTCTGTCAGAAGTATCCGCAATGACGGTGGGCCTGAGCGAGAAGGACTTTGCAGACGTCACTGCCGAGAACGCCGCCACCGTGGGCCAGAAGCTTTATATCCAGTACGGCATCGCCGGTGTGCGCGGGCAGGTGGAAGCTGGTCTGCCCGCTGTGCTGAATGTCGGTCTGCCGGTGCTGGAAGAGGGCCTTGCCAAGGGCTACGACTTCGACCGCGCCGGCGGCGGCGCACTGCTGGCCATCCTGGCCAACAGCACCGATACCAACATCATTGCCCGCTCGAGCCGGGAGCGTCAGCTGGCCCTCACCGAAGAGCTGAAAGCCCTTCTCGCCCAGACACCTTACCCGGATAAAGATGCGCTCGCGGCGCTGGATGACCGGTTCATTGCGGAAAATCTCTCGCCCGGCGGCAGTGCCGACCTGCTGGCGCTGACCTGGCTGCTCCATTTTGTTACTACTGAGGGGAATATCAATGAGTGAATATACCATTTCGCAGGTCTATCCGACCGATAAAACCGTTCTGGCCCAAATCGACACACTGCTGGGTCAGGAGGGCATCCGCCGCGACGGCAATCTGGACTACATCTGCGCCATGTTCGACGAGGAATACAATGTCATCGGCACCGGCAGCTGCTTCGGCAACACCTTGCGGTGCTTCGCCGTCAGCAGCGCCCATCAGGGCGAGGGTCTGCTGAACCAGATCATCACCCATCTCATCGAGGTGCAGTGTACGCGGGGGAATATGCACCTGTTTCTCTACACCAAGGTAAAAAGCTCCAAGTTTTTCGGTGACCTCGGCTTCTACGAGATCGCCCGGGTGGAGGATACCCTTGTCTTCATGGAGAACCGCCGCGACGGCTTCGGGGCTTATCTGCGCGATCTGGAAAAGACCAGGACCGAGGGCAAAAGTGCGGCCCTCGTCATGAACGCGAACCCTTTTACCCTCGGTCATCAGTATCTTGTGGAAAAAGCCGCTGCCGCCTGCGACACGCTTCACCTGTTCGTGGTCAGTGAGGACGCCAGCCTCGTGCCTTTTGCCGTGCGCAGGAAGCTGGTGGAGGCGGGCGTGGCCCATCTGCCGAATGTGGTGCTCCACGACAGCGGCCCCTACATCATCTCGAATGCCACCTTCCCCAGTTACTTCCTGAAGGATGAGGCAGCTGTCATCGACGGCCACGCCCGGCTGGACCTCGCCGTCTTTACGAAAATCGCGGCGGCGCTGAACATCACTGCCCGCTATGTGGGCGAGGAGCCTACCAGTCAGGTGACGGGGCTTTACAACCAGATCATGTGCGAGCAGCTGCCCAAAGCGGGTATCGAGTGTGTCGTTGTACCCCGCAAAGAAGCAAACGGCAAGGCCATCAGTGCTTCCACCGTCCGCCAGTGCCTGCAGAGCGGCGACTGGGATACCCTCGAGATGCTGCTGCCCAAGACCAGCCTCGACTATTTCCGCAGCCCGGAGGCAGAGCCGGTGCTGGCACGCATCCGCAATGCGGGCAATGTCGTGCATTACTGAGAAAAACTTCCTCTCTCTTTGTGGTCATGACAACAGAAATAGGACGAAGCATCTGTTATAATAGGCCCATCAAGAAAAGGAGAGTGTGGATATGATACGTAAAATCATTCATATAGACGAAGAAAAATGCAATGGCTGTGGTGCCTGTGTCACTGCCTGCCATGAGGGTGCCATCGGCCTCGTGAACGGAAAGGCCAAGCTTATGCGCGACGACTACTGCGACGGCTTCGGCGACTGCCTGCCCGGCTGCCCCACCGGTGCCATCACCTTCGAGGAGCGGGAGGCCGCTGCCTACGATGAGCAGGCTGTGCTGGAAAACAAACAGAAAAAGGCTGCTGCCGCTGCCGAAAAGCCCGTCTTCCACGGTTGCCCGGGCAGCGCCATGCGCCAGTTTGACCGCCAGCAGGCCGCACCGGCTGCAGCTCCTGCCGCCGCCCAGCCCTCGCAGCTGGCCCAGTGGCCCTGCCAGATCAAGCTCGTGCCGGTGAATGCACCCTATTTTGACGGTGCCAAGCTGCTTATCGCCGCCGACTGCACCGCCTACGCCTACGCGAACATCCATCAGGAGTTCATGCGCGGCCATGTTACCCTCATCGGCTGCCCCAAGCTGGATGCCGTGGACTACAGCGAGAAGCTGACCGAGATCATCCGCAATAACGACATCAAGAGCGTTACCGTCCTGCGAATGGAGGTGCCTTGCTGCGGAGGTCTCGAACACGCCGCCGTCACTGCCCTCAAGAACAGCGGCAAGTTCATCCCCTGGAATGTCGTCACCTTCTCGGTGGATGGCCGTATCCTCGACCGGTAAATAATCGCAAACAAAAAAAGCAGACACTGCACAAAGCGTCTGCTTTTTTTGTATCATTCAGTTTGTGGTCTGGGTGGCGGACTGTATCATCTTCCAGACAGACTCGATGCTCTGGCGTATCTGAGCCAGCGTGGCGATGTCCTCGTCGCTCATCCGGGAAGCCGGGGGAGAGAGCACCGTCCTGGCAGAGGTCACCGTGCCGGTGAGCTGGATATAGACGTTGTGGTCCGGGATGGTCAGCAGCACATGGATGGGCGTGGTCTTCGAGAAGAGAGCGTCCGTCGAAAAGCCGAGCACGAGGGTCGTGCCGTCGGCTGCGACGGGGAACTGATAGTAGCGGTAGCCGTCCCGTGCGGCAGAAGGAGAGACTTTTTTCAGCCCCTTGAGCGAGAGGGTGAAGCCGGAAAGCTCCTGAAGCTCGACCTTGTTCGTCTCGACGCCCAGCACGGCGGCAGCCTGCGTCTGGGAGATGTAGTCTCCGAGGCTCCACTCGGGCAGAAGAACGCTTGCGAGGGAGAGTTTATCGGTGACAGCCTGACGCAGAACGGTGTAGAGCTGCCCGATGTCGAAGAGCGTCTCTTCCGAGTCGATATAGACCCGGGTGAAGGGAGACGTCTTGACGGAGTCGTCTTCGTTGAGCTGGTAGAAAGAGAGCTGCAGCTTTCCGGGCGCATACTGGCCGCTGACGCTGCCGCTGGAAGCGTTCACCCGCTCGAGGATGTTCAGCAGCGGCGGCTTATCCGGGCTGTTGGGCGCTATCTCATACCGGAAGGTGAAGGATGCACCGGTTTGCAGAGCCGAGATTTTGCTGTGCAGCTGGAAAAAGACCACGCCCACAGCGACCACTACGGCCACCAGCACGACCGCTAAAGCAACAAAAAGCGGATTGACACGTTTTTTTGGAGATGTCATCTGCAAGACCTCCTGTCATAGACTCTATGATTATAGCATACGAGCAGGTGGACGAAATGTCAAGCCGGAACTTGACGTTATCAGACGGTCAGGGTATACTGGCTGGTACGTCTTATATAAGGTAAAAGGAGAAAGGGATGAAAATAGCGATCCTAGGTACCAGCGGCAGCGGGAAATCCACGCTGGCAAAGCGTCTTGGGGAGAGATACGGCCTGCCGGTGCTCCATATGGATACCGTGCATTTCCTGCCCGGCTGGGTGGAGCGGCCCTTCGCCGAGGAAGAAGCCATTGTCCGGCAGTTTCTCGACGAGAACACAGGCGGCTGGGTCATCGACGGCAATTATAGCAAGACCTGCTATGCCCGTCGGCTGAAAGAAGCGGATAAAATCATCGTGCTCTGGTTTCCACCGCTGGTCTGCCTTTGGCGGGCGATACGGCGCTGGCAGCAGAACAAAGGCCGTGTGAGGGAGTCGTCTGCGCCCGGGTGCGAAGAGAAGATAGATGCCGAATTCGTCCGCTGGATCCTCCACGATGGGCGCACAAAGCAAAAGTGGGCGAAGATGGAGGGGATCAGGGAAAAGTACCCAGAGAAATATGTATTGATTCGGAACCAGCGGGAGCTGGATAGGTTCTTAAAGAAACTTTGAACTGGTTCTCGCGCCGGTGGCGCGGGGGCAGAGCGCTTTTGCATTGGGGCTAAGTTCTCTTTTGCGTGCCAAAAGAGAACCAGAAAAGCACCCGCTACTTTCGAGGCG